>Ga0307479_10003269_pt1 | contig 14741 bp, 13 predicted proteins | sample atmos_gasesECM4C_FD_203743 | JGI IMG/M metagenome (GOLD analysis project Ga0307479, IMG submission 203743) | Hardwood forest soil microbial communities from Morgan-Monroe State Forest, Indiana, United States - atmos_gasesECM4C_515 | ecosystem: Environmental > Terrestrial > Soil > Temperate...
TTCGGGCAGCAATTTTCCTCCGAAGGCTCCGCTATTATGCTGAAACTGGATTCCTGCGGCGGTGGTGACGTCGGCGAAGCTGAATCCCAACGGCGCGGGCGGCGTGCCAAAAAGGTTGCGTGGCGCGAAAGCGGCCTTGAGGGCTAAGCCGCCAGTGGCGGCAACAAACTGGCGACGCTTCATGGAAGCCCACATGTCCTGTAAGGCCAGTTCATGGGAGATTGACCAGTCCGTTGCGAATGGCGTACACGACCAACTCGGCGGTCTTGTGGATTCCCAGCGCGTCCATAATGTTGGCGCGATGCACGGCCACGGTGTTGGAGCTGAGGCCCAGGTCGACGGCAATTTCCTTGTTGGATTTTCCCGCCACGATGTGTTGAAGAATTTCCAGCTCACGGGTGGTAAGGCCAGAGCCGCGTTCACCCTTAAGCGATACCGGCTTGGAAACCTGCGGATCCAAAACAGCTTTGCCTAGCGCGACAGTCTTGACCGCGCTCACGAGGTCGAGTTCCATGGCATTTTTTAAAACATATCCACGCGCGCCGGCGTCGAGCGCCTGACGCACCAAGGTGTCTTCGGAGTGCATGCTCAACATCAAAATTTCCACGGTGGGAAATTCCTTGCGAATACGCCGCGTGGCCTCGATGCCATTGAATTCGGGAAGGGCGCAGTCCATCACGATTACCTGCGGACGCAATTCGAGCGCCAGTCGAACGGCTTCGGGGCCATCGCTGGCTTCCGCAACGACGGAGATTTCTGGATCGTCTTCCAACATGCGGCGGAAACCGCGGCGCACGAGAGCATGATCATCGACCAGCAAAACGGTAATTTTACGCGGCATGTGTTTGCAATTTGTCCTGGGGGATTTTCACGCTAACCAATGTTCCTCCCTGCGCAGGGCGCGAGATTTCCAGAGTTGCACCGATTAGTTCGGCGCGCTCACGCATGCCCACTAATCCGATGCCCCGGGGGGTATCTCCATTTGGCGTGTTCGGGCTAGTGACGAATCCTTTGCCGTGGTCTTCCACTTCCAGCTCCAGAGCATGCGGCAGAAATTTTAGGCGAATCCACGCTTCGGTAACCGCGGCGTGGCGACTGACATTGTTTAGCGCTTCCTGAATGATGCGATAAAGATGAACACCAGCGCTGGTGTCTACAGGAACTGGCTTACCGGATTTTTCATAGTGCAAACGAATGCCTGTTTGACGCTCCACCGTAGGAATATACCAGTCCAGGGTACTCTCGAGCCCCGCTTCTTCGAGCAAAACGGGGTGAAGTGCCTGCGAAAGGCCGCGAATATTATTCAGCGTGGATTGTGCAATTTCGCGGACTTCCTGAAGATCGGCGCGAAGCGGCGAGCCTTCGGGGGCCTGATTTCCGGCGCGTCCCAGCATGGCACCGATGGCGGTGAGGACTTGTCCAAACTCATCGTGCAATTCTCGTGAAACGTGGCGCAACGTGGATTCCTGGGTAGAGATTAATTTTTGAGCGAGATCGCTGCGCTGCTCCGAGAGCTCGGCTAGTCGCGCGAAAATCTGGCGGTTAGAGCGAATGAGGTAAAGACCGGTGAGCGCGATGGCAATAAGCGTGGCGGCAAGAAAAAGATAAAGCTGGCGTTGCACGCTGTCGTAAATGTGTGCGATGCGTACAGCGGCTTGTTCCTCACCTTCGTTATTTTCCACCAGCAGGCGCGATACGGCGGTGCTCAAAGCTTGCTGGCGGGCCTGAAGGCTCAGGCGGATTTGTTCGCGTGCTTCGGCTTCTTTGGCAGTAGTGGCTAAAGCAAACATGCGGTTCACCGAATCCCAGAATTGCGCAAGCGACTGATCGAGATAAAGACGCTGCTCGGGAGTGCGATTGCCACCGGCAAGTTTTTCTTCCAATTTAAGCGCTGCATCCAGATCGGCATGAATGCGATCAAATTGTGCGGACCATGCGGTGAGGGGATAAGGCTCGGCGGCGTCAAGCATGTCGCGCATGGCCAACGCTACGGAATTCAAATCATTCTGGATGCGCAGAAGCTGCAATGAGTCTTTGCGATTGCGGTCGACCATGTCGCTTTGCAGCCGGCGCAAGCCCGAAAGCTGCACGGTAATGTAAGACGCGTAAGCCAGCACTGCGGCCAGCGTGATGATCAAGCCGAAAAGCAGGCCGGTCGTCGGCGAGCGCTGGGGGGAGAACTTCTGCACGGGCTGCACCGGGAAAGAATACCTCAGGCGGAGATCCGGCGGCGCAATACGGCGACGAGCACGATCATAGCGGCGCAGCCACAGAGGGGGACCAGCAAGCCCACGCGCAAACTGTGGACGTATTGCGAAACAAATCCTACCATCCACGGCATTGTTGCGCCGCCCACCGCCGCCATCGAAAACATCACCCCACCCAGCCGTCGAGCGCGTTCGCCATACCATTTGGAAAGCCAGGAAATAAAAATGGGATAGACGCCGGCGAGACCAAAACCGGCCAACCCTACCCCGAGAATTACCTGCGAGCGCGTGGCGGCGAGCAGCAACGACGTCGTCCCCACCGTCGAGATCACCAAGCCGGTAATCACCAACACGTTTTCTTTCACCTTAGTAAGAATAAACGCGGAAATTCCGCGGCCAGATAACAGCCCAGCCCAGAAAAACATCGGCATGACTGTGGAGCCATTTCCGGTACCGACGCGATGGGCCTGCTCGGCTGCCCAACCGGTGATGCCGTTTTCAGTGCCGATGTATAAAAAAAAGAGCAGTGCTAGAGCTACAGGAACATGGATGGGATGCGCAGGAATGTTTTTTTGTTCAGCGGTCGCGGCGCTGGGAGATTTCCTAGACAGCGCTTCGAATTTCATGCTTCCAAAGAAAATGCTTAGAAGTAGCGCGCAGGCAGCGACGGAAAGCAGAAATACGGTGAGGCGATTAGTTCTAAGGCCAGCCAACAACAGAACGGGACAGGCTATGGCGCCGATTCCCCAAGCCATATTTACTAAATTTAACGCTGCAGCGCGTCGCGAGCCTGAAATGTCCGCGACGCACAGATTTGTGGCCGGAATGGCGATTCCAAAACCGAAGCCGTATGACACGGTTGCCAACAGGGCGACGTACTGGCTGGCGCTATTCAGCCCGGTAACACCCCCGGCCATCAGAAAAAAACCCAACACCAATGCGTCCCGATAGCCGCGCCTCGAGAGAATCGCGCTCGACAGCAATACCCCCAGCAGTGACCCGGTGAATTGCGTGGTAAAGAATAAGCCCGCTTGTGTATCGTCAAGAGCCCAGCGCGCGATGAAAGTTGGAAGGCTGGGGCCGAGGATTGTGGCGATCATCCCGCTGATTACGAAGCCTGCGAATAGCGCTGCCTGGACGATCTTGAGGTGGCGGGCTTCTGGGGTAGTGGAGGCCGGCAACATGTGCGCTGTCATTTTGCGCGAGGCGAGGGCTGCGGGCAATGAGACAGTAACTCTGCAAGGCAGATCGGTGTGCTTCTCGTTTTCGCCAATGGTGACATGAATTGAGAGTTGCTGAAGTAAAATTTGTGTTGAGATGAATGCCATGATTGATGTTGGTTTGATTGGTTTTGGTTTAGCGGGCCGCGCATTTCATGCTCAAGTGATTCGCGCTACGCCAGGGTTGCGGCTGGCTGCCATTCTGCAACGCCACGGAAATGAAGCGACCGAAAAATATCCTGACGTGCGAGTGGTGCGCAGCGTCGAGGAACTCCTGGATATTCGCGAGATTCGTTTTATTGTAATTGCCACGCCGAATGACACCCATGTACCGATTGCCCGGCAGTGCTTGGAGGCTGGGCGCGACGTAGTGGTGGACAAACCGTTCGCAACGACATTGAAAGAAGCCGAGGGGTTAGTTGAGCTGGCGAGGAAACGTGGAAGATTGATCACTGTTTATCAAAACCGGCGATACGACGGAGATTTTCAAGCCATTAGACAGATTGTTGCAGACGGGATGCTTGGGCGAATTGTTCGCTTCGAAACAAATTACGATCGTTTCCGGCCTGATTTGAAGCCTGGGGCTTGGCGCGAACGCGCTGGCCCAGGCAGCGGAATTTTGTTCGACCTCGTGCCGCACTTGATCGATCATGCGCTGGTGCTCTTCGGGCTGCCAGAAGCGGTCACAGCGGATATCCGGATGGAACGCACTGTCGCGGTGGTCGATGATTCCTTCGACGTGATGTTGCACTATCCTGGTGGCATGCGTGCGCTGCTGCGTTCGACGATGCTGGCTGTGGCGCCGCGCCCGAGATTTGTATTGCATGGGACGCGCGGAGCCTTTTTCAAGCAGACCTTCGATCCACAAGAAATAAATTTGCGACGGGGATATGTGCCCGAAAATGGGCCGTGGGGTGTCGAGCCTTTGAAAGATTGGGGCATCCTTACCACCATGGAAAACGATGTAGTTATGAAACGCAGCGTGCCGTCTGCGACGAGCGATTACCGCGATTACTACGCCAACGTTCGAGACGCGATTCTTGGTCGTGCGACGCTGGCGGTGACTCCTGAACACGCCTTGGACGTGATGCGCGTTTTGGAGATGGCGCAAGAAAGCAGCAGGACGCGTTGCACGATAGCTTGGTAGAGTTGCGTATAATCGTGTGAGTACTGCTGCTGCAGGAGTGTTGCGTTGCCCAAGATAGAGCTAGCCCCGTCGATATTGTCCGCGAATTTCGCGCAGCTTGCCGTGGATGCGAAGGCTGCGCTGGAGGCTGGCGGCACGTTGCTGCACGTTGACGTGATGGACGGCCATTTTGTGCCGAATATCACCATTGGTCCGCCGGTAGTTAAGTCGTTGCGCGCGGCGATTCCAGAGGTAATTTTCGATTGCCACTTGATGATTGAAAGGCCGGACGAATTGATTCCGGCTTTCGCGGAAGCAGGAGCGACGTGGATCTCCGTGCACCAGGAAGCTTGCGTACATCTGGACCGCACGCTGCATCTCATCGACGTGCATGGCTGCCGGCCCGGCGTGGTGATCAATCCAGCCACGCCGGTAGAAATGCTCGATGAAGTGTTGGACATTGTTCACCACGTGCTGGTGATGTCTGTGAATCCGGGTTTCGGTGGGCAGAAATTCATTCGCGGGGCGCTTCGAAAGATCGAGTCACTTGCCAACACGCGGGCAAAGCTAGGGCTCAATTTCAGAATCGAAGTGGACGGCGGCATTGCGCTGGATACGGTTGCGGATGTGGTGCGCGCGGGAGCGGAGCTGCTGGTAGCGGGGAGCGCCGTTTTTGGAAGAGGGAATATCGGTGAAAACGTCAGAAACCTTCTGCAGGCCGCCAAGGGCGCGAAACTCGCGCGTGCTTAATTAGCAGCACGTTTTTGCAGTACGAATTTTTCCATCGCTTCGGCGAAACCATCCTGTTCATTTGAAGCGGTGACGTAAGTCGCGGATTTCTGCACTTCCGGGCTGGCATTGCCCATGGCGATGCTGATGCCGCTTTTGCGAAACATCAACACATCGTTGGGCATGTCGCCGATGGTAGCGATTTGATCCACCGGCGTGTTCAAAAGCTCGGACATCGCCAGCACCACTTCGCCTTTATTTGCTTTGGGATGCGTCACATCCAGGTAGTACGGCTGCGAGCGGGCCGCGGAGGCCCGATTGCCGCAGGCTTCCTGGGTGTCTTTTTCGCAGCGTTGCACGGCCTCGAGGTCGTCGCTGACGCCCACAACTTTCGCGACATTTTCCAGTAGGTCGTCAAAGCCGGGCACAACAACAGGGGCGAATTTTACCGTCCACTGTTCGCGCGCCACGTGCGGAGCGTTCACATCGCGCACATACCAGTCGCGTCCGGTATAAATCCAGACATCCAGTTTATGGTCGAGAATTATTTGGATGACTTTTTCAACCATGGCGCGTGGCAGGAAATTTTCGCGCACGATGGTGCTCAGATCGGGCTTGGTAATAACGCCCCCATTGAAAGCGGCCAGGGGCTCATCGATTTTCAGCGGATCGATCAGCATGGCCATGCCGCGCGGGGGACGGCCGCTGGTGACGGCGAACTTGATGCCCGCGGCACGCAAGGCCATAACGGATTGAATGGCGCGCTGCGTCAGGATTTTTTCTTGCGTTACCAGCGTGCCGTCGACATCAGCGACAACCAAGCATACTGGTTTTTGAGGGTTTGCAGGTGTCATGCGGTCCTCGGGAGCGTCACTGCTCCTGATAATTCCAGAGCAGGCCGCCGTCAACGAAAATTGTAGTGCCGGTGATATAACTGGATTCGTCGGAAGCCAGAAAAACCGCGACGGAGGCTACGTCGCTCGGCTCTCCGAGGCGCTTGAGGGGAATATTTTCGAGCAAAGCGTTCAGCTTCACTGGGTCGTTCAACAGCGCCTTGTTGATCGGCGTTTCAATCGCGCCGGGCGCGATGGAATTTATGGTGATGCCCAGCGGGGCGAGCTCAATGGAAAGGTCGCGCGTCAACATTTTGACGCCGCCTTTGCTGGCGCAGTACGTGGCGAAATGAGGGAACGGGAGCTCTTCGTGAACGGAACTGAGGTTAATGATCTTGCCGCCAGCCTTGGCCTGCATCTGATGTTTGACGAAGGCCTGGGTGATGAAGAACAGACCTTTTAGATTTACGTTCAAGACGAAATCGTAATCAGCCTCAGTAACTTCCCAGAATTCAGCGCGCTTCTCTACACCAGCATTGTTGATGAGCACATCGATCTCGCCGAGCTGCCGAGCAGTCTCTTCGACAAAGCGCTGGCCGTCCGCAAGTTTGGAGACATCCGCCTGGATAGAAGTGGCTTTAGCTCCGCTGGCGCGAAGGCCCTCGACAATTTTTTCCGTGCCGGGCTTGTCGGAGAGATAACAGATGGAAACCGCCGCGCCCTCCTGCACGAAGCGCTGCGCGATGCCCAGTCCAATGCCTTGATTGCCTCCAGTAATGGCTACGACTTTGCCTTGCAGGCGATTGGACATCTTGCCTCCCGGTTATTTACGCGATATGTGAAAGGCTATCTATAAAACCAAATCGCCCAGGAGTAATTTCTCCCGCGATAGCGAAACCTCTGATGACCAGCGGCAACCGAACGATCAATTATTTTTCAAAAAATAATGCTTACGAGCGCCAATTGTTTACGCGACGGTAACTTCCGAGCTCAGATAAACGTCCTGGATGGCGTTCAACAATTGCACACCTTCTTTCATCGGACGTTGGAACGCTTTCCGACCGGAGATGAGCCCGGTGCCGCCCGCGCGCTTGTTGATGACCGCGGTGGTCACGGCTTCTTCAAAATCATTTGCGCCGGAAGCGCCGCCGCTGTTGATGAGTCCGGAGCGGCCCATGAAGCAGTTGGCCACCTGGTAGCGGCAGAGATCGATGGGATGATCGCTGGATAGTTCGGTGTATATGCGCTTATCGAATTTTCCGTAACTGGAATCGCCCATGTTCAGCGCCGCGTAGCCGCCATTATTTTCGGGCAGCTTTTGCTTGATGATGTCGGCCTGAATGGTTACGCCCAGATGGTTGGCTTGGCCGGTGAGATCGGCGGAGAGGTGATAGTCCTTATCTTTTTTGAAAGCGCTGTTGCGGAGGTAGCACCACAAAACCGTGGCCATGCCTAGCTCATGTGCCGCGGCGAAGGCCTGGCTGACTTCCACGATCTGCCGTCCGCTTTGTTCGGAGCCGAAATAAATCGTGGCACCCACGGCCGCGGCGCCCATGTCATGGGCTTCCTTCACGGTGCCAAAGAAAATCTGATCGGCTTTGTTGGGATAAGTCAGCAACTCGTTATGGTTCATTTTTACGATGAAAGGAATTTTGTGTGCATATTTGCGCGCCACCGCGCCTAGCACGCCGAAGGTAGAGGCCACAGCGTTGCATTCGCCTTCCATGGCCAGCTTAACGATATTTTCCGCGTCGAAATAGTCGGGGTTCTTGGCGAAGCTGGCCCCCGCGGAATGCTCGATGCCCTGGTCGACAGGCAAAATCGAAAGGTAACCCGTATTCGCCAGGCGGCCGCGGCCGAACATGCGCTGCAAATTGGTAAGCACACGAATATTGCGATCCGAAATCGCCCAGATGCGATCGACAAAATCGGGTCCAGGCAAATGCAAACGATCTTTTGAAATTTTAGGTGAATTGAAACCCAAGAGCGATTCCGCCTTGGCTCCCAAGTAGTTTTCGATCTCGCCGGTGCCTGTGCTGGTGGCCATGTCTCTCCTCTTTTATTCTCGAATAGCCCTAGTGAGCATACTGCCTGCGGCTTCATCGACCAGCCACAGTAAATTTCCGTTGGTGGGCTGCAATAGTTGCGCCGGCAACTGTTCGGGCTCGTAAGGGCCTTCGAGCACGCCTTTGAGCGCCAACGCTTTTTCTTTTCCTGCGACCATGAAAAGAATCATCTCCGCATGGTTAGCTGCGGGGGCGGTGAAGGTGATGCGCTCCGTATATAGTTTACCGACCCAGTTGCGAACTACCGCGCGGCCTTCTTGAGGATGCAGAGCTTTCGTTCCCGGAAAGAGCGAGAGGGTGTGACCTTCGTCGCCCATGCCCGCTAAGACCAGATCCAATCGAGGCCACTCAGCGTCTTTGAGATTGAAATGCGCGCGTAAATCTTGTTCGTACTCCTTGGCGGCGCGCTCAGCGTCGGGATATTCGCCCTTCATGCGGTGCACTTGCTCTGCTTTCAGCGGAGCCTTGGTAATCATGGTTTCCGAAGCCATCTTAAAATTACTTTGCGAATCGTCGGGCCCCACGTGGCGTTCATCGCCAAAGAACAAATGCATTTTATCCCAGGGAACTTTGGCGCGCAGATCGGCGTCAGTCGCCAAGAGGGAATAGAGTAATTTTGGAGTTGAGCCGCCAGACAAAGCGACCGAGAAAGATCCGTGATCCTGAACGGCGGATTGCGCCATCTTTACAAATTCTTCCGCGGCGCGTCTAGCGATGGCAGGGTTGTCCTTTAGAATATAAACTTCACGTTGTTGCGCGGCGGCTGGCATCACGCGATTCCTACTCGGTCAATCGGGATAGCGCGATCGCTGGTACGGTTGCGCCGGCCGAGCCCTTCGTTGCCGGCGTTGTGCCACTCGCGACCATCGCGTTCCAGTAATTCCCTAGCTTCGTGAGGTCCCCACGATCCTGCGGGGTAGTTGGGAAAATCACGCGGTGGTAAAGCGTGCCAGACGTCCAAGATAGGCTGAATGACGTTCCAACCGGCTTCCACCATGTCGGCGCGTTGGAAAAGCGTGGCGTCGCCAACCATGCAATCGCGCAACAGGCGCTCGTAACCGGTGCTGTGCTCCGATCCGAAATAAGTGGCGTAATCGAAATCCATATTGACGAGACCCAGCTTCATAATTGAGCCGGGAACTTTGGCGCCGAAGCTCAGAGAGATGCCCTCATCGGGTTGAATGTGAACGACGAGACGATTGGTCTCAAGATTACGCACGCTGGTATTGCGGAATAGAACGAAAGGCGTGCGCCGGAATTGAATCACGACTTCGGTTTCGCGTTGTGCCAGGCGCTTGCCGGTGCGCAAATAAAATGGGACGCCGGCCCAGCGCCAATTATCTATCTGGAGCTTCAAGGCCACGAACGTTTCAGTGTTCGAATCGCGGGCGACATCGGGTTCGCTGCGATAGCCGACTACCCGCTGATTGTCGACCGCGCCTTCGCCGTATTGACCGCGAACCATGCAGGTCAGCACTTCCTCCGGACCGAAAGGCTGTATAGCGTGAAGCACTTCGGCTTGCTTGTTACGGACTTCATCGGCGTCGAAGGAAATAGGCGGCTCCATAGCCGTCATGGTCAGCAACTGGAAAAGATGATTCGGAACCATGTCGCGAAGCGCTCCGGCGGTTTCATAGAAGCCGCCGCGATGTTCTACGCCCACAGTTTCGGCGGCGGTGATTTGCACGTGATCGACGTAGTTGCGATTCCACAACGGTTCAATAATGTTGTTGGAGAAACGGAAGACCATCAGATTCTGAACGGTTTCTTTTCCAAGATAATGATCGATGCGGTATATCTGATTCTCGGTGAGAACTTGTTTTAGGTCCTGGTTGAGCTGTCTTGCGGATTCGAGATCGTGGCCGAAGGGCTTTTCAACGATCACGCGAGCCCAATGGCCCTCTTCCTCTTTGGTGAGTCCAGCCTCGCCCAGGCGTTTGGCGATGGGTGAGAAAAACCTGGGCGCCACGGCGAGATAGAAAAATTTATTGCCGAGAGTATCGTGCTGTTTATCGGCTTCCTCGATTTGTTCCTTGAGGCGTTGGTATGCCTGAGGATCCTGAAAATCTGCTTTTACGTAATAGATGCGTTCGGTAAACCAGTTCCAGAGTTTCTGATCGATGGGCGTGACCGAATATTTGGGAATTTCGTCGGTCAACATTTTGCGGAACGTTTCAGTGCTGTAGTCGTTGGCCGCGAAACCAACGATGGCGAATTGCTTGGAGAGCAGCCCGTCACTTGCCAGATTGCAGAGCGCTGGGATTAGTTTCCGCTTCGTCAAGTCGCCGCTGGCGCCAAAAATGACCATCACGCAGGGCGCCCCTACGGGATTGGGATCCGGATGATTCAAGCTCATGAACGAGGGCCCTGCCTTTGGTTTGCGATTGCTGCTAAGACTTCAAAATTATTTCGCTGCTTTTTTCTCAAGGTGTCCGCCGAACTGATATCGCATGGCGGACAAAATCTTCCCGGCAAACTCGTCTTCGCCTTGTGAAGAAAAACGTTGGTAAAGAGCGGCGCTGAGCACCGGAGCCGGAGTGGTGGACTCGATCGCGGCCATGATGGTCCAGCGGCCTTCTCCGGAATCGGAGACGCGTCCTGAAAAACCTTCCAGGTTGGGTTTATCTAAAAGCGAAATGGCGGTCAGGTCCAGGAGCCACGAAGCCACCACGCTGCCGCGCCTCCATAACTCAGTCACATCCGCAAGATTGAAGTCATATTGGTAGTGGCTGGGGTCACGCAAAGGCGCGGTTTCCGCGTCTGTTTCGCGATGTGTTTTGCCGACGTTGGCGTGCTTCAAAATATTTAGGCCTTCGGCGTAGGCAGCCATCAAGCCATATTCGATTCCGTTGTGAACCATTTTCACGAAGTGGCCGGCGCCCGACGGCCCACAATGCAGATAGCCTTCTTCGGCGGTCCCAGAGCCTTTTTCGCGGCCCGGAGTGCGATCTATATTTCCGCGGCCAGGCGCGAGCGTTTTGAAAATGGGATCGAGATGCTTCACGACATCATTTTCGCCGCCAATCATCTGGCAATAGCCGCGCTCCAGTCCCCAGACGCCGCCACTGGTGCCGACGTCAACATAGTGCAGACCTTTTACGGATAGTTCTTTTGCGCGACGAATGTCGTCGATGTAGTAGGAGTTTCCTCCGTCGATGAGGATGTCGCCTTTTTCGAGCTTAGGCACCAGATCGCCCAGCGTGGCATCGACCACTGCAGCGGGAACCATGAGCCAGATGGCGCGAGGCTTCTGCAACTTTTTTATAAAGTCATCGAGAGAGTTGCTGCCGGTCGCGCCGTCGCTGGCGAATTTCTTTACAGTGTCGGGCGTCCGGTCATACACCACGCACTGGTGGCCGTTTTTCACCAGGCGGCGCACCATGTTGCCGCCCATTCTTCCGAGCCCGATCATGCCAAGTTGCATCTTCTCGCCCTCCGCGATTTTCACCTGAAGTTATGCAAAGCACCGTCGTTCAACTAGGCGATGGCCTGCTTCACCGCTTTCGTCAATGTCGCCAGGCCGGCGGCCACCTCTTTACCGAGGTGCACGCGTAAAGCGCGCCGCCCGCGTTCGGCCAGTACTGCGAAATCGCCACGCGCTTGCGCGGCTTTCACGACGCCAAAAGAATATTTTTGCCCCGGTACGGGAAGGTCGACGGCGTCGTCGCCGGTGATCTGCAGGAAAACACCACTGTTGGGGCCGCCCTTGTAAGCCTGTCCAGTGGAATGCAGAAAGCGCGGCCCAAAACCGAGCACCGTGGCGACTTTTTTCCGGTCGCGAACGGCAAGTCGTATGGTCTGCATGGCTTTCTCATCGGCGTCATTCATGGTGATGTAGCCGAGAACAGCGAAGTAATCGCCGGCGCGCAGACGGCTGAGATGCGCTTTCAGGACCTCCGCGAGCCGCGGCTTACCTTTGAGCACTTCGATATTTTTGTCGTCTGCGTACAGCTTGATTCCGTCGCCATCAAAGAACGGACTTTCCTCCGGCAACTGGCCGGATTTTTCGTATTGGCTGGTCAATTTCTTCGTTTCGATCTTGCTGGCTTCGACGTCCGGCTGATTGAAAGCGTTGATGCCAATGATGGAGCCAGCGACGGCGGTAGCAATTTCCCAACGGAAAAATTCCTGGCCAAGGTTGTAAATATTATCGACAGTGATGCGCACCAGCGGATGCCCAGCAGCTTCGAGGGCCGCGATGGCGGAGTCTTGCGATTTATCCGGGGCAGTTTCCAATCGCAGATAGGCGAAGACACGATCGTTGCCATACGTGTCGGGAGCTGCGAGGGGCTCACGGTCCACGGGGATAATGCCTTTTCCGACTTTGCCGGTGGATTCAGCGAGCAGTTGTTCGAGCCAAGCGCCAAGATCGGAAATTCCAGGCGAGGCAGCGATGGTCACCTTGTCGCGGCCATGATTCGCGGCCACGCCGAGAACCATGCCGAGCAGCGCGCCCGGGTTGGAATCCGCTGGGGTGGCCGCGCCGCAAGCCTTTACCATCTCAGCAGTGTTGTTTAGAAATTTCGCAACATCAATCCCCATGATGGCTGCGGGAACCATGCCGAAATTTGAGAGTGCGGAATACCGGCCGCCAATGCCCGGCACGCCCATGAAGATTTTGCGGAATTTATCGCGCTCGGCCACTTCCTGCAGTTTCGAGCCTGGATCGGTAATGGCGATGAAGCGTTTGCCGACTTCGGCATCGCCGACTTTTTCCTTCACACGCTCGAAGAAATATTGCTTGTAGATGTTGGGTTCGAGGGTGCTGCCGGATTTGCTGGAGACAATACATAGGGTGCTGGAGAGATCGACTTTGCTTTCGATGGCTTTGATTTGCGCGGGATCGGTGGAATCCAACACGTGCAACTCCGGGTATCCCGCGATTTTTCCAAACGTCATGCGCAGCACTTCCGGGCAGAGGCTAGAGCCGCCCATTCCCAGAAGAAGCGCATGTTTGAATCCGGCCTGTTTTACGTCCGCGGCAATTTCCTGAAAAACGGAGAGGTGCGCGAGTTGCTCCGCGGTGATTCCCAACCACGCCAGCCACTTGTTTTCATCGGTGCCGGTCCATAGAGAAGCGTCGCACTGCCAAAGGCGGCGCACCTTTTCGTTCTTTTTCCAATCGTCTCGCGCGGCGGCAAAAGGCCCGGAAAGAGAACCCGGCAGCTTGTAGGTCTGCCGATTTAGACTCACGCGCGCACGCCAGCGGACTTGCCGGTGGCCTCCAGAAGTTCGGTAAATGCGTCAGCAAAAAGTTTTATGCCGTCGACGAGTAGCTTGTCGGTAATTTGCTTCATAGAGATGCCCGCCTTTTCAAGATCGGACATGGTCTTGAAGGCCTGGTCGACATTTTCCGTCAGGCTCGGTCGCAGTTTGCCGTGGTCGCGAAAGGCATCGAAGGTCGCTGGAGGAATGGTGTCAACAGTGTCGGCGCCGATCAGCTCTTCTACGTAGATTACATCCCGGTAGGCTTTGTTCTTGGTGCTGGTGCTGGCCCACAGCAGCCGCTGCGTTTGCGCGCCCTTGGCCTTGAGAGCATTCCATCGCGGCCCGCTGAAAAGCTCCTGATACTTTTTATAAGTGACTTTGGCGTTGGCGATGGCCACTTTCCCTTTCAGTCCGGTCAACAATGCTTTTTGGTTGGGGTCGGAAGCCGATTTTAATTTTTCGTCCATCAGGCTGTCCGCCAAAGTATCGATGCGGCTGACGAAGAAACTCGCGACGCTGGCGATGTGCGCGAGGTTTTGATTCTTGGCGGCCCGGGCTTCCAGTGCCGCGATGAAGGCCTCGGCAACCTGTTCGTAAGCGGATTGCGCGAAGAGCAGGGTGATGTTGATATTGATGCCCTCTTCAAGAAGTTGCCGAATCGCGGGGATGCATTCTTTCGTGCCCGGCACCTTGATCATGACATTGGGACGATTCACCATCTTCCACAAACGCCGTGCTTCATCGAGGGTTTTTTGCATTTCGAGAGCCAGCGTTGGGGACACTTCCAGGCTGACATAGCCATCGCGATGGCGGCTCTCGTCGTAGACCGGCCGGAAAATATCGGCGGCGTCTTGAACGTCGCGCACCGCGATTTTTTCGTAAAGCTGGGTGGCGTTCAGCTTCTTGGCTTCCGGCGAATCTAAAATATCGGAATAAAAATTGCTGCTGGAAATGGCTTTCGCGAAGATCGAGGGGTTGGAGGTCATGCCCCGCAGCCCGTCGTCGTGTATCAGCCTTTTCAGTTCACCGCCGGTGAGCAAATCTCTGCGGATATAGTCCATCCAGGGCGATTGGCCGTAATCGAGGAGTCCCTTCAAGGGATTTTTGCCGCTCTTGCTGACTTCCGTATCGCTAGTTCTCACTGAGGTGCTCATTTGTAACTCTCCTTCCAAATTCAATTCTTATTGTACGCCTGCGGCGCAACGTTCGCTTTTGGGGCGCTCTTCCGGCGGCTACCTGACCGAGCTGCTCACCGCAAACTTCGATTCCAAAGCTTTTACTTTGGCTAAACGGCGAACATGGCGATCTTCATTGGTAAATTTGGCGCCGAGGTAAGCCTTCACCAGGTCTTC
>Ga0307479_10003270_pt1 | contig 14739 bp, 15 predicted proteins | sample atmos_gasesECM4C_FD_203743 | JGI IMG/M metagenome (GOLD analysis project Ga0307479, IMG submission 203743) | Hardwood forest soil microbial communities from Morgan-Monroe State Forest, Indiana, United States - atmos_gasesECM4C_515 | ecosystem: Environmental > Terrestrial > Soil > Temperate...
GCTCATCTATCTGGCCTACGCGAATCACGTCGATGGCGAGATCAACGACCAGTACGGCAGCCGCGGCGGCGCGCTGAAATTCCTGAAAAACATTATTCTGCTTCCCGGCTGCGGCCAGTTCGTGGCCGGAGCATCCTTCGTTCTTCATGAACCCGGCAGCGATGAGCTCATCGCCACGGTCCTCACCAGCGAAGTCTCGCCCGGTGTCGGCCACACCACGCAAATCTGCGTCCTGCCCGGCTACCAGGGGCACGGCCTCGGCCGCATGCTCATGCAAACTTCCGCCGACGCCCTTCGCTCCATGAAATTCAGGGAACTAACGCTGACCGTAACTTCGGATAACCGCACCGCCGTGCAGCTCTACGAGAAGCTCGGCTTCCACACCATCAAATCCTTCACCGCAGGCGTTTGGCCCCGCTAATCGCATAGAGATCTGTCATGGCATTGACCACGTAAGCCCGGCGCCAGTCGCCCGCGAGCTAGAACCGCAAAACCAGGAGAATCGTCCTCCCCTTGTTGTCGCCAGGTTGCGGCTCTGCAGCATCGCTGAGACATTGTCGAGACACAATGATAGAGGGATTATTTCTTGACGCGGTCCTTCAGCAGATTCTTCAGCTCGCTCATGAATTCCTGCACGTCCTTGAAATCCATGTAAACCGAAGCGAAGCGCACGTATGCAACTTTATCCAGCTTCTTCAGCCGATGCATGATCATTTCGCCGATTTCCGTGGTGGTCAGCTCGCGCTCCGTGGACTCCTGCACCACGCCTTCGATTTCATCCACGATGGCTTCCAGCTTGGGCGTGGCCACGGGACGCTTTTCGCAAGCTTTCAGAAGACCCTGCAAAATCTTTTGCCGCTCGAAGCGCTCGCGCCGGCCGTCTTTCTTGATCACCATGTAAGGAATTTCGTCGATGCGCTCGTAGGTGGTGAACCGCCGGCCACATTTCAGGCACTCGCGCCGGCGGCGAATGGTGTCACCGAGGCGGCCTTCCCGCGAATCAATCACCTTGTCGTCGATATGCGCGCAAAAAGGACACTTCACCGGGCTGAGTCTCCTCGCTGGGCAAGGCTTTCGCCCACGGCTTCCTTTTCGTGCTCCGCCAGTTCGCGCAGTTTTCCCAAGGACAAACCCTCGTGCGCCAACAACGGGGCACCAACAAGACTGCACGCGGCGAAGGTCACCAGGTAGAGGACAATGGCTGCCGCCGTTGCAGGCTCCTTTTCTACTCCAACGATTGTAGTTAAGGCAAGAATGGATGCCAGTTGCGAACCGCCGCCAACAGCCGGCAATTGGAAGATCGACCCTACTAGCGTGAAGGCCATGACCAGCGTGGCTTCACTCAAGCTGATGGTCCCCAGCCTTCCGCCAAAACTGCGCGACACCCAGAAATACACCAGCAGCACGAGAAACCAATGGATGGCCGAGTACGCCGCAGCCTGCGCAAATTGACCCCAGGTCCGGAGCATCTGGACTCCCCGCGCCAAACCTATGAGAATTCCGGCAACCCTCGCTCGCCAGCCGCGCGCTCTCAGCCAATTCTGCAGCCGCCGCTCCAGTAACGCGGTTCCATGCAGCCTCGCGTACACCAGAAACACAATCCCCCCGATCACTCCCAAAACGAGTCCCGATCCCGTTGTTCTCGTCGCTCCCACAACATAAGGGTTCGACTTGAACAGCAGCATCGCCACTGCCGCTATCACCGCCATACTGGCAATATCGAGCACTCGCTCCAATGCATAAATCCCAAACATATCCGCTACTGGCAGCTTCTCTTTTCGCGCCAGCAAAATGGGACGGACCAGCTCTCCCAGGCGGCCGAGCAGGAACAAGGCAGAAAAGCCGGCCAGCGTTATTTTGTAAATTACCCAAAAATGAGAGGGTCCAAGATTCGCTTGGAAAACTTTCCATCGCAGGGCGCGGAGGGCATAGCAGGCATAAATGGCGACCAGGGATAAGAGGAGCAAGAGCGGATTTGCGGCGCGTAACGCATGCAGCAGTTTTCCCCAGCTGAAATTCTGGTGGCGTAGGAATCCGCCCGATAAGTAAACGACGAAGCCCAACAGCAGCAGCCCAATCAGGACGACAAGAACCTTCCTCGACGATATTCGCATGCGCGGCCAGACTAACGGGAGCAGGCACTTGCGTCAAGTTAGCCGGAAGAAAATCAGGAGAGACCGAGGAGGGCGCCGATGCGGTCGCGCACCTGCGCAAGAAGTGACTCGGCGATTCTTCCCGCCTTTCGGGCTTTTCGCTGACGCCAATCGAGGTTTTTCAAATGGTCGGAAAGAATCACACCCTTGATGGGCTGGCCGGAGGGAGCGGGAACTTCAAACGGATAGCCCTTCGCGTGACTCGTCACCGGACAAACAACCGCCAAGCTGGTCTTTTCGTTGTAGCTTCGAGGAGAGAGCACGACTGCGGGCCTGCGTCCTGCCTGCTTGCGGCGTGAAGTCGAGCCAGATCAAATCTCCAGCGTTCGGTACGTACTCGCGGGCTACCAAAGTTCTTTTCCCGCCGGCGCGCCCCAGTCGCTCTCGCCGTGCAGATTTGTCGAATTAATGTCGCGAATGAGTTGGCTTAGTCTTTGTTTGCCCTTCTTTTTGCGAATCCTCAAAGTGCCGGAATCCTCGACGGCTATTTCCACTTGGTCGCCGGGTCGGAGCCTGGCAGCTTCTGCGACGCCTTTGGGAATTCGCACGGCCATGCTGTTACCCCATTTTGCGAGTTGTGTCTTCACGGCCATCCGCTCCTTGTAGATACATAGTATATACGACAGCGTTCCTGCCGGTCACTTCGCAAGTTTTTCGGCGGGGCCGTCGGCGGCCTCTTCGGCGGTACGGAGGGTGCCTTTGCTGGAGAGGCCGCCCAGATAATCACCGGCCCTGGTCAAACGAGAGTCCGGAGTGGTAAGCCGCTGGCGCACGTATGTGGCAATTTGAACCCAGAAATCGTCCATCTCATTGATTCCCTTGTGTCTTGGGAAGTTGCTGAGTAAGATGCCGGACAGAACGGTCGTTGTTCAGGGGCTGAACCCGCGGGGAACATTTCGGGAGCATTTTACGTTCCATAGTTGGCAGGCCACGATGGACTGCCAGACGGCTTTTGAGAGAGAAGCCGACTCGCAAGACGCCTTGCACCGTAGCAACGTTATGAGGCTGATGATACGTTGGAGCAGGACGCCCAACTGGTCCAGCAATGCCTCCAGGGCGACGGGTCGGCCTGGGAGGAACTTGTGCGTCGCCACACGAGGCGCATCTTCAACATCTGCTACCGGTTCACCGGAAACCGGACGGAATCCGAGGACTTGTCGCAGGACGTGTTCCTCCGGGTGTACCGCACTCTGGGAAGTTATCGTTCGGCCCATGGCGGTTTCGCAACTTGGATGACCAGCGTGACACGCAATCTGCTGATTGACCATTATCGTAGAACGAAGCGCGATCGCATTACGGATTCGTTGGACGACAAAATGCCCGTGGTGGAGAACAAGGAATCCGCGGGCCGCCGCCCGGATGAACTGGCGCTGCTCGGCGAATTGAGCGGCCAAGTGCAGTCGGCGCTCACGCGGCTGTCGCCGGAATTGCGCGAGGCGGTGATCCTGCGCGATTTGCAGCAATTGGAGTACAGCGAGATTCAACAAGTCTTAGCGGTGCCGGAAGGAACGGTAAAATCGAGAATCAATCGCGGACGCATCGAACTGGCGCGCATTCTCCAGCATATGGGAGTGCGCCCGTCATGAGCGAGACTGGAATTTCGAAGCGAGTGCGGAGCACGGTATGAGCTGGACTTGCGAACAAACCGAAGCGCGCCTGAGCGATTACCTCGACGGACTTCTTCAGCCCACCGAGCAATCCGCGTTTAACCTGCATGTGAATACTTGCGAGAGGTGCGCGCCGCTCGTCGCCGGAGTCGCGCATGCGCTCGGAGGGCTGTACTCCTTGGAACAGGTGGAAGCGCCGGCGCAACTCGAGAATGCCATCCTGACGGCCACGCTGGGTGCGCCTAGTTGGCGCAACCTGAGGCGCTGGCTGAAGAGCTTGCAATCGCCGCGGTTTGTTTACAGCATGGCTTCGGTGGCCGCGACGATCGTCGTCATTCTTACCGCCTCTGGTTTTTCGTTCCGCAAGCCGAAGCTGGCGGATCTGCAGCCCGCGACGATTTATCGCAACGTTAATCGCCAGGCGCATCTCATTTATGCCCACAGCACCAAGGTGGTCAGCGACCTGCGCGTGGTTTATGAGATTCAATCGCTCATGAACGAAAACGAACCGAATCCCGCCTCCAGGGAGCAACCCGTTCCGCAGGATTCTCCCGGCAAACAACCTGGCCGCACGGACAAGACGAATCCGTCCACGCCGAAGCAGCAGAACCGCGCCGACGAAATCGGCAGGAATCTGCGGGTTCTGGCTGCGCAATTTCCCGCTCTGAGCGGCTCGATTGGTGAGAGGAGAATGCCATGAAGTGTGCCGTCCATTCCGATGTGGACGCGGTCGGCTACTGTCGAAATTGCGGGAAGGCCATGTGCTCGGTGTGTGTCCGCCCGGTGCGCGACGTGCTCTACTGCGAAGAGTGCCTGGCAACCATCGTGGGTATCCCCTCCCCGGTTCCGGCTGTTTCCACTCCGGTTGCGGAGTCGCAATACCAGATGCCCGCTTCCAGTTTGCCTCCGGCATCACCGCGCTACGCAAGATCGAATCCCGTCCTGGCTTTTTTCCTCGGATTTTTGCCGGGGATGGGCGCTTTCTATAACGAGCAGTTTGGAAAAGGAATGATGCACCTGGCCATCTTCCTGGTGCTGTTCATCACCGGTATCGATAGCAACATGAGCGGTGGCGCCACAGCTGCCTTGTGGATTTGCATCGGGGGATTGTGGATCTACATGCCCGTTGATGCCTACCGCACGGCAAAGGCGCGGCAGATGGGTGAAACTTTGTCCGATCCGCTCGATGCTTTTACCAAGGGGCGCCCCATTGGGCCGATTCTCCTGATTGGCGCGGGAGTCTTGCTGCTTCTGCACAATTTTGACTGGTTTCCGTGGTACCGGATTTCACAGTTTTTTTGGCCGGCTGTTCTGATTGCCGCGGGCGTTTTGATGATGCGCAACCGGCTCGACCGCCGTTCTTAGGAGGCTTTTCTCGATGAGTGACCGTGTCCGATGCGCGTGCGGCCGCTGCACCATTCGCGGGCTGATGGGCCCCGCCGTCATCATTACCGTCGGCGTGCTTTTTCTCCTGGACCAGGTGCGCGGAGGCGATTTTTCGTTTGGCAACACCTATCCGGTCATCCTTATAGTCATTGGTGTAATTAGCCTGGCTGCCGCGGCTGCGTCGGCGGAAGGCCACGTTTCCGGGCCGGTTCCTCCTGCAGCGCCGGGTACGCCCGGTTCGGCGCCGACCGTTCCCCAAAATCAAATTCCCAGCCAGGGACAGGGGCAATAGGGCTTTATGGCGAATTTCCGTCGACGCGGCAGCTCACTTTTTCCCGGCCTTCTCCTGCTCTTCGTTGGATTGCTGCTGCTCCTTCACAACTACCGGGGCGTCAGTATTGGCGAAGTGATCGGGCACTGGTGGCCGCTCATCCTGATTTTTTGGGGCGCCGTCAAACTGTTTGAGCGCATGGCCGCCAGCCGCTCCGGTGATCCGGGCGCCGCGAGAATTACTGGGGGCGAAGTATTTCTTGTTCTGGGACTTCTCAGTCTTCTTGGCATAGTGGTTGCCGTTGACTACGGCAGGGAAAATATCCCCGGTCATTTTCGGGAGTGGGGAAACAGTTTTGACTTCGACCTGGAGGTCGCACCCAAATCCGTTCCCGCGGATGCACGCATCACGATACGCAATGGCCGTGGCAACATTAGCGTGCGTCCTTCGGACGACGCGCAAATTCGCGTCTCCGGCAAAAAAAATGCAAAAGCGTGGAATGAGAACGATGCCCGGCAATTCGCGGATCGCGTGGGCGTGGAAATTGTGCAGAATGGCGACGGCTACGAAATCCATCCTGCGGGAGCCGGCACGGGAGATTCGCGAATCAGCTTGGATCTGGACGTGGCGATTCCGAAGAAGGCCTCGCTGACGATCCGCAACGAGAAGGGCGACATTACCGTCGCCGACATGGCGAGGCCTGTCAACGTGACGAACGGCGTAGGCGATGTGGAAGTTCGCGGAACGGCCGGAGATGTCAGCGTTGATACGCGGAAGAGCGACATCAAGGTTTCCGACACCAAAGGCAACGTGAAGATTTCCGGCCACGGCGGGGAAATCAATGTATCGGGAGCCACCGGCGGGCTGGCGATTGACGGCGAATTCTACGGATCCATCCGGGCGGATAAAGTCGCGAAGGGCGTGCGCTTCATTTCACAGCGCACCGATCTCACGCTGTCGCAACTCGCCGGCCATATGGAGGCCGGCCCGGGCAACCTCGAAATCTTTGACGCTCCCGGGAACCTCAGCGTGCGCTCACAGGACGACATCACGCTGGAGAACGCCGGCGGCAAGGTCAAAATCGACAATCGCAGAGGGAATGTTGAAGTTCGCTTCTCGGCTCCGCCGAAAGACGACATCGAAATCAACAATTCTTCCGCGGGAATTACGCTGAGCCTGCCGGAGTCCTCAAGTTTCGACATTGTCGCCGATTGCCATTCGGGAGATATTGACAGCGAGTTTCAGGCGGATTCGCTGAAGTTGACTCCGGGGACAGGGTCGAAGGATGCGCACCTGGAAGGAAAGTACGGAAGCGGGCGCGGGCCAAAAATTATTTTGAAGACGAGTTATGGTTCGATTTCGCTTCGCCGAACGAGTTCCGATATTCCCGCCCCGCCGAAACCGCCGCGAGTGAAGACGCCGCCGCCACCGGATAAGCCCGAAGAAAATTGAGCGCGATGGCGGCGGAGGAGTTAGGCGGCCCGCGCTCGATGCGCCTCTCGCTCCGAACACATCAATTCACGGTGAATCCGAGTGCCGTTGCCTGACTGCCCAATGTCTGCCATTCGGTAGTGGGGGATGTTGTCGAACCGGTGCTCAGGATTCCGCCACCGAGATTGGCAAGGCAAGGCGCGACAAGGAGAGGCGCTTGCGGCTGCGGCAAGTTTGGAACCAAGGCGTCGGGCTCTTTGAAATTCAACGCGTAAGCAAGGTTAGCCACGTCGCTGCTCGCGTCGCGTGCGGTCAATGGCGAAAGCCCCCAACGCCACTCTATCAATTTCAAAACGGAAGTGTGATCGAACACCGGCGCGCTGACTCTTGGGTCACACGGATTCCCCCGGCTGAAAGGGGACGCAACGACCGTGGGCACGCGACATCCGAGGAGTGCTTTGCCTTTCACGAGATCGGGATCCACCTGGTTGGGAGCAGTGGCCCGCGGCGGCGCGACATGCTCGAAAAAGCCGCCCCATTCGTCAAAGTTTACGATGAACACGGTATTTGCCCACTTTGGTCCCTTGGCCACGGCTTCGAAAGTCTGATAAAGGAACAAATCTCCCTCGCGGATGTCGGCGTGGGGATGATCGTCGTTGCCGGTGCCGTCGTCGAGAATGGTGTATCTCGGGTCTACGAAGGAAACTGCGGGGAGCGTCCCGCTGGCGGCGGCCGCGAGAAACTCCCCGTACAGACGCGAAATGCCAAGATACTTCGTTCCCCACAGGGCCACGAACGGGACATTCGAATAAAAATAATTCGCGCTCACTCCCGCGGCGGCGAGCCGGTCCCAAATGGCCGGCAGCGAACTGACGCTGGTGCTATTGGTCAAGCGGTCGGTTTGCGCGGCATGCAAAAACAGTCGGTTCGGGAAGGTGGGGCCAAGGATGGATGCAAAATAGCGATCGCACGTGGTGTAGTTCCGGGCCAGCGCCGCGTAGAACGGGATGTCTTGTTCACCGTAATAGCCGATGGAATAGATATCGTTGCTGCCAGCTCGCAGGAAACCATCCATCAAACCCTGGTCATACTCGACGCGGGCGCCGTCGTAGGAATGGTCTGGATCCGGGTGCGGACAGCCGGTGTAGTCACCGGAGAGCGAATGAGTCGCGTGACTCGCGCCGGCGCTGTCCACGTACGTCAAACCAGCTTGCTTGCCGTCCGCATTCGGCAGCCATCCCAGAAAATGGTCGAAACTCCGGTTCTCCATCGTGACCACGACGATGTGTTCGATGCCCGAGTTCCCCGGGCTTGGCAGATTCGGCAGATTCAGCAGGGCGTCTTGCGCAAACAGTTTCTTGCTTGAGGGCCAGGACGCGCCAACCAGCGCGGCACCCGAAACGAACGCGGCGCTCTTCAACAACTCGCGACGATTTACCTTCATGATGTCACTCCACGATCGAGATGACTTGCGCTTCGGACGCCACCAGCTACGGCTAGCGCCGCGAGCAGGCTGGGAATTGCGAGCCTATGATCGGCTAAGGCTAGCGCCGCGAGTGTGAACGGTAAATAAAAATGCGGAATAAAAAATACCTGAATTCAGTATCAGGTGTTTACCCTAACGTTCCGCCAGGCGGTTCAATTCCTGAAAAAAAGTGGGGAACGAAACGCCGGCGCAATCCGCGTCTCTAATAACGGTGTTTCCCTCGGCCGCCAGTCCCGCGACGGCGAACGCCATCGCGATACGGTGATCCGCGTGCGGTTCGATCTCCGCTCCCCGCAACTTTCCCCCGCGGCGGCCTTCCACTTTCAATCCGTCCGGCCGCTCTTCGACGGACGCGCCCAGCCGCCGCAGATTCTCCGCGAGCGCGGCGATGCGGTCGCTCTCTTTCACGCGCAATTCCGCCGCATCGCGAATTTCGATGCCTTCTTCAGTGTACGGGCCCAGCGCGGCGAGCATGGGAAGTTCATCGATCACCAACGGGATTTGATCGCCCGCGATCACGCCCCCTTTGAGGGACGCACCTTTCACAGCGAGGTCTCCGACGATTTCACCGTGGGCGCTCTTGAGCCCGAGGATTTGAATTGCGGCGCCCATTGAAGCAAATAAATCCAGAATTGCTGTCCTCGTCGGATTCAGCCCGACATTGTGAATCAGCACGTTCGAATCCGGGAACAATGACGCCGCGGCGATGAAAAACACCGCCGAAGACAAATCTCCAGGCACATCGAGCGATTTGGCGATTAGTTTGCCGCCGTCGCTTCCGCCGCCGAGCCCGTGAACTCGAATCGTCCGCCCATCTTTCTCGATGGTGGCGCCAAATTCTTCGAGGGCCAGCTCCGTGTGGTCCCTGGTTCGTGCCGGCTCCGTCACGCTGGTCACATCATCCGCAAAAAGTCCCGCAAGCAAAACCGCCGACTTTACCTGCGCGCTGGCCACGGGCATCTTGTAATCGATGCCCTTGAGCTTCGCTCCCCGAATTTCCAGCGGCGCAAAGTTGTCGTCGCGCGCGCGAATGTCCGCGCCCATTTCCCGCAACGGCCCGATGACTCGCTTCATGGGACGTTTCTGGAGCGAGCCGTCGCCTGTAAGCTTCGACGAAAATTCCTGCCCGGCCAAAATTCCAGACAGCAGCCGCATGGTCGTTCCGGAATTCCCAGCGTCGAGCGCGCGCCAACTGCCCTTCAAGCCGCGCAGCCCGCGGCCGCTCACGCGAACCGTATCCTTGTCGGTTTTGACTTCCGCGCCCAGCGCGCTCATGCAAGCCAGTGTGCTGTGACAATCGGCCGCCGCGGAGAAATGCCGCAGTTCGCTGGTGCCTTCGGCGAGCCCCGCCAGCATCGCGTAGCGATGAGATACGGATTTGTCGCCCGGCAGGTCCAGGCCGCCGGTCAGGCGCTTTGCGGGTTGAACGATCTCTTTTTTCACGTAAAGATTTTAGCACGCCGCCAATCTTCGTCTCGCCCCGCCAATTCACGCCAAATCTGAGGCTTTTTCTCCGCTTCCTGTCTATCCTTTGCCGCCCTTACTTCATCTTACTTACTGTACCCTCGGCCAGTTTTTCGAGAGGCACTGCCTGTACCACGCCCTGAAATCTAGCGGCTTCGCGATGCGTATTATTAGGTGAGGAGAATTTTCATGCCAGCCCGCAGCACTTTTATTCATCTCGCCGCCAAAGCCGGCATCTTGTTCGGCGCACTTTTTCTGGTCGGTGTCCTTCTTGCCGCCATTCCCAGCCATCGCGCGCCCGCGGCGCCTGTGCAGGATGTCCAGCAATCTTCCAGCCCGCAGACGCAGGAATCGCAGCTCATGGATCACCGCAAAATGTCCGGCATGGACATGGACGATGCCAAGGCCAACGAAGCTCACGCCGTTCACGACATGACCCCCGGGCACATGGACGCGCACAGTCTTCACATGCATATGACGGCGATGCGTCCCCAAACACCGGAGGACGCCGCGCGGGCCGACGAAATCGTTGCGCAGCTTCGCTCCGGCATCGACAAATACAAGGACTACCACGTCGCCCTGAACGACGGTTACAAAATCTTTCTGCCCGATCTGCCCCAGCCCGAGTATCACTTCACGAATTACTGGAACGGCTTCCTCGAAGCTTTCACTTTCGATCCCGCGCGCCCGACTTCCTTGCTCTACAAGAAAACTCCCGGCGGCTACGAACTTGTCGGCGCCATGTACACCATGCCCAAGCGCGCCACCGAAGAGCAGCTCAACGTCCGCGTCCCTCTTAGCGTGGCCATGTGGCACTTGCACACCAATCTGTGCATGCCGCAAAAGGGCCAGTTCCGGAGCGCGGATTGGACCAAGTTTGGGTTAAAGGGATCAATCGCGACACAAGACGCCTGTGACGTCGCAGGCGGCCGCTTCCAACCCGTCATCTTCGGTTGGATGGTCCACGTGTACCCCTACGAAGATTCTGTCGACAAAGTCTTCGCCATGCACCACCACAAAGACTAACGAGACATTACCGATCTCCGGCTCCATGCCTTGAGCAGGTTGGCTTCCCTGGCGTTGACTTGTGCCGATGCTGCAACCTAATATGACGTGCCAATGTCGGTTTCCTCACTATGATCGGGCTAACCGTCTCTCATTACCGCATCCTGGAGAAGCTGGGCGGCGGAGGGATGGGAGTGGTGTACAAAGCCGAGGATCTCAGACTCGGCCGCCTTGTGTCTTTGAAGTTTCTTCCCGAAGAGCTTTCCAGCGAGCCGTTGGCAATCGAACGATTTCAGCGGGAAGCACGGGCCGCTTCGTCGCTCAACCATCCGCACATCTGCACGATTTATGACGTAGACCAGTATGAGGGCCAGCATTTCATCGTCATGGAATATCTTGAAGGGCAAACGCTAAAACACCGGATTACCGGGAGACCGCTGGACTTGGAGCGCGTCCCGGAATACGGCTTTCAGATGGCAGACGCCCTGGAAGCGGCCCACGCTAAAGCTATCATTCACCGCGACATCAAGCCGGCCAATATTTTTATCACCGATCGCGGCCAGGTGAAACTTCTCGATTTTGGCCTGGCCAAGCTTTTGCCCGAACGCAGAGGCGCGGGCCGGGCCAAACAGGCGGTGACATCTTTCGGCGTCACAACCCAGGACGCACATCTAACCAGCGACGGGGTGGCCCTGGGCACGGTCTCCTACATGTCCCCCGAGCAAGTTCGCGGTCTAGAACTCGATGAACGCACTGATCTCTTCTCGCTGGGGCTGGTCCTCTACGAAATGACGACCGGGCAGCGGGCGTTTACAGGGAACACCTCAGGAGTAATTTTCGATGCCATCCTAAACCGCGCACCTGCGCCGCCAGCCCGTTTGAATCCCGCGATCCCCATTCAACTCGAACAGATTATCGCCAAGGCTCTGGAAAAAGACCGGGAGCTGCGCTACCGGTCGGCTTCGGACATTCGAGCGGACCTGCAGCGGCTAAAACGAGACACGGATTCGGCACGCGCGATGCCGTTCAAATCCGGCGAAGCTTCGCGCCAAAAGCTGCGGCGCTATCGGCCTCATTTTGCGTGGAGTGGAGTTCTTGTTGTTTTGCTAATTCTGTTCGGATTGAACGTGGGCAACTTGAGAGAAAGTGTATTTGGTGGAGCAAGCCAGGCCCGCATCGAATCGATCGCCGTCTTGCCCTTCGCCAATTTGAGCAACGATCCGAAAACAGAATATTTGAGCGACGGAATCACGGAGAGCCTGATCAACAGCCTCTCGCAGCTCCCCAATCTCGCGGTCATGTCGCGCAACACGGTTTTCCGTTACAAGGGCCAGGCCACGGATTCGCAGAAGGTCGGTCGCGACCTGCACGTTCGGGCCGTTCTCACGGGGAGGCTGATCCAAACGGGCGATGAGCTGATGATCAGCGTGAGTCTCGAAGACGTTCAGAGCAACCGGCAGATCTGGGGCGAGCAATACAACCGCAAGCTCTCCAATCTCGTGTCCGTGCAGCAAGAAATTGCCGGCGACATTTATGGGCGCTTGCGTCCGCGGCTTGCGGGAGAAGAAAAGAAATTGCTCGCGAAGCGGCCTACCGAAAATGCGGAGGCCTATCAACTTTATCTGCAGGGCCTGTTTTATTGGAACAAATGGACACTGGCGGATTTCAAGAAAGCAGCGGACTACTTCACTCAGGCCGTGCAGAAAGACCCTGGATATGCGCTGTCCTACGCGGGGCTGGCGGATAGCTACAGTCTACTGGGGGACGCCGGGTATCTCCCTCCCTCGGAAGCATGGCCCAAAGCCAAAACCGCCGCCCTGCAGGCGCTGGACATCGACGATACCCTCGCGGAAGCGCACACGTCCCTGGGTCTTGTGAAAGAGCATTTTGAATGGGACTGGGTAGGCGCCGAGAAGGAGTTCAAGCGGGCCATTGAGCTGAATCCGAACCTGGCCACGGCGCACCACTGGTACGGCGACTATTTGACGAACATGGGCCGCTTCGGCGAGGGCCTGGCCGAAACGAAGAAAGCCCAGGAGTTGGATCCTCTCTCGCTCATCATCAATACCACCCTCGGCTGGCAGTTCTATCTCGCCGGGCAGAATGAGAATGCTGTCGAGCAATTGCGGAAGGTTCTGGAAATCGACCCGAAGTTTTCGCTGGCCCGCCGCATCCTCGAAGAAGTGTACGCGCACATGGGCAAGCACAAGGAAGCCGTCGTAGAGCGAGAAAAGGCATTGTCACTCTCCGGAGGCCCCGAATTGGCGGCGTCCATTGAAGAGGATTTCACGAAGTCCGGCTACAAAGGCGTCTTGCAAAGCTGGCTGCAAGGCTTAACGGAACTCTCCAAGCACAGTTACGTCTCATCCTACAGCATCGCGGAGTCTTATATGCGCATGGACGAAAAGCAAAAGGCCTTCGAGTGGCTGGAAAAGGCCTATGAGGAGCACGACAGCGGCCTCGTTTCCCTGGCCGTAGAGCCGATGTTCGAAAATATCAGGCCCGATCCGCGATTCAAGGAAATCCTAAGACGTATGAAGCTTTCTCATTAGGGCCGCAAACCCGTTTACCCAGATGACGCGAAGATCTCTCACAAACCACGAAGAGGAATTTTATCGCAAGGGATAGTCCTTTTCGCCGGGCAGATGCCCGTCCACGCGCAAGACCTTTACCCCCGCACGCATATTTCGAGAATCCACAAACGCAATGGACCCAGGCAGGGCCGTCAAGAGTTCAAATTGCATGTCGTTCGAATACACAATCCTGGGCGGCGTCGCGGCCTCCGCTCGAAAAATCTTTGCCACCCAATACTGTTTGAACTGCGCCTCGGACATTTGATAGATCACTCGCAGCACCACATCGCGTTCCCGAGCCGCAGGCGCACGAATCAGCAAAACGACGGGAAGCTTCGAATTCCAATACTGCCGCTCGCCGAGCAAAACCTTGCGCACCTCGGAGAGGCTGAGATCGGCAACCGGAGTATCCGCATTCACCACTACCGCTATGTCCCCGCCGTGGGTAATCTGTGCGGTGGAGGAGGAATGCAGAGCCACGGACGCACAAAGGATCGTCCAGAGAAATGTCGCAACGCGTTTGCTGGTGGCATTCATATTCGGGCTCATTAAAACGTGAAGTCCGTTTGGAAGAATGCGCCGTTCACCGGCGGCTCCGTTGGTAGTCGCTTGGTATTGCGGTACTCCGCTTTGAACGCCGCATAGTTGGTGATGTCATACCGCAGGCCAACGATGGACTGGACCAGATCCTGATTCGTGAACACCTGTTCGCTCAGCGGCGTGTGCGTATGCTCAAAGCGGTAGTAAGGCTTTAGGGTATTTTCAAGCCACGGCAAACGGTATGCCACCTGCACGTAGTATGCCTGATTGTTGGTGATGGCATTGGTCAGAATATTTCTGTGATTAACGTTCGCGAATTCCGCCAGGAATTCGGGCTTCTCCTTCGTCCACACGATGTGCGCCGCGGAAATCCATTCCCGAAATTCATTTCCCGTCGCAGTCGTGATAGGTAGCGTGATTTTGTCGCGGTACACCGAAACTCCCATCTGCAATCCGTAGAGCCTGACCGGCCTCGAGTAGAGGTTGGCCACCCATGCGCGATTGTTATTAATATCGCCGAAATCGCCAGGGCGGCTGATCATTGAGTCGCGTCCATTCCCCACGCCAAAGTCATAGCTGAGCCCCGCTCCTCCTGATGGAATATTTCCCTCAGCCAAAAGACCCAAAAAGTGCACAGGGATAAACGTTCCGCCAAACTTGACGAAGTCAGGCCGAGCGATCGTAGTCTGCAGCCAGGCGCCGTGATGGAATGCCGTGTTCCAGTAACCGACGGGCGTATGATATCGCCCGAAGGAGAGTTTGAAAAAGTCGTTGTAGTCGTAGCGAATGATGGACCGTTCCACTTCTACCGTATAGTTGGCCG
>Ga0307479_10003271_pt1 | contig 14739 bp, 7 predicted proteins | sample atmos_gasesECM4C_FD_203743 | JGI IMG/M metagenome (GOLD analysis project Ga0307479, IMG submission 203743) | Hardwood forest soil microbial communities from Morgan-Monroe State Forest, Indiana, United States - atmos_gasesECM4C_515 | ecosystem: Environmental > Terrestrial > Soil > Temperate...
GTGCAATTCGAGATTCCGCTTCGCACCGTGTATCACACTGTGCAATTCGCCAAAGCCAATGGGATTCGCTGCATTGTGAACCCGGCGCCAGCGCAACCGGTGGACCTTAAGAACCTCGGCCCGGCGGACTATTTCATTCCCAATGAGAGTGAAGCCGAAGCGATCACCGGAATGCCGGTTCATACCGCTGACGATGCAAGAAAATGCGCCGAATATCTGCTCGGGCAAGGACTACGACGAGTCGTCATCACGCTGGGTGCCAGGGGATCGTTTTTAGCGGGAAAGGACGGAGCGGAACTCATCCCGGCGTTCAAAGTGCAGTCCATTGATACTACCGGAGCCGGGGATGCATTTATCGGCAGCTTTGCCGTGTTTCTGGGCGAAGGCATTCCCGAGAAGGAAGCGCTGCTGCGGGCGAATCTTTACGCCGCACTTTCCACCACAAAAGTGGGCACGCAAAAGTCATTTTGCGGGCGGGCGGAATTTGAGAAAGAGTGGCAGAATCGCGGCACGCGCCTGTAAACGGGCTCCGCCAAAGTGTTAAGATGGCATTTCACGGTTTATTCTTCTGCTTGCGGTGAAGAACCCCATGACTCTGCGCGACAATACAGGAACTGACAGCCCCTCAAGCCTCGACCGCACGGCCCCACGACGCCCGATTTCTCCTTCGGACACCGCCATCGCCAGTTACGCTGGGCGCGAACTTCAGCCAAACCGCGGCATCCCACTGAACCTGGATTGGATCGCCGAAGTACGGGCGAATACCAGCGCCGTGGAACGGCGCGCGCAATCGCTCGTCACCCGGCGCACGGTGAAGAAAGACTGGCAGGCGGGGTGGCTCCTGCGCGCCATTACGTGCATGGATCTGACGACGCTCTCGGGTGACGACACCGAGGAGCGCGTTCGACGTTTGTGTGCCAAGGCGCGGCAGCCCATTCAGGAAGAACTCGTGCTGAGGCTGGGCATTGAAAGCCTCAACATCAAGGTCGCCGCCGTTTGCATTTATCACACTTTTGTGGAAACCGCGCGCCGGGCCATCGAGGGAAGCGGGATTCACGTTGCGGCAGTTTCAACGGGATTTCCCGCGGGGCTTTCCCCATTGCAAGAACGTATCGCCGAAATCCGGCGTTCGGTGGAGGCCGGCGCCGACGAGATCGACGTGGTCATCACACGCGCGCACGTCTTCGGCGGAAAATGGCAAGCTCTCTACGATGAAGTCGCCACGTTCAAAAACGCCTGCGGACCCGCGCATTTGAAGGTGATTCTCGGCACGGGCGATTTGCTGACGCTGCGCAACGTGGCGCGCGCCAGCTTTGTGGCCATGATGGCGGGAGCGGACTTCATCAAGACTTCCACGGGCAAGGAACCGACCAACGCGACGCTGCCGGTCAGCCTGATCATGACGCGCGCGATTCGTGAGTATGCGCAGGAAACCGGCATGGCGGTAGGCTTCAAGCCTGCCGGCGGGATTCGAACGGCGAAACAATCGCTCGATTGGCTGGCATTAATGAAAGAAGAGCTGGGCCGGTCCTGGATGAAAGCGGATTTATTCCGGTTTGGCGCGAGTGGCATGCTGGCGGATATCGAGCGCCAACTGGAGCACCAGGCCACGGGACGTTATTCGGCGGAGTATCGCCACCCGATTGCTTAAGCGGAAGGCTTTTGTTTGATGACAAGGAATTGAGAAGCAACGAATGAGCATTGTCGAAAAATTCATGATCATGGATTACGGCCCCGCGCCGGAGGATCCGCGCGAAGCCCTGGCATGGCTGGACCGGCACGGCCGGCGTTTCGGACATTTTATCGGCGGCACATGGCAGGAGCCGCTTGCCGGAAATCATTTCGACACCAACGATCCTTCCACCGGCGAAAAACTCGCGGCCGTCGCGCAGGGATCGGTAGTCGACGTTGATAGCGCGGTGAAAGCTGCGCGGACTGCCCTGCCGGCGTGGCAAGCCCTAACTCCCCACGCTCGCGCTCGCTATCTTTATGCGCTGGCGCGGCAGGTGCAAAAGCATTCGCGCTGGCTCGCGGTTCTCGAAACGCTGGACAACGGCAAACCGATTCGTGAAAGCCGCGACATCGATATTCCTCTGGTGGCGCGCCATTTTTATCACCACGCCGGGTGGGCCCAGTTGCTCGAACAGGAATTTCCAGGATACAGCGCGTGCGGGGTAGTCGGGCAGATCATCCCGTGGAATTTCCCGCTGCTTATGCTGGCGTGGAAGATCGCCCCGGCACTCGCCACGGGAAACACCCTTGTCCTGAAACCTGCGGAGTTTACTCCGCTGACGGCACTGGCTTTTGCGCAAATCTGCCAGGAAGTTAGGCTTCCTGCGGGCGTGGTGAACATCGTCACGGGCGATGGATCGACTGGTGAAGCACTCGTGAAGCATCCCGACGTCGACAAGATTGCGTTTACGGGCTCCACTGAAGTAGGCCGGGCCATTCGCAAAGCGACGGCGCAGAGCCACAAGAAACTTTCTCTCGAACTTGGCGGCAAGTCGCCCTTCATCGTTTTTGAAGACGCGGATTTGGACAGCGCTGTCGAAGGCCTCGTTGACGGCATCTGGTTCAATCAGGGCCAGGTTTGCTGTGCGGGTTCGCGCTTGCTGATGCAGGAGAGCATCGCGGAAAAATTGATCGGCAAGATTCAGGACCGCATGAACACGCTGCGTATCGGCTCGCCGCTCGACAAAGCTATCGACATTGGTGCGATCGTCGCGCGCGTGCAGCTCGACCGCATCCAGCGTTTGGTCAATCAGGGAGTCGCCGAAGGAGCGACCTGCTGGCAGCCCGCGATTCCGCTACCCTCGCGCGGGCTCTATTTTCCGCCGACGCTGCTGAGCAATGTCCATCCAACTTCGGTCGTGGCCCAGCAAGAAATCTTTGGCCCGGTTCTTGCTGCGATGACCTTCCGCACGCCGCGCGAAGCCGTCGAGCTTGCCAACAATACGGTTTACGGCCTGGCTGCGTGCGTCTGGAGCGAGAGCATCAACGTTTCTCTGCACGTCGCTGAACAACTGAAAGCCGGAGTTGTGTGGGTCAATTGCACGAATCTTTTCGACGCCGCTTGCGGTTTCGGGGGCTATCGTGAGAGCGGCTATGGACGCGAGGGCGGCCGCGAAGGACTGCTTGAATATCTCGAGCCGACCTGGTTTAAGCAAGCTCCGACGCTGCATCCAACTCCTCTCGCCATCGACCAGCCGCCCGAGCCGCCTGCGGACGTCGCGGCTCCCGCGATCGACCGCACCGTGAAGCTTTACATCGGCGGCAAGCAGGCGCGGCCGGATTCCGGTTACAGCATCGAAGTGCGCGCCGCGGACGGCAGCTTGCTCGGTGAAGCGCCGCTAGGCAATCGCAAAGACATCCGCAACGCCGTCGAAGCCGCGCGCAAAGCCGAAGCCTGGGGCAAAGTGACGGCACACAATCGCGCGCAAGTCCTCTTCTACGTCGCGGAAAATCTCTCGTTGCGCCGCGAGGAAATCGCCGCGCGTCTGTCCGCGGTTGTGGGAAAGAAGCAAGCCGAGGCGGAAGTCAGCCTAGGCATTGAGCGCATCTTTTCTTATGCCGCGTGGGCCGACAAGTACGACGGCGCCGTGCACAACCCGCCCTTTAGAAACGTTGCTCTCGCCATGAAAGAGCCAATCGGCACGGTGGGAATTATCTGTCCTCTGGATGCGCCGCTGCTGGGATTTTTCTCGCTCGCGATGCCCGCCATTTCAGCCGGGAACACGGTTATTGCCATCCCCTCGGAAAAATATCCCCTGATTACCGGGGACCTCTATCAGATTTTCGAAACCAGCGACCTGCCCGATGGCGTCGTAAATATTGTCACCGGCCGCGCCGCGGAATTGATGAAGACACTCGCCGAGCACGACGACGTCGACGCCATCTGGAGCTTCACCGACGAGGCCAGCGCCGCATCCGCAAAAATCTTGTCGGTTGGTAACCTGAAACAGGTCTTTACCAACGAAGGTCGTGCTATCGACTGGTTCGACGTGAAGCAGGGCGAAGGCCGCTGGTTCCTCGATCACGCCGTCCAGGTGAAAAACATCTGGGTTCCCTACGGCGAGTAATCTTTCGAACCGAGCCAACCCAACTTCAGCAGGCCGATGGCCTAACGGTAACAATCTTCAGCCTCTCGCCAACCTCCGGCCTTGTAACGCGCCCGTCGTACTCTTCACTATTCCTCATGAAAATGCGGCCAAGCGGTACTTTGTTATGGGTATAATGCGCCTAGTCGGGCATCCAAACGAACCCCTAGCCAGGAGTTTGGATTATTCCGAAACCACCTCCTCGGACGTTTACAAGATGAGCCGATTTGAAAGGCTCTATGAAAAGTTCAGGTCCATCTTGTTCCGGTATTGCCTTCGCCAAGTGGGGCGCCGGGACCTGGCGGAAGATATTGCGAGTGAGGCGTTTTTGACGCTGTACCAGAGGCTGGAGCAGGTGGAGGATGATCAGCTTCCGGCATGGCTGTTTACGGTGGCGAAGAACAAGGCAATGGACTACTGGCGCCACCAGGCTGTGACGGAGCGCTACGAAAAGGCCCAGGTAGATTCGCCGGTCGAGCCCCAGCCGGAGATTCCCTTTGAACTCCTGCTGCGGCAAAACAAGGCGCTAAAGCCGGTGCACCGCACCTGCTTGATTCTGCGCTACGTTCACGACTTGAACCGCACCGAGATTGCGCGGCAAACTGGGCTGAACGAGACGCAGATCAAAGGCCATTTGCAATACGCCCTGAAATTGTTGCGACAGTCGTTCAGCGAGACTCGATCTGGGGAATGAGATGAGCGAATCCTGGCCAGACCTGGAAGAAGCCGAAAAGGAGTTTCTTGCTGCCCATGCCGAGACCGTTCGTTCTGCCCAGGCGCGCCATAAGGGATGCCCTAGCGCGCAATTGATTTTGGCAGCGTCCGGGGAGTCTCTGCCGGAAGAATTGCGTGCCCGCGTTTCTGAGCACCTGGCGCAGTGTGGCGTTTGCCGCATGCTTGCGGAGGATTTGGCGGCAACGGAGCTTTCGGAGATGACTCCCGCGGAGCAGGCCCGCATGCGCGCCCGACTGGAACCAGTTTTGGGCGCGGAAGGCAAGTCAAACGCCTGGTCCTGGCTACGAACATGGGTCCTGCGTCCAATTCCAATCGCCGCTATGGGCGCAGCGGCTCTCGCCGTGGGTACATTTGTCTTTGTACAGATCAACAAGCAACAGCCAGCCACAGTGGCATCGATTCCGCAGCCCGCTCCACCCATCCTCGTGGCAGCCACCCTGCCGCTCGAAAAGCCTGCGATCAACATACCTCCAGACTCTGACCTCATATGGCGCAGCGGCAAACCGAGGACGCCCTCCTTGGGAGATCAGCTTGAGGCCGCGCTCGTTCCTTACAAGAAAGATGATTATGCAGGTTCAGCCAAGAAGCTTGAAAAACTGGAAAAACGTTACCCGCAGAACAGTGAAGTGAAGTTCTACGACGGGATTTGTCATTTGTTCCTGGGCGACACTGCGGGGGCCACCCGTCAGCTTGAAGCAGCGAAGCGACTGGCCAAGCCAGCTGAAAACCATGAAGCGTCCTGGTATCTGGCAATCGCTTACCAGCATGCGGGACAAAATGATTTGGCTTTGGCAGAGCTGCAGGCTCTTTGCAAAGCTGACGGTCCCTATGCGGCCCGGGCCTGTGAAGGCACGAAGACGGTTTCTCCTCACCAGCAGTAGACAGGGACGTTTGAACATGTTGGGAATACGCAGTGTCGGCGGTTCGTCTTTTCGTGGACGCTGGCGCTGCGCCTTTGCGTTTCAGTGCGACTCCCGGCTTCACAAAAACGGGGCTGTTATGTTTTGTCGTCGAGCAGTAAGGCTTTGGATGCTCGCAGTCACAATCACACTGCCGCTAGCATTCAACAATCCCGTGTGTCAGGCAAGCCAGCAGCCGGTTCCAACAAAAGAGGCGTCGGCATCGAACGGACAAGCATCAACTTCTTTTAAGGCCCAGGAACAGGTTCCGAGTAGGGCCTCATCTCCCTATGCGAATGAAATCACCGCTGCCTGGGGACTTTATAATTCGGGAAAAGTGGACGAGGCGGAAACTGCATTTCGCCAGATTCTGCAAGAGGCAAAGAGCACAAAAGACGAGCGAGCCGAGGCCCAAGCTCACACGGGGCTGGGTGCGGTATATCTTCGACTTGCCAAGTTCGCTGCGGCGCGATCCGAGTACGAACTGGCCCTGGCTCTCTGCGATTCCCTTCACGATGGCCTGGGCAAAGCCGCCGCGCATCTGGGTCTCGGGAACGCTGCGCTAGAACTTGATAATAAGACTGCGCGAAGCTTTTATACCCAGGCCTTAGCGGAGTTCAGCGCGCTTGGTGCGGAAAAAGAAAAGATTCAAGTGTTGCTGAATCTGGCCCTCGTGACGGATTCATATCCAGAGCGGATCAAGCTGGACACGCAAGCGCTGGAAGCTGCTCGCCAGTTTGGTGATAAGAGGCGTCAGGGTGAAGCCCTCCACGCCATCGGGCAATGGCTGTTCCACGAGGGCGACTCCAAAACCGCTCAGGAGAAATACAAGGAAGCGGAAGTTCTTCTCGACTCACCGGAAAACCGCATTTATCTTGGACGCGTCCTGCTGAGCGAAGGACGGCTTCAGCGAGCGGACGGCGCCATGGGTCAGGCTATCGAAATCCTTGGCCGGGGGCTGAAGCTGGCGGAAGATGCCAGCGACAAGCAGGGCCGCATTCAAATTCTCACCGCCATCGCTGCGTCCTATGGAGACCAAGGCAAGTATCGCGAAGCTCTGGCAAGGTTTCAAAGCGCCTTCGATTTGGCTAAGGAATCGAACTTATTACGCAGCAGCGAACTTCTGCGCCAGAACATCGCCGAGTGTTACATCGACCTTCACGAAGACAGGCGAGGCGCCGAGATGCTCGAAGAGGCGAACCGCCAGACTCCAGATCCTTTCCCCTACGGCGCGCAATTCCGATACGCAACGCTGGCGCTCGCTTACAAACACCTCGAGGAATACGATCGCGCCCTGACGGCTGCGACAAAGTCGATCGAAGAAGCCAGGGCGCGCAAGAATGAACAATTCGTATCTGAGCCGCTCACGCTAAGGGCCCTCGCCGAAGAAAAGCTCGGTAAATACGATGCGGCCCTCGGCGATGTGCGTGAAGCTTTGGCAGCAATTGAGGGCTTGCGCGCGCGTTTGGTTCCAAGTGACTTCATGAAACGTGGTTTCGCGGAGAAGACGCAAGAGAACTTCGATTTTTCCGTGCAACTGTTGCAAGAGATGAATCAACCCAAGCAAGCCATTGAGATAGCCGAGCAGGCGCGTTCCCGTGCATTTCTCGATCTGCTTGCAACTCGCCAGGTGCAAAATCGCAAGTCCAGCGAGGAAGGGCTGGTCGCGGAGAAAAAACCGGCGCCTCCAGCGGCGGGAGTAGCGTCAGCGCAGGCTCAGGTGAGCGCGGATGGAACGCAACAGTTGACGCAGCGCGGCGGGAAAACCGTAGGACCGCCTATCGCGACCGCACAGGCGGATCCGGATCTGCCAAGCGTGGTTTCCGCCGAGAGCGCGTCGCTGAAGGAGATGCAGGAGCAGGCGCGCCGGCTGCATTCCACCATTCTCAGTTATTGGGTGGGCAACGAATCCACTTTTGTCTGGCTGCTGGATTCCAGCGACGCCGTGCACTCCGCCCGCATTCCTCTGAAACGTGAGCATCTGGTCGAGTTGGTTCGCGGGGTTTGGCCGCTTGATGCCCACTCGGAGCCCATCGCCAAAACTGAGACAGCTGAAGCAAATTCCCATGAGCCGAAGCCCAACCAGCGTGCTGTCGTGGAATTCCCCTCTCGAGGTCGCGGGGAACTCAAAGCCGACCGCGCTCAGAAGGAACGCTGGCGCGAACTTTACCAGTTGCTGATCGCGCCGGTGGAGACCTACCTCCCCTCGCAAGAAGGCAGCCGCATCACCATCATCCCGCATGGCCCGCTCTTCGCCTTGCCCTTTGCGGGATTGCGCGACGCTCGCGGCCGCTACTTCCTGGAACGCTACACGCTGGAGTACGCCCCAGCCATGTCCGTCTTGCGCTTCACCGGAGCGAGCGCCATCCATACTGAAGGAGCGGTCCCGCATTTCCTTCTAGTGGCAGATCCTGCCGGAATGCAAAAGCTGGGGCTGCCCCAACTTCCCGGTTCGCGACGGGAAGTCTCTGAAATCGCCCGCCGCTTCCCTTCCGGCGAAGTCACGATCCTCACCGGCGCAGAAGCCCAAGCCAACTCGGTACGCACGACGGCCGCAAAGAGCTCGATCATTCACTTCGCCACCCACGGGATCGTCGATGACACGCAGCCGTTTGATTCCTATCTCGCGCTGGCCGATGGCAAGCTCACGGCACGGGATATTTATGGATTGAAGTTAAACGCCGATCTGGTGTTTCTGAGCGCCTGCCGCAGCGGCATGGGGAAAGTAACCGGCGATGGCGTTCTGGGATTGACGCGCGCGTTCTTGTACGCGGGAACGCGCTCGGTGGTAGCCACGCTTTGGGACGTCGCGGACGAGCCCACGGCCAGGTTGGTGACAAGCTTTTACAAAAACGTGAGTCAGAACCCGGACAAGGCGCAAGCCCTGCGGTCCGCCCAGCTCTCCGTGCTTCGCCAACTGCGCGCCGGAAAAATGCAGGTGGCCACGCGGCGCGGGCCGCTTACGTTGCCGGAAAACCCGGTATTTTGGGCCAGCTTTGTGCTCATCGGCGAACCGTAGACGCACCGCCGGCATGGGAGCTTTAGAAAAGATCCGAACAAGTTTGGAAGAGTAATGTTGCGAGAACACAACCATCAAAGGTTGGCTTTGGGATTTGCGCTGCTGGTGTGCGTCTGTGGTTCGGTATTTCTCCCAATTTCCGCGAACTCCCAGGCTGCACCCACGGCACCCCAGGCGCAGCCACAAGTGAGTCAATCAGGTTCGAGCAAGGAGCTTGAAGCCCTCGTAAGGGAAGGCTTCTCGAACATCGGAGTGAAAAAATTCGATCTCGCCGAGCAGCAGTTCAAAGAGGTTCTCGGGCGGGCGCTGCAGGCAAAGGACCAGCATGCCGAGGCCACCGCGCGCGGCGGCTTGGGCGTAGTCCTGGCACAGCGCGGTCAGCTATCGGACGCCCGGGAGCAAATGGAAAAGGCCCTGGTATTGTTGCAGGCCCTTGGTGATCGGCTTAATGCGGCTCGGGCGGAATCAGGGCTCGGAGACATCGCATTTACTCTGGGCGACTACGAAAAGACACGCGTTTATTACGCCGATGTGCTCACGTACGCGGAATCCGCAGGGGACATCCACGGTCAAGCTGTTGCTTGGTTCCGGCTTTCCACGGTCGGCGGACGCAGCGATCATCAGGACACGCCGCCGCTCGAAAAGGCCTATGCTCTGGCGGAAAAAATCGGCGACAAGAGACTCCTAGCCGAGATATTGGAGTCCATGGGGGATCGTTCATTCGTTACGGGAGATTTTCAAGGAGCGCTCGAGAAACTGAGCAAGTCGGCGGCGCTTGAGGAGGAGGCGGGCAACCGGCAGGGATTGTCTTACGTGCTCACCAGCATGGGCCGCGTCCAGCGCGCGCACGGTCACCCGGAACTGGCGCTCGGGCTATATCAGAGAGCGCTGGATATTCAGCGAGAAAACCACGATCTGTATGGCACGATGCAGAGTTTGAACGCGCTCGCCGTCACGTATGGCCTCTTGAATGACAGCAAGGAAGCTGTTGGGTATTTCGAAGAGGCTCTCTCTGTAGCGCGCAATTTGGGTTCTCCAAAACTTATCAACTTTGTTCAGGGAGGCATAGCCAACGAATATGAGCGAGAGGGAGACTATAGCCGTGCCGCTGGTTTACTGGAAGAACTCCTGAAACAGAACCTCGATCCTTATCAGGCCCAATATCGACTTTGTTCGCTGGGCGGTGTTTACCTTGCCCTCGGAAAGTACCAAGAGGCTCTGGATGCCGCCAACCACGCGCTGGGGATTGCGCGTGGAGAGAACAATAACGAATGGCTGCCCAATCCCATTCTCTTGCGGGCTCGCGTAGAAGATAAACTTGGGCGCAGCGCGGAAGCGCTCGCTGATGTGCAGGAGAACCTCGCAAGAATCGAGGAAATTCGCGCGCATCTCGCTCCGAGCGATTTCTACCGGCGAGACTTTTCGGACTTGCATGCTCAAACTTTTTCGCTGGCCATTGATCTGCTCCTCCGGGAAAACCGGCCCGGTGACGCGCTGGAGGTTGCCGACCGCGCTCGGGCGCGCGGGTTCGTTGATCTGCTGGCTTCCCGCAAGGTCGAGATTGGCAGTGCGGAACGGGAAAAGCTCGAAGCATTGCAAAAGGCCGAAGGAGAAATCCAAGAGTCTCCGGCGGCGACTAAGGCTGCCGCGGCGAATTCCGGCGCGACCAACGAACTCGCCTCGCGGGGGGCCAAGCCTCTCCTTACAACGCGCGGAGGAGTGAAGCTTCCAGTGGAGCCAAATCTTTTAAGCGTAACTTCGACTGGAAGCGCTTCGCTACAGCAGATGCGCGAGCAGGCGGCGCGCCTTCATTCCTCGATTGTCACGTATTGGGTCGGCGCGGATGCCACCTTTGTCTGGGTACTGAATTCCGAGGCCACCGTGCACTTTGCTCGCATTCCCGTCAAGCAAGAGCACCTCGCCGAGCTCGTGCGCAGCGTCTGGCCCCTTGAGGAACGTCCGGAATCCGGCTCCACTTCCTCGCCTTCCGAAGCGAAAGCTCTTCACATCTCGCCGTACCCGCACGATGAAACGCAATTTCCTTCCCGGGGTCAGGCGGGGCTAAAGGCAGATCGAACACAGAAAGATCGTTGGCGCGAGTTATATCGGCTGCTCATCGAACCCGTTGAAGCCTATTTGCCTTCTCAGCCCGGCGCACGCATCACCATCATCCCGCATGGCCCACTCTTCTCCTTGCCCTTCGCGGGATTGCGTGATGCTCAAAACCGTTATCTCCTCGAACGCTACACCTTGCAGTACGCACCGGCCATTTCCGTTTTTCAATTTACTGCCGCAAGCGCGGCGAACGTTGATGGCCTGGCCCCTCATTTCCTTCTGGTGGCGGATCCCTCCGGCATGCAGAAGCTGGGCTTGCCGCAACTGCCCGGTTCGCGCCGCGAAGTCTTGGACGTCGCCCGCCGTTTGCCCGCAGATGAAGTCACCATGCTCACGGGAGCAGACGTGCAGACTGTAACAGTGCGCTCCGCCGCCGCCCGGAGTACCATCCTGCATTTCGCCACGCACGGGATCGTCGACGACAGCAAGCCCTTTGATTCTTTCCTGGCGCTCGCCGACGGGAAACTCACCGCACGTGACATCTACGGATTGAAGTTGAATGCTGACCTTGTTTTTCTCAGCGCCTGCCGCAGCGGCGTGGGGAAAGTCACCGGCGACGGCGTGCTCGGTTTGACCAGGGCATTTCTCTATGCCGGAACGCGTACGGTGGTGGCCACTTTGTGGGACGTCGCGGACGAACCCACCGCTCAGCTCGTATCCACTTTCTATCGCAACGTCCGCCAGAATCCGGACAAGGCGCAAGCCCTGCGTTCGGCGCAACTCTCCGTGCTCCGCCAACTGCGCGCCGGAAAAATGCAGGTAGCCACCCGCCGCGGGCCCCTCACTCTGCCGGAGAACCCTATCTTCTGGGCCAGCTTTGTCCTCATCGGCGAACCGTAGACTGCCTCGCTCATCAGGTCAGGCAGCAAGGCACCCAATACACTCTCGCTTGCCTCATCGTTAGACTGCCTTTTCCACCTCAATTTTTAGAACAGTTAAAAGCAGGCGGGCGCGTCTCCAATTTTATTCCGATAAAGCATCGCATTCGTCATCTAAGCAGGAAATTGGCCACGCAAATCGTTTTCTGCTCGCGGAGAACAAATCCGTTCTCATATAGCCCCCTTGCTTGGGTTTAGGAGACGTTCGCCTCCCGTGAAGTGAGCCGAGGCAGCAATCTTGTTGGGCAGCTTTCTTCAGGATCCTTTATTCCCCACCGCCAACGCTGCCCGTTAACACTGTAGAGCGCAAAGCCTGCCAATCCAGGTAACGCGAAGCCGGTCGAAGTGCTCAAGACTTTTGCTTGATCTGCAGGATGCCCCGGATTGGCTTAGTGATTTGCGAAGTCGTCGCGATGCGGCGAATGAATAACGAGGGCTGGCAATCGGCTCTCTCAAAATAGGAGAGAAGAGATGAAGGTAAAACATGCGGTTATATCAATAGCGCTGGCGGCAATCTGCTTTGCCCCTCTGAGGCTGGCCCATGGACAGATTCCAGCTGGGGCTCAGAGGGCCATGTTTTTCGTGGACATCAAGGGCGCAAAGCAGGGCCAGTTCAAAGCCGAGAACATGCTCCAGGGAGTACACAAGGGAGGGATCGAAGGAGTCAAGTTCTCGTCACAAATGAGTTCGCCGCGGGACATGGCGACAGGCAATCCTTCAGGAAAAAGGCAGTATTCTGCCATCACCTTCACAAAGCTCTGGGGACCATCCTCTCCTCAGATGATCCAAGCGTGCACGACGAACGAGAGTCTTACTGTCACGTTTGAATTCGTCAAGGCCGGCCTGGGCGGAAAAGAAATAGTCTATCAGACGATAAAATTGACGGGCGCTACGATCTCCTCGGTCAAAAGGTATATCGACGTCTCGATGGGCAACGAAGCGCCCGATCCCCGCGAGCTGGAAGACGTTTCCTTCACATTCCAGAAGATCGACATCATTGACGCCAATGGCGCCGCCGTTACGGATGACTGGGTGGCTCTTCGCTAGCCTCTTCTTCTGCTTCATCTGGGGACGAACTCCCTAAGGGCGTTCGTCCCCAGTTCCGTAACTTCAGAGTTCTGGCTGAGATGATTGCAAGTGGTCATCATTTCAGCTCCTTTTCACTCCCCCACCGAAGAACATCCCAACGTTGAGTACTGGAACCCGCTTAATCCCTGTCAGCTTTCCCCTGTGTCTCCATTGCTTTCTTCTGGATGGCTTATTCCGGCGAGCCAACCCTGCCCGTTAACACTCCAGAAAGCAACGAATGCCAATCCAAGGATAAGAAAACAGCAGTACCGGTTGGGGAAAGGGATTCGATTGGGGAGCTGGCGATGAAAATGAAATTCCACAACTCGTTCGGTTTGCGCACTCTGCTCTTGCTCACGGCTTGCTCTCCTGTCATGGCGCAACTCCAAGCGCCAACCGCAGCTGCCACCGCACAGTCACAGAATGCGACTCAATCTTCTGCGCAGAATCCCCAGGCAGTTTCCCAGACCGGCCTCTTGCCAGTCTACGGCGTGGACTTGCGCCTCGATCCAAGTTGGGTGGACGGCAGCTTCCCCAGCCAATCGGCAAACTTTCCGAACTCCGGAACCAGCGGCGCCTTTCAGCAGGTTTGGGGGGCACTGCAGCCTGGCGGTTACAGCGTTCTTCGCGTGACGTTGGATGTGCGCGATTCAGCTGGTGCAGCAAACCGCGCCGCCAATCTTTGCGCCTGGGCCAAAACCAACAATGTACGGTTGATCCTGTCTTTGACTGCGGAAAATGCCGGCCAGCCCATCAGTGATTCCTTGCCGAAGCAATCTTCCGATTTCGTGAAGGCTTTTGTCGGGCTCGTGCGCGCTAACAACAACCAGTACTTGGCGAACTACGCGCAAATCATGGCCTACCAGGTCGAGGACGAACTCAATCACCCGGGAAAGCACGGCGGCATGACCGAATCCGCTGCTCAGCAGCTGGCCCTCGCCGTGGCGAAGTCGCTGCGCAGCACAGAGCACGACGCTCTCAATGGTTCAGGAATCGCTGCTACTCCGGTAATGGCCAGCGCCTCTTTCGATTTTGACCTGATCTCTGCCGGCGCTATTGCCGGCGGCAGCATGAGCGACGCGAACTACAACCAGGCTTACCAAGCTCTTAAGAAATTTCTCTCGGGCCTCGCCGGTTCCGCCGACCTTGATGTTCTGGTTGTGGATTGGTTTGCTGGTAGCGTCGGTGGCGGTGGCGTTGAAAAAGCTCCCGCGTTGCTTAAGAGCCTTCTCGCCGATGTAACCGGCAAGCAAATCATTCTCGGCACCGGTTTTTCCTCCGCGTTCCGTTCCACGGATGAACAAAAGCGCCTCTTCACCACGGCGTTTGCCAATTTGAGCGACTTCCGCGCCAGCGGCGGGGCGGATAGTCCGTTCATTGGGACCATCTTCCGCGAAGCACTCAATGGCAGCACTCCGAATCCAACAGCTTCCCGCACCACGCTTCCGGCTGAAATGGACAAATGGGACTGGACCGCGCGCGCCGCGGAACTCACCGCCATGTGGACGCAAAAAAAGGACTCCGCAGACATGACCTGGTGGCTGAGCCGCGTGGAAAACAATATGGGCCTGGTTAGTTTACAGAGCGACGCTGGCGGAAAAGTGTTTTCGGTTAATCCAGTGCCAGCCCAGCAAGGTATGACTCAGATCGCAAGCGCGGTCGGCGTGGTCAGTTCGCAGATGGCGTCCACTCCTGGCGCCAGCCCAGACGCGAATGGTCTTGCTCAATCTGGGGTTGGCGCCGCCAATTCCCCTGCCGGCGCATATACAAGCGCTTACCCACAAGTTCAGCAAGGGGGCCTGCCGCCAGCGTCCTCGGCCAATCCCTACGGCGCAGTCTCATCGAGCTTTGGCGCCCAGCTACCACAGGGTGCCGCGAATCCTTATGATGCGGCTTCTGCAAACCCCTACGCGCAGGTCGGATGCACG
>Ga0307479_10003273_pt1 | contig 14739 bp, 14 predicted proteins | sample atmos_gasesECM4C_FD_203743 | JGI IMG/M metagenome (GOLD analysis project Ga0307479, IMG submission 203743) | Hardwood forest soil microbial communities from Morgan-Monroe State Forest, Indiana, United States - atmos_gasesECM4C_515 | ecosystem: Environmental > Terrestrial > Soil > Temperate...
GCCACCCAATGGCGCTGTCAGGCGCGCCGGCTGTTCGACATCCCGCCGCGCGCCTTCACGCCACCGCCCAAGGTGACATCGAGCCTGGTGGAATTGACGCCGCGGGCCTCGCCCCTGGCACCGGCCGACGCCCGCCTGCTGGAGCGCGTCGTTGCCGCCGCCTTCGGCCAGCGGCGCAAGATGCTGCGCCAGAGCCTGCGTGACTTGTCGACGGATCCGCCCGCGCTGCTGGCCGCCGCCGGCATCGCCGAGACGAAGCGGGCGGAAGAACTTTCCGTCGTGGAATTTGCCGCGCTGGCCGAGGCGCTTCGGAAAGCTACTGGCCGGCGCGCAGGCCTTTGACGAAGTCGTGCAGGCCGATCTGGCGCTCGCGGCGCAGGCGTTCGGCCTGAAGGATCGCCTGGACCTGGGTCAGGCTCGAAGCCAGATCGAAATTGACGATGATGTAGTCGTATTCGGCCCAATGGCTCATTTCATCGGCCGCCTTGGCCATGCGGCGCGCGACCTCCTCTTCGCTGTCCTGGGCCCGGGCGCGCAGGCGCCGCTCCAATTCGCGGGTGGAGGGCGGCAGGATGAAGATGCTGACCAGATCCTCGGGCGCCCGCTCGGCAAGCTGCTGGGTTCCCTGCCAATCGATATCGAAGAGCACGTCTTTGCCGGCGGCAAGCGCCGCCTCGACAGGCTCGCGCGGCGTGCCGTAATAATGGCCGAAGACTTTGGCCGATTCCAACAGTTCCCGGCGATTCATCCGCAGATTGAATTCCGTCTTGTCGATGAAATGATAGTCGGTTCCGGCGGTTTCGCCTGGCCGCTTAGGGCGTGTCGTCACGGAGACCGACATTTGCAGATCCGTTTCCCGGTCGCGCAGCATGCGCGACAGGGTCGTCTTGCCCGCGCCCGAGGGCGAGGAGAGCACCAGCATCAGGCCACGCCGACGGATCTCGGTGAATCCGCTTTGCCGATCTGCGGTCACGATGGCGCAATCTCCTATTCGATGTTCTGAACTTGCTCACGCAACTGCTCGATGGCGACCTTGAGGTCGAGGCCGAGCCGCGTCAGTTCGACGTCGGCGGCCTTGGAGCAGAGCGTGTTGGCCTCACGGTTCAACTCCTGGCAGAGGAAATCGAACTTGCGGCCGATGGCACCGCCGGCCTGGATCAGGGCGCGAACGGCACCGACATGGGCCGCCAGGCGATCGAGCTCCTCGCGCACATCGGCCTTGACGGCGAGCAAGGCCGCCTCTTGGGCCAGGCGGTCGGGGGCCGGCAGAGGCGATTGGCCGAGGAGGGCCTCCAACTGCAGGCGCAGGCGCTCGGCGATGGCAGCGGGCTGGGTTCCGGCAATGCCGCGCGCTGCCTTAGTCAGGCGTTCGATCTCGTCGATATGCTCCACCGCCAAGTCCACCAGACGCGCGCCCTCCGCCAAGCGCATCGCCTTCAACCCGTCGAGGGCTTCGTTCAGCCGGTAAGTCAGCAGTTCGAGCGCGCTGGCAGGATCGCTCTCTTCCTCGGCCCGCTCGATGACGCCCGGCAGCGCCAGCAATCCGTCGAGGCGCGGCGGTGCCGCGGCGATTCCGGCGTTGCTCTTCATCTCCGCCACCATGGCCAGGATCTGGTCCAGCGCCTCGCGGTTGACGCTGAGGCGGGGGCGCTGCTGGCGGCTTTCGGTCAGGGTGACGTTGACATTGCCGCGCCGGCAGCTTTTGGCGACAGCGGCGCGCACGACGGGATCCAGCGCGTCGTATCCATTGGGCAGGCGGCAACGTATGTCGAGGCCGCGCCCGTTGACGCTGCGCAGCTCCCAGACCCATTGCCGGTCACCGCTCGCGGCCTCGGCGCGTGCGAAGCCGGTCATGCTGGAGATCGACATACTCCCCCCGAGGCTTGTGATTCGCCGCCGGCGCCCGCAAAGTATACGCCGCATCCCGGGCAGGCAAGAATGGCCTGCCCGCCCACGGGAAAATGCCGCATGCGCGATCCCCGCTCCATTCTCATCACGGGTGCCTCCAGCGGCATCGGCGCGGCCTTGGCCAAGGCCTATGCCGGGCCGGGAGTCTATCTGGCATTGAATGGCCGCGATCCGGCGCGGCTAGGCGCCATCGGCGCGATCTGCCGTGACGCAGGCGCCGAGGTCGAGGAAGGCATTGTCGACGTGACCGATCGGGCGGCGATGGAAGCTTGGTCGACGGCGATCGACAAGGGCCATCCCCTGGATCTCGTCATCGCCAATGCCGGTATTTCCGCCGGCACCGCCGCCGGCTGGGAGCAGCCCGAGCAAGCCCGGGCGATTTTTGCCGTCAATCTGGAGGGCACGTTCAATACGGTGCTGCCGCTGCTGCCTGCAATGGGACGGCGGAGGTGCGGGCAGATCGCGATCATGAGTTCACTGGCGTCGTTTCGCGGATTTCCCGGCGCTCCGGCCTATTGCGCCAGCAAGGCGGCGTTGCGTCTCTGGGGCGAGGCCCTGCGCGGCGATCTCTGGGATGCCGGCCTTCGGGTCACGGTCATCTGTCCGGGCTATGTGGCCAGCCCCATGACTGCGCGCAACCAGTTCTACATGCCGCTACTGGTGCCAGTTGAACGGGCTGCCGCCATCATCAAGCGCGGTCTCGCGCGCGAGCTGGCTCGAATCGCCTTTCCTTGGCCGGTCTACTTCGGCGCCTGGCTGCTGGGGCTTCTGTCGCCGGCCCTGACCGATCCCATCCTGCGCCATCTTCCAAAGAAGGCTTAAGGCGCCGGAACGCTGGCGAGCGGCTCGGTGCTTCCACTGACCGCTGGAGTCGTCGTCCCCGCCGTCGGATTGGCGGCTGGCGCGGCTGTCGGGGCGGGACCGCTGGCGCTGCCGGCCGGCGCGGGATCGGCCGCAATCGCGGTTCCCGTGTCCCCCGCCGCCGGTTGATCGACCGGTACGACCGCTTCGATCTTGCGCCAGGCGGCGACATTCTTGTTGTGCTCGGCCAATGTCGCGGCAAAGGCGTGGCCGCCGGTGCCGTCGGCGACGAAATAGAGATCCTTGGTCGCCAGCGGATGCAGCACTGCCTGAATTGCCGCCAAGCCCGGATTGCAGATAGGACCCGGTGGCAAGCCCTTGAACAGGTAGCTGTTGTAGGGGCTCTTTACCTGCAGATCGGCCGAACTGATCGCCCGACCGAGCGGCCCGGAGCCATTGGTCACGGCATAAATGACGGTCGGATCCGACTGCAGCGGCATACGATGGCGCAGGCGGTTGACGAAGACGCCGGCGATATGAGCCCGCTCGGTCGGCGATGACGTCTCCTTCTCCACGATCGAGGCCAGGACCAATGCCTTGTCAATCGTGTCATAGGGCAGGTCGGCGGCGCGCTGAGCCCAGAGCTTCTGAATGGCCTGCTGCATGGCCTCGGACATGCGGTTGATCATGGTGAAGCGCGTTTCCCCGCGCGTATAGAAATAGGTCTCCGGCAACAGGCGACCCTCGCCTGGCAGATCGGGCGGCAGTTCGCCCACCAGCCCTTCGGCGGAGGTCACCAGGCGCAGGATCTGGGCGGTCGTATAGCCCTCCGGCACCGTGATCCGGCGGGCAACCGTGGCACCCGAGAGCAGCATGCGCATCACCTGCTCCTCGCTCATCCCGGCGCCGAACTTGTATTCGCCGGCTCTCAGCGGCCGTCCGTTCGAAAACAGATGAACGCCGAGAACGAATAGGCGGTAATCCTCCACCACGCCGGCTTCTTCCAGCTGGCTGCCGATGGTGGCCACGCTGGTTCCATTTTCGATTACGACCGTCGCATCGACGGCCAAGGGTCCGCGACCGTGCCACTGCTTGTAGAACAAGACACCGGCGCCGACCGTCGCGATCGACCCGACCAGGACAAGCAGGAACAGTATGCGGACGAGGCGCCGCATCGCCCGCTCAGGGAGGGCCGAGGAATATCAGGCTGGCGTTGGTGCCGCCGAAACCGAAGGAATTCGACAGCGCGGCGCGAACCTTGCGCCGCTTGGCCTGCTTGGCCACCAGATCGATGTCGCAACCTTCCGAGGGATTGTCGAGATTCAACGTCGGCGGCACCACCTGGTCGCGCAGGGCCAGGATGGAGAAGATCGCCTCGACGGCCCCGGCGGCGCCGAGCAGATGACCGATGGCCGACTTCGTGGAGGACATGGAAAGCTTATAGGCCGAATCGCCGAATACGCGCTTCACAGCCCTGAGTTCGATCTCGTCGCCCAGCGGCGTGGACGTGCCATGGGCGTTGATATAGTCGATATCCTCGGCACTCAGCCTGGCTCGCTTCAAGGCCGCGCGCATGGCGCGCTCGGCGCCGCTGCCGGTCTCCGAAGGGGCGGTAATGTGATGGGCATCGCCCGAAAGCCCATATCCTACGACCTCGGCATAGATCTTCGCGCCGCGTTTGCGCGCATGTTCCAATTCCTCGAGGATCACCACGCCGGCGCCCTCGCCCATGACGAAGCCGTCGCGATCGCGGTCCCAGGGCCGTGAGGCGCGCTCCGGCGTGTCGTTGAAACCGGTCGAGAGCGCCCGCGAGGCGGCAAAACCGGCAATCCCGATCCGGCAGATCGTGGCTTCCGCCCCGCCCGCCACCATCACATCGGCATCGTCGAGGGCGATCAGGCGGGCCGCATCGCCGATGGCATGCGCGCCAGTCGAACACGCGGTGACGACCGCGTGGTTCGGCCCCTTGAAGCCGAAGCGGATCGAGACATGGCCGGAGGCCAGATTGATCAGCGAAGAGGGAATGAAGAAGGGCGAAATCCGCCGTGGCCCCTTCTCATGCAGGATGATGGAAGCTTCGTAAATGCCTTGCAGCCCGCCGATGCCCGAGCCGATCAGGACGCCCGTGCGTTCGCGCGACTCTTCGTCCTCCGGCATCCATCCGGAATCCCGCACCGCCTGCACGCCGGCCGCCAGCGCGAAGATGATGAACTGATCCATCTTGCGCTGGTCTTTGGGCGGCACGTAATCGTCGGCGTTGAAATGATCGTTCGCGGAGTCGCCCACAGGCACTTGGCCGGCAATCTTGTTGGGCAGATCGGAGACGTCGATCGACTGAATGCCCCTGACGCCGGATTCCCCGGCGATGAGACGTTTCCATGTCGGCTCGACCCCGCTGGCTAGGGGGGAGACAAGACCAAGCCCGGTGACGACAACGCGGCGCATGTCAGATGCGGTGGGCGAACGTTGCCGGGCGCAAGGCGCGCCCGACAGCTGGCTCAATTGGCCTTATGCTGCTCGATGAAGGCGATAGCATCCTTCACCGTCAGAATCTTCTCGGCGGCATCGTCTGGAATTTCGCAGCCGAACTCCTCCTCGAAGGCCATCACCAGCTCGACGGTGTCGAGGCTGTCCGCACCTAGATCGTCGATGAAGCTCGCCCCATCGTTAACCTTCGCTGCATCGACGCCGAGATGCTCGACGACAATCTTTTTCACCCGTTCGGCGATATCGCTCATTGTTCTGGGACCCTCGAGTAAATTCAATTGAATAACAGCCCCCGAAAGGGCGGAAAAGCGCCGTCCCATTAACACAGTCGCCCAGCCTTGACCAGCCCTGCGCGGGACTCGCAGGCGACAGGTCATATCATCGCCATTCCGCCGTTCACATGCAAGGTCTGGCCGGTGACATAGGCGGCCTCCTCACTGGCCAGGTACACGACGGCTGCCGCCACGTCGGCCGGCTGGCCCATGCGTTTCATGGGAATGTGGTCCAGCAAGCGCTCCTTGACGGCATCCGTCAGCTTGTCGGTCATTGCCGTCTCCATGAAGCCGGGGGCGACGACGTTGACCGTGATGTTGCGGGACGCGACCTCCGCAGCGAGCGCCTTCGACATGCCGATCATGCCGGCCTTGGCGGCGGCGTAGTTGGCCTGGCCCGGATTGCCCGTCTGGCCGACGACCGAACCAACGCCGATGATCCGCCCCCAGCGCCGACGCAGCATTGTGCGCAGAACCGCCCGCGCGAGGCGGAAACCCGCGGTCAGATTGACCTCCAATACCTTGTGCCAATCTTCGTCGCCCAATCGGACGGCGATCATGTCGCGCGTCAGGCCGGCATTGTTGACCAGGATATCGACCTGCCCCATGGCCTGGTCGGCGTCGGCGATCAGCCTGTCGCCGCTCGCCGGATCGGCGAGATCGGCCGGCAGAACGTGCGCCCGGTCGCCCAGGGCGGCGGCCAATTCCTCAAGCGCCCCAACCTTGGTGCCCGAGAGGCCCACGATGGCGCCCTGACCGTGAAGGGCGCGCACGATCGCGCCGCCGAGGCCGCCGGAGGCTCCCGTCACCAAGGCCTTCTTTCCGCTGAGATCGAACATGCTGACCCCCTGAGCTAAAGCGTCTTCAAAATCACGTCGACCTCGGCCGGCTGGCCCACGGCCGCCGCCTCGACATCCTTGTCGATCCGTTTGGCGAGGCCCGCCAAGACCTTGCCGGCGCCGAGTTCGACCAAGCGGCTAACGCCTTCGGCTTTCAGTCTGAGAACACTCTCGCGCCAGCGCACCATGCCGGTGACCTGTTCCACCAACAGGCGCCGAATCGTCTCGGGATCGCTGACGGGTGTGGCGGTGACATTCGCGACAAGCGGCACCACGGGCGGCGCCAAGGTGACCTGCGCAAGCGCATTTTCCATTTCCCGCGCCGCGGGCGCCATGAGCTGGCAATGGAAAGGCGCGCTGACCGGCAGCAGGATGCCGCGCCGGGCACCCTTTTCACCCGCCAGTTTGATGGCGCGCTCGACCGCGGCCTTGGCGCCGCTGACGACCACCTGGCCCGGGGCATTGTCGTTGGCGCAGGCGCAGATTTCGCCTTCGCTCGCCGCCGCCGCAACTTCCTGGGCCGCAGGAAGATCGAGGCCGAGGAGTGCGGCCATGGCGCCTTCGCCCACCGGGACGGCACGCTGCATGGCGTGGCCCCGGTGCTTCAACAATCGTGCCGTATCGGCAAGGCTGAGCGCGCCGGCCGCGGCAAGGGCCGAATATTCGCCCAGCGAATGGCCGGCGACGAAACCCGCCTTGGTCGACAGTTTCCAGCCGCCCTCGCCTTCCAGAACCCGCAGCACGGCAAGGCTGACGGCCATGAGAGCGGGCTGGGCATTCTCCGTCAGCGTCAGATCGGCTTCCGGGCCCTCGAACACGAGTTTCGACAGGTGCTGTCCCAGGGCGTCGTCCACCTCGGCGAAGACGAGGCGGGCAGAGGCGAATGCTTCCGCCAGCGCGCGGCCCATGCCGACAGCTTGGGAACCTTGCCCGGGAAAAACGAAAGCCGTCGTCATCGAAAATCTCCTGCGGGGAGCCGCGCGGCGGGACCGATCATGGCCCCTTCGAAGCGGCGGGCATTGAGACCGCCAGCCTGGGAGGTGTCAAGCGCAGGCGATCGACGCCGTTGCCGGGTCACAAAGCCGGCCGGCGCTTGGGCCCGCTGGCCATGGGCGCACGGCGGGGCAATGCCAGGGGACCCAAGCCATCGAGGAAGGAATTGTCGAAACCCTCGCGCCGATAGACGGCGAAATCGACGCTGCGGTCGCGAAAGCTCTTCAGCGGTTGGCCGAGACCCCTGAGACCCACGTCGCGCTCGCGGCGCACACGATCCAGATCGATTTCCAGGGGAATCACTTCTTCCTCGCCACCGGCCTGATGCAGCACGTCGCCCGAGGGACCGACGACGAGGGAGCGTCCCACGCCGCCGGCGGCCAGGCCATTTATGTCGAACCAGAAGCATTGGTTCTGCGCCGCACTAGCACGCGAAATCGCCAATTCGATATCCCGGTCGATAGTATCGGTCAGCGTGGGATGAAGGATCACCTCCGCCCCCATAGCCGCCAGCGTGCGCGTCGTCTCCGGAAACCACATGTCATAGCAGATCGAGACGCCGAAGCGTCCCACCGCCGGCACGTCGAAGACGACGAAGTCCTGGCCAGGCGTAGTTGCCTGCTCATAGGGTCGAAACGGGAACATCTTGCGATAGCGGGCAACGACCGCCCCGCTCGGATCGATGACCGGCGCGGTGTTGTAAATCTTGCCGCCGCTCTTTTCATAGAGGGAGCCTGGCAGCAGCCAGACCCCGTGGCGCGCCGCCATGGCCTGGAAGGTGGCTTCGGCCGGCCCAGGCAGAGCCTGGGCATATTGCGGCAGCGGCCCGAAGGCGGCGAGCTCGCTGAAAACCACCATCTGGACCCAGGGATAGCGGGCCATCAGAAGATCGAGGCGCCGACCCATGGCGGTCAGGTTATCGGCGGTGGCGCTGAGGGGCATCTGGATGCCGCCAATGGCAAAGGGCGTCATGAGGTCTCCGCGGCGAATCAGGGCCAGAGAATAGGCGCGGGTGAGGGCCAGGGACAAGCTCACACCAAGGCGGACATCCCAGTCGGGCGCTTGACCTTCACCGGGCAAACGTCGCGTAATAGCAGGAAGATATCGAGAGCGATGGGGGCCTCTATGGCGGCGGTTCGGCGTAAGCGCAAGCTCAGCGGCATCTCCGACATTCGCCGCTTTTTTCATCGCAACGAGACCCCCGTCTACTTCATCAGCGCCACCAACTTCAACCTGCTCGGCATGGACGAGTGGGTGAAGAACTTCAAATTCATCAGCTACATCGACTGTTACGACGGGCGTCATCCCAACACCTTCGTGCCACCGCCGCTTCCCCATCCGGATTTCCATTCCATCGAGGACATCAACAACTACCTGCTCCAGCATCCCGCGGTGAAGGCCTTCATCAAGAATCGCGGGGGCAAACCCAAGGTGGTCTTCCTGATGTTCGACGAGACGACCGAGACGCTGGCCCGCAAACTGAGCATGCAGGTCTGGTTCCCCCGCGCCCGATTGCGCAACGGCCTCGACAACAAGATCCAGACGGTGCGCGTGGGCAACAAGGCGGGCGTGCCCTCGGTCCCCAATGTCCTGGCCTCCGTCGAGAGCTACCCGGAGCTGCGCAAGGCGGCCAAGAAACTGGGCAGGGATCTGGTGGTGCAGACGCCCTTCGGCGATTCCGGGCACACCACCTATTTCATTTCCAACGAGGGGGACTGGAAGCGCTACGCCACCGAGATCACCGCCGAGCGCGAATTGAAGATCATGAAGCGGATCGATTGCCGTCAGGCAGCGATCGAGGCCTGCGCCACCCGCGCGGGTACGGTGGTCGGACCGTTGATGACCGAGTTGGTCGGCTTCTCGGAATTGACCCCCTACAAGGGCGGCTGGTGCGGCAATGAGATTTTCGCCGAATCCTTCACGCCGCGAATCCGCGCCCATGCCCGCGATCTGACCTTCCGTTTCGGCGAGCAGTTGCGCAAGGAAGGTTATCGCGGCTATTTCGAACTCGACTTCCTGATCGACAAGAAGGACGGCCAGATCTATCTGGGCGAGCTCAACCCCCGCGTCACCGGCGCCAGCTCCATGACCAACCATGCCGCCTTCGCCCATGCCGATCTGCCGCTGTTCATGTTGCACCTGCTGGAGTTCAGCGGCAGCGACTTCGACCTTGACGTGGACGCCCTCAACGCCCGCTGGTCGGATCGCGACAACATCGACTCCTGGAGCCAGGTGGTGATCAAGCATGTGCATGATTCGGTCGATGTGCTGGCCGCCGCCCCGCAGACCGGTATCTGGCGCCTGAATGCCGACGGCAGCGTCAATTATGCCCGCTTCGACTACCACCGGCGCGCGGTGGAAAGCGAACGCGAGGCCTTTTTTCTGCGCATCAGCGGCCCGGGCGATTTCCGTTACGAGGGCGCGGATCTCGGCATCCTCATCACCCGTGGGCGGTTGATGACCAAGGATTTCAAGCTGAACGAACGGGCCCAGCGCTGGATCAAGGGTATCACCGCCCAGTTCGTCGGACAGCCCCTGGCCCCTTTGGCATCGCAAGGCGCCTATCCGCCCGCACCCGGCGCCTTCAAGATTCTCTGAGCCCGATCGACATGGATCTTATCTTCCGCTCGGTCGCCGAAGCCGAGCCGGGCGAAAAATGGCGCGCCAACTTCAATCGTCATTGGCCCAGCTACCGGCTCTGGTATCTCTCGGAAGGAAGCGAGGGGGTGCCTCATTTTCCCGTCTGCCTGGCCAAGCTGCGCCACTACATGCCCGAACTCGTCTTTACCTATGAGCGCCTCTGCCATCTGGCGGGAGGCGAGGATCTGGCCACACGCTTCCTCAGCCTCTATCGCCCGCCCGCCTATCTGACCGCTTGCAGCCAAATCGCCTGGACCGCGAGCCGGCCGATGCTGGCGCGCAACTACGATTACAGCCCCGCGCTCTGCGAGGGCCAGTTGCTGCTCAGTGCCTGGCATGGCCGCCGGGTGATGGCTATGGTGGATTGCCTCTGGGGCGTGCTGGACGGCGTCAATGATTCCGGTCTTGCGGTCAGCCTTACCTTCGGCGGGCGCCCCGTGGTGGGCGATGGCTTCGGCGTCCCGCTGGTCCTGCGCTATGTGCTGGAGTTCTGCGAGCGGACCAAGGATGCCATCGCCCAGCTGACGCGAATTCCGATCCACATGGCCTATAACGTCACGGTTCTGGATCGTGCCGGCGACTTCGCCACCCTGATGCTGGCGCCTGACCGAGCCCCGGCGGTAGCGCGGCTGCCCATTGCCGCCAACCACCAGATGCAGGTCGAATGGGCCGCCTACGCCCAGGCGACGGCGACCCTGGAACGCGAGCGGTTCTTGTTCCAGCGGCTGAACGAGCCCGGCATGAGCGAGACGAAGTTGCTGGCCGACTTCCTCGCGCCGCCGCTCCATACGGCCGTCGTCGAGCGGAATTTCGGAACGCTGTATACCGCCGCCTATTGGCCGGCCGAAGGCGCCATGAGCCTGCTCTGGCCCGGCGAGCGTCTGGATCAGTCGATGGACAGTTTCACCGAGGCAGAGCGCCCCCGCAGCTACGGCCGAGGCCTCGGCGAGCGATCCAACGGCTAGGGCAAGACAAGCGCGGTCGCCTCGACACTACGGCGAGCGCCTACCTGATCCCGGCGACTTTGCGTTGGGTCATTTGGTCGTCGTGGAACATGAGTCGACTGCTGAAGTGGGGTTGCGGGTTTGGCAATTGCCCCAGATACGAGGCATATTGACGGGCGATTCTGTGCAGGTCTGCGAACGCGGGGTAATCGCTAAGCTCTATCTCGGTCTGTAGCGCCTCATGACTGAGTAGCAGGGCGACATTATCGCGCGCCATCGATAGAGCATGATCGCGAAGCTTGGCTCGGACCTGCCGAACCTGCCGCGCCAGAAACCGCCGCAAGGCTGGATTGGTCGAAAACGGACTCCTCCTCATTGCACGACTCCTCGCGTTATCCGGGAGGAACATGCTTTGCAGAACCCCGTCAATCCATTCAACGGGGGTATTCTCAAGTGCCATCAAAGTTGGCGTGTTCGATACCAAGGTTCACGCTCTGCCTTCCTGCGCTGTGATAATGATCAGCCCAATGCGTGGCAAACGTGCCGCGTAGCGGGCACCTTTGTCGTGCGAATTCGAAACCAGCGGTGCGTACCGAAAAGATTGGCCGGCTGATTCGCGCCGACAATTCCCGCGCACCGATATGCGGGGGCCCTTCCTTCGGGTCATCTTTGCCGAGGCTCCCCATCAACGCGGGCCCGAGTTCATCGCGGAGTCTGATCTCATGATCGCCGTCACCATCGACGATCAAGACCATACGGCCGACATCCCCGCCGCTGTGCTGCTGCTCCGGGTGCTGCGCGACGTGGTGGGCCTGACCGGAACGAGGTTCGGCTGCGGCATCGGCGGTGCCGAACTACGTGATTGGCCAGTTTGGGCGACAGATTGGCCATGTCCCCCTGGGACAGATCGTCCGAGGCGGGTGTGAGGAGGGTCGCGATGCCCGCCAAGTCGAACGATTGGCCAAATGCTGCAGGCCTCGCCCAGCGCCTTCGGTCGACGAGCGCCCGAGCCGGGCGCTGCGTTGTCGTCATGACGCCATTCTTCCTGACGGCATGTCAGCCGGCCGTCCTCGACCCGCAAGGGTCCATCGGGATCGCCGAGAAGACGATCTTGATAGACTCGCTCGCTATCATGCTCGCCATCGTGGTCCCGACGATCGCCGCGACCCTTGGCTTTGCCTGGTGGTTTCGAGCCTCCAATTCGAGAGCAACCTACCTGCCTGATTGGGCTTATTCGGGCCGCATCGAGCTCGTCGTCTGGGCCATCCCCCTCCACGTGATCATACTCGTGGGCGGCGTGGCCTGGATCGGCTCCCATGACCTCGATCCCGCCAAGCCTTTGGCTTCAGACACGTCACCGCTCGAGATCCAGGGTGTTTCGCTGGATTGGAAGTGGCTCTTCATCTATCCGAGCGAGCGTGTCGCGAGCGTGAACCAGCTTGTGGTTCCCGCCGGCGTGCCCATTCATTTCTCCCTGACGTCGGCTAGCGTGATGAATGCGTTCTTCGTACCGCAGCTCGGCAGCATGATCTACACGATGAACGGCATGCGTACGCAGTTGAACCTGCGCGCGGATGCACCAGGTACGTTCCTCGGCCTTTCGAGCCACTATAGTGGCGATGGTTTCTCGGGCATGCATTTCGACGTGCGGGCGCTGCCGCCCGCACAGTTCGCCGCCTGGATCGACGCCACGCGCAACAGCGGCCCAATCCTCGATGCCGGAACCTACGCTGCCCTGGCCAGGCAAAGCATGAACGCAAGTCCGTTCACCTTCCGTGCGGCCGATCCCGAGCTGTTCCAGCAGATCGTCACGCAGCAGCTGCCGCCTGGACCTGGCCCGCAAACCGGGCGACCCAACCCGAACGTATCCCCGCGGACGGAGCACTAGCATGTTGGGCAAGCTTAGCTGGACTGCCATTCCGTTCGACCAGCCGATCCCGCTGCTCGCAGCGGCCTTGGTCGGCGTGGTGATCATCGGCGTCCTCGCCTGGGTCGCGCTTAAGGGTTGGCTCCCCTACCTTTGGCGGGAGTGGATCACCAGCGTGGACCACAAGCGCATCGGGATCATGTACACCCTGCTCGCGATGGTGATGCTGCTGCGCGGCTTCGCGGACGCGATCATGATGCGCTCGCAACAGGCGCTTGCGTTCCGGTCAGATGGCTACCTGCCACCCGAGCATTACGACCAGATCTTTTCCGCTCACGGCACGCTGATGATTTTCTTCGTCGCAATGCCCTTCGTGATCGGGCTGATGAACTTCGTCATGCCGCTGCAGCTTGGGATCCGCGATGTGGCGTTTCCGACGTTGAACTCCGTCAGCCTTTGGCTCACCGCCACCGGCGCGCTGCTCGTCAACATTTCGCTGGTGGTGGGCGAGTTCGCGCGCACCGGGTGGTTGCCGTATCCCCCGTTGTCCGAAATCGCCTACTCGCCCGGCGTCGGCGTCGACTACTATCTCTGGGCGCTCCAGATCTCCGGTGTGGGGACATTGCTGACCGGCGTCAACTTCGTCACGACGGTCCTGAAGATTCATGGACCCGGCATGACCTACATGCGCATGCCGATGTTCTGCTGGACGACGCTCGCGTCCAACCTGCTGATCGTCGCTGCATTCCCCATCCTGACGGCCACATTGGCCATGCTGCTGCTGGACCGTTACCTCGGTTTTCACTTCTTCACCAACGAAGCCGGCGGCAACGTGATGATGTTCATGAACCTGATCTGGGCATGGGGACATCCGGAAGTTTACATCCTGATCCTGCCCGCCTTCGGCATATTTTCGGAAGTGATCTCGACCTTCTCCGGCAAGCCGCTGTTCGGCTACCGGTCGATGGTCATGGCGACGATGGCCATCTGCATACTCTCCTTTACGGTGTGGCTGCACCACTTCTTCACCATGGGCGCCGGCGCCGATGTCAACGCGATCTTCGGCATCGCTTCGATGATCATCGCGGTGCCCACGGGGGTGAAGGTCTTCAACTGGCTGTTCACGATGTATGGCGGCCGGGTGGTTTATTCCCCGCCGATATTGTGGTCGATCGGCTTCATGGTGACCTTCGTGATCGGCGGAATGACCGGCGTCCTGCTGGCGGTGCCCCCGGCGGACTTCGTGCTTCACAACAGCCTTTTCCTCGTGGCCCACTTCCATAACGTCATCATCGGCGGGGTGCTGTTCGGGGCGTTCGCCGGATACAACTATTGGTTTCCTAAAGCGTTCGGCTTCCGGCTGCACGAGGGCCTCGGCAAGGCCGCGTTCTGGTGCTGGCTCATCGGCTTCTACGTCGCCTTCATGCCGCTCTATGTCGTGGGCCTCATGGGAATGACCCGCCGCATGCAGCACTATGATGTTTCCGCGTGGCGCCCGTGGTTGCTGATCGCCGCCGGCGGCGCGGTCATCATCCTGGCCGGAATCATCCTGCAGATCGCGCAACTCGCCGTCAGCATTCGCAGGCGGGCGGAGCTTCGCGACGTGACTGGCGATCCCTGGGATGGACGCTCCCTCGAGTGGGCCACACCCTCTCCGCCACCCGCGTTCAACTTTGCGGTCCTCCCGCGCATCGAGGCCCAGGATGCCTATTGGGGCGTTAAGCAGCGCGTACGCCAGCAGGCGAGGCTTGGCGAGGAGCCAGGCTATTCGGCAATCGAGATGCCGAGGAACAGCCCAACCGGCTTCATCTGCGCCTTCTTCGCCACCCTCATGGGATTCGCGCTGATCTGGCACATCTGGTGGATCGTCGCCCTGGCTGCATTGGGCGCGTACGCGACCTTCGTCGTCTTCGCCTGGCGGGACAGGGTCGAGTACATCATTCCGGCTGACGTGGTCGCGCGCATCGATCGGGCTAATCGGAGCGCAC
>Ga0307479_10003274_pt1 | contig 14737 bp, 12 predicted proteins | sample atmos_gasesECM4C_FD_203743 | JGI IMG/M metagenome (GOLD analysis project Ga0307479, IMG submission 203743) | Hardwood forest soil microbial communities from Morgan-Monroe State Forest, Indiana, United States - atmos_gasesECM4C_515 | ecosystem: Environmental > Terrestrial > Soil > Temperate...
ACCTTTACGGCTTCGGTTGAGACGAGACACCAGACGGAGAACCCGTCCCTTCCCCAAGTCGAATAGAATGCCGCACCCTCCGCATAGTGTCAAGGTAGAAACTGAGGTTGTGGACGGTATTTAACACCTGTGCCAGCACTTCGTTAGCGGCATACAGGTGCCGCAAATAGGCCCGCGAATAGCGCTGGCAAACCCGGCACCCGCAAGCCGGATCCAGCGCTCCAGAATCGGCCGCGTAGCGCGCCTGCTTGATCGAAACCTTGCCCTCCGACGTAAACAGCAGCCCGTGCCGCGCGGCCCGAGTCGGGAGCACGCAATCCATCATGTCGACGCCCAGCCCCGCGTAGGTTGCAATCTCCTCCGGCGTGCCCACCCCCATCAGGTAGCGCGGCTGGTCGGCCGGCAGATGCTCGAGCGTCGCCTCCACCACCTCGCGCGTCACCTCGCGCGGCTCCCCCACACTCAACCCCCCAATCGCGTACCCCGGGAACCCAATGTCAATCGTCCGCAGCGCCGACTCCTTGCGCAGCCCAAGATCCATCCCCCCCTGCACAATCCCAAACAAGCTTTGACTCGACCCAGATGCGGTGGACGCCCCGGACCACGTAGGGGCAGACGCCCTCGGGAGCCTGCCCTGAGCGAAGTCGAAGGGCCCAGGCGAGCGAAGCTCGCCTAGCTCTCCAGCGCGCGAGCCGTCCTCCGAATCCATCCCACCCCCATCCCCCCTGTCATTCCGAGGAGCGAAGCGACGAGGAATCTGCTGTTGCTGACGGCTGATAGCTGATGGCTGATAGCTCCTCCACGGCACCTCTTCCTTGTGCCCCTCAAAGTAGTTCTTGCTCCGCTCCGCCCAGCGCAACGTCATCTCCATCGACGTCCGCATCCGTTCCCGGTCCGCCGGAAACTCCGTGCACTCGTCGAACGCCATAATGATGTCCGCGCCCAGCCCGATCTGCGCCTCCATCGAACTCTCCGGACTGAAAAAATGCGACGACCCATCCAGATGCGAGCTAAACGTCACGCCCTCCTCGGTGACCTTGCGCAGCTCATTCAAGCTGAACACCTGGAACCCGCCCGAGTCGGTCAGAATCGCCCGATCCCACGCCATGAACCCGTGCAGCCCGCCCATGCGCCGCACCGTCTCCACCCCCGGCCGCAAATAAAGATGGTAGGTATTCCCAAGAAGGATCTGCACCCCAAGTTCTTCGAGCAAGTCCTGCGGCACACCCTTGACCGAACCCAGCGTTCCCACCGGCATAAACACAGGTGTGTCGACGACGGCATGCGGCGTGATCAGCTTCCCCAGGCGTCCGCCGCCGAAGGTGGCCTCAATCTGAAACTCGATGGGCATTCTTCGGGATTGTAGATGAACCACGTAGGCACAGGCGCCCGGGGTAGTTTGCCGCGGCGGCTCGATCCCGTCCCGGGAGCAGATGTTCCTGCATGTCGGCATTCCGATTGGCTACATCAGATTCGACGAGGAAAGGACGAGCACTACCGCGGAGACATGGTGGGGTCGTTTGCCGCGCTGAGCGCATCGGCGCCACATATCGCTAACAAATTGCGCCGTCCCCCCGCGAGTTTGCCTAGATTGGAATTCCGTTCTGTAAACTCGTCATTCCGACGCCGAACGAAGTGGAGGCAGGAGGAATCTGCTGTTTCGCATCCTCAAGGCGAGCCAGGCACCCTCAGCTCAACAATCTCCTCCCGCACAGCGCCACCCTCAACCACCAACTTCCCCACCGTCACCGGCAGCTTGAACCGCCGCGGCCCCGCACTCCCCGGATTGAAATACAGCACGCCGTTCTTCACTTCCACTTTCGGCACATGGCTGTGCCCGTACACCACCACTGCGAATCCAGCCGCCTCGGGCTTCAAGTCAAGCTCGCCCAAAATGTGCAGCACGTAAATCGAAATCCCTTCCACCTGGAAAACTTCGGTGTCCGCAATACTGCGCGCCCACGCAACCCGATCAACATTGCCTCGCACCGCGGTCACCGGCGCGATCTTGCGGAGTTCGTCCAAAATCTCAGGCGCCCCGATGTCTCCCGCATGCAGAATATGAGCCGCCCCACGCAGCGCGACCATCGCCTCCGGTCGCAGCAGCCCATGCGTATCGGAAATAACGCCGAGAACAGTCACCAGGCTTCAGGCCTCAGGTCTTGGGTGTCGGATCGTGGGGCCTGCGGTCTCCGGCAACGCGCTCTCGATCCCCGGGTCTTGCTCGAGGCCCAAAGCTCGAAGCCCGCAGCCCCGGTTTAACTGAAAGTGACGGCTGATAGCTGAAAGCTCCAGCTCACCCCAACATCCGATTCACATCCACGTACGCAATCCCATCCTCGAGCGTCGAGTAGGTCCCGGAAGACTTCAATTCCTCCGCTATGCGCTTCACCAGCCCCAACGTCGCGCGCATCGCCGCCGATCCCACGCTCACCCGCGCTACCCGCAGTTTCTCGAGTTCGGGAATCGTCGGAAACCCCGGCCCCGCCAGAGTGTTCACCGGACACTTCACGTCCCGCACAACCCGTCCAATCGTGCCAGCGTCTCGTAGCCCAGGCACGAAAACGCAATCGGCCCCCGCATGGCGAAAAGCCAGCAGGCGTCGGACCGCCTCGTCATATCTATTCTCCGGCGCCCCGACCTCCGCCAGATACACGTCCGTTCGCGCGTTCAGGACAAGCAGCACACCGGACTTCAGAGCGGCCTCGCGCACCGCGCGAATCTTCTCGACTTGCAGAGACAACTCCACCAGCGGATGATCCCCATCGCCGGGCGCATCTTCCAGGTTCATCCCCACCGCGCCCGCCTCGATCACCTCGCTAGCGGTCCGCGCCGCATCCTCCGGACGCCCTCCATACCCCGACTCGACATCCGCCGTCACCGGTATCTTCACGGCCTTCGCGATCCGCGCTACCCGCGCCAGCATCTCCTCCCGCGAAATCTTCTGCCCATCCGGATACCCCAGTGAAAACGCCACGCCTCCGCTGGTGGTCGCGATCGCCCCAAACCCAGCCTCTTCGAACACCCGCGCGCTCGCCACATCCCAGGCATTCGGCAGCACGAGAATCTTCTCCCCGCGATGCATGACCCGGAACGCGTTCGCTTTCGACTTCTGCTCTTCGACTGTCATCGTTAAGACCCTTCAGCCCTCAAACGTTTTATCTGCCGGCACTTGGCAATTGGCATTTGGCCCCGACCACTCCCCATTTGATCTGTTATCCCGAGCGCAGTGAGGCGCCAGCCGAACGGAGTCGAGGGACCTTGCGTTTAGGAACACACTGTAGGCCCGTCGAGCTTTCTCATTCACTAGGGACCCCCTGCCAAGTGCTAAGTGCCAAACGCTAAGTGCCGATCTCCGATCACCCCTCGCCCTTCCTCACCCGCGCCGCAAAGTTCGCCACGCTCACCACCGCGCGCCCTACCGTCCCGCGGCCAATCTCCTGCGTCCCATCGCTGGCCGACACCCGCACCGTATGAAAGCGCCCATCGAACGCCTCGACGACCGCCTCCGCCTTGACCCGCGTGCCAATCCCGCTCGCCGCCCTATGCTCAATATGAATCGACGTCCCCACACTGATCTCATCGCCCTCACAGTAAGGCTGCAGCGCAAGAAAAGCCGCAGTCTCCATCAGCCGGATCATGTCGGGCGTGGAGTACACTGGCGGCAACGACGGATGATGCGCCGCCAATGTATGCTGAAACTCCACCGTCTCCTCCGCCTCACCCCGCGCCCCGATGGGCACCGGCTTGACCATCTATCCTCCCGTGTGACGCAGACACTCCCGTCCGCGTCACGGCCCCCCGATCCTATCTCATTCTCCACTCTCGCACTCAGTGCGTCGAAGAACGCTTCAAAAAAGAAAGCCACCAACCCTACGAGGGTCAGTGGCTTGAACTTCTCCGGCGCAACGGACTACGCGGCCTTCGCCATCCGCCGCTCCTCGATCCCGTCCAGCGCCATCCACAACACCTTGGCCGCCGCTTCGGCCGCCGCCAGCGCCTTGTCCGCAGCCTCCGGATTCGCCGCAACCCGCTTCCCCAGCTGTTCGCGCCACACGTTCGCGTGATATACGTCGGCAGTCGCGTGCAGCGTAAAGTAGCGCGTGGTCCGTTCATCTGCGCCGTACCGCTCCCGCAGTCCCCGATCTTTCTCCTTTGCGATGCGCGGCACCTGTGACTCATACGCATAGAACGCGGCCAGCGCTTCCTCCGGAGTGCCGTCACTCGCCACATCGCCGAAATGCGCAATCAACCGGCTCACTTCCGGCACCGCCTTGTGACCGAATCCGGTGCGCGACGCCGCTCCCATCCCCTCGGCGAAGTCGAGCCAGATATCGGAGTGCGCCTCCCCCGCCTCCCCGGACGCAGCCTCCCCGCCTTGCTCGTCGCAGATATTTGCCAGCACCGCCCGGCGCAGTTCGCCCTCATTCAGCCGCAGCGCGAACGCCGCCAGATAGGTCGGGAACGCCTGCACGTGCTGGTAGTAGTCAAGTGCGTATTGACGCAGATCCTCGCGCGTCAGTTCTCCCGCGCTCCACGCCTTATAAAATGGATGGCAAAGCAGGTCGTATTTCGCAATCCGCGCGTCCAGATCCTGAAAAAACTGCTGGCTACTCATGAAGTCCCCCCTCCCAGAGCAGCCTACTATAAGGGCGCTGAGACTTCTGTGACAAGCGTCCGCCTGTGGAAGACCGATTTGGGAACGGTGCATCCCCATCCGAATCAGCGCTTTCGCGGCTCGGCGTTCTTTCGCTCTCCAGCCACTGCTCCCTGCGCCCCACCGCTGCCTGACGCCTGCCTTCCCCACGACTTGCTAGAATGAAGCAACGCCCGCCGGGGTTCCCTGGAGTGTATTCGCGGACATGCAATTCACCGAACAATTCGACATCGTCGTCGTCGGTGCTGGACACGCCGGATGCGAGGCCGCCATGGCCGCCGCCCGCATGGGCCTGAGGACTGCTCTCTACACCCTGAACGTCGACCTCATCGCACAGATGTCCTGCAATCCGGCCGTCGGTGGCATCGCCAAGGGCCACCTGGTCCGCGAAGTCGACGCCCTCGGCGGCATTATGGGCGAAGTCACCGACGCCGTCGGCATCCAGTTTCGCCTGCTGAACACCTCCCGCGGTCCCGCCGTCTGGTCTCCGCGCGCCCAGTGCGACAAGCAAGCCTACCGCCTGAAAATGCGCGAGGTCTTGGAATCGCAACCGAACCTGAAAATCAAGCAAGCCGAAGTCGCCGACCTGATCCTGGAACCATCCACCGGCCACGTGGGGACGGGCGCCCCCGGCCATCCGGCCGAGCAAAGCTCGGCAGATTTTTCCGTGACTGAGAACCGAGAACCGAGAACCGAGAACTGCCATCATCTCCTGGGAATCAAACTCCGCGACGGCCGCACCGTCCGCGCCCAGGCCGTGATCATCACCACCGGCACCTTCCTCAACGGCCTCATCCACTGCGGCGAGCAGCAATATCCCGCCGGCCGTTCCGGCGAGCCGAACGCTGTCCTCCTAGGCGAAGCTCTGAAGCAACTCGGGCTGCGCGGCTGCCGCCTCAAGACCGGCACGCCTCCACGCCTCGACGGCCGCACCATCGACTGGTCCCGCTTCCAGGTCCAGCCCGGCGACGACGACCCCACCCCCTTCAGCTTCCGCACCAAGCGCGTCGCACACCTTGACAAACAGGTGCCTTGCTACATCGCCTTCACCACCGAGGAAACCCACCGCATCATCCGCGACAACGTTCACCGCTCGCCCATGTACAGCGGTCAGATCCAATCTATCGGCCCACGATATTGTCCTTCGATCGAAGACAAAATCGTCAAGTTCCCCGACAAGCTCCAGCACCAGCTCTTCCTCGAACCCGAAGGCCTGAACACGCACGAGATCTACGTTAACGGCATGAGCACATCGCTGCCCATCGATGTCCAGCTCGCCATCCTCAAGTCCATCCCCGGCCTCGAGTCCGCCGACATGCTTCGTCCCGGCTACGCCATTGAGTACGACTCCATCGACCCCACCGAACTCGAACGCACCCTGGAAACAAAAAAAATCGCCGGCCTCTTTCTCGCCGGACAGATCAACGGCACCAGCGGCTACGAAGAAGCCGCCTGCCAGGGCCTGATGGCCGGCATCAACGCCGCGCTCAAAGCGAAGAGCGAAGCCCCCTTGATCCTCGACCGCACCGAAGCCTACACCGCCATCCTCATTGACGACCTGATCTCGAAAGGCACCAACGAACCCTACAGGATGTTCACCTCGCGCGCCGAGTTCCGCCTGCAACTCCGCATCGACAACGCCGACCGCCGCCTCACCCCGCACGGCCGCCGCGTCGGCCTCATCAACGATGAGGCCTGGCGCGATTATCAGGCCAAACAGCATCGCCTGGAATCCATGAAGGAGTTGTTAGAGAAAGCGAAACTGACCGGAGACATAGTAGCGAAGCTCGGAAGCACCACGAACCACGTGGGGACGGCCGCCCCCGGCCGTCCAGCCGAGCAAAGCTCGGCAGAAACTACTTCGAACTCAGCACGAGCGACCGATTTCTCGTCCGCCCTCGGCCAACCCCTGGCGCAACTTCTGAAGCGCCCGGAAATGTCGATCGAGTGCCTTGTGCCCGTTCTCCGCGACCTGGTTCCTGATTTCTTTGCTTCCTCTGTGACCTCGATGTCCTCTGTGGTTAACCTGCCTTCTGACCTAAGAAACGAACTCAAATCCGTCGAAACCGAGATCAAATACGCCGGCTATCTCCACCAGCAGCAGCGCTCCATCGATCGCCTGAAGAAGGCCGAACAGCGCTCGATCCCCGACTGGTTCGACTACCGCTCCGTCAGCGGACTCTCCCGCGAAATGCAGGAGAAGCTCCTCAAGATCCGTCCCCGCACTCTCGGCCACGCCTCCCGCATCCCCGGCGTCACCCCCGCCGCCGTCTCGCTGGTCAACGTCTACATCGAAATCCAGGCCCGCCGCCGCGAGCAAGCAGCCGCGCTGTAGCTCGAACCTTCCCGCTCGACAGCTCTTCTCCGCGTCCTCAGCGGCCGTTCTCAGCACTCTCTGCGGTTTAGAGCTTTTCTTTTGCCTTCGCACAAAAGCAAAAGCCCGCCGTCGCCAGCGAGCCAGCACAAACGAAACGCGATCTCTATCCGCTAATCTTGCGCAACTCCTTCAGCAACCCCTCAATATCCGGCAGCTGGTCGATCGGATACACCTTCGCAAACCGGATCACGCCTTCCTTATCCACAATGAACGCCGCCCGCTCGCTGATTCCCGGCACCGGCGGCTGTTCCCGAAGTATGTCGAACTTCCGCGTGACTTCTCCGTGCGGATAAAAATCCGCGCACAGCGGAAAACGCATCAGGCCGATCTCCTTCCGCTGCCACGCCAGGTGACTCTGGATCGAATCCACGCTGATGTCGAGCAGCTGGCCTCCGGCCGCCACGAATTTGTCGCTCAGTGAATCCAGAATCGGCAACTGCGACTCGCACGTCGGCGTCCAGTCCAGCGGATGAAACGTCACCACCACATGCTTCTTTCCCAGGTAGTCGCGCAGCCGGAACCTCAGGTGCTGCTCACCCTCGACCGCCGGCAACTCGAAGTCTGGCGCCCGCTCTCCGACCTTTAGTGCCACACCTGCCCCCTTCCGTTCTTTGAGTCCAGACCGCTTATTCTACTGAATCCTTTCGTCGCGATAGTCCCCTGCTCTGAACTAAAACCGGTCATCCTGAGCGAAGTGAGGCTCCAGCCGAACGCAGTCGAAGAGCCTGCCCTGAGCGTAGCCGAAGCGACCCCATACCCGGTGACGTTATTGCAGCGCTGACAGAGATTTCTATCCCTGAACGGAGTGTCCTCATTCTTGGTCCTTTCCCGGAACGGACGCGCGATTTCGAACGGAATTCCTTCTCGAGAATTAACCTCCCTGTAACAATTCCGCTCCACCTCGACCCGTAAAATCGCCGGATGCCGCTACAGTCCCAGGAGCCGCTGCATATCGAACGATCTCGAAGGTCCCCGCCCCGGCCAAAGAATCCTCCACCTTCAAGGCCCGGTCGTGCTCGCAACCCTGTTCCAGTTCCAGGCCGCGATCCGCGCCAAAGACGCCGCCACCCTCATCATGGATTTCACCGGGGTTCTCTACATCGACTCCGCCGGCATCGGCGCTTTGGTCGGCGCCTACGTCGCCCATAATTAAGGATGGACGCTCGCTCGCCCTGGCCGGCGTCAGCGACCGCATCCACGCCGCCCTGGCCGTCACCCGCGTCGAGCAGTTTTTCCGCTTCTTGAACACGCTGGCCGACGCCGAACAGGGCTAAACGGAAGTTGAAGGGCCGCACGATTCGTCCGCCCCTGCCCCTGGGTCCGCGAAAAAATAAAAAACTGTCATCCTGAGCGAAGTGAGGCGCCAGCCGGACGAAGTCGAAGGGCCCAGTGCACGACTGCGGTACCACCGGCTCCGACTAACTTTTCCACCACAGTCCGCCTTCGCTCAGGGACGCCCACCGCGCCCGCGTCTTTGGAATGAGACCGTCCTCAGTATTTGTCATTCCGACGCCAAGCGCAGCGGAGGCGCAGGAATCTGCGTTTGCCGGCGACGCATTCAGTCCAGGCATACTCCAGGTCTCTCGCGGATAAGACGCGACTCGGGCGTCGGTGCCTCACGACCCCTCCCGCTCTTTCTCCAGCAATTGCATCCGCCCGCGCCACTTCAAATATCCCTTCCTCCACGCCCGCCCCCCCCGCACCAGCGGATTCTTCGTCCCCAGAAACCCTCGTGGCCGCCGTTCGAAGTCCTCAATCCAACGGCGGTAGCCGCCCGCGCGTCCAGTCCCCCTCCGCTGCGCTTGCGCAGCCAGCAGATCCAGGACCTTGTCCACGTCGCACACTTGCGCCAACACCGAGCGAAACTTCAATGCCGCCTCCGCGGCGCAGTCGGGCAAATCGAAAACCGCAAAGATCACCGCCAGGTTCAGCACTTTCTCGCCCGTCAGCTGTTTCGCGAACTCGTCATAGAGACCGCTTCCCAGGTCACGCGCATAGATTGCGTCCCCCTGATGCGCCCGTCCCGTCTCCGTTGCCCCCGGCGCGCGCCCGCTGAACCGGCTGGGTAGAGCCGCAGTCGAATACCGCCGAACTGACAGATTGAACAACTCGAAGCCTTGCGCCTTCAGGAACCGGTCCACGTTATGGAAGGCACCATCCGTTTCCTCATGCGACCCCCAGAAGCGCACCTCGATGCCCACGCCCAGAATACCCAGCTCGGCCAACGCTCCATCGAAAGACTCCAGAATGTCGAAATCCTTCCCATCGACGTCGATCTTCAGGAAGTCGAGGCTGGCAATGCCCTCGCTCTTAAGGTATTCGGGAACGATCACCGCCGATTCGGGATTCGCTAGCCGGCTCTCCGGCCACAAGTTCGCCGAGCGTTTCTCCTTGTCTGTAACCGGCTTGTCCTTCGGATAAGCAATTTCCATGTACCGCGCTGTGCTCAAGCGTGGCCACGGATTGCGCTCCAGGTCCGGCTTTCCTTTCTTCCTGATCGCGAACGGATGGTCCGGCGCAATCCCTGCGAACGCATTCAAATAGATGACGCCGGGATTTTTCTCCGCAGCCCGCAACCGTTCAATTTCGGCGACGTCTGCATCAATCCCAATCGCATGCAGCCCGCGCCCCAGCCGCCGCCACTGCCGGTCAATCCCGCCCGAGCAGCCGACATCCACTAGCTGAAATGCACCCGGCTTGGTGATTTCCGCCACGTAGTCAAGCAGCGGACACGAATTGACCAGTCCATCCACCGTTTCGCTCTTCTCCCAGAATGCCTTTCCGCAAACTTGCCTATTAAGCCTGTCATCCCGACCGAGCGCAGCGAGTGGAGGGACCTTGTGTTTTCCAATTGCTGTCAAGAACTAGTCAGCCACATCACCGGTCGCTTATTCCCGGGAAGCGCTACTCCCGCAGCATCCGCACGCCTTCCCCCGCATTGCTTCCCGCGCCTCCCAAACAATCAGCGGCGTGATCAGCAACGCCGCCGCTGGGTCTGCCCACGCCAGATGCCACACGGCGTGTACCGCGAGTCCTGCCAGCGCAATCAACGAGAGGTACGCGCACAAGGCCGACTCCGCCGCATCCGCGCGCAAGGCTGCGCTTCCCGTCGCCGCCGACAGCCGGCGCTTCTCCCTTGCCAACCACGGCATCATCACCGCCGCAGCCGCCAGGATCCCGATTCCCAAATAGCTCGGGCGCGTTTCGCCGTAACCCAAAAGATTCATCACCGCGGCTAACACTACGTAGACGGCGAGCAGGTACAGCAGCCCCCCTGCAATACGGGCAGCCCGGCGTTCATCCGCCTCGTGCGCTGCCGGCGACCGAAACCGCCACAACACCGCTCCGGCCGAGAGCAGTTCGATCGCGCTGTCTCCGCCAAACGCCGCCAGCGCCGGACTGTGCGCCCGCCACGCTGCCGTGAGCGCCACCACTGCTTCCACACTCATCCAGGCAATCGTGATCGCCTGAATCCGATGAATCCGGCGGAGAGCCCCCGAAGGCAAAATTTGCAGATTCGCGGCCATTGAACCTCACACAAGTTTCGACCAAAAGCTCTCAGAGAACTCAAGGAATGCGCTCGGAAGGGCACACCTTCCACAAGCTCCGGAAAACAGCTGGTTTGTATCAGGGCATCGCTTTAGCGATGCCAGATGCGGCATGTTCCGTCGACCCCTTCCGGGGCTGGCCGTGTACTTCCGACCTTTTCCGCTGCGCGAACAGCCATGCCTTTGGACATTACCCCACCGAGCAGTGTAGCGCGCATGCCTACTTCCCCTGCACTCGCCAGCGGCGCAACGCATAATACTCGTTCACCGGCCGGTCATCCGTGAGCGCCGGAGCTAAAGGCTCCTTCGCAATCCACTGCTCCAGCGGGAATTCGGTCTTCAACACCGCTGCGAACTGTTCCTCGGCGGTCGCATACGGTCCCCATTCCAGCAAATCCGCCACCGCCCGCGCGGGCAAACGCGCGGCTAATTCCGCAGCACTCCGTGGCGGAATCGGACGCTCGCTTGCCAGAAAATGAAATCCCAACGGATCGACCGATGCGAACGCGCGCACATACGGGAAAGACTCTTTCAACGCCTGCGCCACCGCCGATCGTGTGAACTCGTCGGATTCCGACGGCAACCACGTTTGCAGGATTCCCCCGGTTCGCAGCCGTTGCCGCACGGCCCTGTAGAACTCACTCGAGTACAGCAGGCTCGACCCGGCGGCTTCCACCGGTGGCGGCGGATCCATCGTGATCACGTCGAATTGTCCGGAAGTACGCTCCAGGTAACGCCGCCCGTCATCAATCACGACCTGCGCCTTCGGCGAGCGCAGCATCGCCGGGCCGTCCGCGTGAAAGTACCCCACCACCTGCGGCACGCTGGGCACCAGCTCCACCGCCGTGGCCGGAATGTCCCAGGAGAGCAGCGCGCGGTCTGTCGTTCCCATGCCGAAGCAGATCACCAGCGCCCGCTCGGGCGCGCGATCCAGAAACACCAACGGCAGGTGCGCCATCAACTTCGTGATCGGCGTCAGCGCCGTGATGCCGATGCCGTTCACAAGCAGCGTCCGGCCTCGTCCGTGTCCAACCGCAATCACCGTGGCCGTGTGATCGCGGCGGATCACCGCGCCCCGATACTGATCCTCGAAACCGCGGCTTCCCGCGAACACGACAATCGCCGCCAGGACCGTCGCGTAGCACAGCACCCGCCGGCGCAGTCTGTGCGCCCCGTCGACCTCGCCACTCTCTTCGCCCGCAGAAATCCATCGCCCCGAAGCCACTCCCAACACCAACCACGGCGCCGCCAGCAGCAGCAGCGCCCAGCGTTCATTCAGCAGCGGCAGCAACACGAACCCCGCCAGCAACGGCCCCAGGATGCAGCCCACTACATTCACCGCATACGCTCGCCCCGCCCGATCCGGATCCCCCTCCGACCACCGGTCCACCAGCATCGGCGTAACAAATCCCAGCAGCGCGCTGAACGGCGCCACCCCCAATCCCAGCCGCAGAACCTTGTGCAACTCAAGTCGCTGGTCCACCGCCCAAAGCGGCAGCAGCGCGCACAATCCGAGCACCGACCACATCATCGTTCCATCGACGGACCGCCCCCGGCCCCACGTCCGGTAAGCGATCGACCCCACCGTCATCGCCGCCAGGTAGAATCCGAGGATCCCCGCAAATGCGTACACCACGGTCCCGAGGTAAGGGGTGAATTGCCGTATCCACACGACCTCCATGCCCATGCTCGTCAGCCCAGTGGCAAACAGCAGCCAAAGCAAGCGTCCGCTGGAGACGATGTCTCCAGCGATCGCCCCGCTCTTTGCATCCTCTCCTTCCGATCTCTCCTGCGCGCGCGCGCGCCACGCCAGCCCGAGCCCCGCCGCCGACGCCGCCAGCGCAACGTTGCAGATCGCCCCGATCCGCAAAGTCCCGCGGAATCCATACAGCTCAATCAAGAAGAGTGGAACCCTCGTTCCGATCACCGCCCCGGTGACGTTCGCCATATAAAGGTAGCTGAACGACCGGCTGGCCTCCCTTCGCCGCATCTCCCGAATCGCCTGCATCCCCACCGGAATGGTCGCGCCCATCGCAACGCACCACGGCGTGAGAGCCAGCGCGACCCACACTCCCGACGCCAGGTAGTAGGCGAACGACGACGACTCCGGCAGGCGCTGCAGCAGTTCCCGTCCCCAGCGGAGTCCGTACGGCACGACCAGCGCAGAGACGCCGATCACGAGCTCGATCAGCGCATAAATAAAGAGCGGCGAAGTCTGTCGGCGGGGCGCGTATTTCCTCATCCAAACTCCGCTACCCAACGAACCCAGGCCGAGCCCGGCCATGAACACCGACAAAACGATCGACGTGAGCGCGGTCGTCACTCCGAACGCCGCCATCGACAGCCGGAGCCACACCAACTCGTAGAGAATGCTGCAGAATCCCGAGATCAGGAAGAAAAGGAAGAACCAGAACATGGGAGAGGGCCGCGAGTCGCGCACGAGTGTAACCCACCCGCGCCGCGCGGCAAAACCGCCCGTGACACTGCTGAGGGCGTCATCCTGAGCGAAGCGACGGACCTATGTAGTTTCGTGGTCGGACCAATCGCGCGATGCGCCTACGGATGCGGCTGGGATGGTTGCGGCGGCCGCAGCCCCTCGAACGCCGGACTGCTCTGAAACTCTCGCGGAAAATTCTGCTCGTAGGTCGCCAGCCCCGGGCATATCACGTGGTGCACCGACGAGAACCCGAACGCCGTCATCTCTTTTCGCGCCTGCGCGGCCGTCCAGCCTTGTTCCGCGATCCGGTAACCCGCGATCATCATCCCCGTCCGGTCCTCGCCTAGCCGACAGTGCACGAACACTTTCTTATCCGGATGCTCCCGAATCACGCGCAGGAACTCGGCCACCTGTTTATCTTGGGGATGGTAGCAATGCCAGGGAATCGAAACGTACTCCATGCCGAGCTTCTTCACAATCTCCCGCTCGCTCCGGTTGCTATGCAGATCGATCACGACGCCGACGCCCTCATGCGCCAATCCCTCGAACCCCGCTGGCGTCGGCTGCCCGCCACGATACAACTTGTCCGTAACCTCGCCAAAGTTCGGCACGCCTTTCAGGTTCCGCTTGCGCGCGATCGGCGGATCGGCTTTGCTCGCCCCAACCCCACTTGCCGCTTGAGGCCAGCCAGCGCTGCCCGTCACGCTGGTGCACACCACCGCGCAAACCGCCAGCGCGCGAAACTGGCTCCACCGTTGACGCCTCACCATCATTAAGATGCCAGGAATCGCCGGCGGCGAAATAGAATTGTCATCCCGAGCGAAGTAAGGCGTCAGCCGAACGCAGTCGAGGGACCTTGTGTTTCGGAGGTCGCCCCAAGCGAGCGGGTACAGATCCGCTTGTCAGAATTTCCAGAGCGCCGAGACCCAGTCTCAGGCCCTCGCCTCTACCCGCGCTCAAACGCGTGTTTCTTCTCCAGCTCTGCCAGCGCCGTTTCCGCCGCGGCCTTGAACTCCGCCGCTCGCGCCATCAACGCCGGCAGGGCCGTCGCATACCAACGTTCCAGCCGGATCAATCCCCGCCCCGCCAGCCCGTTCGCGACCCCGGCCAGGTGATCGGTCGTGGTCCGCAGATACTGTGCGTCGGTCCCGTCGCCCAGCCAGACATCGCCGCCCACCAGCCGTGTCTGCCAGAAAATCTTGCGCTCTAGAAAAGTTGCAATCGTCTCGTCCGACGCCTTGCCGAACACCCACTGCCCGCGCTTGAAATCGTAATGCCGGCTCGAGAAATTCACCGGCACCAGCTTCCCCGACTTCACCAACTCAATCTGCCGGCTATCGACTTCCTTGCGCAGCGCATTCACCACGGGCCCCAGCGCGTCTTTCGGCTCGAGCGAAGGCATCACCTCGCGCACCGTCGCCGACAGGTTCACCGACACCGGCGCGTGCCGTCCTTCGGCCCCTGCCACCTCGACGTCCCCATGCAGCACCCAGAAATCCGCTCCCGACGTCGACGGGTGAAACGGCCACGCCAGCGTGATCGTCAGCGGCAGCCCCGACAAGGTCACGTACACGGTCTTCGCCGCGGTCCCGTTCCCTTGTCCTTCGCCGGTCATATCTCGTAGCGCGCCCTCCGCGGCGACCAGATATTCTACCGCCTTCGACAAAGTTTCCCGCAGCCCTGGCGCGGCTTCCTCCGCCACCGCATGTTCGCCACTC
>Ga0307479_10003275_pt1 | contig 14735 bp, 13 predicted proteins | sample atmos_gasesECM4C_FD_203743 | JGI IMG/M metagenome (GOLD analysis project Ga0307479, IMG submission 203743) | Hardwood forest soil microbial communities from Morgan-Monroe State Forest, Indiana, United States - atmos_gasesECM4C_515 | ecosystem: Environmental > Terrestrial > Soil > Temperate...
GATCCTTCGACTCCGCTCAGGACGGGCTGCTAAGCTCCTGAGCCGCTAAGCTGCCAGCTCGAGGCAAAATTCTGTTCCTTATTGCGAGTCTTCAGATTTTCTGCTAGCAAAAGCTGAGTGGAGCGTCGAGATAACACTTTGTTCCGTTTGCGGATGCTGAACCGGTTGCCGTCGAGAGACGAATGGATTCGTCGGCTTGGTGTAAGCGCTGTCCGCGAGGAGTTCCCTGTTATTTCCCTGCAGATTCCCTGGTCGCTTTGCGGAACACCGTGTTTATGCAGGTTTTTGCGCAGAAGATTTTCCTGCCGGGAAAAATTCCCTGATAAATTCTCTGCGCAGGGAATTTGAAGCTACAGGATGTTTCACAATTTCCTCACGTCGTCACTACGCGCAGCGGCCTTGACATCGATGGTTTTCCACAGCATTTTTCCGCAGGCTGTGAAGCCTGGTATTTAATGGAGGAGAGGACGGCCCCAACTCGACTCATGACTCGAATAATCCGCGGTCTGGCTTTCTTCATTATTGCCACCCTGATAACCACGTTGACCGTTGTCGGCGCGGACCCGGCGAAGCGTCCTCGCATCCTGGGTGTCTCGCACATGGCCCTGTTTGTGAGCGATCTTGGGAAGGCGCGGGTCTTCTACAAAGACTTTCTCGGCTACGCCGAACCATACGCCCTGAAGCGCGATGACGGCTCCGACCGGATCGCCTTCATCAAAATCAATGAAGACCAATATCTTGAGCTATTTGCCGAGCCGCCGAAGAAAGACGGCCATCTCAACCACATATCGTTCTATACCGACTCGGCCGAGGGGATGCGCGAGTACCTGGCGTCACAGGGCGTGAAGGTGCCGGAGAAGGTGGGCAAAGGCAAAATCGGGAATTCGAATTTCAATATCACCGATCCCGACGGTCACACGGTGGAGATCGTTCAATATGAGCCGGATAGCTGGACGCGTCAGCAAAAAGGCAAATACCTTCCCGATACTCGAATTTCAACACACATCTACCACCTTGGAATCGTAGTCGGACCGCTTGAGCCGGCGACGAAGTTTTATCATGACATCCTTGGGTTCAATGAGTTCTGGAGAGGAAGCGCTTCCGGCAAAGTTCTGAGCTGGGTCAACATGCGCGTTCCCGATGGCCAGGATTACGTTGAGTTCATGCTCTCGGCTGGGCCGCCGGATGCTCAACAGATGGGAGTGAAGAACCACATCTGCCTGGTAGTGCCGGATGTACAGAGAGCGGTTGCGACCCTGGAAGCGCGTCCGGCATACAAAGACTACGGACAGAAGATCGAGGTGAAGACTGGCGTAAATGGCAAGCGGCAGGCTAATCTTTTCGATCCGGACGGTACGCGGGTAGAAATCATGGAACCAGATACCGCCAATGGCAAGCCGGTGCCGCCTTCGACCGCTCCGCCGCCGCAATAGTCGGTAAGGCGGACTGTAGAGATGCAGCACGCTGCGTCTCTAGGAAAACATAAGGAGCCACAAAGTGTCGCAAATCTCGCGTCGTGAAGTTCTAGGTTCTATCGGTATTGCCGCGGCTGCTGCCGGCACCTCCGCATTGCTCAAGCCGTTGGGAATGGAGGCCATGCCATTCCGAGCACCCAGCGGCTCGCCGGGAACAATTAAAGTTGGCTACGCGGCCATCACCTGGGGTAGCGACGGCCGCAAAGCCATCGAAGATATCTCTGCGGTGGGCTTCCACGGTATTCAACTTCGCGCCGACGCCATCAAGCAATTTCAGCCGGCTGAGCTCCGCGATCTATTGCAGCAGCATGGACTCACCTTCGTCGCTCTCTCCAGCGGCGATATCCACATCGATCCAACGCAGGAGGCCGACGATCTCGCACTGCACATCGCGAATGCAAAGTTCCTGCGCGATGCTGGAGGACTTTACCTTCAATTGATCGACAAGCCCCCGAAGGATCGCACCATTACCGCAGCCGATTACAAGCGTCTCGGACATGTCCTCAGCGAAGTCGGCAAGCGCACCGCCGATTTGGGAATCCCGATTGGCTACCACAATCACATGGGCACCCTCAGCGAGCGGCCGGAAAACCTCGACCAGATTCTTGAAGCGGCCGATCCACGATACGTAAAACTCGAGCTCGATGTCGCTCATTATCTTCAAGGAGGCGGCGATCCGGTAAAGGCAATTCACAAATACCATGATCGCCTGCTCTTCCTTCACCTGAAGGATGTGCGCGACGCCGATCCCAACGCTGAAGGGGCCAGGGGAGCGTATCAATGGGTGGAACTAGGACGCGGAAGAGTTGACTTGCCCGGCGTGATGCAGGCTTTACATCAGGTCAAATTCCAGGGCTGGACCGTAGTGGAGCTGGATCGCGTTCCCGACAAATCCGGTACACCAAAGGAATCGGCCGAGATCAATAAAAAATACGTTGAAGAGAAGTTAGGGTTAACCGTGTGATCCTGACTTTGTCCTGACGACTGCCACGTCGGCCAGCGTGAATGATGGAACAGCGCTTTCCCATGACGTCCGGCAGCAGCGGTGATCCGCTAATAGACTGACGCGCTCCGAATCTTGCCTTTTACGCTGTCGCGTGTGGCGCATGCCCTTCGAAATACTGCACGATCACCGCAGAAAGAGCTAGGCTAAACGCCCACATAAGCCGCAGATCGCAGCAACTAGTTGCAAACTTTTTGCACTTCCCGACGGTTTTCCTCATTTATTCGCGCTGATTCAGCTTCTTTGTCATCCAGAGTAGATGTATAGTTTGCGGGCGCTTTCCACTTTGAAATTTGAGCAGGAGAATTATGCCCACTTCGTCAACACGATTTAGTGTCCTATGTTTGGTTCTAGTGCTCGGTCTAAGTCTCGCCGGCTTTTGCCAGGCAAACGACCCTGAGGCTGCTGCTGCAGTCGCCAGTGGCGCGGCAGGCTATGGCCACGTAAGCCCAGTCGACATCAATCAAGCCCAGCCCAACCAACTCACGGTAGGTTCGAACGTGGTTTTCGACGCAACCACGGGCGGAGTTGTAGGTAATACCGCTGGTGGCCAAGACGGCAACGGCCCTAACAGCGCCGCAGGAGCTTCCCGCAACAACAGTCCAACCATTGACGGATTGGACTCTGTGCCTACGTTTGATGGCGCGTTCTTGGCGCAGGCAGGACCCAGCAGTACTGGTACCCACTTATTTCGTTTCAGCATGATGGGGAATTCCCCTCTGGTCGGGGGAACGACTACCATTCCCGCCAAGATCGATGAAGTTTCATGGAAACTGCTAAATGGAGATGGCAGCGTCTTCAAGACCGTGCCCTTTGCGCCGTTCGAGGATCTCACGCTGGAGTCTCCAAACTTCGGACACACCACCTATGGCACTGGTGCTCACCTTCAGTTCGCCGACGCCATCCAGCGCGCCGAGTTCTTCAACACTATGAAGCCGAACTGGCACACGACCTTAGATCCTAACGTCGTGAACAGCGTCACGATAACGGTACCGCGCTTTGTCAACGTCAAACTCTCTGACGGCACCATCGTGCAGGCTCGATCCTATTTCACCGGAACGGCTGCAGATGGCAGCACCTTTGTTTTGATGTTGAACTTGCTGTTCAACAACTTGTTCTCCAACGAGGTCGTGAACGACATCAACAACGGCATGTTCACTACCGACTCACTCAACATGACTTTGTTCCCTAACACGTATCTGTTCTCTCTGAACGTGAACAATCCCAATACTCCGGGAGGTTGCTGTGTGCTCGGCTTCCATACCTATTTCTACGAGCCGGGCGCGATACCGCAGCCTCGGTGGATTACCGAGTATGCGAGCTGGATCTCACCTGGACTTTTCGGCGCTGGCTTCCAGGACGTTACCGGCCTGTCGCATGAAACTTCCGAGTCGTTCAACGATCCTTTCCTCGACAATGCGGCGCCAACCTGGCAGTTCCCCGGCCAGCCGGCGAATTCCAAAGTCTGTCAGGCGAATTTGGAGACTGGCGACCCGGTGGAGGTGTTGAGTACGGCAACGGTTCCAATTCCAGTCAAAGAAGGACGACGGATATTCACCTACCATCCGCAAACCGAAGCTTTGCTGCAGTGGTTTGAGATGGGAAAGACCTCGAACGCCATCGATGGCGCGTTCAGCTACCCCGATGAAACGGCGCTGCCGCACTCTGCAGTGCCCTGTCCACAGTAAGCTGGTCGGATTGTCAACCAAGGCGCCGGATTTCCGGCGCCTTTTCTTCATGTTGGAGAGAAACGGCTGCCAATTGCTGAGGGCTTGGGTTCAGGCGGACCCAATGAATTCTCTGTTTGCCCGGATTGCCGCGTAGTTGGCTTGCCGGTAAGCATCCGACCGTCGAATCAGCTCGCCACAGCCTGCAGTCTTAATTTGCGCCCAAGGAACTCGCGGATTTGTGCCGCGATCTCCGCATGATGCGTCTCCAGCGCAAAGTGGCCGGTATCGAGAAAATGCACTTCGGCGTTGGGATTGTCGCGCTTAAATGCCTCTGCGCCCGGTGGCAGGAAAAAGGGATCGTTTTTCCCCCAGACGGCCAGAAGCGGCGGCCGTTTTGTGCGAAAGTACTGCTGAAACTTCGGATACAGCGCAACATTGCTCGCGTAGTCCAGGAAAAGGTCCAGTTGGATCTCATCGTTGCCGGGACGGTCGAGCAATGCCGAATCCAGCGTATATGCTTCCGGGGCCACCAGCGACTCGTCGGAAACCCCATAGACGTACTGCCACTTGGCTGACTCTGGCTTGAGGAATTCACGCAGAGCCGCTCGATTCTCCGGCGTAGGCTGCTTCCAATACTTCTGGATCGGATTCCAGCCTTCACTCAGTCCTTCTTCGTAGGCGTTTCCATTCTGGGAAACGATGGCAGTAATGTGCTCCGGATGTGCCAGGGCCAGCCGCAGGCCGACCGGAGCGCCGTAGTCAAATACATAGAGGGCATACTTCGCGAGGCCGACGGCCTGCGTAAATCCGTCGATCACCCGGGCAATGTTCTCGAAGGTGTAGCGGAACTGCGACCGGTCGGGCGCATCGGAGAAGCCAAAGCCAGGCAGGTCGGGCGCGATCACATGATACTCGTCGCCCAACGCCGGAATCAGATTTCGAAACATGTGCGACGAGGTAGGGAAGCCGTGCAGCAGCAAGATTGCCGGAGCAGTTCGTTTGCCGGCTTCGCGGTAGAAGATTTTCATGCCGTCAACAGCGGCATGCTGATATCGAATCATGGAGTTCGCCTTCCAGGCCCAAGCATCATTTTTATAGAGCATCGGCCACGCTGACTGCGACATGAGATGTGCTAACGGATAAATTGTTTCATTAAAGGGCTATCGTTTCTGAAGAAAAACGGGAGCAGCGGTCGAATGAGTGAACACGCTTTAGGGGAGGGCAGTGCTATGTTCGTAGCCGAGTCGTCCCAGTTCGATGCAGCTTTCAAAATACGTCGCAAAACGGTTTAGGGGCACCGGGTTTGAGCCGTGCCGTCGAATGCCGCAAGGTCAACTCGGCTTCAGCCACTGAAGTGACAAACCAATTCGCTGTTGCCTAACCGTGAATGTGACCGGTGGAAGTTTCCCGTTATGCGCGGACGGAGAACCCATGTTGCGAACCATACTTTTTAGCGAAGCGGGAAATGCGCGCGTCGTAGGTGACCAACGGACAGGCAAGCTCGATCGCAGTCGCAATCAGCAGCCGGTCTGCGGGATCGCGATGCTCAAGTTTATGAAGCTGGTAGGAGCGTGACGCTGCCGCGTAACTCAGCGCAGCGGCCTCGACGCCTGGACGATCGATGAAGCGATCGAACCACGCATCTACCCGAAGATCGAGTTCAACCTTTTCCACGTCCACCAGCAAGGCTATCTCCCATGCGCTGACGGCGCTGAGCAAGACCGTCCCGCCACTCTGCCAATGCTGATCGAGAAGAGATCGGGTCGAGCGACGCAAGTGCGGACTGCCACTGTCGAGCCACAAAGCAATGTGCGTGTCCAACAACAGCCGTTCACCGCTCAAGTTCTCTTCCCGTTTCAGCATCGAGTTCATCGGCCAGAACCGGAGCTGTAAGATCCACTCCTTTTCGCACTTTTACCGAGCCGGGGTGAGCGCCAAAAAGGGATCCCGTTCGGGCTTCCTGATCCAGCAAGCGGCGCATTCCCAAAGCAATGGCTTCCGTCTTGTTGCCATCGGTAAGCCTGGCGGCAGCCTCTTCCACGAGCGCCACAACGTCCGCACGATTAATTGTGATAACCGTAGCCACGCGCGTAATTATATCATTACATATATCATTATTAACCAGAATAAATCTCGAGATTGCTGGTACCTTACTCTGTGAAGTCTGCCCCCCGACAAGACTTCACTCTATTTCGGCCGTTGTCGCTTTTTGTGTCCGATTCCGATATCACAAATGACGGCCTGAACCGTCAAATAAGTGATTGCGGCGTGGATGTCGATTCTTGTCGAGTTGAACGTCGTAGTGTTAGAAGCCCGAAGCCGCATCGCCACTAGTTGTGGCAGGCTACTTTAGAGAAGATAAAGGTCAGCCGACTGAGGACGGGCTGTCCGCATCGGTGATCGAGAGGAACAGAACATGTTGAGTTTTAGCGTTCACAAATTGGGTGATACCGCGCTTTTTCGCTGCGCGGGACGCTTCGTTTCCGGTGATATCGAGAGCCTGCGAGATGCGATTCGGACTCAGTGGCGGGCTCGAGCCGTCGTGCTGGACTTGGCAGAGATCGGTACGATCGATGCGGCCGGATTGGGAGCTCTGGTATCCCTGCGCACCTGGGCACAAGCATCAGGAATCGCATTCAAAATGATGAATCTCACCCCGAGAGTCGAGGAAATGCTTGAACTCACAAATTTGCGAGCTGCGTTCGAGGTATGCTCCGCGGCCGAAATGCTTGATCTGCTAGGTCGCGCAATTGAGCAAACCCGGCCCTCCAAGGAAGCGATAGGAATGCCCGAGCCGCTCACGAAAAACGGAATTGCCCTCTCGGAAAGACGAAGTGGATCTCGAAACTAGTGAGTTTATGCTCTTATTTCCCTAAACCGATTACACATCGTTTCGCAGTCTGCTAAGCCAGCGCTGCTGCCGACTTTACGCCGTATGCTTCATACCACGGCGTCGCGGCTTTCAGCTTCTCGTTGACGTTCTGGATGTTTCTTGTCCCTTCAGTTTTCATCCATTCAACGAAAGCCTTTTCACCTTGTTTAGCGAAAACAGGTACGCCGTTGGCCCAAGTGGCGCGCCCGCAGAGAACTCCATTGAATCTAACGCCGGATTCGGCGGCGAGTTCGAGCGTCTCGGCGAATTCTTCATTACTGACGCCGGCGGAGAGGTAGATGAACGGTTTTTTGGCGACGGCAGCCGACTTGCGAAACAGATCGATCGCTTCCTTCCGACTGTAAGCCGAGCCTTTGCCGATGTTGCTTTTGACTCCTTCAACGAACTTCATGTTAATAGGAACTTCGGCTTTCAAAACGTCCACGTTGTAATTCTCTTTACTGAACTCTTCCATGCTGCGGATCACACTCTCGGGCTTACGTTTCGCGTATTCCATTCCTTTTTCGTCGCCGCCCTGCGGATCGTATCCTACGAACTCGAGAAAGAAGGGAATATCCTCGCCGCGACATTCATCGCCGATGCGCTCCACGAAGGCATGTTTCTCGTCGTTGATTTTCTTGGAATCGAATGGCGAATAATAGAGAAGGATCTTGATGCAATCGGCTCCGGCAGCCTGCAAACGCCGCACCGACCACAGATTGAGCAGATCGGGCATGCGCCCGGGACGATTGTCGTCGTATCCGGTCTTCTCATAGGCGAGCAGGAGGCCGGCGCTCTTGTTGCGCCTCTTCGCCGCCGGAAGTCCATATTCCGGATCGAGCAGAATGGCGCTGGCATATTGCGTGAGCACCTCGGCGACGATGCTCTTGAAGTCTTCGAGCATGCTATCGGGAACGTCGGGCACTCCCTTTTCCTTGGCTAACGACTTCTTCAGCGATCCACGCTGGTCCATGGCGGCGGCAGCGATCACGCCGCGTTTATCGGAGACGGCTTTCATGCCGGCAAGCTTTCCGGGTGTGAGCTTCACAGGAATTTCCTCCTTGGGAAGATTTTTCTTTGAGGTTGGCCGGGTGGAAAAGTCCGGCTAATAAACTCGAGATTATGGCCAGCCGATTGTAGCTTAGCGCCGAGCAGACGCGCTAACGCGCTTGCTCCAAAGCTGCCTTCTGCAGGTCATTCAGTTCGCTGATGCCTTTCCTCGCGACTCGCAACAATTCGGAGAGCTGCGCGTCATCGAATGCAACCTGCTCCGCTGTGGCCTGCACTTCGACGAAGCGTCCGGCGCTGGTCATCACTAGATTCATATCGACTTCTGCGCGCGAATCTTCCTCATAGGCCAGATCCAGCAGCACCGCGCCATCGACGATACCGACACTTGTGGCGGCAACGCTGTCCCGCAGCGGAGACTTCTTCAGCGTTCCCGCCGCGAGCAGACGACGCACAGCCAACGCCACAGCGACGTAAGCGCCAGTGATCGACGCTGTGCGGGTGCCGCCGTCAGCCTGGATTACGTCGCAGTCGATGTAGAGAGTGCGCTCGCCAAGCTGCGACAAATCGCAGACCGAGCGCAGAGAGCGTCCGATGAGTCGCTGAATTTCATGCGTCCGCCCACCGACGCGTCCTCGGCTTGATTCGCGCGGAGTGCGGGTCAGGGTAGAACGCGGCAACATGCCATACTCGCTGGTGATCCATCCCTTACCGCTGTTGCGCAGGAAGCCGGGAACGGTCTCCTCGACCGACGCTGTGCAGATCACCCGCGTGTGTCCGACCTCGATGAGAGCCGACCCTTCTGCCATAGCAATGTAGTCCGGCGTTATGTGCACGGGACGCATCTGGTCCGAAGTGCGATTATCGCTGCGAAAAGACATGTCGGGGATTCTACGTGATTGGGGGACGGCTGTTAGAAACTCAAATCGCATTACGATTCTCGTAGAAAAGCCCGCGTCAGGATGATAGGGCTAGGGACTTTGAGGGTCTTCTCGATTTATAGATTACTGTCATCCAGGGGCCCGGTTTTGGCCGAAGGATCTCCCGGAATACCTCCGGCTTAAACCCGCCTTCCTGGCTTTTGGCCATGACTTGAATTCTCCGCACGCCGGAACACTACTCCTCTGATGTTATGGCCGGTGCGGGCGAGCCCCCCTTCCGGAAACGGTCTGTCGGACGGTCTTGTTTCGCCCTTTATTCATTGACCTACGTAGGTAACCGGCCTACGATGACCCCATCCCCTTTATGGCTGCTCCTAGTGTCCATTCCGGCAAAGTGCTCGGGCGTTACCGGCTGTTGGAGCAGATTGGCGCGGGCGGAATGGGAGTGGTGTATCGCGCTCATGACGAGCGTCTGGCCCGTGATGTTGCAGTTAAGCTGCTCATGCCGGGCAGTATCCGCAGCGCGATCGGACGGCATCGCGTTCGCAATGAGGCGATGGCTCTTTCCCGCCTTAATCATCCCAATATCGAGACCATTTTTGAGTTTGATTCACAAGATGATTGCGATTTTCTCGTCGTCGAACTGATTGCAGGAGTTTCGCTCGACGATTTGATCGCGAACAGTCCTTTGGCGCCAGCATTGGCCGTGTCGTTAGCCATGCAGTTGCTGCGTGGACTCGTCGCAGCCCACGACAAGGGGATTATTCACCGCGATCTTAAGCCCTCGAATCTCCGCCTCACGCCCGACAACTTCCTCAAGATATTGGACTTCGGTCTGGCCCATTGCCACGACGACGATCAAGCTCGGGACTTGACGACTGAAACGCACAGCACCGTGCTCTCCGGCACTCTCGCATACATGGCGCCGGAACAACTTAGAGGCGGACCAGTGGATCCCCGCAATGATCTGTATGCGGCAGGTTTGATTCTGTATCAGATGTGCACTGGCCGGTTGCCCTTCAGCGAAACCGGGGCCCTACTCATAGACGCTATCCTGAACCGGCAGGTACCATCGCCCCGCAAATTCAATTCCCAGATTGACTCACGTGTGGAAGCCATAATCCTCAAGGCTCTGGAGAAGGAACCGGCAGCCCGCTATCAATCGGCGCGCGAGATGTTGAGCGATCTTGAAGCCGTGGGCCCGTCGCAGTCATGGCATGGGCAACTGAGTTTGCGGATCGCAGCACTAACCGTGCTCAGTGTAAGCGCTATTTTTCTCGTAACCGTCGAACGCAGGCGCATTTCAGGGTGGATGGAACGCGAGCTACATCCCCTTCCGGCAAATAAGTATGTAGCGGTGATGCCGTTTCGCAGCGTAACTAACGACGATTCCGCCTTCGACCAGGGATTGACGGAAGCCGTCGCTTCCCGGCTCATGGAGCTTACTGCCGCCCAGAACGTGCAAGTGGTTTCGCCTCGTGAGCTTCGATCCGAAGACGTGATCGATGTGAACGACGCACGCAATAAATTAGGAGTGAATCTGGCTATCGAAGGTACCCTGCAGCAGATCGAGGGAGCCTCACGCGTAAGCCTTGAATTAGTTGATGCGAATACCCGTCGTTTGTTGAGTGCGACTAATTTCAGTGTCAAGAAAGCAGATGCGTTCGCGCTGCAGGATCAGGTGATTGACAGAACCGTGCAGATGCTTGAGCTCGAAATGCACAGGGGCGTGAGTGAAGCGGCACACGGTACCACAAACAAAGAGGCGTTTCGGCTCTACACTCGTGGCGTGGGGTTCCTCGAGAACGAGACCGTTCCCGAGGACGTGGACAGCGCGATAGCTCAGTTTCGCCAGGCCCTTAGTCTCGATCCGGGATATGCAGGAGCTTCGGCACGTCTAGGTCTCGCCTTTTTCAAGAAGTACCAGTTGTCCAAAGATCCATCGTTGGTGGAGGAAGCCCGCTCAGCCTGCGCACACGCTTTAACCCTAAGCCCGCGATCTGCCCAGGGTAACGTCTGTCTCGGCGTAATCCATCACGGAACTGGACAATACCAGGCCGCTGTCTCCGACTTTCAGATGGCGATTGAAACCGATCCGAATGACGACGAGGCCTATCGTGGACTGGCCTCCGCTTTCGTGGAACTTGGCCGGATGCAAGATGCCGAAAACACGTACAAGAAAGCCATCAGCATTCGTCCGCAGTACGCCAGCGGATACGGGCAGCTTGCGCATCTCTACCGGCGCGAGGGTAAGTACGCGATGGCTATCGCGGAGTTTAAGAAAGCCATTGAATTGGCACCGAACGATGCCCGCCTGTGGTCTAGCCTCGGCGCGGACTATTACTTTGCCGGCGATTACGACCGCTGCATTGACGCTTTGCAAAAGGCGATTAGTATCAGGCCTTCCTATCAGGCATATTCCAATCTGGGACAAAGTTACCTGGCCCTGCGGCGCTTCCCGGAAGCAATTGCATCCTTAGAACAAGCTGTCGCTATGGGAAGTCACACTGTGCAGACTTTTGGCAATCTTGGACGCGCCTATTACTTCTATCCCCCAAAACACGATTTGGCCCACGGTCCGCTCGAGAAGGCGTTGCAAGTCGCAGAAGACGACCTGAAAGTAAACCCAAAAGACGCTGACGCTCATACTCTCGCGGCGGAGTATCTTGCCATGTTAGGTAAGAAGAAAGAAGCTATTCAGCACTTGAATAAAGCGCTTGAAGTTCGACCAAATGATGCTGAGACGCTATACTTTGCCGGCTTAGTTTATGCGTTGCTCGGAGACAGGAAAGAATCGATCTCCTGGCTGCAAATGTCAATCAGGCACGGCTACTCGCGCGCTGAAATTAACAGCACACCCGAGCTAGGCTCGCTACGGAACACCGACGAATTTAAGTCGCTAATCGCAAATCCCAACTAAGCCTTGCCGTTCGGCCCTTGATTAAATCAAAAATGGAGGGACGTCGATGAAGAATGTCTTGATTGCGGTGTTGCTCATCGCGGTTGTTGTTCTTGGATTCCTTTTGTATAGAGGTCGAATTGCAGGGACTAACACTGCGGGAAACAACGGCTCGAAAATGGCCAGAACTCCCGGTGCCAAACATAATCGCCCCGACCATCACAAACCGCCGAAGTACGTGAACACTCAGGAATGCGATAACTTGGTTGGGCAGAACAGCGATATCTGTATCATCCCGATTAGCTACATACGAAACATGTCAAATCCGGGACAAGATACCTTTGCGCTCGAAGTTCGTCACAATGACACGATTGTTTGGGTCGGGGACGGTGGCGAGTTACTCAATGTGCATCCTCTTCAAGGAGTGGATTGCGTTGATCAGTCCCCTGACCCGCCCTCGTCTTCTCCCTACCTCACCGATGGGCCCTTTCCTGCTGTTACAGCCGGAACTACCGCTGGAAGTGTTCAGTTCGGTCATGTTCTACTCGACCCAAAGCACGTGGGGTACTGTTTCAAAACCATCGTGGACGTAACTGTGAACGGTAAGACCACTCCGCTCGACCCCCACATGTTCGACCTAGGGGAGGCGCCATAGCGCTCGACTGATTGATGTCGGCCACGCACCGTCCGGCAGAGCGGCTGTCTTAATGAAATTCTATGTTGCATATTGAAATTGCCAAGCGTCCCGACGGCGTCGGAGTGCTTCGTTGCACTCGTCAGGATGGTTCCGTTACCTGGCAGAAGCAAACGAGAAATGCTGCGCACTTCGCTTTGCACGATTTGACGCATTACGCAGTTGAGCGGGCGTTGGGCTATCGGCGTGGATTTTTCGGTTTGATCGCCGAAGGCTGGGAGGTCGATGACACTACCGGCAAAGGGTCGCGAGGAGCTCTTCCAGACGAAGCCCTTGAGGTGGAACGAATCGTAGGCTTGTTCGATGCCGAGCGGAACTCGGGGCAACGGTGGAGCAGGGAAGAGTTCAACAAGTTTGCTCCGCGTGAACTCACCGAAGCCGACATCCAAAGCGTTCGCAGACTTCGTGCTGAGCTCTTCGCGCAGTGGTCCGCAATCGCGCCTGGTGAAAAGCTGGAGTTGACGTTCGACCCGATTTCGGTGTCGATCTCTCTAAGCAGAGATTGAAATGATTGGCGTCATGAAAAAGGCCAGCCGCGAGGCTGGCCTTTTCGGTTTAGTTGTTTACTCCCTAGAAAGTGAACTTCGCTTCCAGGCGCATGGTGCGGGCACCAACGCGACCGTAATGCGGATTGCCGAAGTAAGCTCCGGTTGGATTGGATGGATCTTGCACATCGAGCACGTTCATGTCGAGGCCATTGGATTCATTGGCATGGTTCAGGACATTGAACGCGTCGGCGCGCAACTGGAACACACTCTTTTCGCCGGTTCGCGGCACGTGGAAGTTGCGAGCGATGCTGGTGTTGAAAGTCACGATTCCGGGCGTGTAGTAGTTGTTCCGTTGCACGTTGCCGATACCTGGTTGAACCAGCCAATGTACTTGCGAGGCTGTGGTTGGAGCTCCACTGAACGCGTCGTAGAGAACTCCCGGAGTGAAGCCCGGTCCGAGGAGCGCTCCATCGATTGCGGCGGTTCCGATGGGTGCGCCGGCGCTGCCAAGGTTAGGACGGCCGTTAAATGCGTTGCCATCGCCATTGGTATCGATTCCGCCGATGTACGGAGTATTCGGCAGACCGCTTTGCAACGAAGCAACGCTCGACCATTGCCAACCGCGCGTCACGTATGCCAGCTTGTCCAGCATATCGTTTGAAGACCGGAAGCTAGGCACTTCATATACATAAGCGATCGCAAAACGGTGATTAGGGTTATACGAAGACAGACCGTATTCTTCGCTTCGTGCCTTCGTTGCATTGAGTAGATCTTGCGGATTCGGACTGCCGCCGGTCGTCAAATACACTTCTGAAGCGTTATCAAGAGCGCGGCTGTAGGTGTACGTACCGCGCACCATCAAACTCTTTGCGAAGCGGCGTTCCAATTTGAGTTCCAGAGCGTTGTAGTTTGACGATGCACTGTTGTCGCGGTAGGCGATCGATCCCCGATTCGGATCGAGGCGCGGAAGAACCCCAGTTACCGAACCACCTGTCATCGCTAATCCACCAAAGGGATTGAGCTGACTGGCGGCAAAAAGATTCTGGCCATAGGCGCCGACATAGGCGACCGTTGCCAGCAGGTTCGCAGGCAACTCGTGCTCCACGTCCAGGTTGTATTGGTGGACCATGGGGTTCGACAGATTGTTGGATACGGAGACAACCGACGACAGCGGATTCAGTACAACAGGAATGCTGCCAAGCTGACTGGAGAGGCCTATGATACCGCGTCCGCCCTTGGTCGCCTGGACCAATCCTGCAACCGCGTTCGGCGCGGCGGCTGCGGTGTTATCGAGAAGGTTCGTGAAGAAGGCATCGTAGAAGATGCCGTAGCCGCCACGAACAACCGTCTTTCCGCCGCCCAAAAAGCTCGGGCTATAAGCAAACCCTACGCGTGGAGCCCAGTTGTTGTGATCCTCACGAACCTGGGTTACCGAGAAGTTCGTGGAGCTCAACTCCGTTGCTGGATTGATGGCTGGATATGGGAGCACGTTTTCCGGATTATTCGAGTACTCGTAGCGAATTCCCAAATCGACAGTCAAGTTGCTGCGCAGCTTCCAGGAGTCCTGCAGGTAATAGGCCTGCTGGAATATCTTGGGCTGAATCTGGGCATTGCCGAAGGTGAGAGACGCTGCTCCGCTGGCTCCCGAGAAATCATCGAGGAAGTTCCCCAATCCGGTGAAGCCGCCGCCGGAGGTATAGCTCAGGGCGCCGCGGGTATTGATGGCAATCGTGTCCTTTACCAAC
>Ga0307479_10003276_pt1 | contig 14733 bp, 8 predicted proteins | sample atmos_gasesECM4C_FD_203743 | JGI IMG/M metagenome (GOLD analysis project Ga0307479, IMG submission 203743) | Hardwood forest soil microbial communities from Morgan-Monroe State Forest, Indiana, United States - atmos_gasesECM4C_515 | ecosystem: Environmental > Terrestrial > Soil > Temperate...
TTGTCGACCCAAGAAGGAACATACCGGAGATACCGGGTAATTCAGACAGGACCAAAGTAGGTTACGTGGATTTCGCGATTCCCGGCGCGTCGCTGGGCCGGCGGGCAGGCGTTCTACTCTGGGCGCTTGCTCCTGCGGGAATTCCGGTCTAGAGTACGTGCCCTACAGCCCTGCCGGTATGGGCCGGCGCACAAGGAGACATCTATATATATGAGCGGCGAAACAAGCCCGAAGGTAAGGGGCACGATCGTCAAGGTTCCGGACGCGACTCCGGGGCTGCTATTCGTAAACGGCCAGCAGAAGCCTTTCACTCTCGAGGGCGTATGGAAATCTCCCGTGGCGCCGGCCGTGAATATGACAGTGGACGTGGATCTCAACAGCGCGGGCGCCATCACGGGAATCACCGTGGTGGACACGAAACAAATTGGCAAAGAACAGCTGGGCCAAATCGGCGCGGTAGCGCAGGAGAAGGGCAAAGAGGCGGCCAAGCTGGCGCAACAAGGCGTTGGGGCGCTAGCCGCGCGCATGGGCGCTGTGGCGCTGGGCGCGACCGTCCTAGTTTGGATTGCCTGGTTTTTCCTGCCGGCGGCGAGTGTACAAGGAGGATTTGCGGGGTCCATGTCCTTCACCTTCTGGAATCTGCTGGGAATTGATTTCAACAGCCCAGAGTCGATGTTGGGAGGGGGGAACAGCCACGGAGCATTTGCGTTTCTGGGATTGCTTGCGATCGCGGCGCCGTTTGTGGCTCCGTTCATTCGCGCGCCTTGGGCGAAGTACCTGAATGCGGCGCCGCTCGCGTTTGTGGTGATCACCGTCATTCATCACTATATGGAGGTCAACAAGGCTTTTGGCGATCTGGAAAAAATGGGCATGCCCAATCCCTTTTCGTGGAGCTGGGGATTATTTGTTCTGGGGCTCGCGGCCATAGTGGTTGGCGTGCACGCACTCAAGCCTCCGGCGAAAGCCTAGCTTCGCCATGGCGGATCCCCTTCGCCCAAGAGGAGCGGAAAAGATGGGCCATGACGTCGAAGAGTTGCACGAGCATGCAGCACACGGCGCGGCGGACGACCGCATGGCGGTTGTCACCGTCAGCATGGCCATCCTGGCGGTGATTGTTGCCGTCGTCTCCCTGGAAGGCGCCCGCATCCATGCCGACATGCTCCTGGCGCAAACTCGCGCCACGGACGAATGGGCGCAGTATCAGGCCGAAACGATTCGCCAGCGAAGCTACCAGGTGTTTCTGGACCAAATGACCGTCTTCACCTTGCAAAATCCCCCCCACGCGGAAGAGCTAAAAGAAAAGTATGCCAAGCAGATTGACCACTACACCAGTGAGACGAAGGATGTCCGCGCCCAGGCGACCGCGACGCAAGATGAAGTAAGCGTTCTCGAGCGACGCTCCAACTGGTTTGATTTCGGCGAGGTTTTGCTCGAGGCGGGCCTGGTGATTTCCTCCATTACGCTGCTTACAGGGAAACGAGCCTACTGGTACCTGGGACTCTTATCGGGCGGAGGCGGCCTCGCCATCGCCATTGGCGGACTATTTATCCGCTGAAATATCTCGCCCCGCCTCTCTATCGCCTTGACATTTGGTAGCGAACGGCGGCATACCTACCAGTCTCGAAATTGCCTTCAATCAGGGGTTCCCCGGGGGTGACCGATGCGCGCACCGTCTTTCGGAAGTGTCTTCGCAGGATTTGCCGTTTTTTTTGGTCTCGCCGTTCCTAATTATTCCCAGACGCCACAGCCGCCTGCGGCTTCCCCCGCGACGCCTTCGACCGTGACTCCGGCACAGGATAAAGGCGTCGACGCCATCCGCATTCTCTACACGGGGAAGATGATGGGATACTTCCGCATTCCCGATTGGCAGGGACCCACGGCGCTCGGCGATGGCTGCAAAGATCCCGCGCGCCAAAAGCCCCGGAGCGACGCCGCGGCTGAATTCGACCAATTGCTCAGTGATGAGTTCCAGATCGACAAGACGAAGGGAGCAATCCTTTTGGGAGCGGGCGACAACTTCGCGCCCGAAATCGAGGCCCGCGACTTCTGCGATCCTCCCCCAGGCCAGGCCGGCCAGGGAAGGAGTTACCAACGCGTGGGCAAAGAGCTCTTCGATTGGGACGCGCCCTCGCAGAGTTGGATCCGGTCCGACGCGCACACAGCAGCGAACAAGACTCCTGCCAGTGGCCTCTTCATGATCCCCACGGACAACATCGCCAACTTTTTTGTCCGGGAAGGATATGTGGCCATGGTGCCGGGGAAACAGGATTTTTATTTCGGGCCGGAGCGTATGCGCGAACTGGCCCGATATCTGGCCACGCAGCCGATTCCGAGCACAGTCCGGACGCTGCACAATGAGGGCGAAGGGCCGCAAATGCTCGCGGCGAACCTGATAATCGAGACGAAATGGAAGACCGCACATTCGCCCTTGCCCGACAGCGAAAACCCTCCGTGGTTCATCCCCCGATTCCCGACCGCCGCGGACCTGGTCGGGAATGCGGCTACCCCCGATTTGGACATCAAGGTAACAGGGCTTTCCGACGGCGCGAAGGTTTACCCCTGGTTTCGGGGAGTCACTTTTGAACTCTCGGGCGAGAAAGCCCAGGGCATGCTCGCGCCCATAGTGAATTCGTCCACTTTCTACTTGTGCGGCGTGGATGCGAATACCCCCGGCGACCCGAACGCGATTCCGCGGCCCGTCAATGATGGGCCGTGCAAGGTATTGGAAAAAAAGGCGGGCCAGAAACCAGGGCAATTCACTCTCGATTTCCCATGGGTGGACTCTCGCCATTTCTATACTTTGCGCGCGGGGATGAATTACGGGCTTTGCGCGATAGTTGCGGAATCGAACGTGAAAGCCGCGGATGGGTCGTTCACTTTTTGCGAGCGTTTCAGCGTTTACACTCCCTTCTTTCAATCTTCGGGGGAAAGCGACGACAAGAGGTGCTCCGACCTCGGGAATCCAGCGTGTTATCACGATCCGGACCCCTACGTGTTGATCGAAACGCAGGATGAGAACGGTATTCCCGAGGACGTGGCGATTTTTGGAGTAGTGGATCCGCTGATTGGCGACAACGTGGGACTCTTGAATTTCGCCTGGTCGAATTCAGTGAGCGCGGACTTCGAGACGGGAACGTACGCGCAGGACCCCGCGGAGGCCACCAAGCAAATGCTCGATTCCTTCGGGCGGCGGTTCGATGAAGAGGGATACACGAAGGAAATCGCGGATGGAAGAAGGAGGCTGATCAAGGTTCTGATGGCGCAGATGAATCCGGAAGAAGCGCAGGTGCTGGGGACTCGGCTGAAGGATTTTCAGGTGGTGGTGAGCGCCGCGGACGCGGAAATGGCGACAGTGGGGGACACAGTAACCTCGGAATGGAATGCGCCAAGAGCTGGGTCGGTGCGGCATCCCATGCTCATGGCCATCCCGGAGCCCTATTTCGCCGGGGACCGAAATCCTAAAGCTGTGGCGGATATTGGGAGGCTGGACATTCACATATCGTCCGATGCGAATCCAAAGTGGGCGCTATTTTCAACGCATATGGAACTTGGGAAGCCGCCGGATCAGGCGTCTTCGAAATCCACCGCACCTGTTTTTTGGAAGGCCGTGGAATCCGCGCTTAAAAGGGATTGCCTGCCGCAGGGGTTCGATTCCAAGAGCCAGTCCGATCAGATCGAGTATTTGGCTCTCTGCGAGATGCAGAAACAAACGAACGCCGATGTGGTCCTCTTGCAGAAGCGCGATTTTTTCGCGGCTCTGCCGGGCGACGCTGGCGATATCACGAGTGTGAACTCGTCTCAGCCAGAAAACGTGCTGCAACAGTTACTCGACCGCATCATGTGGAAAGGCGACTTCGTCAAATTATTGTATGTGCCGGGGAGCGCGATCCAATCGGCCCTGAAACTTTCAAAGGCTTTCGACTCCCTGGACAGATCGAATCTGAGCATCGGAGACCACAAGAATCGGGGACTGCTCTCCGTGGGCATCACCTATGACGCGGCTCACGCCGAATACCTTATCAATGGCAACCGCCTGAATCCAACCCAACTCTATTCCGTGGCCACGAGCGATTTTATCGGCGGCGGAGACACAGGATATCCAGACTTTGCCGCTGCACAAATAAGACCACCCGCTGTACCGACGGATTTCGACAGTGAGCTCATGACCGTGAGCGGAATAGTCTGCCGCGGACTTGCCGGGGATATGTGGGAAGCGCACTGCATCGGGCCAATCGATAGAGACACGTATCTCGACGAAATTGCCGCGTCACCTACAGACACCGGGCCCAGCAAAACTCCGGGCGAGGAGCTTCGGGCATGGACCGTTTTTCATCACCCGCGCGCGGTTCCTGGGGATACCGGTGCAGCGTTGCAGGGTCCTGCGTCGCTTCAGGCACAAATGGACCGGGCCGTGGAGTACCGGCCGCTCTGGGATTTCAAGCTGGTGAAGGCGACTTTTGGATTGACGCATCTCGGTCACAATGGCAGCGATGCGCAAATTGACGCGAATTTCGGCGGGATCACTACTCCCGGCGTGAACTCCCATCGGTATACCAACTGGGCGAGCGATTTCCAGGCCCAATTGGACCGCAACTGGAGGCGCTACCAGCTTTTCGCCAGTCCCGGTTACTCGTTTAATGTGCAATATAAGGGTCAATCCGACGCGGCCCGCCAAGTGAACCAGATTGCGGACCTGGCAACGTTCGACCTAGGGTTCGCGCGGCTATGGAGCGAACGCGGAAGCGAGCATCGAGACCTGGTATTCACCGCGCATTTTGAGACGCCGCTGCAGCAGACCTTTACCGCATTCACGCTGAAGTCCACTCCCGCGAGCGTTCTTTCGTTCAGTCAGCCGCGCAGCTATACGGTGTTGTTCAGGAGCGGCTTCCGATGGCAGAAGCGAGTGAGTTCAATCGAATTTGGCCCTGAAGGCGGCCATCAATGGGAGGCGGTTGATGGGTTGGAATTCATCACGAAGGGCAAGGTCACGGCCACATGCCTGGCCAAATCGAGTCAGAATTATTCCACCTGCGTGTCAAACGATAGCAACCCCAAGGTAACGAATCCGCCCACCATCACGGCAAGTTCCATGGGAACGGTTCTACAAGGCGGACGGGATCATGCCGGGATGTATTGGAAAATAAATCTCACAGTCCCGCTTCGCCCAAGGATCAATTATATATTTTCGGACACAGGTGACTGGTTTTTCGTCAATTTTGGCACGGAAAACAGCACGGACACGCGCTTCCGCGATATTTCACAGCATCAGTTGAGATTCAGTATTTTCCCGAGCCTTTCCATCGGGCCGGAGCTGGACCTATTGTTTTATGAGAACAAATCGTCTGGCAAATTGAAGGGAACCTTTCTGCGCCAAGATCAAATCTTGATGAAGGCTCAGTTCGCATTTGACATGTTCAATCGGCGGCAGAAGCGTGACCAAATTGAGTATGCGCCGGCATCCAAATAGCGCCGGTCGGGAGGATTCGTACATTGCGGAGAAAAGTGGCGCGCCCGGAGGGAATTCAACGAAAACACCAACACTTGACACAATCTCATGTTAGATTTATTCTAGATATGGAATGGACGCCGGGGCGATCAGGCAGTCACTAGAGGACACCGGGCTGCGGTGCACTCCGCAGCGTTATGCCGTCCTGGTGTTCTTGATGCAGCAAAACAGCCATCCTACGGCCGCAGAAATCTTCAAAGCGGTAAATCGTGCAGATCCGCGGTCTTCCAAAGCCACAACCTATAACAACCTTAAAGACTTAGTGAAAGCCGGTTTGGTGCGTGAAGTGGCCCTTGAGGGCCGCGCGGCTCGATACGACGCGAAAGGCATGCGGCATCACCACTTCATTTGCGACCGATGCGGCAAGGTCGAGGACATGGAATTCTACAATGTGCCCAGACCTGCCTCGCGCTCGCTCGGCAAGCGCATTCTTCTTGAGTGTGAAGTGATTTTCCGTGGGCTCTGTGCGAGTTGCGCTCGGCGGCGCGCTTCCCGTTGACGTATTCGGTGACCGCAAAAGTTTTCGATTTTTCGATTCAATTTCGAAGGAGCATAAAAGATGGAAAAAGACCTCAAGGCAGCATCCGCGTCCGTTTCCGGAAGTCCGGCCGAAGCGAAATGTCCATTTGGGCACGGATCGCGCTCACGCGGCAATCGTGACTGGTGGCCCAACCTGCTGAATCTTCAGGTTCTCAATCAGCACGGCCCGCTGTCCAACCCCATGGGCAAAGAGTTCGATTATGCCAGGGAATTCAAAAGCCTCGACCTCAATGCGGTGATTAAGGATTTGCACGCTTTGATGACTGACTCGCAAGACTGGTGGCCGGCCGATTTCGGCCACTACGGCGGCCTGATGATCCGTATGGCGTGGCACAGCGCGGGCACCTACCGGATCGCCGATGGCCGCGGCGGCGCGGGCGGCGGCCAGCAGCGGTTCGCTCCGCTGAATAGCTGGCCCGATAACGCGAACCTCGATAAGGCGCGGCGCCTGCTCTGGCCGATCAAGCAGAAATACGGGCGGAAAATTTCCTGGGCCGATTTGATGGTTCTCGCGGGCAACGTCGCACTTGAATCGATGGGCTTCAAGACGTTTGGCTTCGGCGGCGGCCGGGTGGATACCTGGGAGCCCGAAGAGCTTTATTGGGGTCCTGAAGGAACGTGGCTCGGCGATGAACGTTACAGCGGTGAACGCCAATTGCAGCAGCCTCTCGGGGCGGTGCAGATGGGGCTCATTTATGTCAATCCGCAGGGACCCAACGGCAAGCCCGATTTCATCGCAGCCGCACGCGACATCCGCGAAACCTTTGCGCGCATGGCCATGAATGACGAGGAGACCGTGGCGCTGATTGCCGGCGGCCATACTTTCGGCAAGGCACACGGTGCTGGCGACCCATCGTTCGTGGGCCCGGAGCCCGAGGCCGCGGTCATTGAGGCTCAAGGTCTCGGTTGGAAGAGCAAGCATGGAAAAGGTTTCGCCGGGGACACAATTACCGGCGGTCCCGAAGTGACTTGGAGCCAGACGCCCACGAAATGGAGCAATCATTTTTTCGATAATCTCTTCAAATACGAATGGGAGCTGACGAAAAGCCCCGCCGGTGCGCATCAATGGAAAGCGAAGAACGCGCCTGCCACGGTCCCTGACGCGCACGATCCATCCAAGAAGGGAGTGCCGACGATGCTGACGACCGATCTTTCCCTTCGCTTCGACCCCGTCTATGAGAAGATCTCGCGGCGTTTCTATGAGAATCCGGATCAGTTCGCGGATGCATTCGCGCGCGCTTGGTTCAAGTTAACGCACCGGGATATGGGCCCGATCGCGCGCTACCTCGGTCCGCTGGTTCCCAAGGAACAGCTGATCTGGCAAGACCCGATTCCGGCGGCGAATCACCCTCTGATCGACAAGGCGGATGTGGCGGCTCTGAAGGCGAAGATTCTCGCATCCGGGCTTTCCGTATCGCAGCTTGTCTCGGCTGCGTGGGCTTCGGCATCCACCTTTCGTGCTTCGGACAAGCGCGGCGGCGCCAATGGCGCGCGCATTCGTCTCGCGCCGCAGAAGGATTGGGAAGTGAACAATCCACCGGAGCTTGCAAAGGTGCTGCATACGCTCGAAGGCATTCAGAACGAGTTCAACGGCGCGCAGGCGAACGGCCATAAGGGCAAAAAGGTTTCGCTTGCGGACCTGATCGTTCTCGGCGGCTGCGCTGCGGTCGAGAAAGCGGCCAAAGACGCGGGCGTTGACGTGCAGGTTCCGTTTACACCGGGCCGCATGGATGCGTCGCAGGAACAAACCGATGCTCCCTCCTTCGCTCCTCTCGAACCCGCAGCCGACGCTTTCCGCAACCATTACCGCTCCACACACCTCATGGCGCCGGAGGAAGCCTTGGTGGATCGTGCGCAGTTGCTGAAACTAACCGCGCCCGAGATGACGGTTCTTGTTGGCGGCATGCGTGTGCTGGGTGCGAATGCCGCGAATTCCAATCACGGCATATTCACCAAACAAATGGGAAAGCTGACAAACGACTTTTTCGCGAATCTACTCGAGATGCGAACGGAGTGGCAACCCGTTGATTCCACCGGCGTCTACGAGGGGCGTGACCGCAAGACCAGAGAGCTGAAATGGACCGCAACGCGCGTGGATCTGATCTTCGGTTCGCACTCGCAGCTGCGCGCACTCGCCGAAGTGTATGCAAGCAGCGACTCGAAAGAGAAGTTTGCAAAAGACTTCGTGGCGGCGTGGGCCAAGGTGATGAATCTCGATCGCTTCGACGTTGCGGCTGCGTGAGCTCGAAGGACAAGAGCAACGAATCGCTGAAAATGGCGCGCCCGGAGGGAGTTGAACCCCCGACCCTCTGCTTAGAAGGCAGACGCTCTATCCAACTGAGCTACGGGCGCTTGATAGATTCTAAGAGATTTCACGCCTTCGCGACCATTCATTTGTCGCCTTTGATATCAAATGGAATGAACCCCTAGAGTGAGACAGTTTTGTTGGGGCACACCTTGGGAAGGGCCGTTTACTGCGGAAATGCCGACGATTCGTCCAGGCAACTGGGTGAAGGCGATTCACACAGTGAATCCCGCCGCGTCATTTATCCTGCCAGCCTCCGCCTAGCGCCCGATACAGCTGCACGAGGCTTACGTACTCCGCCCCGCGCGCCTGGGCGAGCTCCAGTTCGGCGGCAAACAGCGCACGCTGCCCGTCCAACACCTCAAGATACGTTGTGGTGCCTCCCGAATAGCGCAAGTTCGAAAGGCGTACGGATTCCTGCAAGTCGGCAACGGTATCCTGGTCGCGAAGGCGAACCTCATGCAGCTTCTGGTAGCCAATCAGCGCATCGGACACATCTCCAAACGCACGCTGAATGGTCTGCTGGTAAGAGAGCAGGGCCTGTCTATCTTGCGATTTCGCAAATCGCAGATTGCCACTCAGGGCGCCACCCGTGAAAAGTGGCTGGCTCACTTGCGCGCCATACGACCAGATGCCCAGATGCGAACTCATCAGGTTTGAAAAAGCGCTGCTCCGCCCAAACGCTCCCCCGCCGGATCCCGTCAATGAGATCTGCGGAAAAAATTCCGCCTTCGCCACGCCGATTTCGGCGTTCGCGGCCACCAGGTTTTGTTCCGCCTCGCGAATATCCGGGCGCCGCTCGATCAACGACGAAGGCAGGCCAGGGGGAACCTCGGGAGGCAACACCTGGTCTACAAGCGAGAGTCCGCGGGCAATCCCGTGCGGATAATCGCCCAGCAGGATACTGATCGCATCTTCTTCCTGCCCGATCTGTCTCTCCAAATCCGGGACCTGCGCGTTGGCTGTATCGAGAGTCTGCTGAGCCTGCAGCACATCGAGCTTCGTCGCCACGCCATGCATGAGCCGCAGGTTGGTAAGCTTCACGGAATCCTGTTGTGTCGCGATCGTGTCGTGAGTGATCTGAAGCTCGAGGTCCAATTGCAACAGATTGAAATAGTCACCGGCCAAGTCGCTGACCAGCGTCAGCGTCACGGTCTGCTTCGCGTCTTCCGTGGCAAAGAGCTGGGCGCGGGAAGCCTCGGTGGCACGGCGCAACTTTCCAAAGAAATCCAGCTGGAAGGCCGCATCCGCCGTCAAGGTTAGGAAGTTAGATCTCGTCTGAAAGTTGTGTTCCTGGCCGCCTGAGAAATCGCCGTTTCCGGAGACCTGTGGAAACAAATTCGATCGGGTGATAATAACTTCCGCGCGCGCGGCGTTAATGCGCTCGGTGGCGATTCGCAAATCATAGTTCTGCATCAGAGCCGTGCGAATCAGCTCCTGCAATTGCGGATCCTGGAAAACCTGCCACCACGGCAGATCCGCATAAGACGCAGTTTGCGCGTCGACCGGCTGAGTGGCATTCAAATCGCGGAACGTCGTTGGCGTTTGCACCGCCGGCCGATGGTAATTCGGACCGACCGCGCACCCCGCCGCGAGGATACAAGCGGCCAGCATCGAAATCGCACTCGCCAATCCCAAGATTCGCTTCTGCCGGCGTCGCATCTCAGTCTCCCTCCGCTGGCGCTGGCGCCGCCGGTGATGCCAGTGGAGCGTGATCTTTCTCGCCGCCTGACCATTTTTCGACCAGGTAGAAAATCGCAGGCACGAAAAAGATTCCGATGACGCTGGCGGCCATCATGCCTCCGATCACGGTAGTGCCCATTATCTGCCGCGCCACCGACCCCGCACCGCTTGCGGTCCACAGCGGCACGCAGCCCAAAATGAACGCGAACGACGTCATCAAAATAGGCCGCAAGCGAAGGCGTGCGCCTTCCAGAGCCGCATCAACCAGTGGCCGCCCTTTCTCGAATTCGTCCTTGGCGAATTCGACGATCAGGATCGCGTTCTTGGCCGCCAAACCGATGAGCATCACCAGACCGATTTGCGAATAAATGTCGCTTTCGATCTGAATCATGTACGGAGGCAGGAAAACACTGAGCAATACGCGGCGCAACCACAGGATTGCAAACGCCCCAAAAACCGCAACGGGCGTGCTCAGCAACACACTGAACGGCAGCGACCAGCTCTCATAGAGCGCCGCCAGAATCAGGAAAACGAACAGCAACGAGATCCCAAACACCGCGGCCGCCGGAACGCCTTGCCGCGCCTTCTGCTCTTGATAAGAAATGCCGGAGTAATCGAAACCCATTTCCGCTGGCATCGTCTCCTTGAACACCTGCTCCAGCGCGTCGGTAGCCTGTTCCGCGCTGTAGCCGGGAGCGGCACTGCCGTTGATTTGTGCCGCGCGGTACTCATTGAAGCGCATTGTAAACTCACGACCGAGCCGTGGTTTCACATTGATCAGCGTCGAAAGCGGGACGTTTTGGCCCTGGTTGTTGCGAACGTAAAATCGGCCGACGTTTTCAACGCGCGCCCGGTCTTCGCCTTCAGCCTCGATATACACCTGCCACTGTCGGCCGAATCGGTTGAAATAATTGATGAAGTAGCCCCCCATAAAGGCTTGAATCGTGCGGTAGACATCGTTCAGATTCACTCCTTGCTTCAGTACTTTGTCACGGTCCACGTCGACAAATTCCTGCGGCACGCTCGGCAAGAAAGTGGTGCTCAGGGTCGCCAGCTCCGGCCTCTTGCGCGCTGCCGCGAGAAACGTTCCCAGATTACGTGCGAGAAACTGAACGTCGTTGCCCGCGCGGTCTTCAAGGATGAATGTGAACCCTCCAGAAGTGCCGACGCCCGGAATCGCAGGAGGCGAAAAACTGAACGCCGTGCCGGCGGGCAACTGGCTCAACGCCTGGTTCAGATGCGTCTTGATTGCCTGAAACTGTTCCTCCCTCGTCTTGCGATCGTTCCATGGCTTGAGTGTGACGAAGAAAAACGCGTTGTAACTGGTGCGAACAAAGCTCAGCAAACTAAAGCCCACTACGCTGGTCGTGTATTGAACTCCCGGCGTGTTTCGAACGATCTGTTCCACCTGAGCCGCGGCTTGCGTGGTCCGCTCGAACGAAGCGCCATTGGGAAGCTGCATGTTGATGTAAGCGTAGCCCTGGTCTTCGTCGGGCAGAAAGCTCGAGGGAACGCGCTGGGCAAAAAATGCTCCCGCCGCGCAAAAGGCCAGCAGCAGCACAATCACGACCGCGGTTTTTCGGATCAGCACACCGCTCCAGCGCACGTAGCCGTCGGTGGCTCGCCCAAAGAGCGTGTTGAACCAATCGAAAAATCTCCGAAGTAATCCATGGCTCTCCTCCTTCCGCCGCAACAGGAGCGCCGCCAGCGCCGGACTGAGCGTGAGAGCGTTGAACGCGGAAAGAAGCACGGAAATCGCAATGGTGACCGCGAATTGCTGATAGAGCCGCCCGGTAATGCCAGGAATGAATGCGGTGGGCACGAATACGGCGGAGAGAACCAGCGCGATTCCGAGTACCGGACCCGATAGCTCCTCCATCGCTTTCAGCGCGGCGTTTTTGGGAGTCATCCCTTCTTCGATGTGCCGCTCGACGCCCTCAACGACCACGATCGCATCGTCTACCACGAGTCCGATTGCCAGCACCAGCCCAAATAGAGAAAGCGTATTGACGGAAAAGCCGAAGAGCGGAAAGAGAATGAAGGTACCGACCAGCGAAACGGGCACGGCGAGCAAGGGAATCAAGGTGGCGCGCCAACCTTGCAAGAAAATATAGACCACGATGATAACGAGCACGAGAGCGATCAGCAACGTCTCGACGATTTCTTTCATGCCCTCCGTGACCGAAAGGGTGGTATCCAGCGAGATGGCATAGTCAACGTCACTGGGGAAGCGCTCCTTCATCTGTTGCATCAGCTTCTTGGCGCCCTCGGCAGCCTGCACGGCGTTGGAACCAGGGAGTTGGTAAGCGGCGATGATCGCACTTGGCTGCCCGTTGAAACGTCCCGAAATGCTGTAGTCTTGCGAACCCAGCTCGATGCGGGCGACATCACGGACGCGCACGATGCCTCCATCGGGAGTCTCGCGCAAAACGATGTTGCCGAATTCTTCGGGAGACTCGAGCCGCCCCTGCGCGAGCACCGAGTATGTGAACTCCTGGCCTTTCGGCGCGGGTTGGCCGCCGGCCTGGCCCGCTGGGTTGACCGTGTTCTGCGCTTGAATGGCGCTGATGATTTCCGTAACGGTAATGCCGAGCTTGGCCAATTGATCAGGCTTCACCCATAGCCGCATCGCATACTGTCCGGCACCGAATACCTGTACGTTGCCGATGCCGCCGGAGCGGACAAGAGGATCGGCAAGATTAATGTAGGCGTAATTTGCCAGAAAGTCGGCGTTGTATGTGCCGTGAGGCGAGTATAGGGCGAACAAGATGAGCGGAGCGGTGACGGATTTTCGCACGCTGACTCCGTAGTTGTTGACGTCCTGGGGAAGCTGCGAAGCGGCCAGCGTCTCGCGCGACTGCGTGAGCACGAAATCCGTGTTGGGATCGGTTTTTTCGTCGAAATCAACGATCAGCGTGGTGTTCGAGTTGCCGGTGGCATTGAGCGAGTACATGTAATTCATGTTGTCCACGCCGTTCATCTGCTGTTCGATGGGAGTGGCAACCGCTTGTTCCAGAGTTTGCGCATCCGCCCCCACATAGGTAGCCAGCACTTGAACTTCGGGAGGCACGATGTTGGGAAACTGGGCGACCGGCAGGCTGGAAATCGTCAGAGCGCCGACGATCACCATGACGATGGAGATTACGATGGCGACGATCGGACGATTGATAAAGAATTTCGACATCGTCTATCGCCCTTCCGTGCCGGCAGCAAATGGTTTGGGATTCACCTGCATGCCGTCGCGCACTTTTTGAAACCCTTCGGCGACCACGCGTTCGCCCGGCTTCAATCCGTCGGAAATAATCCAGTCGGAGCCGACGCGATCGCCGACCGTCACGGTTCGCACGCTGGCTTTATTCGCATCGTCAATCACGACAACCTGATATCCGCCTTGCAGCTCGGAGACCGCACGTTGCGGCACCAGCAAAGCATCCTTCTGCGTGCGAACCGCCGTACGGACTTTGGCGTAACCTCCGGGTCGCAGGATATTTCCGGGGTTGGGGAAAAGCCCGGCGAGACGAATCGCACCTGTGCTTTCGTTGACCTGGCGATCCGCGAAGTAAAACGTACCATCGTGTGGATACGTCGATCCATCCGCCAGAATCAGTTCAAGTCGCACGCCCTTCTCCGCAGCGACGCGCGTGGTTTCCGTAGGAAACCGCCTGTTCCAATCAAGATATTCCTGCTCGCTTACCGTGAAGTAGACCTTGATTGGATCAACGGTTGAAACGGAAGTGACGGGGGCGCTCGCTGAATTAACCAGTCCTCCGACCTGGAGCTGCGCTTGGCCGGCGATTCCGTCGATGGGAGCGATGAGGCGCGTGAAATCGAGATTGATCCGGGCGGCTTCGACCGCGGCTTTATCCGTTTGAATCTGCGCCCTGGCGGTTTCCACGGTGGCTTTGGCCGCGAGGTTGTTCTGCACAGCGTTATCGAGATCCTGCTGGCTGGCGGCCTGCTCCCTGGCCAGGGGCGTGTAGCGATTCACGTCGAGCTGCGTGCGCACTTGTACAGCCTGCGCATTTTCGAGGTTGGCGTTGGCTTGCGCGAGCTGGCCTTCGGCCTGATCGAGAGCGGCCTGGAAAGGCCGGGGATCAATTTCGAAGAGCAGCTGCCCTTTTCTCACGAACGCGCCCTCCTGATAATCCTGACGCAGCAAATAGCCGGTCACTTGGGCGTGGACGTCGGCGTTGGTGAAACCGTCGAGCGTGCCGATCCATTCGCCGTAGATCGGAACGTCCTTCTGCTGCACCTCCGTGACTTGGACATCAGGTACGGGCGCATACGGCGCGCCTGACGCATGCTTCAGATAAAACGTTCCAGCCGCGATGGCAACGACGAGCAAGCATGCCGCGAGGACACTCCACAGGGTTCGATGCGATGAAAAACTCATATTCGCCTCCGGTCCCTCGGGTATCCCAATGCCTATCGCAGGGGTTCAGACGGGATCACCCGGTTTAGATGCGTTGCGCCCGGTCGATGGAACCTCCGGAGCAAAAGCGTAACTCAATAGATGTAACCAAAGGGTTGCGGGATTTAGAAAATTAGGGTGATTCGAAGAACACGGAGTGGATTAAACCGGGCACTCCGAATCCAGAAATTCTGGCGGTTGCAAACCACCAGCTGCCCTTATACATATACATCATTTGAGCGTTCGGCGAAACAACTCAACCACCATCAATGTAAGCGCTATGCGAGG
>Ga0307479_10003277_pt1 | contig 14732 bp, 13 predicted proteins | sample atmos_gasesECM4C_FD_203743 | JGI IMG/M metagenome (GOLD analysis project Ga0307479, IMG submission 203743) | Hardwood forest soil microbial communities from Morgan-Monroe State Forest, Indiana, United States - atmos_gasesECM4C_515 | ecosystem: Environmental > Terrestrial > Soil > Temperate...
CGGCTCTCGGCCCCGATGCCGGCACGCGGCTGCCGCCCATAGCCGCCTTCAGCGCGGCATCCGCGCCGGCGGCGGCGCCCGCGCTTCCCGCCGGCAGCTGGCCGGAGGTGACGGCGGCCGCGGCGCCGTGGTCAGGCGGGGCGGCCGGCCGGCGGCAGCTCGACGCCGTGCTCGAGCTGGCGGTCGCGCGCGGCGCGAGCGACGTCCACGTTCACAGCGGCGCCCCGATCGGGCTGCGCCTGCTCGGCCGGCTCGAGGACCTCGATCCGCAGCCGCTGGCGCCGGCGGTTGCGGCACGCATGATCGACGAGGTGCTCGACGCGGAGCAGCGCGCCGCCCTCGCCAGCCACGGCCAGATCGACTTCGCCTACGCCCTGCCCGGGCGCGCTCGCTTCCGCGCCAACGCCTACCGCCAGCAGCGCGGCGTGGACGCCGTGTTCCGCAGCATCCCGTCGGAGCCGCCGACCCTGGCGTCGCTCGGGCTCCCCGAGTCGCTGGCCCGGCTCGCCGACTATCACCAGGGCATGGTGCTGGTCACCGGTCCCTCCGGCTGCGGCAAGTCGGCCACCATGGCGGCGTTGATCGGCATCATCAACCAGAACCGCGCCGAGCACCTGATCACCATCGAGGATCCCATCGAGTACATCCACGCCTCCCGCCGCGGCATCGTCAACCAGCGCCAGGTGGGGCCGCACAGCGCCTCGTTTGCGCGCGCCCTGCGCGCCGCGCTGCGCGAGGACCCGGACGTCGTCGCCATCGGCGAGCTGCGCGACCTGGAGACCATCTCGCTGGCGATCAGCGCCGCCGAGACCGGCCACCTCGTCCTCGGCACGCTGCACACCACCAACGCCATCCGCACCATCAACCGCATGCTCGGCGTCTTCCCGCCCAACCAGCAGTCGCAGATGCGCACGATGATCGCCGAGTCGCTGCGCGCCGTGGTGTCGCAGCGCCTGCTGGCGCGCGTCGACGGCACCGGCCGGGTGCCGGCGCTCGAGGTGCTGATCGTCAACAAGGCGGCGGCCAACCTGATCCGCGACAACAAGACGTTTCAGATCCGCTCCATCCTGCAGACCGGCGCCGCCCACGGCATGATGCAGCTCGACGCCTCGCTCGCCGAGCTGGTGCGGAGCCGCGTGGTCCACCGCGAGGAGGCGCGGCTGCACGCCGAGGACCCGGCAAAGATCCCCTAGCGAGCCCGCCGCGAGGAGCGTCATGGCCGCGATTCACCAGCTGCTGCGCCACGTCAAGGACCAGCGGGGCTCCGACCTCCACCTGGCGGCCGGCCTCGAGCCCCGCATCCGCCGCAACGGCGCGCTCGAGCCGGTGCCGGGATGGCCGGTATGCGAGCCCGCGCGGGTGCTCGAGCTGCTGCGCGAGGTCGCCTCCGACGCCCACTGGGAGCAGTTCGAGCGCGACCACGACCTCGACTTCGCCTACGGCCTGGAGGGCGTCGGGCGCTTCCGCGTCAACTACCTCTGCCAGCAGAACGGCGCCGCCGCCGTCTTTCGCCTCATCCCCGAGATCATCACCACCCTCGAAGAGCTCAACATGCCGCCGGCCATCGGGGCGCTGGCCGACATCCGCGCCGGGCTGATCCTGGTGACCGGACCAACCGGCTCCGGCAAGTCGACCACCCTCGCCGCGATCATCGACCGCATCAACTCGACCTACAGCAAGCACATCGTGACCATCGAGGACCCCGTCGAGTTCGTGCACCGCAACAAGCGCTGCCGTATCTCGCAGCGCGAGGTGGGCACCGACACCGAGAGCTTCAGCGCCGCGCTGCGGGCCGCCATCCGCCAGGACGCCGAGGTCATCATGGTCGGCGAGATGCGCGATCTCGAAACCATCTCCTTGGCGCTCACCGCCGCCGAGATGGGCTCGGTGGTGTTCGGCACCCTGCATACGAACGGCGCCGCCAACACCATCGATCGGCTGATCGACGCCTTCCCGGTCGAGGAGCAGGCGCTGGTGCGCACCACCCTCTCCGAGTCGCTCGCCGCCGTCGTGTCGCAGCTGCTCGTGCGCACCGCCGACGGCAACGGCCGCTGCGCCGTGGTCGAGCTCCTGCTCAAGACCGCCGGTCTCCCCAACCTCATCCGCGAAGGCAACACGCAGATGATCCCGAGCCTCATGCAAAGCGGCCGCGCCATCGGCATGCAGGTGATGGACGACGCCCTGGCGGCCATGGTCGAGGCCAAGCGCGTGACGCCGCGCGAGGCCTACCTCAAGGCTACGAATAAGGCGCGCTTCGAGAGCCTGATCGACGACTGAGGCTGCGGCGCAGGCAGGGCACCGCGAGCGGCTCAGAGGCGGGGCGGGGTGCCCGTCGGCTCCGGCGGCCAGGCCGGCTCGCCTCCCAGGCTCTGCGCCACCTCGCGCTCGGCTTGGCGGAGCGTGGCCGCGGCGTCGCGGGCCACCTGCCGCGCCTTCTCGGCCAGCTGCTCGGGGGTGAGCTCCTGCTCGCGCACGCTCACCTTGACGCGCGCGACGGCATCCCGCGCCACCTCCCTGCCTTTCGCCAGCGCGTCCTGGCCCGCGTCGCGGGCGCTCGCCAGCAGGTCGTCGCGCGTTTCGCCGAGCAGCTCGTCCTCGCGCCGCGTGGCGGGCAGCACCACGCCTGCCAGCAGGCCGACCCCCAGCGCGGCGAGGCCGACCGCCAGCGGCCGCTCCTCGATCGCCTTGCCGAGACCGCGGCGCGCTCGCCGCGCCTGCCGCTGCACGCGGCCGGCGAGTCCGCTCCCTTGCCGCCAACGCGTCACTGCACGCTTGATTGCAGCCATGGCTCCTTCTCCTGCAGGCTGGACGTGGTCCTCCTCGGCGCGCGCTCGCCCGAGCTCTTGAAGAAGCGGGCCAGCAGCAGGCCGGTGGCCAGGCTGCCGCCGACGAACGCCGCCGGATGCCGCCGGGCGAAGGCCTCGAGGTCGCGCACCAGCTCGCGGACCTCGCGCCGGCGCAGATAGCCCGAGGCCTCATCGACCTGCTCGGCGGCGCGCACCGCCAGCTCGCAGAGGCCCCGCGTGCCGGCGTCGACGGCGATCGACCGAGCAGGCGCGGTCGCCGGCAGGGCCTCGTCCTCGAGCCGCTGCCCGGCATCGCGCAACGCCGACGCGATGCCGCCCAGGCGCTCGGCCAGCAGGTTCTTGCGGCGGCGCGCCAGCGCCCGCATCTCGTCGCGGGCATCCAGGGCCAGCCGCTTCGTTTCCAGGCGGGCCTGGGCCGTGAGATCTTCGATTTGCTCGCGCAAGCCGGCCGCCGGCCTGGCGTCGCCGAGAGGCTCGCCGGGCGCCTCGCGCGAGCCGGCCGGGACGTAGCCGCCGGCCCCGTGCTCCATCCGTTCCACCATGACGACCCCCTTCTTGCGGCGCTTGCCGGCCGGCGGCGAAGGCGGTCGAGCACCGCCGCGTTCGAGCCGCCGCCCGACACAGCGCCAAGTCGAGTGCAGCCGCAAGACACGTGCCATCGCGCTGCTGGACCCTCCGGGCCGGCGAGGCGCGCACTCCCGTGCCGCGGCCTTTCGGCCGGGCGCGCGGCGCCCACCGCGATGTTGCGGTAGGCTTGCCGGCCGGAACCACCACGATGAGCGAGCGGCAAGCGAGCGCAGCGGCGGCCCCCCCGGACTCGGCGGCCGGCTCGCCGCTCGAGCTCTCCGGCGCCGCCCTAAGGAGCCTGGTGGAGGCGGCGATGGACCGCATCGCGCCGCACCTCGACTCGCTGCCCAGCCAGCCGGCCGCCGATACCGAGGGGGGCGCCACTCTCGCCCGTTCCCTGGTCGAGCCGATGCCCGAGACGCCGGCGCCGCTCGGCGAGGTCCTCGACCTGCTGTTCGAGCGCGCGGTGCCGAAGTCCTTCAACACGGCCGGGCCGGGCTATCTCGCCTACATCCCGGGCGGCGGGCTGCCGCACGCCGCGGTGGCTGACCTCATCGCCGACACGGTCAACCGCTACGTGGGCGTCTTCGCCGCCGCGCCGGCGCTCGCCCAGCTCGAGGCCAACGTGCTCGCCTGGTTCGCCGGCCTCGCCGGCTACCCGCCCACGGCGCGCGGGCTGCTCACCAGCGGCGGCTCGCTGGCCAACTTCACCGCCCTGGTTACCGCCCGGCGGGAACGGCTGCCGGAGCAGTTCCTGGGCGGCACCCTCTACACCTCCGACCAGGCCCACCACTCGGTGCAAAAGGCCGCCATGCTGGCCGGCTTCCCGCTCGAGAGCGTGCGCGCGATACCCAGCGATCCCGCCTTCCGCCTGCGCCTCGACCTGCTCGCCGAGCGCATCGCGGCCGACCGGCGCGCCGGCCGGCTGCCGTTCCTGGTGGTCGCGAGCGCCGGCACCACCAACACCGGCGCCGTCGATCCGCTCGCGCCGCTGGCCGACCTGTGCGCCCGCGAGGGGCTCTGGCTGCACGTCGACGCGGCGTACGGCGGCTTCTTCCTGCTCACCGCACGCGGCCGCCGCGTCCTGGCGGGCATCGAGCGCGCCGACTCGATCGTGCTCGATCCCCACAAGAGCTTGTTCCTGCCCTACGGCACCGGCGCCCTGCTGGTCCGCGACGGCGGCGCGCTGCGCCGCGCCCACAGCCTCGCCGCCGACTACATGCCGCCGCTGTCGAGCGAGGACGACCTGATCGATTTCTGCGAGATCTCGCCCGAGCTGTCGCGCCCGTTCCGCGGCCTGCGCGTCTGGCTGCCGTGGAAGCTCCTCGGCGCGGCGCCCTTTCGCCAGGCGCTCGACGAGAAGCTCGACCTGGCGCGCTGGGCCGCCGATCAGCTGCGCGCCCTGCCGGAGGTCGAGATGCTGGCCGAGCCCGAGCTGTCGCTCCTGGCCTTCCGCCTGGCTCCCCCGGGGCTGACCGGCGCGGCGGCCCTGAACCGCCTCAACCGGGACTGGCTCGCCCGGACCAACGCCCGCCGGCGCGCTTACCTGACGGGCACCATGCTCGGCGACCGTTTTGCCCTGCGCATCTGCATCGTCTCCTTCCGCACCCACCTCGACCGCGTCGCGCAGGCGATCGAAGACCTGCGCGCGGCGGCGCACGAGGCGCTGGCCGGCCTGGGTCGAGGCGGCGCCGCCGGCCCGCCGGTCCCGCCGCCGGCACCCGCGCGCACGTAGCTTCCAGACGGCTCGCGCGGCGGGCGTGGCGGCGGGCGTGCGCCCCGCCAGCGAGACCGCCGCCACAGCCAGCCAGGGAAAGGGCCAGACGCCATGAAAAAGGAAGCCAAGAAGCCGGCGAAGCTGACGTTGTGCCGCGAATCGATCCACAGGCTCGAGGGGGACCTCCGCCAGGTGAGAGGAGCCTCCGGAGGAGAGGACTGCTCGATCGGATCGGTCTGCATCACCTGCCATTGCACGACCGTGCCCTAGCGGCCCTGGCGGCTCGGCGGCCTGGCGCCCGCGCCCGCGGCGGCATAGGAGCGCTTGGGCTCGGCTCGTGCTACACTGATTCCGTGTAACACGAGGGAAAGTGCTGATGGCGAACCTCACGATCACGGTCGATGACGAGCTGCTACGCCGGGCAAGGGTGCGGGCGCTGGAGCAGGACACCTCCGTCAATGCCATCCTGCGCGAGTACCTCGAGGCCTTTGCCGCCGCCGGAGCTACCTGGGAGCAGGCCACGGCAGCGATCCTCCAGCTCTCCCGTCGAGCGAGGAGCGGGCGGGGCGCCAAGCGCTGGACGCGAGATGAGCTCCATGAGCGCTGAGCGGGTCTTTCTCGACACCAACGTGCTGGTCTATCTTTTCGACGAAGACTCGCCAGCCAAGCAGGCCCGTGCGCGGGAGGTGTTCGCGGCCCACGCGCGCTCCGGCGGCATCGTCACAAGCCCGCAGGTGATGCAGGAGCTCTACGTGACGGTCACCCGCAAGCTGGCGCGTCCGCTCGCACCGGAGGCAGCCCTGGCAGCCGCCACCCACCTGACTGCCTTTCCCCTGGTGCCGGTGGACGGCGCGACGGTCCTGCGCGCGATCCACCTGCACCAGAGCGCGTCGCTCTCGTTCTGGGACGCGCTGATCGTCCAGGCGGCGCTGGAAGGCAACTGCAAGCGGGTCTTGAGCGAAGACCTGCAGCACGGCCGCAGGTTCGGGGACCTGGTCGTGGAAAACCCGTTCGCCGCGTCCACGAGCGCTTGAGCATCCTGGGAGGGAGGCCTTCAGTTCTCAGGAGGGGGCGTACATGCAAGTTGAGAGCAAGATAAAGGTTCTTTTCATCGCAGGTTTTGGTCCAATTGTCCGCGAGACAGCCCAGAGTCGCAAACTCTACAGTGAGGTCCTCGGCATTCCTTTCAAGGAGGAGAGCGGCGAATACCTTCATACGGAAGCTCTTCAGGGCGCAAAAACCTTCGCCTTGTGGCCTCTTTCCCAGGCGGCGCACTCCTGTTTTGGTGACGAGTCTTGGCCTGGAGACCTTCCCGTCCCGCAAGCATGGCTCGAGCTGGACGTTGACAGCGTAGAAAAGGCAACGGCGGTTCTCGAATCGCGGGGATATCGAATTCTGGTCAAGAACAAGCAAGAACCTTGGGGTCAGACCGTCACTCGTCTCCTCTCACCCGAAGGCTTGCTGGTCGGCGTCACCTTCACTCCTGGGATGCGAAAAGACGAATAGTCTGGCAGCGAGGAGTTGAAGGGCGACCACCCCGAGGGCGGCTGGCGCCTCGGCGGGCGCTGGCGTTCTCCCGCGCTTCGGCACAAGATAGCGGCCCATGACCCAGGAGGCGGCGGCAACCGCGGCGCCCGCGGGCGGCGCGCGCGACGGCGCGACGCCGCGGCCCGGCCACGGCTCAGGCCCTGGACCCGGCTCCGGCCGCGGTCCCGGCCTGGTGCGGGGGCTGGGGCTCAAGGACTGCGTGCTGCTGACCATCGGCTCGGTCGTCGGCACCGGCATCTTCCTCACCCCCGGCGACATGGCGAAGGACCTGCCGCACGCCGGCCTCATGCTGCTGGTGTGGGCGGCGGGCGGTCTGCTGGCGCTGGCCGGCGCGCTCTCCTTCGCCGAGCTCGGCGGGCTCTACCCGCGGGCCGGCGGCCTCTACGTGTACCTCGCCGAGACCTACGGGCCGGTATGGGGATTCCTCTACGGGTGGACGGCCTTCCTGGTCATCATGTCGGGCGGCATCGCCGCGATCGGGGTCGCCTTCGGCGAGTACCTGGGAAGCTTCCTGCCCTTCTTCTCCACCCGCCACCTGCTGCTCTCGGTGCCGGTCGGCGCCTGGACCTGGACCGTGTCGGGCGGCCAGCTGGCGGCGCTGCTCGCGATCCTGGCCTTGACCGCGGTCAATCACTTCGGCCTGCGCGAGGGCGCCGGCGTCCAGAATGCCTTGACCGTGTTGAAGATCGGCTCGATCGTCGTCTTCGGCGTGCTCGGCCTGGTAGTGGCGCCGCAGGTCCGCGGCGCCCTCACCGCGCCGCTGCCGGCGGCGGTGGCGTCGCCCGGGGCGCTGGTCAGCGCCTTCGGCGTGGCGATGATCGCCGTGCTCTGGACCTACGACGGCTGGTACGCGCTCACCTGCTCGGCCGGAGAGATCCGCGACCCCGGCCGCAACCTGCCGCGCGGCCTGATCTACGGCACCGCCGCCGTCGCCGGGATGTACCTGCTGCTCAACCTGGCGTACGCGCGGGCGCTGACCGTGCCGGCGATGGCGGCGAGCGACCGCGTCGGCGAGGCGGCGGCTGCCGCCCTCTTCGGGCCGACGGCGTCGCGGCTGGTGTCGCTGGCGGTGCTCGTCTCCACCTTCGGCTGCCTATCCTCGACCATCCTCTACAGCTCGCGGATCTACCAGCCGATGGCCGAGGACGGGGTGTTCTTCCCGGCGCTCGCCACCATCCATCCGCGCTACCGCACGCCGACGGCGAGCCTCTGGGCGCAGACCCTCTGGACCGTGGTCCTCACCGTCTCGGGGACCTACCAGCAGCTCTACACCTACGTCGTGTTCGCCTCGTTCCTGTTCCACGCCGCCGCCGGCGTCGGGGTCTTCGTGCTGCGCCGGCGGCTCCCGGGGGCCGAGCGCCCCTATCGCACCTGGGGCTACCCGGTGGTGCCGGCGCTGTTCGTGCTCTCCTGCCTGCTGATCATCGGCAACACGCTCGCGAGCCGGCCGGGCGAATCGCTCTGTGGGCTGGGGCTGGTGGCCCTCGGCCTGCCGGCCTACGTCCTCTTCTCGCGCCGCCGCCGGGCGCGGGCTTCCTGAAGACGCCCGCCTTGGACTATCGTCCTACTTCATGGCGCCGGCGCCTGCCGGCGACCGACCCGAACGATCCAGCCGCCAAACTCTTGGGGAGGAGTGCCAGTGAACCGAACGTCGTTGATGGTGGCGCTGATGCTGTGCCTGCCGCCGGCAGGCTCGACCTGGGCCGCGAGCGTGGCCGCCGACCGCGGAGGCAACCGGCTCGACCAGGGCGACGAGAAGGGGAACAAGGGCGACAAGGGCGACAAGGACGAAAAAGGCGGCAAGGAGGAGAAAAAGGAGCCGCTGTCGGCTCCCACCTTCGAGGGCTTGACGCTGCGCGGCATAGGCCCGGCGTTCATCTCGGGGCGCGTCGCCGACCTCGCCGTGGATCCCCGCCATCCCGCCATCTGGTACGTCGCCGCCGCCTCGGGCGGGGTGTGGAAGACGGCCAACGCCGGCACCACCTTCGAGCCGATCTTCGACGGCGAGGGGTCGTACTCGATCGGCTGCGTCACCGTCGACCCCAACGACTCGCTGGTCGTCTGGGTGGGCACCGGCGAGAACAACAGCCAGCGCAGCGTCGCCTACGGCGACGGCGTCTACAAGTCGATCGACGGCGGCCATCACTGGCACAACCTCGGCCTCAAGAGCTCAGAGCACCTCGCCCGCATCCTCGTCGACCCGCGCAACTCCGACGTCGTCTACGTCGCCGCCCAGGGCCCGCTGTGGGCCTCCGGCGGCGACCGCGGCCTCTACAAGACGACCGACGGCGGCAAGAGCTGGAAGCGGGTGCTGTTCGTGAGCGACGACACCGGCGTCACCGACCTGGTGATGGACCCGCGCAACCCCGACGTGCTCTATGCCGCCGCTTACCAGCGGCGCCGCCACGTCTGGACGCTGATCGACGGCGGGCCCGAGTCGGCGATCTACAAATCGCGCGACGCCGGCGCCAGCTGGCAGAAGCTGAGCAACGGCCTGCCCAAGGAGGACATGGGTCGGATCGGCCTGGCCGTGTCGCCGGCCGATCCGGAGGTGGTCTACGCCACCATCGAGGCGGCCCGCGGCGCCTCGGGCTTCTATCGCTCCGGTGACGCCGGCGCCAGCTGGGAGAAGCGCAGCGGCACGATCGCCAGCAGCCCGCAGTACTACCAGCACGTCATCGCCGATCCCAAGGTCGTCGACCGCGTCTACCTGGTCGACACCTTGAACAAGGTCACCGACGACGGCGGCAAGACCTTCCGCCCGCTCGGCGAGGCGGCCAAGCACGTCGACAACCACGCCCTGTGGATCGATCCCGCCAACACCGACCACCTCCTCGCTACCTGCGACGGCGGCGTCTACCAGAGCTGGGACCGCGCCGCCACCTGGGAGTGGATGCCCAACCTGCCGCTGGCGCAGCTGTACCGCGGTGACGTCGACTACGCGCTGCCGTTCTACAACGTCGTCGGCGGCGCCCAGGACAACGGCAGCGTCGTCGGCCCGAGCCGCAGCACGACCGTCAACGGCATCTCCAACCGCGAGTGGGTGGCGACCAACGGCGGCGACGGCTTCGTCAGCCGGGTGGACCCCGAGGACCCCAACACCATCTACACCGAGTCGCAGGAGGGCGGCGTGGTGCGCCACGACCGCCGCACCGGCATCGTGGTGGACATCCAGCCGCAGCCGGGATCTGGCGAGCCGGCGCTGCGCTTCAACTGGGATTCGGCGCTCATCCTCAGCCCGTTCTCGCACACCCGGTTGTACCTCGGCGCCAACCGCCTGTACCGGAGCGACGACCGCGGCGACTCCTGGCGTCCGCTGAGCCCGGACCTGACGCGCCAGGTGGACCGCAACAAGCTCAAGGTGATGGGGCGGGTCTGGGGGGTGGACACGGTGGCGAAGAACGCCTCCACCTCCTTTTACGGCAACATCGTCTCGCTCACCGAGTCGCCCAAGAAGGAGGGGCTGATCTATCTCGGCACCGACGACGGCCTCATCCAGGTGACCGACGACGACGGCGCGCACTGGCGCAAGCTCGACCGCTTCCCGGGGGTGCCGGAGAACACCTACGTCGCCAACCTGACGGCGTCGCGGCACGACGCCAACACCGTCTTCGCCGCCTGGGACAACCACAAGATGGGCGACTTCAAGCCGTACTTGGCGAGGAGCACCGACCGCGGCGCCACCTGGACCTCGATCGCCGGCAACCTGCCGGCGCGCGGCACGGTCTACGGCTTCGCCGAGGACCACGTCGACAAGGACCTGCTGTTCGCCGGCACCGAGTTCGGCGTCTACTTCACCCTCGACGGCGGCAAGAAGTGGATCCAGCTCAAGGGCGACATGCCGACGATTGCGGTGCGCGACATCGCCATCCAGCGGCGCGAGAGCGACCTGGTGCTGGCGACCTTCGGGCGCGGCTTCTACCTCCTCGACGACTACTCGGCGCTGCGCGCCGTCGACGCCAAGGTGCTGGCGCAGCCGGCGGTGCTGTTCCCGGTGAAGAAGGCGTCGCTGTACGTGGAGATCGCGCCGCTAGGCGGTTACGGCAAGGGCTTCCTGGGAGCGTCGTTCTACGCGGCGCCCAACCCGCCCTTCGGGGCGGTCTTCACCTACTACCTCGAGGACGAGATCAAGAGCCGCAAGGAGCGGCGCCACGAGGCCGAGGAGAAGGCCGCCAAGGCCGGCAAGGACGTCTTCTACCCGAGCTGGGAGGAGCTGCGGGCCGAGGACCGCGAGGAGCCGCCGGCTGTCGAATGGACGGTCACCGACGAGGAGGGGCACGTCATCCGGCACGGCACCGGCCCGGTGAAGGCCGGCCTGCACCGCGTCGCCTGGGACCTGCGCTTCCCGGCATCGGTGCCGGCCGGCACGCCGTCGCACCCCGCCGAGGGGGACTACGAGGGGCCGCCCAAGGGGCCGCTGGTGGCGCCGGGCACCTACAAGGTGTCGATCGCCCAGCGGGTGGATGGCGTGTTGACGCCGCTCGGCCAGCCGCAGACCTTTGCCGTCGAGGCGGTCGAGAACCCCGCGGCGAAGCCCGAGGACCGTGCCGCGGAGCTGGCGTTCGAGCGCAAGGTGGCGCGCCTGCAGCGCGCGGTGCTCGGCGCGGTCAAGTCGGCGGAAGAGGCCGAGCACCGGCTCGACCTGATCGACAAGGCGCTGCTCGACACGCCGGCGCCGGACGCGAAGCTGATCGAGGAAGCGCGAGCGCTGCGCCTCCGGTTGAAGGACCTCTACGAGAAGATCGCCGGCGACAAGGTCATCGCCGAGCACCACGAGCCGGCGCCGCCGGCCATCCTGCAGCGGCTGCAGACCAGCATCTCATGGGGCACGATGACGGCGCCGACGCGCACCCAGGAGGACGCCTACCGCTTTGCCGGCCAGGCCTTCGCGCCGGTGCTCGAGGGCCTGCGGCAGCTGGTGGAGGTCGATCTCAAGCGGCTGGAGGACCAGCTGGAGGCCGCGGGCGCGCCCTGGACGCCGGGCCGGGTGCCGCGCTGGACGCCGGAGTAGGCCGAGGGCGGAGGGGGCGTCCAGCTCGCCCGCCGGGGCGGCGGCGACGAGACGCGGCTTTCAGGCGGCGGTGAACCGGCGAGGGGCGGGCGCCGGGCCGTACGGCGGCCGGGCGGCCTCAGAGATCGGCGAAGAGCGCGGCAACCGGGCAGCGCCAGCCGGGCACCACCTCGCCGCCGTCGAGGGTGTCGTGCGCGGCGAACCGCGTCTCGATGAGGCGGTCGCCGTCGCGAGAATGGATGCGCACGGCGCGCGCCTTCGGATCGATCATCCAGACGGCCCGCACCCCAAGCCGCAGGTACTCGGCGATCTTGGCACGCACCATGGCCGGACGATCGTTCGGCGAGAGGACCTCCACCGCGAGGTCCGGAACGAGCACCAGGGAGCTCAGCCTGAGCTCCGCCAGCCCGCCCGGTGGGAGACGCTCCTTGCGCAGGAACGCGACGTCGGGGCAGAAGACGGTGTCGGGATCGCGTTCGAGCAGGAAACCGGTGCCTTCGGAGAACAGGGTTCCCAGCTCGTGGGCATAGACATACTGCGCCAGCGCCCCAAGCAGGCGGGCGCTCACGGAGCCGTGCGGCGGCGCCGTGTAGGTCACGAGCCGCAACACCCCGCGCCACAGCTCGTGAGGCAGGTCGGGCCCGGGCACCAGCTCCAGGTCGTCGGCGGTGAGCAGGGTCGTCGTGGAGGCCATGGGATCGCAGCCAGGCGGCGGTGCCTTTCCATCCTATCTCGATAGACGGAAAAAGACAGCGGGCGCCGCACCCGGGGCACGCGGGCGCCCGGGCGGCTCGGGGGGTGGCGGAGGCGCCGTCTGGTCCGGCTACGCGCCCGCCAATCCCTGGGGGAAGCCGAAGACCGCGTCCGGGTCGTAGCGGCGCGCGATCTCGCGCAGGCGGCCGAGGTTGGGGCCGTAGTAGGCGGCGGGCCAGTCCGGCAGGGTCGGGTCGATGTAGTTGACGTAGGCGGCGCCGCCCAGCAGTGGGCCAAGGCCGCCGGCCACCTCGGCCACCGCCGCCGCGGCCTGCCGCTCGTGCGCGCCGGCGGCCGCCGCATAGATCTGCACCGTGGCGAGGGCGGCGCGATGCGGGAACGCCGTGGCGGCGGCCCCGACGCGGCCGACCGCGCCGCCGAGCGCATCGAAGATCACGTCCACGCCCGGGGACCGGTCCAGCAGCGTCGCTATCCGTCCCGGATCGGCGACCGGTCCGGTCATGACCCGCGAGGCGGCGACGAAGGCTTCGCGGGCCAGCCGCCCGAGGCCGTCGCCCGCGAGGCGGCACTCGCGGACGCCGTGCCGCGAGCAGCCGCCGAACCAGCGCATGGCGTCGAGGTACGCCATCGCCCGCGAGACCCGGTGCGCCGGGGGCGTTCCGGCAGCTCGCACCAGGCCGTCGAGCAGCGGGGCCAGGGCCGGGCCGGCACCCGCAAAGCAGCCGCCGACCCGGCAGGACGGCGGGCGCCCCGCGGCGACGACGCAGTTCGACCACAGCTCGTCCGGCGCCGCCGGCACCCAGGCCTGCCAGGCCGCGAGCACGCCGGCGGCGGCCCCGACACCGGCCGGAAAATGCAGCGAGAAGACGACGAGGTCGGGCGCCGGCGCGGTGTCGAAGGTAAAGGAGGTGACGATGCCCAGGTTGCCGCCGCCGCCGCCGCGCAAGGCCCAGAAGAGGTCGGGCTCGGCGCCCGCCGACGCGGTGCGCAGCGCGGCGTCGGCGGTGACCACCTGCGCCGAGACCAGGCGGTCGCAGGTCAGGCCGAGCTTGCGGGCGAGCACGCCGACGCCGCCGCCCAGGGTGAGGCCGGCGATGCCGACCGTCGGGCAGGACCCAGCCGGGAGGCAGCGGCCGGCCCGCGCCAGCGCGGCGTAGACGTCGATCAGCCGGGCGCCGGCGCCGACCGTGGCGGTGCCGTCAGGCCGCACGTCCACCCCGGCCATGCCGCCGAGATCCACCACCAGGCCCTGCTCCGGGGTGGAGTAGCCGGCGTAGCTGTGGCCGCCGCCGCGGGCGGCGATCGGCAAGCGTGACGCCGCTGCCTCCGCGACGCAGCGCTGGACGTCCTCCGGCCCGGCGCAACGCGCCAGCGCCGCCGGCCGCCGGGCATCGAACCGCGGGTTGTACGAGCGCTTCGCGGCCTCGTAGCCGGGCTCGCCCGGCAGGACCAGCGAGCCGGTCAGCCGCGCGCGCAAGGCCGCCCAATCCGGCCGCTGTACCGCCGGTGCCGAGGGCGGCGCGGGTGGCGCGGGCGGCGGCGGCAGGGATGCGCCAGACCGCGGCCTGGCGGGCCGCGCACAGGCCGCCAGCGACGCCGCCGCCGCTCCCAGGCCCGCCTGCAGGAACGCCCGCCTGCTGAGCTGCACGGCTCCCGGCTGGCGCCGCCTCACCCCTGGGCCGGCGCCGACACCGGCTCCGCCCACTTGACGACCGTGTAGACGTGCAGGCGCAGGGCCGGCGACCAGAAGTCCGGCGGCAGGCCGGCCTTGTGCTTGAGGTGGGCCAGGAAATCGCGCGGCGCGGGCAGGTTTTCCCAGACCTGCGGCAGGAAGGTGGCGTGGACCTCGCCGCCGTACTCGAGGATGACGCCGTCGATGCCCGGACGCAGGGCCGCCAGGGCCTCGTCCTCGCTGGTCGCCGGGAGAGGCGAGGCGGGCGACAGCAGCGACACCTCGATGCGGGTCTCGGGCAGCTCGGCGGCGGTGAGCGGCGGGAAGCGAGGGTCGGAGAGCGCGGCGGCCCGGGCGTTGGCGCGCACGTCGTCGCCGAGCGGCCGCCGCGCTCGCACCGAGCCGATGCAGCCGCGCAGCCGCCCCTGCCAGGTGAGCGTGACGAAGCAGGCGCCGGGAGCGCGCAGCCAGGGCGCGGCGAGCTGCGGCGCCGGCACCGGCGAGGCGGGCAGGGGCGCCGCCAGCGCGCCGGCGATGGCCTCGCGGGCGAGCGCCAGCAACACCAGCCCTTGCTCGAAGCCGGCGGCGGCGGCGGCGTCCGGCGCGGCGTCGATCTCAGGCGGCATGGGCGTCGAAGGCCCAGGCGCCGTAGCCCACCACGCGGCTGCGGTCGCCGGAGGTGTCGCCGGAGTGGCG
>Ga0307479_10003281_pt1 | contig 14716 bp, 5 predicted proteins | sample atmos_gasesECM4C_FD_203743 | JGI IMG/M metagenome (GOLD analysis project Ga0307479, IMG submission 203743) | Hardwood forest soil microbial communities from Morgan-Monroe State Forest, Indiana, United States - atmos_gasesECM4C_515 | ecosystem: Environmental > Terrestrial > Soil > Temperate...
AGGCGAAGGTGCTCATGTTCTCGACGACGCCGAGGACTTCGACGCTGACCTGGCGAAACATTTCGATGGCTTTGCGGACGTCGGCGAGGGCTACGGTGGAGGGCGTGGTGACGACGACAGCGCCCGTGACCGCGACGGTCTGAATCAGGGTGAGCTGCACGTCACCGGTACCGGGCGGGAGATCGATGACGAGATAGTCGAGCTCCCCCCACTGCACGCTGCGCAGAAATTGCGTGATGACGCTGTGCAGCATGGGACCGCGCCAGATCATGGGCTTGTCGCCGGGATTGAGCAGGCCCATGGAGATCATTTTCAGACCGGCGACTTCCACGGGGATGATGCGCTTGTCCATGGTGGCGAGCGGCTCTTGCGTGGTGCCGAGCATGATGGGGACGTTGGGGCCGTAGACGTCGGCGTCGAGGAGGCCGACCTTGTGGCCGAGCTTCACCAGTGCGAGCGCGAGGTTGACCGCGACGGTGGTTTTGCCGACGCCGCCTTTGCCGCTGGCGATGGCGACGAGATTTTTTACGCCCGGGATGGGCTGGCGTTCGGGCATTTGCTGCGGTGCGGCTGGAGGCATTGGCGGTTTCCTATCTCACATCCTGCCGAGATGGGGCGCAGCATGCTGCGCCCCTAGTAAGAGCTGGCGCTAGGCCGTGGCGCCGTGGCATTTTTTGTATTTTTTGCCGGAGCCGCAGGGACAAGGATCGTTGCGGCCGACTTTTGCGCCGGCGCGCACGGGCTTGGGCGCTTCGGCCTGCGCGGGGCCAGTCTGATACTGCAAATCTTTTTGCTGGCGCTGCTGCTTGCGCTCGAGCTGGCGAGCTACTTCCGGCAGGCGCTGCGGACCCGGTTCGCTCGCGCGCGCTGCCGCGCTGGCCACAGCGGCTTGCGCTCCGCCTGAACTGCGCCGGGGAATGCCGGCTTGCTGCGCATCGGGCCTGAGCTGCATTTCGTCGGGCGATCTCTCCGCTTGCTGAATCTGGATGTGGAAGAGGTAGCGGATGGTTTCGTTGTCGATGCGCGCCATCATGTCTTCGAAGAGCACGAAGGCTTCTTTCTTGAACTCGACGAGCGGATCTTTTTGGCCGTAGCCGCGCAGGCCGATGCCTTCCTTGAGGTGATCGAGGGAGAGCAAGTGGTCTTTCCACTGCGAGTCGACGACATCGAGAATGATGCGGCGCTCGAGCCAGCGCATTAGCTCGGAGGTGAACTGCTTTTCTTTTTCTTCGTAGCGCTTGGCGACGGCTTCCGCTGCGGCATCAGAGAGCTGATCGTGGCTGAGGGTGCCGGGATCGGCGCCGGCGGCTTTGGCATCAATGCCGAACTGGCTATTCATCTCGGCCAGAAATTGCGAAGAGTTCCACTGATTGGGATGCTGCTCGCGCGGGCAAAAGGTGTCGACGAGCTCGCGGGCGATGTCTTCGGCGATGCCGAGAACGTAGTCGCGCTGGTCCTTTCCTTCGAGCGCGGAGCGACGAATACCGTAAATGGTCTCGCGCTGCTTGTTCATTACGTCGTCGTATTCGAGCAAGTGTTTGCGGGCGTCGAAGTTTTGCGCTTCGACGGACTTTTGGGCGTTTTCGATGCGGCGCGAGATGAGCTTGGATTCGATGGGCACGCCCTCGGTCATGCCCAGGCGGTACATGAGAGCTTTGACGCGTTCGCCGCCGAAGATGCGCATCAAGTCGTCTTCGAGCGAGAGGAAAAAGCGCGAGGAGCCTGGGTCGCCCTGGCGGCCGGCACGTCCGCGCAACTGATTGTCGATGCGGCGTGCTTCATGGCGTTCGGTGCCGAGAATGTGCAGGCCGCCTAGCTCGACGACTTCGTCATGCTCCGATTTGCACTGATTGGCAAACTGGTCGTAGATGGGCTTCCACTGGTCAGCCGGAACCTGAAAAATCTTCCCTTCATTCTGGAACAGAACCATGGGCACGGTGGCTTGCGCGCCGTTGCCGCTGGCGCCGTCTGTACCGATGACCGCGGGGGCCGCGGCATAAGGCATGGCCAGCTTGTTTTTCAAGAAATGCTCGCGGGTTAGAAATTCCGGATTGCCGCCGAGCAGGATGTCTGTTCCACGGCCAGCCATGTTGGTGGCCACGGTGACGGCGCCTTTGCGGCCGGCTTGCGCGACAATGCGCGATTCGCGCTCGTGCTGCTTGGCGTTGAGCACCTGGTGCGGGACTCCCGCTTTCTTCAGGATCTCCGCGATGGTTTCTGATTTTTCGATGGAGATCGTGCCGACCAATACCGGCTGGCCGCGCTCGTGATAGTGGCGGATGCCGTTGGCGAATGAATTGTCTTCCTGCAAAATGCCGTTCACCACGGCTTCAAACTTTTCCTTCTCGGTGCGGTACACGACGTCCGCATACTCCCTGCGGATCAGCGTGCGATTGGTGGGAATGACCACGACATCGAGGTTGTAAATCTTGCCGAATTCCGCCGCTTCCGTTTCCGCCGTGCCGGTCATGCCGGAGAGTTTTTTGTACATGCGGAAATAATTCTGAAAGGTGATGGTCGCGAGCGTCTGATTCTCGCGCTCGATCTTCACGCCTTCCTTGGCTTCCACGGCCTGGTGCAAACCGTCCGACCAGCGGCGGCCGGGCATCTGGCGTCCGGTAAACTCATCGACGATGATGATTTCGCCGTCTTTGTTGACGTAGTCGACGTCGATTTTGTAGAGCGTGTGCGCGCGCAGGGCCTGATAGACGTGGTGCATGGCGTCGATGTTGGCCGGGTCGGACATATTGGTCAGGCCGAGCAGGCGCTCGCACTTGTTGAAGCCCTCTTCGGTCAGTGTGGCCTGGCGATGCTTTTCGTCGATCGTGTAGTCGATATCCCTAATCAGCTTGGGGATGATCTTGTCGATCTTGAAATATTTGTCGGTGGACTCTTCGGAAGGGCCGGAGATGATGAGCGGGGTTCGAGCTTCGTCGATCAAGATGGAGTCGACTTCATCGACGATGGCGAAGTGGTGGCCGCGCTGCACACAATGCGCGAGGTCGTACTTCATGTTGTCGCGCAGATAGTCGAAGCCAAATTCGTTGTTGGTGCCGTAGGTGATGTCGGCTCCGTAGGCCGCGCGACGCTGCTCGTCGTCGAGGTCGTGCACGATGACACCGACAGAAAGCCCGAGCGCACGATAGAGCGGACTCATCCATTCCGCATCGCGGCGAGCCAGGTAATCGTTGACGGTGACGATGTGCACGCCGCGTCCGGCCAGCGCATTCAAGGCCGCGGGCAACGTGGCCACCAGCGTCTTGCCTTCACCGGTCTTCATTTCCGCGATTTTGCCGTCGTGCAGGACCATGCCGCCGATGAGCTGCACATCGAAATGGCGCATGTTGAGGAAGCGGCGGCCTGCTTCGCGGACTAGCGCGAATGCGGGGACGATGGCAGGCACAAGAGCCTGACGCATGGATTCGCGAAAGGTGGGCTCCGTTGGGTCGAGCTCTTTAAGTTGATCCTGAATCGGACCTTTCAGAGCCTGGAAGCGCGCCTTAAGCTCGTCATCGCTGAGCGCCTTAACTTCGGCTTCGTGGTCGTTGATGGCTGCCACGGAAGGCTGCAACTTTTTGACGTCGCGCTCGTGTTTGGTGCCAATGAAGCGCGCAACGACCCTGTCGAGAATCTGTGCTGGATCCATCTATGGATTCGTTTCCTGGCCGTGTTCGACCGCGCCGGATGCCCGCATGAGCGGACCAACACTCCAGCGCAAACACTTTATTCTATCTGTTTAGATGCGCCAGCGCCAAACAGGGAGCAGGAACCGCAGCATGCTGCGCGTCACAAAGTGAAGAAGACGTGAAAGGATCGATTGCGCCAAGCTGGAGTGCAACATGCTGCACCCCTACAAGAGCGGATCGCGAGAGCCGAACGGCTGATCAAGTACGGGAGAGTGGCTATCTGGCGGCTACTACGTCGGAGGCCACAATGGGCTTCGCGGTTTCTTCCTCGGCACCAGCGGGCGACATATTATCGGCCAGCAGGCGGCGGAGCTTGCCGCGTTCTTCGAGGTTCATGTCCACAATTTCGAAAGACATACCCTGGCCGCGGTAGTCGCGCAGCAAAGCCGTGGCTTGGAGATTGCGCAAGCCGAGCTGCATCTTCAATTGCACGGGCGTGCCCGGCGGGAGGTGGCGATCGATGGTGGCGAGGCCGCCGGCCAGGCTCACGGTGCGAATTTCCATCCGGCAGTTTTGGTTGAGGTTCATGCTGAACGCGACCACCGGCTTTTGCAGGCGGATACGCGTATGCCGGCGCTGCCGCACGAACTTGCAGTTCGCGGCCATTTCGAGCGGAGCCAGAGTGAGGTCTGTTCTGCTCAAGCCGCTCTTGGCGAAAAATTGGCGCGCCCACGGCGGGTCCAGCTTCTCCAGCGCCTGCAAGGCGGCGATGCGCAGTTCCTGCGGATGCGCCCAACCAAAAACTTTCTTGGTCTCGACGATGCGCTTCAGCGCGGCAACGGACTCGGGTGCATGAATGCGGCCCAGTGCTTCTGTGGCACGCACGCGCAAAAACGGCCCCGCCCCGGCGGGCAGATCGCCATCCACGATGTTCATCAAGCGGCCAAGCGCTTCGCGGTCCGCGGTCACGCCGATTTCATCGATGACCATCGGCATCACCAGCGGATCGACGTGATCGAGCAGCTTCAAGAGGATGCGGCACCGCCCCGGCGCGCCACTGCTGGAAAGCTGGCGGACCACGCGGTCCTGGGAGATGCGCGGAAAACTCTTTATGCGACCGGGAAGAAAAACTTCGACCGCTTGCGGATCGATTTTGCTCAGCAAACCGACCATCTCCGTGGCTTCCGGCACTGGCCCGCCGCGCACCGTGCTGCGCAGATACTGCACGGCTTCCTCGCCCAAATCGGTGGCCAGGTTGGCGATGTGCTCGGCATCATCGCGCAGGCTGCAACGATTGAAGCGGCTGGCCAGCTGCTCCATGGTGCTTTGCGGCAGAAGCTTCAGGACGTTGGTGAGTCCCGAAGACGTCTGCCGTGCCCGCAATGCCTCTTCGACAAATTCGGGAATGCGCTCTTCAATGCCCATCTTGCCACGCAAGGTCTGAGCGATGCCGGGGCGCTGGGTCTCAACGCCGGCGACCAAGTCCAGCGCCTGTTCCATGGCGGGAAAGCAGCGGTCGGTAGCCGCTTGCTGGCTTAGACGGACGAACGCCGCGCTAACCAGCGCTTGCAACTCGGCGTCTTGCTCGACGCTGAGGCGCAATCCCAAATGCCGCAGCGCTTCGCCGAGCAGCTTGGGATCAGTTTTTGCGTACAGCTCCGCAAGCTGCGAAAGACCCACAGCGGCTTTCTTACGCCCATCGCTGTCTTCGCTTTCCGCGCAAGCAGCGTAGTTTTGCAAGATGCTGACAGCCTCGGCAACTTCGCCCCTTTTGATCAAATCGTTGACGTAGGACTGCACGTTTTTGGGAGGAATGCACCAGGCTTCCTCGGAGAGAAGGACAGACCGCTTGCCGCTTTCGGGAACAGCGGCCCAAAACTGGCGGTCCAAAATTTCGCGATGCGATTCGAGGAGCAGTCCCGCATCACTCATTTTGTCTTCATGCGCGCCAAGTATTTTGCGCAGATTCTCGATTTCGTGGTTCATGCGGTCGAGCATCTGCCGGACGGCGTTGACCTTCACTTCGCCGCGCTCGAAGCGTTCCAGCGCAAAGCGAATGGCCAGGTGCTCGGCGAGCTGAATCAGCACCGATTGGTCGGGCTTGTGATCGGGAGCTTTTGCGGCTAGCTCGGCAAGGGCCTGCTTCAGGATATCTTGGGCGCGAACGGGTAATTGTGACAGTTCTTCGTGAATACCCGGACCAGAGCCCGAAGGTCCCGCGCCACCGGTGGCAGCGACTTGCCCGAAGCTCGTTAGCGCGGTCAGGATGCGGTACATTTCCGCTTCGCTGGGCTCCAGGGAACCACGGCCAGGACCGGGACCAGCACCGGCACCGGGGCCGAAACCGCCTGCGGAGTCTGCTTGCGAGGAAGGGCTAGAGGCGTTGGAAGCCGGCCCATTTTCCACGGATGCATTGCCTATTTCCCCGCTACTCGCCGGAGCGCTACCATCCGCCGGTCCGCCCGTGAAGCCGATCGCGGTACCGGGCGCGTCCGCGCCCTTTGAGCCTTGCGCTGCAGCGATCATCTCCAACAATTTTTGGGGATCGTTCATCCAGCGGTTGAACTGGTCGGAATCTCCCCCAAGGGAAACAACCGCCAGTTGCGCGGCCATGCCCGCTTCCTTGGCTCGCGAGTCGGTAGCGACGAAACAAATTTCGTTGATGCGAATTCCGCGCGCGCTAGCTAGAGCAGCCTTCAACTGCAAGGCCAGCTCCGCAGGTTTGGATTTGCCGGTTGGGAAAGCGCGAACGAAGCGATTCAGTTCGTCCTGCGCGATGGACGGGAAGAACTGTACGCTGCCAACGCCCGCAGCGGAAAGCAGCTCGGCAAATTGTTTTTCCGCGGGAGCGCCCTCTAGCGGCACGCCATCCAGCAGCAACTGCGAACCCGTCGCCGCAAGCAGCAGCCCAGCATCGGTTGAGTCTGGAATGGCGGTACGCAACTCACGCCAAGCGCTATCGAACTGCTCGACCGTGCGAACATGGTCGTATCCGTACAAGCGGGCAAACTTCAGGAGAATGTTCAGGCTTCTGACGAAGGCCCGTGCTGCGGTCGTTTTTGGGTCGACAGCTTTCAACTGCGCGCCACGAGTCCCAATGGGACTACCTCACTAGTACCGTAGCTTCATGGCTGGTCGGCGGCAATGGTACAGAGGTTCCATGTGCTCCGCACGCCATGCATCGAAGGAGCGGGAGCAAAACCTGACCGAACGTACGGTATGCTTCCTCGGAAGGACAGGTTGATCAGGTGCATCAAAACGGGACAGCCGGCTAGTTCTTCGAGACGGCCATTCGGCCACGCCGCCGCGTGCGGTTCGTAGCCTGTGCCGCAAGTGGCAAGCCGCCTAGCTCCATTAGCAATTTCCGCAGCCGGCCACGGTCTTCCAGATCCATTTCCACAAACTCGAAAGCCATGGCTTGCGGCCGCGCGCCTCGCACGATCGACTGCGCCTTGATGTTGCGCACGCCGTGCGCGATCTTGAAGGTCAGAAGCGAACCCGGCGCAAGATGGCGTTCGCCTGAGCCCACGCCGCCGCCCAAATTCAGTTCCGGGATCGACATCCGGAAATTTTCGCGCATATTTATGGTAGTCGCCACCAGGTTGCGCCCCAGCTTCACGCGAGCGTAGCGGCGCTGGCGAATTACGGAAACGTTGGGGTCCGGATCAGTGGGTTCCAGCACCAAATCCTTGCGGTCAAAGCCGCAAGGAGCGAGCTTGTCAAGTGCGGTGTTTGCGTCAATGCGCATCAAGGCCTGCGCCGAAGCGACGCGCAGCTCTTCCGGATACTGCCAGCGCCAGAGTTGCCGTGCGTCCATGATGTGCAGCAGCAGCGTAGTGGCCGCCGTTCCGCGCAGCCGGCCCAACGCTTCGATGGCTTTTACCCGCGTGAATCCTGGCGTAGCTTCATTCTCCGCCAGCTCCAGAAGCTTGGGAATGCATTCCGGCCTCCCGCTCATTCCCATCTCATCGATAGCCAGGGGACGGATTAGCACATCCAACGAATCGTAGAGCGCGACGAGCAACTCCGCGCGGCGGTCCGACGGCGCGGAAGACAACTGGCGCACCGTGCGATCATGCGAGGTGCGCGGCCATTGCGACAAACGCACCGGCAGAATCTTGCTTACCGCTTCGGGCGCAAGCAGGGTCAGCAACCCGACGGTCTCCGCCGCTTCGGTTGCGGGTGCGGTCTGCAGCGTCTCTACCAAACGTTGTGTGGCGTCGTCGCCAAGCCCGCGCACGATGTTGCTCAAAAGCTCGCAATCATCGCGAAACCCGCAATGGCCAAAACGACTGGTGATGTAGTGCAACGTGGCCTTGGGCATCAGTGTCAAGATGTCGATCATGCCGTCGGCGATATTGCCACTGCGCAGCGCTTCTTCCACGAACTCCGGCATGCGCTCCTCTGCTCCGATACGCGGCCGCAGACTCTGCGTCGAGCCGGGACGCTGCGCTTCCACATTGTCCAGCGAAGAAAGCGCCTGCTGCATCGCGGGGTAGCATCGCTTGCTGGCCGCCTCCTGGCTCAGCCGCACGAATGCCGCGCTCACCAGGGTCTGCAGCTCCGGCTCGCGCTCCACGGCCAACTGATTTCCCAGGCGCCGGATGGCATCCATCAGCGCGCTGCCGTCGCCGCTGCCGTAGAGTTCCGCCAAATCGGAGAGCCCAATCGCCGTGGTGCGACGCGCTTCGGGATTGTCCAAGGAGATACAAGCCGCATACTTCATCAAAATTTCGTTGACCGTCTTCAGCTCGCCGCGACGCAGCATGTCTTCCAGGTAGCCGCGGACGTTGCGCGGCGGCACACACCAGGACTCTTCAGAAGTCAGCACTTCCTTCTTGTTTTCGTCGGGCACTTGCGCCCAGAACTCCTGGTCCAAGAGCTCCGTGTAGGACTGCACCTGCAATCCTGCGTTGGCCATCATGTCTTCTTGCGAAGCCAAAATTTTGCGCAGCCCTTCAATTTCTGAATTCATGCGGTCGAGCAGTTGCTTGACGGCGTTGACACGCAACTCGCCACGCTCGTAACTGTCCAGCGCGAACCGAATGGCCACGTGCTCGGCCAGCTTGAGCAACATTGGCTTGTCCGGTTTCTCGTTGGGCGCCTGCGCGGCAAGTCCGGCCAGCGCTTGCTGCAGCGTGTATTGCGCGCGAACGGGCAGCGCGCTCAGCCGCGATTGAAACGTGGGTACTTCCATGCGCGCTTCCGGATCCTTGCGCGACTTGCCCAATTGCGCGAAGAGTCCAAGCATCGCGCGCACGTCTTCTTCCGCCACGGAATAGGCGCCGCCCCCTTCGCCACCGCCACCTACGCCGCCTCCACCACCTACACTTGCGCCCCGCAACAATGCCGAGGCCGTCAACCATTTTCCAGGTGCGCCGCCCCCTGTACCACCTCCAGCACCGGAGCCCCCTGTTCCGCCGCCACCGCCCACACCCCCAACACCGCCGAGCCCAGTTCCACCGCCTGTACCACCTCCGCTACCGGGGCCGCCTCCCGTGCCGCCGCCACCGACGCCGGTCCCGCCACCTCCGCCGCCCGCGCCACCAGGTGCACCTCCGCCTCCGCCACCACCACCCTGCTTCGGCGCACCCCACAAATTGCCGGCATCAACTCCGGCGCCACCACCGCCGGAACCGCCTGTGCCAGAGCCGCCGCTGCCGCCTCCCGGTCCGCCAGAGCCGCCCGTGCCTCCGCCACCGCCCGGCACGCCGCCTCCCAGACCGAACCCTGGTCCCGAGCCGCCGCCTCCGCCACCGCCCGCGTTGCGGCTGCTTTCCGCGGCGAGGATCATTTGCAGCATCTTGTTGGGATCTTCAAAAAACTCGCGGAACTTGTCGCCCTGCGCACCTAGCGCTTTCGCCGTAAGCTGAGCGGCAACCTTGATTCCGGCCACGGAGGAATCTTCCGCGACATAGCGAATCTCGTTCACTTTGATGCTGGTTTCGCCGGCCAGCGCGTGCTTCAACTGCTCGGCCAGCGAAGAAGGCTTGGCGTTCCCGCTGGGGAATGCGCGAACAAACCGCGCCAATTGCGGCTGCGTCAAAGTCGGCGCGAAATGAATGCTGGCGATCCCGGAAGTAATCAGCAGTTGCGCGAAGCTGCGCTCTCCCGCTGCGGATCCGAGCGGCACGCCATCCAGCAAAATCTGGTTGCCGGAGGCGCCGAGCAACACGCCGCTTCCACCACTTTCATCCAGCGCGCTGCGCAGCTCTTTCCACGTGGTTTCAAATTGGGCCGCCGTGCGTACGTGGCCGAACTCGTACAAGCGCGCGAATTTCAGCAGAATGTTAAGGCTGCGTACAAATGCCCGTGCCGAAGCTCGTGTATCGGTGGCCATCTTTGCGCGAACGAGTAGCCGCTCCCCAAGGTGCTCTCGGGTGGTACTTACTACAGTACTGGCGACCCTGCGGAAGAGACAAGCCTCGTATGGCCCATTGTACCCACTTCAATAACATTTTCCCGCAGAATCAGAGCCTCTACCCATCGGGTCGAAAAACGCCCTGAAACCCCTTCTTTGAACTCCTTCGACCGTCGGAGGTTGCCCCTTCCTCTCGACGGCTCTACAATAGCCTGCCAAGAAACGCCATCGGCTTGCCGCGTTTCTCCGCAGGCGTTTTGTTGTCAGCTATGCGGCCTTTACCAAACGAGTATTCAAGAAATGCCGGACCAGCCCCCATCCGAACGCTTCAAGGCGGACATACCGCAAGTTCCTGGCGGTTCCTCGCGAGCCGTCCACTCGCAGCCCGGTTTCAAGCCGGTGCGCCTCATTGGATTTCTCGCAGCCCTTGTATTCTCCCTAATTTTCGTGCGTTGGCTCATGCTTCCCAAGGCGCCCAAAGTTCCCATTGTTGCACCGACTCCGCAGATCGAAGTTCCCGCACCGGCGCCAGACGCCAACGCGGCTTTACCCCACGCGACTGAGTCGCAGCCGTCTATCGCCAGCGTGGAAGAGATGGGTCCGGCCTGGGCCTCTAAAGACTTTCTCTACAACAATCGCGTGAGCGGAGAAAACGTCCCGGCCGTATTGGTTCACTTGCCTACTGGTTCCGCCAACCAGTCCGCGAGCTATTGGGCGTTTTCCCTCAACGCGCCTTTCGGGAATTGCCGCCTCGAGTATGTCACCGACCTCGAAAAGCTTAGAGCGGAATACGGCTTTCGCGCCGCCAAGCACCCGATGGTCGGCAATCCGTGCAGCCGAACGGTGTACGATCCCCTTAAGATGATGAATATTCCGGGAAGTGTGTGGGTGCGTGGCGCTATCGTGCAAGGCTCCGACCTGCGGCCGCCGCTGGGCATCGAAGTGGAAATTCGCGACAAGCAGATTCTCGCTGCTCGGATGGAGTAATTGTGGTTTGCTTGTGTCGGTCAGCCATTTCGGCTGTCAAACGGTTTAGTTGTCCGTCGTGATCTAATCCAAGGAAGCCCACGCTGCAGACTCGCAGCCGTTCGCGAAAACTGCGCCGCAACTTCCTTGCGGGCGCAGCGGCCAGTCTTGCCGGTTCAATTGATCCCAGGCGGGGAGCCAGCGTAGCGCTTCACTTCTCTTCCCATCTGCCCGGTAACCATCAGAAACACCATGCGCTGATCCGCCCACCAGGAGTACAGCGGGTGCTCAAAGGTCGCGGGCATGTTGTGCTCCACGAAAAGATGCGCAACCCAGGCCAGCCCGTAAGCAAGGACAACGGCCGCCGCTAACCACCACCACCGCCGCTCCGCAATCGCGGCCCCGACCAGCATCCACCCGCCGAGCGTCCCCACCAGGTGCGCCGCTCTCGTGCCCGGCCGGCTGTGCGCCCGCACATAGGCAGGCCAAAACTCCGCAAACGTCATCCAGGACCCTCGACTTACCAACGTTTGCGCAGAAACCTATCATAAATTTATCTAAATCGGCTAGACATTTAGGCTGGCTAGAAAAAGAGGGCGCCCCGTGAGGGACACCCTCTCTCTTTTCCTGGCTAAAGTGCAAGTCGAGGACTAGAAGTAGAATTTCGCGGCGAGCTGCGCAACGCGCGGCAAGCCTTGAATATTGCTGATCGTTCCGAAGGAAGTGCCGTCCGCGAGATTGCCATCGGGATTCGCGAAGTTGGTGTGATTGAAGATGTTGAAGAGCTCAGCGCGGAGCTCCAAGCGCATGTTCTCGCGAACCGGGAACTGTTTGGTCAACTGGAAATCCCAGTTCTGGAGGCCCGGGCCCCGTACAAAGTTCCTTCCGGCATTACCACCGGTTTCCGGGTTGAACGGTGTTCCGCCTCCAAGCCCGGGAGCCACGGCTGCCGAGAACAATGAGGGGTTAAACCACAGGTTGTTGTTAGTGCTTCGGGGGTTCATGGTCGAGACACGTCCGCTGACATTCGGTGTATCCCAGCACGCTACCGAAACCACAAACACTGGGCTTCCCGGACAGGTCCCGGAAGTAGTGCCGACCAAGCCAAACGCCTGATTAGCGATGTGCACGGGCACACCTGACTGGAAAGTAGTGATGCCGGAAATTCTCCAGCCGTTCACCAGTTTGTCGAGCATGGTGTACTTCGCCGTTCCCGGAAGCTTGGGCAGGTCGTAGCTATACTGGACCGACAGACGATTTGGCGTGTCGTAGCTTGAGTTACCGTAGAAGCGGTGGAAATTGAACGGGTCCATACCGAGCGGGCCGAAAGCCAAGTCCTCGAAGCTTGAAGAATTGTCAAGGGCATGGCTATGCGTGTACGAGGCCAGAAAACTGAGACCATGTGTCAGATGCTTATTCACGGTGATCTGGAGCGAGTTGTAATTGGAGTTTGCTAGTGACGCCATCGTGCCGATCGAGCCAAAGATCGTCGAATCGTAGTTATGAAATGGCGGCAGATTGAAAGGTGCTTGCCATCCATTAAACCCCTGAACACTCGTGGCACAAGCCGCGACTGCGGCGCATTGACCGGGGAGACCTGGGTTTCGCTCAAACCAAGTCTCCAACCGGTGCCCCATGGAGCCGACATAACCGATACTCAAGATAATCTGGCCAGGCAGCTCCCGCTGTAGTGTCAGGTTGTAATTTTCGGCATAGGGAGAACGAAAGTTCGGATCGATGGTGGCAAGGCCGAAAGGCTCGAAGAAGGTGAAATCCACCTTGCTACCCGGAGTAGGAGCCGTGAACGGATATTTGTTTGGAATCGAACCGCTGGCTGCACAGAATGGCGAGGAAATCGGACTGCCGGATTGCGTGAGGCACTGCACGTCGGTGAACGGCGCTGCGAACGAAGGGTGGCCGCTGGCATCGCTAATCCCAAAGTCAGTGATAGCAAATGGCGGATCCGTCAGAAATTGCAGGGTCAGCTCTTCTTCTCCGCGGTTATAGTAAATTCCGTACCCGGCGCGGATTGACATTTTCCCGCGTCCCCCGGAGATCCAGCCCCAATCAGGACTCCACGCAAGTCCGACGCGCGGAGCAAAATCATTGTAGTGCGTCCTATATCCCGAACCGGTGCAATTCTGATCTCCCGGGAAGAGAAGACCTTGGGGAGCGGTGGGAAATACGGTTGATTGCTGAGACGGGACAAAACAATTGATTGCCAGGCTGTGGTTTGTGAAGTCGGTTAGCGGGGTCTCGATGTCCCAGCCCGAGCCAAAGGTAAGGGTGAGGCTTGGCTTCATCTTCCATTGATCCTGAATGTAAGTGTAGTGCTCATACGTTCGAGCGTTAATTAGATTCCCGCTGCTTTGTACATACGAGTCGGGGAAGCCTAATAGAAAGTCGGCGAGTGGATTTCCGGTACTGAAACGTCCGCCACCGTTGAAGGAAAATGAGCCGTTGTTTTGAGCAAAAAACGGATTGTGGACCTCGAAGCGTCGCCCCTGATAACCAAACTTAATGGTGTGGGCGCCGTGAACGACGGAAAAATTGTCATCGACCTGGTAGGTCTGGTCGACACGGGGCTGGGGACCAAATTGGCTGAAACCCAGTGCGAAGTTAACATCGGCTCCGGCCACGGTAACAAGAGGAACGCCCGCTGACTTGGAATTTTGTGGATTTATACCCGTGAAGCCTACGGAACTGGGCAAAACCGATTTTTGCGGCTCAACGGCATCAAAATTCAGTCTCTGAAAACCCGCGCGGAATTCATTCAGGGCGTTTCCGGTGAGTGTGTGGGTCCATGAGAACGAGTGTTCCTGGGTATGGGACTGTTGCGTCTCGCCGAAACCCGGCAGGGTGCCACCGACAAAAGGCAAAGTGTCCGTTCGTGGATCGCTTTCAAACAACGAGTATTCCCAGATGGCGTCGTGCGGACTGAAGGTATGGTCGATGCGGAAGAGTTCCTGGTCGGTCTTCCCGACCTCCGACGGGTTAAACGTGAACTTGCCGCCGCCAAAGTTGGGAGCAGGTAGAAAAGTCTTGGCTAGGCCTTGAGCGGTACTGTTGAAATCTTGAGTAGGGATCACGTTGGTGGAAAAGAGCGCCGAATACAGGGTTCCCGCTGCGCATGGAGTACCACCGGACACAGGACAGGTCGATGCACTGTCACCAAATAGCGGAATGGGAGATTTATGAGTGGATGCTGACAACAAAACAGAGGACGCGCTGAAATTACCACCCTGCTGGGCAGCCGGGCCTACGGTCGGTATTCCCGCGCCAGGGAACGGCTGGGCCTGTGCAAATCTCGATCCCTGGTAAGAAAAGAAGAAAAACGTGTGATTCTTCCAGATGGGACCACCGACGGTGCCGCCAAACTCGTTCTGATGGAAGATCGAAGGCTTAGCTTGGAAGAAGCTGCGACCGTTCAAGCTGGTATCTCGAAAGAACTCGAATACATCGCCGTGGAATTTGTTGGTGCCGGATTTTATCTCCGCATTGAGGATGGCGCCGGAATTACGGCCGAACTCGGGATTTATCGTACTGGTCACCATCTGGAACTCAGCAATCGCGTCTGGGCTCGGAACTACGTTCACGATATTCAGTGAGATATCCGCCGAGTCCATTCCATTGATCAGATAGCTGTTCTGCTGTGACTGGCTGCCGTTCGTCGAGAAGGCGTAGTTGGTGCCGAAGCGGTCGCTGGAGCCCGCCACACCTGGTTCGAGCTGCTGCAACTGAACCCAGTTACGCGTGGCCAGGG
>Ga0307479_10003282_pt1 | contig 14712 bp, 11 predicted proteins | sample atmos_gasesECM4C_FD_203743 | JGI IMG/M metagenome (GOLD analysis project Ga0307479, IMG submission 203743) | Hardwood forest soil microbial communities from Morgan-Monroe State Forest, Indiana, United States - atmos_gasesECM4C_515 | ecosystem: Environmental > Terrestrial > Soil > Temperate...
GCGAGCACCAGCTCTCCCAGAAGGCCGCGCTCCTCGGCGACGTGTCGCGTGGAAGAGAGCCGGACGCCGTGCGCGCGATAGATCTCCGCGAACGACTCGACTGCGCCGTGCACCCAGACGGGCCGCTCGGTGAGGAGCGCGATCTCGGCCAGGAGACGCTGCGCCTTGCCCAGCGCGTAGCAAAAGAGCAGCGACGCCTTGCGCGGATTGCCCTCCCACCAGCCGACGATCTCGCGCGCCACTGCTGCCGGATCGTCCCAGCGGAAGAGCGGCAACGCGTAGGAGGCTTCGGTGACGAAGACGTCGCAGCGCTGCGGCTCGAAGGGAGCGCAGGTCGGATCCCGCTCGCGCTTGTAGTCGCCGGAAACGACCCAGACACCATCACGCCCCTCGATGCGCACCTGCGCGGAGCCGAGGATGTGCCCGGCCGGGTGCAAGGAGACCGTCACCTCGCCGATGCGCCGCCGCTCGCCGTACGCCAGCGTCTCGATGGCCGCCTCGGGTCCGAGGCGCTTGCGGATGAGCGCCGCCGATTCCGGCGTGCAGAGATATGCCGCGCTTCCCGGGCGGGCGTGGTCGCCGTGCGCGTGCGTGATCACCGCGCGCGCGACCGGCAGGAGCGGGTCGAGGTGGAACGCTCCCTGGGGACAGAAGAGGCCCTGCTCGGACTCGACGATCACGCGGAAAAGATTAACTCAGCGGCGCAATCGATTCCGGCTCGCGCGCGGCACTGCCGGCGGCCAGGTCCTCCATCTCCATCCCCAGCTCCTCCAGCTCGTCGGCGGAGAGCAGCCGCGCCACCGCCGGAAAGAGCTCGCGCTCCTGCAGCGCGACGTGGTTCGCCACCTGCTCGCGCAGCGCGGCGAGCTTGACCTCGAAGTGCGGATCGGAGGGCTCGAGCAGGTCGGCGACCGCGCGCTTGAGGGCGAGATGCTCCTCCATCGCCTCGCGGAGCTGGTCTTCGCTGCGGGCGGAGCGGGTGGCCGGATAGAAGAGCTTCTCCTCGATCCCGGCGTGGACCAGGAGCGCGTCGGCGATCTGATCGAAGAGTTCGCGCGCATCCTCGCCGCGGTCGGTCCGCTCGAAGAGCCGGACCAGCTCGCGGTGCTGCCGCTTCAGGATTCCGATGGCGTCCACCATCGAAAAAGCTGGTCAGCCGCTGTCGGATGCGCAACGCATCCGGCGCTCGGCCGCCCGGCTGCCTCGTCGGCGGGCGCGCCGGTGTCTACCTTCTCCCAATGACACGGCGAGCGGTGTGCCTTCACGGCCATTTCTATCAGCCGCCCAGGGAGAACCCCTGGATCGAGGAAGTGGAGGTGCAGGACTCCGCCGCCCCCTTCCACGACTGGAACGAGCGCATCGCCGCCGAGTGCTACGGGCCCAACGGCGCCGCGCGGCTCAAGACGGCCGAGGGCCGCATCAGCGACATCGTCAACAACTACGTCCACCTCTCGTTCGACTTCGGTCCCACGCTGCTCACCTGGCTCTCCGCGAAGGCGCCCGAGATCTACCGCATGGTGCTGGAGGCCGACGCGCGCAGCGTGCGCGAGCGCGGCCACGGCAACGCCATCGCCCAGGGCTACAACCACGCCATCCTGCCGCTCTGCAACGACCGCGATCTGCGCACGCAGATCCGCTGGGGAGTGGCCGACTTTCGCCACCGCTTCCGCCGCGAGCCGGAAGGGATCTGGCTGCCGGAGACCGCCGCCGATCTGCGCACGCTGCAAGCGGTGCACGACGAAGGCCTGCGCTTCACCGTGCTCTCGCCGTTCCAGTGCACGCGCGTGCGGGCCCCGGGCGGCGAATGGCAGGACGCGCGAGACGCAAAGTTCGATCCCACGCGCCCGTACCGCGTGGCGCTGCCCTCGGGCGCGCAGCTGGCCGTCTTCTTCTACGACGGACCCATCGCGCGCGCGGTGGCGTTCGGCGAGGCGCTGCAGAACGGCGACGACCTGGTGGCTCGTCTGGTGACCGGCTTCTCTCCGGAGCGCGGCCACGACGAGCTGCTCACCATTGCCGTCGATGGCGAGACCTTCGGCCACCACAAGAAGGGCGGCGACGAGGTGCTGGCCGCCGCCATCCGCAAGCTCTCGCAGCGCGACGACGTGGAGCTGCTCAACCTGGGGCAGGCGCTGGAGCAGTTTCCTCCGCAGCACGACGCGGAGATCGTCGAGGGCGCCTCCTGGAGCTGCGCCCATGGCCTCGAGCGCTGGCGGAGCGATTGCGGCTGCCAGGGCGGCGGGCAGGCGGGCTGGCGACAGCAGTGGCGGGCGCCGCTCCGTTCCGCGCTCGATTGGTTGCGCGATCGGCTGGCGGAATCGTTCGAGCAGCACGCGGCGCCGCTCTTGCGCGATGCCTGGCGCGCGCGCGACGAGTTCATCGAGCTGGTGGTCGATCCCGAGCGCGGAGGCGCCGCGGCATTCGTGCAGCGGCACGCGCAGCGCGAGCTGCCGCCGCCGGAGCGCGTGCGGGCGCTGCAGCTCCTGGAGATGCAGCGGCAATCGCAGCTGATGTACACCAGCTGCGGCTGGTTCTTCAGCGAAGTGTCGGGCCTGGAGAGCGTGCAGGTGCTCAAGTACGCGGCCCGCGCGCTGCAGCTGGCCCGCAAGAGCTGCGGCGCGGAGCTGGAGGCCGACTTCAAGGCGGCGCTGGAAAAAGCGCCCTCCAACATCTCCGACTACGGCAACGCGCGCCGCGTCTACGAGCTGGCGGTGCAGCCTTCGGTGGCCTCGCTTCCCTCGGTGGCCGCGCACCACGCCATCGCCGGCATCGTCGAGGACTTCCCCAGGCGCGCGCGCATCTTCTGCCACGAGGTGCAGACCTCGTTCCGCCGCCGCGAGGAGTCGGGCACTTCGGCGCTGGTGATTGCCCGCGCAGAGGTGAAGAGCCTGATCACGCAGGAGCAGGTCGACCTGGCCACCTGCGTGCTGCACTTCTCGGGCGCCGACTTCCGCTGCGGGGTGCGGCCCTACGAGCCCGAGGCGTTCGCGGCCTCCGCCGACCGTCTCTTCGACAGCTTCAGCAAGCTCTCGCTGGCGCAGGTGGTGCGCGAGATCGATCGCGAGTTCCCCGGCCGCGATTACACGCTGCGCGATCTCTTCCTCGACGAGCGCCGCCGCGTAGCCGGGCTGCTCTTGCGCGAGGCGATGGCGGGCATCGAGAGCGAGACGCTGCGCGTCTTCGAAGCCAACCGGCGGCTGATCGATTTCCTCCGCGAGATCGAGACGCCGGTGCCGCGTCCCTTGCAAGTGTCGGCCGACGTGGCGCTGACGCACGAGGCGCTTCTGGCCGCGCGCCGGCTGTCCGAGGGCGCGAAGGAGCCCGCGGCGGCGCTGCGCGCTCTGGCCCAGCTGGCGCAGCGCCTCGGGGCGCGCATCGATCTGGAAGCGCTGCGTGCGCCTTTCCACCTCGCGCTGCTCGGTCCATTCGAGCAAGCGCTCGCCGGCCGGCGCGAGGGGGCGCTACAGACGGCCGACCTGCTCGAGCTTGCCGAGCGCCTGGGCCTGCACCTGGATCTGTGGGGCATGCAGAACGCCCTCTGGAACGCCCTGCGCTCCGGCTCCATGAACCTCGACCGCGAGTCGCTCTTGCGGCTCGCGCGCGCTCTCTGGTTCGACGAGAACGCCATCGGCGAGCGGCTCCAGACGCCGCGCCAGAGGGCCAGCGCGTGACCGCCGCCATCCACGACTACGGCATCATCGGCGATGGCAGGTCGGCGGCGCTGATCTCGCGCGGCGGATCGCTCGACTGGCTCTGCTGGCCGCGCTTCGACAGCCCCTCGCTCTTTGCCGCCATTCTCGACGAGGAGCGCGGCGGGCGTTTCTCCATTGCGCCCGCCGGGCCTTTCCGCTCGGAGCGGCGCTATCTCGAGGACACGCCGGTGCTCGAGACCCGCTTCTTCGCGGCCGGGGGCGAGCTGCTCCTCACCGACTTCATGCCGGCGCTCTCCGCGGAGCTGGCGCGGAAGACCATCCGCCCCGAGCACGAGATCGTGCGGCTCTTGCGCTGTGAGCGCGGCGAGGTCGAAGTGGAGATCGTTTTCGATCCCCGCCCCGACTACGCGCGCGCCGAGCCGCGCCTGCAGTCGCTGGGCAAGCTCGGCCTGCGCTGCGCGCTGCGCGGCATCGGCCTCTTGACGCTGCTCACCGACGCGCCGCTCGCCGCCGCGGGCCGCACGCGGGTGCGCCTGCGCGCCGGCGAGTCGCTCCACTTCTCGCTCAACCTCACCCTGCACGGGCCGGCGGTGCTCACCGCGCCGGGCGGCTGCTGCTCGCGCGCGCTGGAGCAGACCGTCGCGCTGTGGCGCTCGTGGGTGGCCCGCACGCAGTACGACGGCCAGGCGCGCGACATGGTCTTGCGCAGCGCGCTCACCTTGAAGCTGTTGCAGTACGCGCCCACGGGCGCGATCGTTGCTGCTCCAACGACTTCGCTGCCCGAGCGGCCCGGCGGCGACCTGAACTGGGACTACCGCTTCTGCTGGCTGCGCGACGCCGCGCTCACCGCCCGCGCCCTCTTCGGCCTCGGCCACCGGGACGAGGCCGAGAACTTCATGTCCTGGCTCCTCTCCGCCACCACCCTCTCCTTGCCCAAGCTGCACGTGCTCTACGATCTCTTCGGCCGCCAGCCCGGTGACGAGATCGAGCTGCCGCACTTGCGCGGCCACGGCGGCGCAAGGCCGGTGCGCATCGGCAACGCCGCCAAGGGCCAGGTCCAGCTCGACACCTACGGCGAAGTGATCGAGGCGGCCGCGCAGCTGGTGCGCAGCGGCGGCCAGATCGATCGCGCGGTGGGCCAGATGCTGGTGGGCTTCGGCCGCGAGGTGGCGCGCGACTGGGAGGACGCCGACGAGGGCATCTGGGAGGAGCGCGGCTTCGGCCGCCACTTCACCCACTCCCGCGCGCTCTGCTGGGCGGGACTGCAGCGGCTGATCGACCTGCACCAGAAGGGCCACCTGCCGGGCGCGCCGGTGAGCCTGTTCGAAAGCGCGCGCGACCAGATCCGCGAGCAGATCGAGACGCTGGCCTGGAGCGAGCAGCTGCAGAGCTACACGCGCACGCTGGCGGGCGGCGACGTCGACGCGAGCCTCTTGCTCTTGCCTTGGTACGGCTACTGCCGGGCGGACTCGCCGCGGATGAAGGCGACCTGGCGCCGCATCGTACGCGAGCTGGACGTGGGCGATGGGCTATTGCGGCGCTACCTCGGCGGCAAGTTCACGCGCGGCGAAGGCGCCTTCGGCGTCTGCTCCTTCTGGGCCGCGGAGTACCTCGCGCTCGGCGGCGGCACGCTCGAGGAAGCCGAGGATCGCTTCCAGCTGCTCCTCGGGCACGCCAACGATCTGGGTCTCTTCGCCGAGGAGATCGAGCCGGGCACCTTTGCCGCGCGGGGAAACTTTCCCCAGGCGTTCACGCACGTGGGCGTGATCAACGCCGCGCTCACCTTGCAAGAGCGGGCGGCGCTCGGCAAGCGACCGACTCGGGGCGAGCGGCGGCACATTCCGGAGGCGCGGCCGTGAACCCGATCCGAGACGCGCCGCAGGCGCCACCCTGCGGGTCCGCCGCGAGCGGAGCGAGACGGTGAACTGGCCCAACACGCTGCTCGCCGGATTCGTCGGGACGCTGGTGCTCACCTCGCTGGAAGCGGGCGCCCAGCAGCTGCACCTGTCGCGTATGAGCATCCCCTACCTGCTGGGAGCGGCGTTCACGCCCGGCCGCGACCGCGCCAAGGTGGTGGGCTTCTTCGTCCACCTCTTCAACGGGCAGCTCTTCGCGCTGCTCTACGTGGCCATCTTCCACGCCACCGGCGCGGTGAGCATCTGGCGCGGCGCGGGCATCGGCTTGGGCCAGGCGCTGGTGGTGCTCCTGGTGGTGACGCCGCTCTTGCCCTCGATCCATCCGCGCATGGCCAGCCTGCACCAGGGGCCGACCGACCTGCGCCCGATCGAGCCGCCGGGGCCCTTCGCCCTCTACTACGGCTTCACCACCCCCTTGATGGTGGTGGTGGCGCACGTGATCTTCGGAATGGTGATCGGCGCGCTCTACCATTTTCGCTGAGAGGCGGGCATGCGGCTGCCAGAGATGCAAGCGCTCGAGTTCCTCGTCAAGATCCGCCGCCGGCTCTCGGACAACGCCGCCACCGATCGCGCCGCGCAGCTCTCCTACTACTTCGTCTTCGCGCTCTTTCCCTTCCTCTTCTTCCTGGTCACGCTGGCCGCCTACCTGCCGCTCCAGGGAGCGCTCGACGACTGGCTCGCGCGCCTGGCCCCGCTCATGCCGGGCCAGGCGATGGACATCATCCGCACGCAGCTGCACACGCTGGTCACGCGGCAGCGGCCGCACTTGCTCACCCTCGGCCTCGCAGTTTCGGTGTGGAGCGCGTCGCGCAGCGTGGACGCGCTGCGGGCTTCTCTGAACCTCTCCTACGACGTGAAGGAATCGCGGCCCTGGTGGAAGACGCAGGGCATGGCGCTCTTGGTCACCGTCTGCACCTCGGCGCTGATGCTCCTGGCGGTGGCCGGGCTCGCGCTGGGCAGCAGCGCCGGGGCCTGGCTCTTCGCCAGGCTGCACGTGGATCAGTTCTGGCCCATGCTCTGGAGCTGGCTGCGCTGGCCCACCACCGCCGCGGGCGTGATGCTGGTCTTCGCGCTGCTCTACTACTTCCTGCCCGACGTGAAGCAGGAGTGGCGCTTCGTCACCCCAGGCTCGCTGATCGGGACCTCGCTTTGGCTGCTCGCCAGCTGGGGCTTCTCGCTCTACGCCGGCAGCTTCGCCAGCTACGACAAGACCTACGGGTCCATCGGCGGCGCCATCGTGCTGCTCACCTGGCTGTACATCAACGGGCTCATCTTCGTCGTCGGCGGCGAGATCAACGCGCTCCTCGAGCACGAGTCGCCGGAGGGAAAGACCAGCGGCGCGCGCGCGGCGGGAGAGGAGCCGCCGCCTCCGGTCGAGCGCCCCAGCATCGCCGCGCCGGGAGCCGCCAAGACCGCCGCGAGCGCCGAGCGATCGCGCCGCCGGCTGTGGCGCCCGTGGCGCAAGTCGCCCGCGTGAGCGGACATGCAAGAAACCTGACGCTCCCGCGCCCTGTCGAATAGTCGCCGCCTGGTTGCCGGTACGGATGGCTCGCGCCTGCGTTGCGAGCTACCTACTCGATGAGCAAATGATGTGGAGAGCCCACCATGCCCGGCTGCAACTTGGAACGCGAAGTGACGGGAACGGTCGCCTGGTACAGAATTTCCGGACGGTTCGAGGGCGCCTGCGCCTGGGACCTGGCGGGCCGCCTGGGGCAGGAAGCGCTCGGCGAGATGGTGCTCGACTTCTCGCAGGCGGCTGAGTTCGTCGACTACGGGATCGCGGTGCTGGCCAACGCGTTGCTCGCGCTCTCGCACAAGCGCGTGCACCTGCGCGGGCTGCGCCAGCACCATCTGCGGCTGTTCAAGTACTTCGGCGTCGACGCCGACGCGCTCGCCCACCCTGCCGAGGAAGCAGCCGCCGAGCCCGGCCGTCCCGCCGAGGTGAGCGGAGTCGCGTGATGGCGCGGCCGATCTGGAGCGGCGCGATCAACTTCGGCCTGGTCAGCGTGCCGGTGAAGCTCGTCTCGGCCACCTCGCCGAAGGAGCTGCGCTTCCACATGCTGCACGACAAGGACGGCGGGCGCATCCAGCAGAAGCGCATCTGCAGCATCGACGGCGCCGAGGTGCCCTGGGAGCACGTGGTCAAAGGATACGAGATATCAAAAGGCCGCTTCGTCGAGGTGACCCGCGAGGAGCTGGCGGCGTTCAACCCCAAGGCCACGCAGTCGATCGAGATCGAGGACTTCGTCGATCTGGAACAGATCGATCCCATCTACTACCAGGCCACCTACTACCTGCTGCCGGCCAAGGGCGCGGCCAAGCCCTATGCGCTCTTGATCGAAGCCATGCGGCGCGCGCGCAAGGTCGGCGTGGCGCGTTTCGTCCTGCGCACCCGGCAGTATCTCTGCGCGGTGCGGCCGCTGGGCCGGGCGCTGGCGCTCTCCACCATGCTCTATGCCGACGAGGTGGTCCGGCAGGACGAGCTCGAGGGGCTGCCCGACGCCGGCAAGCCCGGCGAGCGCGAGCTGAAGATGGCCGAGCAGCTGGTCGACTCGCTGGCGGCGGACTTCAAGCCGGAGAAATACAAGGACGAGTACCGCGCGCAGGTGCTGGCGCTGCTCGAGCGCAAGGCCGAGGGCGAGGAGATCGTGGCCGCGCCGCAGGAGGAGCCGCGCGGCAAGGTGGTCAATCTCCTCGAGGCGCTGCAGAAGAGCCTGGCGGCGGCGAAGGGCGAGAAGGCCGCCGAGCGCGGCGAGCGGCGGCACCGTCCCGAGCACCGCCACGCTGCCCGCGCGCGCCGAGCAAAGAAGAGCCGCTAGGGCACCACTCCGGCGCCGCGGCGAAGCACCGCGAAGATCAAGCTGATGATCGCGAGCAACAGCAGGATGTGCACCCACGCGCCCATGGTAGAGCCCGACACCAGGCCCAGCACCCACAGCACGAGCAGGATCACCGTGATGGTCCAGAGCATGCGCAACCTCCTCTATTGCGAAGGTAGGTCCCGGCCCCTCGGGAGGCGAGCCTGCGGCCCGGCGGACGCGCAGGCGAGCGCCCGGCGTGCGATGCTCGCGCCGTGAGCTTCGACTGCCAGCGCTGCGGCGCGTGCTGCTGCAACAGCGACGAGAACCGCGCCGAAGGCTTCGCCGATTACGTGCAGGTGCGCGAGCGCTCGCCGCTGGCCCGGCACCCTTCGCTCCTGCGCAAGCTGACGGTGCTCAATGCGCGCGGCGAGCGTCACCTGCGCCTGCTCGGCCAGGAGCAGCGCTGCGCCGCGCTGCGCGGAAAGGTCGGCGCGCGCGTCTCTTGCACCATCTATGAGCTGCGCCCCGCCGGATGCCGGCGGGTCGAGCCCGGCTCGAAGGAGTGCCGCGGCCGCCGCCGCGAGCGCGGAATCGATCGGCGGTGGTAGGCTCCGCCGCCGAGGAGGCAACCTCCATGACGAAATCGATCCCGCTCTTGCTGGCCCTCGCCGCGCTCGCCGACGCGCCCAAGCCGCGCTCGACCGAAGAGATGCAGATGAACGATCCGCAGGAGGCGAAGTTCACGCCGGCGCAGGTGCCGGGCTTGCCGCCGGGGCCGACGGTCTCGCCCATCGCGGTCGATCCCTCGAGCAAGGGGAGCATCGCCTACGCCAGGATCCCGGCCAAGTACCACTTCCCGCTGCACTGGCATTCGTATACCGAGTATACAGCGCTGATCTCCGGATCGGCCTCCTTCGTGCTGGACGGCAAGCCCTACGAGCTGGTGCCGGGGAGCTACTTCGTGATCCCTCCCAAGACGCAGCACGAGCTGACTTGCGGCGCCGCCGCCGATTGCCTCCTGCTCACGCGGCGCGCGGGACCCACCGACTACAACTTCGTCAAGTAGGGACGCTGGCCGTCCGGCCCCTGCTCTGCTAAGCGATGCGGGCCATGAACCGGACCCTCGCGCTCCTCTGCCTGCTCGCCGCCTGCAAGTCCACCACCGCCGCCGCGCCCCCGCCGCCGGCCGCGCCTCCCGCGAAACCGACCGCCGCCGAGGCGTGGAAGGCCGTGGTCGGCGCTGCCGATCGCTCCGAGGCCGATCGCAAGCTCGATCCGGGGCGTCATCCCGCCGAGATGCTGGAGTTCCTCGACCTCAAGCCCGGCATGAAGGTGGCCGACCTGGGCGCGGGACCCGGCTACACCACGGAGCTGATCGTCCGCGCGGTGGGGCCGAGCGGCGTGGTGTACATGCAGAACGATCCGCGCTGGCTGCCGTTCCTCAAGGATGCCCTCGCCGAGCGCCTCACCCACCCGGTGATGAAGAGCGTGGTGCGCGCCGAGGTTCCCTTCGACGACATCCTGCCGCCGGAGGCCACGAACCTGGACGAGGTGGTGATGAACGTCATCTACCACGACGTGGTGAACATGCCGGTCGACCGGCAGCGCATGAACCAGATCGTCTTCAACGCGCTGAAGCCCGGCGGCGTGTACGTGGTGATCGACTCCAGCGCGGCCGAAGGGAGCGGCCTGCGGGACACGGCGAGCTTGCACCGCATCGACGAGCAGGCGGTGAAGGACGAGGTGCAGAAGGCGGGATTCAAGCTCGCCGCCGAGGGCAGCTTCCTGCGCAATCCGCAGGACGCGCGCGACTGGAGCGCCTCGCCGGGCGCGGCGACCAAGCTGGGCAAGCGCGGGCAGAGCGACCGCTTCGCGCTCAGGTTCGTGCGGCCCCAGGGGTCGCAGGCGCAGTTGATTCCGCCGCGGCTGCGGCTGCCGGCGGGCGCGCGGCCCACGCGCGTCGTGAGCGAGCTGCGCATCGATCCCGCCAAGGACGAGTTCGAGGGGACCGAGCAGATCGAACTCGCGCTCGACGCGGCCACGCCGCTGTTGTGGCTCAACGCGGAGAAGATCAAGATCCTCGACACCGAGCCCAAGGCCACCGTCGTCGAGCAGCCCGCTGATTACGTCGGCCTCTCCTTCGCGCAGCCGCTCGCGGCCGGCAACGCCACGCTCAAGATCCACTGGACGGGCCAGCTCTCGCGCATCGACCTGCAGGGCGCCTTCCGCCAGCAGGAGAACGGCGAGTGGTACGTGCTCACCACGCTGGAGCCGCTCGGCGCGCGGCGCATCTGGCCCTCGTTCGACGAGCCATCGATCAAGGTGCCGTGGAAGGTTTCGCTGCGCGTGCCCAAGGCCGCCGCGGCGTACTTCAACACCGATGCGGAATCCACCGACGACGCGGGCGCCGAGACAGTGGTGCACTTCGCCGAGACGCGGCCGCTGCCCACCTATCTACTCGCGTTCGCGGTCGGGCCCTGGGAGCGCGTCGACGCCGGCAAGACGCAGACCGGGCAGCCCGTGGGCGTGGTGGTGACCAAGGGAAAGTCTTCCTGGGCCAGGTATTCGGCGGAGAGCGCGCCCAAGCTGATGGACCTGCTCGCCGACTATTTCCAGGTGCCGTACCACTATCCGAAGCTGGACCTGATCGAGATCCCCCTCGGCACCGGCGCGATGGAGAACCCCGGGCTGATCACCTTCAACCAGCGCATCAACCTGGCCAAGCCGGGCGAGGACACGCCCCAGTTCCGCCGCCGCGCCGCCGAGATCGAGGCCCACGAGTTTGCCCATCTCTGGTTCGGCGACATGGTGACCACCGCCTGGTGGGACGACATCTGGCTCAACGAGGCGTTCGCCACCTGGATGGCGACCAAGACGCTGGAGACCTTCCAGCCTTCGTGGGGCATGGCCGCCGCGCGCGTCGACGAAGCCAGCCGCGCCATGAACGAGGACCGCCTGCTCTCGGCGCGCCGCATCCGCCAGCCCATCGAGAGCAAGGGCGACATCGAGACGGCGTTCGACGCCATCACCTACGAGAAGGGCGCGGCGGTCATCCGCATGTTCGAGCAGTGGGTGGGCGAGGACAAGTTCCGCAGCGGAGTCACCCGCTACCTCAAGGAGCACGCCGACGCCAACGCCACCGCCAAGGAATTTCTCGCCGCCATCTCCGCGGAGGCGGGGCGCGACGTGGCGGCGGCGTTCTCCACCTTCCTCGACCAGGGCGGGGTGCCGCTCTTGGCGGCGAAGCTGGTCTGCGAGGCGGGCAAGGCGCGGCTCGAGCTGTCGCAGTCGCGCTACCTGCCGCTGGGAGTGAAGGCGCCGCCCGAGCAGCTGTGGCAGATCCCGGTTTGCGCCCGCACCGACAAGGGCCGCAATTGTATGCTTCTGGCAGACAAAGCGGGCGCTCTCGATCTGGGCGCCTGCCCCGCCTGGGTCACCGCCAATGCCGGCGCGGCGGGGTACTACCGCAGCGCGCTCGACGACGAGGCGCTGGCGCGGCTCTCCAAGAACACCGCCAAGCTGACCGTGCCGGAGCGCATGCAGCACTTCTCCGACGTGGCCGCGGCGGCCCGCGCCGGCGCGCTCGACGAGGCCCGCGTGCTGGAGCTGGCCCAGGCGCTGGCGACCGACAAGGACCGGCACGTGGTGCAGGCGCTCCTGCCGGCGCTGGGCACCGTGCGCAACGCGCCACTGGTTCCGGAGGAGCTGCTGGCGAAGTACCAGGCGTTCGTGCGCGACGCTTTCGGCAAGCGCGCGCACGCGCTCGGATTCGCCGAGAAGAAGAAGGAGCCGGAGGACACGCGCATCCTGCGCCCGCCGCTCCTGCGCATCGCCGGTGACGAGGGCGGGGATCTGCAGCTGCGCAGCGAGGCGCAGAAGCTGGCGCTGCGCTGGCTCGCGGACCACCGGGTGACGAGCCCCGAGCTGGCCTCCACCTCGCTCTATCTCGCGGCCATCGAGGGCGACGCGCTGCTCTACCAGAGGCTGCACGCGGCGGCCAAGGCGGAGACCGATCGCGTCGAGCGCCAGCGCATCCTCGAAGCGATGGGGCGCTTCCGCGATCCGGAGCTGGTGCAACAGGGCTTCCAGATCTTCCTCTCCGACGAGTTCGACCCGCGCGAGTCGGTCACGCTGATGTGGGGGCCCGCCGGCTTTCGCAAGACGCGCGAGGCTGCGCTGCAGTTCGTGGAGAAGAACTTCGACACCATCGTGAAGCGGATGCCGCACGGCCTCGGCGACTACGGCGCGTATTTGCCTTTCATCGCCGATGGCTTCTGCGACGAGCAGCACGCCGCCGAGGCGGAGCAGTTCTTCCGGCCGCTGATGGGCAGCCATCCCGGCGGCGGCCGCCACCTGGCGCAGGCCGTCGAGGACGTGCGGCAGTGCGCGGCCTTCCGCGAGAAACAGACGCCCTCGGTGGCGGCCTTCCTCGGCAAGCGATGATCGCGCTCCTGCTGGCGGCAGGCACGGTGGCGGTGCTTCCGGTGGAGGCGCGGCCGGGATCGCTCTCGGCGGCGGACGCGGCGGCGCTCACCGAGGAGATCCGCGCCGCCGCTCGCGAGACGCTGGCGGCGCGCGGGTGGTCGGTGGCCGAGGCCGAGAGCGCCGACACCGCGGCGGCGGTGCGCAGCCGCGCGGCCCAGATCGAGGGCGCCACGGTAGTGGCGGTGGGCGTGTACAAGGCGGGCGCCTCCGCTCCGGCCTCGCTGGCGCGCGTGGTGGGCATCGGGATCGCGCAGCTCAAGGACGACGCGCGCGCCAAGATTCCCAAGCTGCTTCTCTCCGCGCTCGGTCTCGCACCGGCGGCGCAAGAGCCGGCGCAGCAGCCGGGAACGCTGCGCATGCCGCAAGCAGCCGCTCCTGCCGCGCAGACGCCCGCTCCAGCTCCGGCGACTCCGCCCGCGCCGCCTCCGCCGCCAGCCGCAAACGAAGACCCGCTGGTCACGCTCATCCGCGAGGTCACCAGCGACGTCGAGAAACTGCGCGGGCTGCGCCGCAAGCAGAACCTCAAGGTGGAGATCCTCGACGACAAGCTCTTCTCCGAGGCGCTGCACGAGAAGGCCACCAAGGAGCTGGCCCCCGCCGTGGTGGCCGCTGAGCGCGCGCGCTGGCTGGCGTTCGACCTCGCTCCGCCGGGCGCCGATCCGGCGCAGATCATCCTCGCCGTCCTCGACGAGCAGGTGGCCGGCTTCTACGACCCCTTCACCAAGCAGCTGATCGTGCGCAAGGAGCCGCCGGCGGCGGCGGTCGACGCGGGAACGGATGCGGTGCGCGCCGTGCTGGCTCACGAGATCGAGCACGCGCTCCAGGACCAGAACTTCGGCATCCCGGACATGCGCGCGCTCCCCGACGACGATGCGCGCCTGGCCCGCGCTGCGCTCCTGGAAGGCGACGCGATGGCGGTGATGACGGCGTACGCGGCTGCGCGCGCGCGCCGGCCGGTGAAGGCGGCCATCGCCGCGGGCGCCTCGGTGCTGCGGGCGGTGGACACCGAGACGCTCTTGCGCATGAGCGGCAAGTCGCCGGCGCTATCGAGCGCGCCCGCCATCCTGCGCGAGGAGCTGGTGCTTCCCTACGCGGCGGGGTTTGCGCTGGTGGCCGAGGCGTATCGGCGCGGCGGGTTCGCGCTGGTGGACAAGATGTTCCAGCACCCGCCCGTCTCCAGCCACCAGATTTTGCACCCTGAGGCGTACTTCGCCGGGCAGCTGCCGGTCTTGCTCGCGCCGCCGCCGGTCCCGGCTGGGCTGCGCGCCGTTTCCACCGGACGCATGGGGGAGTTGGGCACCCGCATCGCGCTCGAAGTCTGCGCGGACAAGTCGGTGGTGAAGGAGTTCGCCGCCCGCTGGGCCGGCGACGCGTACACCATCGTCGAGGATTCCAAGCATTCGCTCTCGCTCCTCTGGACCACCGCTTGGAGCGACGGCGCCGCGGCCAACGTGGCCAACATGGTCAAGCTCGAGCCGCCCTGCTGGGAGGACGAGGCCACCGCGGCCGTGGGAGCTTCCGGCTGGACCATCGCGGCGCCTTCGAAGACGGGCTCCAGCGGAGATCTGGTGGCGGTCGCGCGCGGGTCGATCGATCTCGACGCCGCCTTGGCCCGCCAGCTGGCTGCGCGCCCGGCCGCGCCCCGCGCCGTTCCCCCTCTTGGCGAGATCGCAGCGCCGCCCGCGGTGCCGCCCGCGGTGATCGAGAACGGCCATTTCGTCAGCGCGCACCTCGCGCTGCAAGGCGAGCTCCCGCGCGACTACGAGCAGGACTCCAGCAATCCCATCGCGGACGTCTCCATCAAGCGCGCCGGCCAGGGCGCGGCCAGCCTGTCGTTCGTCCCCGAGGCGCTCGCTG
>Ga0307479_10003283_pt1 | contig 14711 bp, 14 predicted proteins | sample atmos_gasesECM4C_FD_203743 | JGI IMG/M metagenome (GOLD analysis project Ga0307479, IMG submission 203743) | Hardwood forest soil microbial communities from Morgan-Monroe State Forest, Indiana, United States - atmos_gasesECM4C_515 | ecosystem: Environmental > Terrestrial > Soil > Temperate...
CCGGCCCAAGTCGTCGACCGGTTGTGCGCGGCGCTGGCACGGGCGGCGTCGTGATCAGCGTCGAGGTTCCCGTCGGGGAACGTCCCTACGTGGTGCGCATCGGTGCCGGCGTCCGGCGCATGCTGGCCGAGGTGCTTCCCGCCGGTGCCCGCGCCGCCGCCGTGGTAACCCAGGCGGGGATCGACGTGGAGGTGGAGCCCGGGATCCCCCACGAGCGCTTCGAGCTTCCCGCCGGCGAGCAGGCCAAGACGCTCTCGTCGGTGGAGTGGCTGTGCCGGGGTTTCGCCCGCAGCGGGCTGTCGCGCGCCGACGTGGTGGTGGCGGTGGGCGGCGGGGTCGTCACCGACGTGGCCGGGTTCGCCGCCGCTTCTTATCTGCGAGGCGTCGCCTACGTGAACGTGGCCTCCACGCTGCTGGCCCAGGTCGACGCGGCGGTGGGAGGGAAGACCGGGGTGAACCTGGCCGAGGGCAAGAACCTGGTCGGCGCCTTCTGGCAGCCGGCCGCCGTGCTGTGTGACACCGAGGTCCTGGTGAGCTTGCCCGAGCGCGAGTGGGCGTCGGGGTACGGCGAGGTCGCCAAGTGCGCCTTCCTCGAGCGCAACCCGGGCGAAGGTGCCCCCGGCCTGGCGCTCACCGAGCTCCCCCTCGACGAACAGGTGGCGTGGTGCGTAGGGCTCAAGGCGTCGGTGGTGGCCGGGGACGAGCGAGAGGGCGGCCGCCGCATGCTGCTCAACTACGGCCACACTCTGGCGCACGCCCTGGAGGCGGTCGGCCTGGCGGGCGGCCCCGTCGACCTCCGCCACGGTGAGGCGGTGTCGATCGGCCTGGTGTTCGCGGCGCAGCTGGCCGAGCACCTGGGGCGCATCGACGAGGCCCGCGTGGCCGAGCACCGCCAGGTGGTGGGTCACTTCGGCCTGCCCGAGGAGATCCCGCCCGGCGTGCCAGCCGCCGAGTTGCTCACCTTCATTGAACGCGACAAGAAGGCGCGCCACGACCTCACCTTCGTGCTGGACGGGCCCAAGGGCATAGAGGCCGTCCACGGCGTGGCTGAGGCCGACGTCGTCGCTACCCTCGAGGCCATGGGGTGCCAGTGATGAGCGCGTCGCTGCCGTTGGTCGTCTTGCTGTCCGGGCCCAACCTGGACCTGCTGGGTGTTCGCGAGCCCGAGGTGTACGGCACCGCCACCCTCGAGGACCTCGTCCGGGAGGCCGGCGACGAGGCTGCCAGCGCCGGCCTCGCCCTCGAGCACCATCAGTCGAACCACGAAGGTGAGCTCGTCGAGCACGTGCACACGGCGCGGGGCCGGGCCGTCGCCGTCGTGGTGAACGCCGGCGCCCTCAGCCACTACTCCTGGTCCCTGCACGACGCCCTGTCCAGCTTCGACGGCGTGGCCGTCGAGCTCCACCTCACCAATCCGGCGGGGCGCGAGCCGTGGCGACACACCTCGGTGCTGGCTCCGGTCGTGGACGGCGTCATCGCCGGTTTCGGGGCGCTCGGCTACCGGCTGGCCATCGTCGCTGTCGCCCGCTTGTTGGCGGCGCGTGCGGCCGGTTCTCCACCGTCGTGAGCGCAGCGGACGGGGAGGTGCTGGGGCCGATCTCGGTGGCCGGCCGGCTCGATCGCCTCCGCCCCCGGATGACCGAAGCGCGCTGCGACGCGCTGCTCGTGACGGACCTGGCCAACGTGCGCTACCTGACGGGCTTCACCGGGTCGGCCGCGGTGCTGTTGGTGGGCGAGGACCAGGCCCTGCTCGTCACCGACGGGCGATATCGGACTCAGGCCGCCGAGCAGCTGTCGGGCTCGGGAGTGGCCAGCGACGTCGAGCTGTTCGTGGGCGGAGGTGCTGAGCAACGGCAGGCTCTGGTGGGCGTCCTCTCCGGCGCGCCGTGGCGTCGGCTCGGCCTCGAAGCCGACGCCGTCAGCTGGGCGGCCCAGCGGCGCTGGGAAAGCGAGCTGCGGGAGTCTGAGCTGATCCCGACCTCGGGACTGGTCGAAGGTCTGCGCCTCGTCAAGGACGAGGGCGAGCTGGCCCGCATGGCGCACGCCGCGTCGCTGGCGGACGCGGCCCTGGCCGACGTGCTGTCGCTGCTGTCGGCGGGGACGACCGAGGCCGAAATGGCGTTGGCGCTGGACTCCGCCATGCGCCGGGGCGGGGCGGAGGACCGGGCTTTCGAGACCATCGTGGCGTCGGGTCCCAACTCCGCAAAGCCGCACGCCCGCCCGAGTGATCGACGGATGGAGCCGGGAGACTCGGTCGTGGTCGACTTCGGCGCCGTTTTCGACGGGTACCGCTCCGACATGACGCGGACCTTCTTCGTGGGGAACGCTCCTTCGGGCGACATGGCCCGCGTGCTCGAGGTGGTCGCCGCCGCCCAGGCGGCCGGGGTGGCCGCGGTTGGACCAGGAGTGGTCACGGGGGACGTCGATCGCACCTGCCGCCAGCTCGTGACCGACGCCGGTTTCGGGCCCGCCTTCGAGCACGGCACCGGACACGGTGTGGGCCTGCACGTGCACGAAGCCCCGGCGGTGGCGGCGGGGGCCACTGCTATCCTCGAGCGCGGCGTCGTCGTCACCGTCGAGCCCGGGGTGTACCTGGCCGGGCGGGGCGGGGTGCGGATCGAGGACACCGTGGTGGTGACCGATGACGGCTGTCGTCCCCTCACCCGATTCCCGAAGGAACCTGTCCCCTGATGGCTGTGACCACGAACGACCTGCGCAACGGCATGACCCTGGACCTGCCCGACGGGTTGTTCGGCGTGGTCGAGTTCCAGCACGTGAAGCCCGGCAAGGGCGGGGCCTTCGTGCGCACAAAACTCAAGAACGTGCGCACGGGGGCGGTCATCGAGCGCACCTTCCGCGCCGACGAGCGCGTCGAGCAGGCCATCGTGGAGAAGCACGACATGCAGTACCTGTACCGCGACGGCACCGACTACGTGTTCATGGACACCGTGTCCTACGATCAGATCCACGTCAGCCCGTCCGTCCTGGGCCAGGCCGTGCACTATCTGACCGAGGGATCGGTGGCCGTCCTCCAGCTCTACGGCCAGGAGATCGTGGGCGTCGACCTGCCGGCCGCCGTGGAGCTCACCGTGGCCCAGACCGAGCCCGGCGTGCAGGGTGACCGGGTGTCCGGCGCCCGCAAGCCGGCCACCTTGGAGACGGGTCTCGTCGTGCAGGTGCCCCTCTTCGTCAACCCGGGCGAGCGCGTGAAGGTGGACACCCGCTCCGGCGAGTACATCACCCGGGCCTGAGGCGACGGGGGCGGGGGAGGGGGCGTGACTTCCGACCCCGGTGCGCCGGGGCGACCAGGTCCGCGCCATCAAGCCCGCGAACGGGCGCTGGCCTTGCTCTACGAGGCCGAGATGAAGCAGCGTCCGGTATCAGACGTCCTCGACGAGCTGCCGGCGCCCGCCGATCCCTACGCCGTCGTCCTGGTGCAGGGCGTCGTGCGGCACCGGGAGCGAATCGACGCGCTGTTGTCGCAGAGCGCGGTGGGTTGGGAGCTCGGGCGCATGCCGGCGGTGGACCGCGCCGTGCTGCGTCTCGCCATCTACGAGTTGCTCGAGGAGCCGGACGTGCCGCTGGCGGTGGTGATCGACGAGGCGGTCGAGCTGGCCGGCGAGTATTCGACCGACGACTCCGGGCGCTTCGTGAACGGGGTGCTCTCCTCCGTGGCAGCGCACGTCCGGCCCTGATCCTGCCTCGATCGGCCCCGACCCGGTTTTCCTCCCGTTCGCCGCCCGGGCACACCGCCCCCGGTGCTACCATCGATTTTCGACCGTGAAGCGGGTCCTGCGAGGCCCGTACGGACTTGAGGAGCCTGTTGGCCGAGCGTGAGCGCAGACTGACCCCACCGCGAGGTGGGGTTTTTGTTCCCCGGGTCCAGGTCCTCTCCGCCGAGGACGTCCAGCGGGCCCTGGTGCGCATCGCCCATGAGATCGTGGAGCGCAACCGCGGCCTCGAGGACACCGTGGTCATCGGCCTGCAGACCGGCGGTGTCCCACTGGCGCAGCGCATCGGCGCCGTCCTGGAGGCGGTCGAAGGCACCTCGGTGCCGGTGGGCACGCTCGACGTCGCCTTCTACCGCGACGACATCGGCATCCGCCCGGTGCTGCCCGAAGCCGTGACCGACATCCCCGGGGACCTGTCCGGCGCCCTCGTGGTGCTCGTGGACGATGTGTTGTTCACCGGGCGGACGGTGCGCGCCGCCCTCAACGCCCTGGCCGACTACGGGCGGGCCCGGGCCGTGCAACTGGCGGTCATGGTCGACCGGGGCCATCGGGAGCTTCCCATCAGGCCCGACTTCGTGGGCAAGAACATGCCGACCCGGATCGATGAGCAGGTCGACGTGAGCCTCGACGGCGTGGTCCTCGGCGACGTGGTCCCCCGGTGAGCGGCGCGCCGGCGAACGGCGGTCGCCATCTGCTGTCGGTGGGGGATCTCGGCGCCGAGGGGATCGAAGAGGTGCTGCGGGTCGCCGACGCCTTCGTGGAGGTGGGGCGCCGTCCCATCCCCAAGGTGCCGGCGCTGCGCGGTCGCACGGTGGTGACGTTGTTCGCCGAGGAGTCCACCCGCACACGACTGTCGTTCGAGACGGCCGCCCGGCGGTTGTCGGCGGACGTACTGAGCTTCTCCGTCGAGCGGTCGTCGGTGAAGAAGGGTGAGTCGCTGCGTGACACCGTCGAGACGGTGGCGGCCATGGGGGTCGACGCCATGGTCGTCCGCCATCCCGCCGCCGGCGCACCGCACCAGGTGGCCCGGTGGGTGGACGCGGCGGTGATCAACGCCGGCGACGGCTGGCACGAGCACCCCACCCAGGCGCTGCTCGACTGCTACACCATCCGCCAGGTCCTGGCGGAGCGGGCCGGCCTCGACCTTTCCTCCTGCGGCACGGAATGCTTCGGCGGCCTGCGGGTGGCTGTCGTCGGCGACATCCGCCACAGCCGGGTGGCGCGCTCGGGGGTGTGGGCGCTGGCCGCGCTCGGGGCACGGGTGACGCTGGTGGCGCCGGGGTCGCTCCTGCCCTCGTCTCTCGAAGGATGGCCGCTCGACGGGGTCTCCCACGACCTCGACGCCGTGCTGGGCGCCGTCGACGTGTGCTACTTGCTGCGCCTGCAGATCGAGCGCGGTGCGGGCGCCTTTCTCCCTTCTCTGCGGGAGTACTCGGCCGGATACGGCCTCACCGCCCGCCGCGCCGCGCTGCTGGCGGAACACGCCTTGGTCATGCACCCCGGTCCCATGAACCGCGGCATCGAGATCGCCGACGATGTGGCGGACCTTCCCCGGTCGTTGGTGCTCCGCCAGGTGCGAAACGGGGTGGCGGTGCGCATGGCCGTGCTCTTCCTCCTTCTCGGCAGTGGTACCGCGGCCGCCGATGCGGGCGAGCTCATCGGAGCCGCCGGTGAGTGAGCCGGCCCTGACCGTGCTCGTGCGAGGCGGCACCGTCGTGGACGAATTGGGCGAGCGGCGGGCCGACGTGCTCGTCCGGGGCGGTGCGGTGGTGGAAGTGGACAACGCGCTGGACGCGCCGTCGGGAGCCACCGTGCTCGACGCCGGCGGCTGCCTGGTGTCCCCGGGCCTCGTCGACATCCACGTGCATCTGCGCCAGCCCGGCATGGAAGAGGCGGAAACGGTGGAGAGCGGCTCGCGTGCTGCAGCCCTGGGCGGCTTCACCGCCGTACTGGCCATGCCCAACACCGACCCGCCGGTGGACTCGGCGGCCGTGGCCGGGGAAGTGCTGTCGCTGGGAGCCTCGGCGCTGTGCCGGGTGTCGGTGGCCGGTGCCATCACCGTGGGACGCGCCGGTGAGCGCCTGGCCCCCATGGGCGAGCTGGCCGCGCTCGGGGTGCGGGTGTTCACCGACGACGGTGCCGGCGTGCAGGACGCCGGCGTTATGCGCCGCGCTCTCGAGTACGCCCGCGGGCTCGGAGTGACCCTGGCCCAGCACTGTGAGCTCTCGTCGTTGGCCGACGGCGGGCTCATGCACGAAGGGGAGTGGTCGAGCCGTCTCGGCGTGCCGGGGGTGCCGGCCGAAGCCGAGGAGCTCATGGTGGCCCGTGACGTGGCACTGGCCCGGCTCACTGGTGCACGGGTGCACTTCCTGCACCTGTCGACGGCCGGCTCGGCTGCGCTCGTGGCGCAGGCCAAGCAAGAAGGCCTCGCCGTCAGCGCCGAGGTGACGCCCCATCACCTCACGCTGACCGACGCCGAGCTCGAGTCGTACGACCCGCTCTACAAGGTGAACCCGCCTTTGCGCCGGGCCGCCGACGTGTCGGCTCTGCGCGCCGGCTGCGCGGCGGGGACCATCGACGCCGTGGCGAGTGACCACGCCCCGCACCCTCCCGAAGCCAAGGAGACGACCTTGGAGGCGGCGGCGCCGGGGATGCTCGGGCTCGAGACGGCCCTGGCGGTCACCATGGGTGCGCTCACCGACGGGACTGGCATGTCGGCCCGCGACGTCCTCGCCCTCATGTCGTGGCGTCCCGCCCGGGTGGCCGGGATGGCGGCGGAGCACGGTGGCGACCAGGGAGGCCCCATCCAACCCGGGGCCGCTGCCAACCTGTGTGTGTTCGACCCCGCTCGAGAGTGGGAGGTCGATCCGGCCAGGCTGGCCAGCCGCAGCCGCAACACGCCGTGGGCGGGGCGCACCTTGCGGGGCCGGGTACGGCACACGATCTACCGGGGCGAGCCGGTGGTGATCGACGGAGCGGCACAGCGATGAGAGGTGCGCCGCTGGACGAGTCGGTGGCGGGTGAGCGTCCCCCCGCGCTCCTCGTCCTCGCCGACGGAGAGGTGTTCGAAGGCGAGGCGATCGGGGCGAGCCCGAAGGCAGGCGTCGCCACCGGCGAGCTCGTTTTCAACACCGTGCTCTCGGGCTACCAGGAGGTGCTCACCGATCCCAGCTACGCCGGCCAGGTCATCGCCTTCACCTACCCGCACATCGGCAACTACGGCGTCAACCCCGAGGACGACGAGGCGGCGAGACCGTGGTGTCGCGGGGTGGTGGTGCGTGACCTCCCGCCCCGGCCGTCGAGCTGGCGGGCGCGGGGCTCACTGGAGGAGTTCCTGGTGCGCCACGGGATCTCGGGCATTTCGGGGGTGGACACCCGCCGGTTGACCCGCCACGTGCGTCAGGTGGGAGCGATCGGATGCGCCTTCGGCACCGCCGACGAGCGCGCCCTGTCGACGGCCGCCGCTGGCGAGCCGGGAACGACCGGGATGGACCTGGTGTCCGACGTCACCGTCGACGCGCCGTACGTGCGTGGTAGCGGACCGTACCGGGTGGTGGCCTACGACTTCGGCGTCAAAGAGACCATGCTGCGCATTCTCGAGCGCTTGGCCACGGTCACGGTGGTGCCGGCCCACTTCCCGGCCGCCGACACCGTGGCCATCCAACCCGACGGCGTGTTCCTGTCGAACGGCCCCGGCGACCCCGCCGCTCTATCGACCCAGGCCGGGATCGTGGCGGACCTGCTCGACAACGTCCCGGTGTTCGGGATCTGTCTCGGCCACCAGCTCCTGGCCACGGCGCTGGGCGGGACCACCTACAAGCTGCCCTTCGGCCATCACGGGGGCAACCACCCGGTGCGCAAGGTGAACGAGACGCATGTCGAGATCACCAGTCAGAACCACAACTACGCCGTGGAGGAGCGCTCCCTCACCCGTCACAGCCGAGCGGTGGCAGAAGTCACCCACGTCAACTTGAACGACGGGGTGGTGGAGGGCATCCGGGCCACGGCCGCACCCGCCTTCGGCGTGCAGTACCACCCCGAAGCCGGCCCGGGCCCGCACGACGCCCGCTATCTGTTCGGCGAGTTCACCGCGCTCATGGACTCGGTCAGATGAAGGCGAGGGCGCGGTAGTGCCCAGGCGTGACGACATCGAGACGATCCTCGTCATCGGGTCCGGTCCCATCGTCATCGGCCAGGCGTGTGAGTTCGACTACTCCGGCACCCAGGCGTGCCGGGTGCTCGGGGCCGAGGGTTATCGAGTGGTACTGGCCAACTCCAACCCGGCCACGATCATGACCGACCCGGAGCTGGCCGACCGCACCTATGTCGAGCCCCTCGACGCCGAGGTGCTGGCCGCCATCGTGGAACGGGAGAAGCCCGACGCGCTGTTGCCGACCCTCGGCGGCCAGACCGCGCTCAACCTGGCCATGGAGCTGTGGCGGACGGGCGTGCTCGACGCGCACGGGGTCGAGATGATCGGCGCCAACGCCGAGTCCATCGCCACCGCCGAGGACCGCGACCGGTTCAAGCGCGCCATGGAGGAGATCGGCCTCGAGGTCCCCGCCTCCGGCTTTGCCCACTCGCTCGACGAGGCACGGGCCGTGGCCGAGGAGATCGGCTTTCCGCTCATGATCCGTCCCAGCTTCATCCTGGGCGGGGCGGGTACCGGCACCGCCCGTGATGCCGCCGCATTCGAGCGCCTGGCCCGGGAGGGTCTGGTCGCCAGCCCGGTTGGCCAGATCCTCATCGAGCGGTCCATCACCGGCTGGAAGGAGTTCGAGCTCGAGGTGATGCGGGACCGGGCGGACAACTGCGTGGTGGTGTGCTCGATCGAGAACTTCGACCCCATGGGGGTACACACCGGTGACTCCATCACGGTGGCGCCGGTGCAGACCCTGTCGGACGTCGAGTACCAAGCCATGCGCGACGACGCCTTCGCCTGCATTCGGCGCGTGGGAGTCGACACCGGTGGCTCCAACATCCAGTTCGCCGTGCACCCCGAAACGGGCCGGCGCCTTGTCATCGAGATGAACCCGCGCGTGTCGCGGTCCTCGGCCCTTGCGTCCAAAGCAACCGGGTTCCCCATCGCCAAGATCGCGGCGCGACTGGCTGTGGGCTACACGCTGGACGAGATCGCCAACGACATCACGGGTGCCACCCCGGCCAGCTTCGAGCCCACCATCGACTACGTCGTCACCAAGATCCCGCGTTGGGCCTTCGAGAAGTTGCCCGGCGCCACAGAGCGCCTGGGCACGCGCATGCAGTCGGTGGGTGAGGTGATGGCCATTGGCCGCACCTTTCCCGAGTCGCTGCAGAAGGCGGTGCGCTCGTTGGAGCAGGGTCGAGCCGGGCTCAACGCCGATGCGGGTGAAGCCCGCTACGACGTCCTCGACGACGACATGCTGGTGGAGCGGCTGACCGATCCCACGCCCGAGCGCCTCTTCCTGCTCGAGACGGCGCTGCGCCGGGGGATGGACGTGCGCCTCGTGTCGGAGCGCAGTGGTGTCGACCCCTGGTTCTTGGACCAGATCGGGCTCATCGTGCACGGACGGCATCGCCTCGAGCGCTTGGCTGCTGGAGGCGTAGGCGCCGGCTCCCTCGATCGGCGAACGTGGCGGGCGGTGAAGCGTCTCGGCTTCTCCGACGCCCAGATCGCCTACCTGCTCGGCCGAGCTGCAGGCGACGGTGCGCCCGAGGCGGCAGTGTCCGAAGAGGACGTGCGCGCCGCTCGCTTGTCGGCGGGGGTGCGGGCCACCTTCAAGACCGTCGACACCTGTGGGGCCGAGTTCGAGGCCCACACCCCGTACCACTACTCCACCTACGAGGACGAGGACGAGGTGCGCCCCGCCTCTCGCCCCCGGGTCGTGATCCTCGGCTCGGGCCCCAATCGCATCGGGCAAGGCATCGAGTTCGACTACTGCTGCGTGCACGCCAGCTTGGCCCTGCGGGACGTGGGCTACGAGACGGTCATGCTCAACTGCAACCCCGAGACGGTCTCGACCGACTACGACACCTCCGACCGCCTCTATTTCGAGCCGCTCACGGCTGAAGACCTCGCCAACGTGCTCGACGCCGAGCAGGAGGCCGGCACAGGCGCCACGGCGCTGGTGGGGGTGGTGGTGTCCCTCGGCGGGCAGACACCGCTCAAACTGGCGTCGTCGATCCCGCCCGAGCTCGTGCTCGGGACGAGCCCCGCCTCCATCGATCTCGCCGAGGACCGCAAGCGCTGGAACGAGCTGTGCCGCGAGCTCGGCATCCCGCAGCCCCCGGGCGGGACGGCGACGAGCGTGGCCGAGGCGCTCGCAGTGGCGGCGGACGTCGGGTACCCGGTGCTCGTTCGTCCTAGCTACGTGCTCGGGGGCCGCGCCATGCAGCTCGTCTACGACGACGACCGCCTGGAACAGGTGGTGGCCGAGCTCTCCCAAGCGTTACGTCGAGAAGGAACCACGCCCGTCTCGCGACCGGTGCTCGTCGACCGTTTCCTCGAGGATGCCATCGAAGTGGACGTGGACGCCGTGCGGGACAGCGCCGGCGAGGTCCTCGTGGCCGGAATCATGGAGCACGTCGAGGAGGCAGGCGTGCACTCCGGCGACTCGGCGTGCGCCCTTCCGCCGCAGACGCTCCCGGCCGACGTGGTCTCAAGCCTGGAGTCGCACACCCGGGCCATCGCCGATGCCCTGCAGGTCGTTGGCCTCATCAATGTGCAGTACGCCGTCAAGGACGGGACGGCGTTCGTGCTGGAGGCCAACCCTCGCGCCAGCCGGACCGTGCCCTTCGTGGCCAAGGCGACCGGCTATCCCCTCGCCAAGGTGGCGGCCCGGGTCATGGTGGGGGAGACCCTGAGCGCGCTGGGTGAAGCCGGCATGGCCGAGCCCTCCGCCGACGGCGAATACGTGAGCGTCAAGGAGGCGGTCCTGCCTTTCAGCCGCTTCCCCGGTGTCGACACGTTGCTCGGGCCCGAGATGCGCTCGACCGGTGAAGTCATGGGGGTGGGTACCACCTTCGGCCTCGCCTTCGCCAAGAGCCAGATCGCGGCCGGGACGGCGTTGCCGGCGTCGGGCACCGTGTTCATGTCCTTGGCCGACCGGGACAAACCCGCCGGGCTCGAGGCGGCCCTCGGCTTCGCCTCTCTCGGCTTCGAGCTGGCGGCGACCTCGGGCACGGCCCGCTTTCTCGAGGCGAACGGGATCCCCGTGGCCACGGTGGTGGCCAAGGTGGGCGACCGGGACCCCGCCGGCGCCGACGCGGTGGAGCTCATCTCCTCCGGCAAGGTGCAGCTGGTGGTGAACACGCCTCGAGGCCGAGGCCCCCGCGCCGATGGCGACCACATCCGTGCCGCCGCGCTGTCGAGCCAGGTCCCGTGCCTCACCACCGTGGCAGCCGCCCGAGCGGCGGCGGCCGGCATCGCCGACTGGCGACGCCACCCGTTGTCGGTGGTGAGCCTCCAGGAAGTCCATCGCAACGGGGCTCGAGCGGGGCAGCGGTGAGGGCGGCCATCGGCAGGGTCGACCTGCGCAGCGCAGTGGGATCGTTGATGTTCCCCAACCCCATCCTCACGGCCTCGGGGACAGCGGGACACGGGGCCGAGCTGGCCGGCTACGTGGATCTCACTCGACTGGGCGCCGTAGTGGTCAAGTCGCTGTCGGCCGATCCGTGGCCGGGCAACCCGGCTCCCCGGGTGTCGGAGACGCCGGCGGGGATGCTCAACTCCGTCGGCCTGCAGGGGCCGGGCATGGCGCGCTGGCTCGAGGAGGACCTTCCCGCCCTCGCCGATCGCGGCGCCCGGGTGGTGGTGAGCATCTGGGGGCGGCGGGTGCAGGAGTTCGAGCGGGCGGCGGCCATGATGGCCGGGGCTCCCGCCGTGGTGGCAGTCGAGGTCAACGTGAGCTGTCCCAACTTGGAGGACCGCAGCCGCATGTTCGCCCACTCGCCCTCTGCCACCGCTGAGGCGGTGGCCGCGACGGCGGCCGCCGGGGTGCCGCGCTGGGTCAAGCTCAGCCCGAACACCGACGCCCTGCTCGAGGTGGCGGATGCCGCCCTGGCTGCGGGCGCTGAGTCCCTCGTGCTCGTGAACACCGTCCTCGGCATGGCCATAGACACGACCCGACGCGCCTACGCCCTCGGGTCGGGGCCCATGGGCGGCGGGCTGTCGGGCCCGGCGATCCGACCGGTGGCGGTCCGGGCCGTGCACGACGCTCGAGCCGCCTTTCCGACGGTCGGCATCGTCGGCGTGGGCGGGGTGACCCGGGGTGTCGACGCCGTAGAGCTCCTCATGGCGGGCGCCAACGCCGTGGAGGTGGGCACGGCCACCTTCCGCGATCCGAGAGCACCGGCCCGGGTGCTGTCCGGGCTCACCCGTTGGTGCCGACAGCACCGGGTGCGATCGGTCAACGAGATCGTGAGCGCGGTGCACGGAAGAAGAGGCGATGAGATCGAGGACAGCCGGACCGTCGTGGTGGGAGGCGGCGATGGTTGACGACGCGGGCGCCGAACCTCGCCAGCGCCTGGCGCTGGCGCTCGACTTCGACGACTTGGTCGTGGCGCTACGAATGGCCCGCCGGCTGCGCCCCTACTTCGGCGTGGCCAAAGTGGGGCTGGAGCTCTTCGGGGCGGCCGGGCCCGAGACCGTCTCCTCGCTCACCGTCGAGGGATATCGCGTCTTCCTCGATCTGAAACTGCACGACATCCCTACCACGGTCCGCCGTGCCGCCACGGTCTTGGGCGGCCTGGGAACGGCGTTCACCACCGTCCACACCCAAGGCGGCATCGACATGCTTCGCGCCGCCGTGGAGGGGATGGCGGCGGGCGCCGCTGCCGCTGGCGCCCCGGCGCCGTGCGTGCTCGGCGTCACCGTCCTCACCAGTGACGCCGAGGCACCCCCCTCAATCCTGGCCGACCGGGCCCGTCTGGCCGCCGAAGCGGGCTGTGGGGGGCTCGTGTGCGCTGCGAGTGACCTGGGAATAACCGGCCAGGTGGCGCCCGACCTCGTGAAGGTCGTTCCCGGGATACGACCGGCGGGCACCGCCCGTGACGATCAGGCACGCGCCGCCACGCCGGCCGCCGCGCTGGCGGCGGGGGCCGATTTGCTGGTAGTTGGAAGGGCGGTCACCACGGCGGAGGAACCGGAGCGAATTGCCGCCGCGTTGCTCGACGAGGTGACTGGATCGACCGCCGTTCCCAAATGACCCTCTCCGAGGAGGAAGCTAAGGTGACCGTCATGCCGCAACCTCCTGCACTGACCCCCGAGCAGCGCCAGGCGGCGCTCGACAAGGCCGCCAAGGTCCGCCGCGAGCGGGCCGAGGTCAAGGAGAAGCTGAAGATGGGCTCGATGAGCCTGGCGGAGTTGCTGAACCAAGCGGACACGAACGAGACGGTGGGGAAGATGAAAGTCCTCTCTGTTCTGGAGTCGCTGCCCGGGCTCGGCAAGGTGAAGGCCCGGCGGCTGATGGAAGCGGTGGGCATCAGCGAGAGCCGTCGTCTGCAGGGTCTTGGCGTCAATCAGCGCGAAGCACTGCTGGCGCAGACGAACAAGACCTGACCTTCAACTGATCGTCATCATCTCCGGCCCCGGGGGGACCGGGAAGGGAACTGTCGCCACCCGACTGGTCGAACGCGATCCGTCGCTGTGGCTGAGCCGATCGTGGACGACTCGCCCACCGAGGCCGGGTGAGTCACCGGACGCGTACACGTTCGTCGACGACGCCCGATTCGATGCGGCCTCGGCGGCCGGTCAGTTCCTGGAATGGGCCGAGTTTCTGGGACATCGCTACGGCACGCCCCAGCCCGCCCCGCCCCCCGGGACCGACGTCCTTCTCGAGATCGAGTTGCAGGGCGCCCGGCAGGTGCTCGAGCAGCATCCCGACGCCCTGTTGATCCTCCTCGTGCCGCCCTCGCCCGAAGTCCAAGCCGAGCGCCTGTTGGCCCGAGGCGACTCCGAGGAAGAAGCGGTGCGCCGCGTCGAAAAGGGCCAGCTGGAGGAGCGCGAGGGCCGGGCACTCACCCAGTACGTCGTGGTCAACGACGACCTGGACCGGGCCGTGGCCGAGGTGGCCGGTATACTGGAACGCCACCGCAGAGGCGCCGAGGCGAAGCCCGGCGCCGAGCCCCGGAAGGGAATTTGATGGCCCAGCGCCGCCCTACCCTCATGGACCCACCCGTCGAGGACCTCCTCGACAAAGTCGACTCCAAGTTCACCTTGGTCGCCCTGTCGGCCAAGCGAGCTCGGCAGATCAACTCGTACTACAACCAGCTAGGCGAGGGTCTGGGGGTAGTGGTGCCGCCTCAGGTGACCTCCGTCTCGGGCAAGCCGCTCACGATCGCCTTCGAGGAGATCGCCGCCGCCAAAGCGACGTTCCACCGACCCGACCCCGACGCCGAAGAGACGGCTGAGGGCGAGGGTGGCGAGACCGCGCTCGAGGCGGTCGTCGACCCCGACCCCACCACCGTGCCGGCCGAGTCCGACGACGCCGGTCCCGGGGCCTGAGCGGCGGCATCGTCGTGTCCCTGGAGGCCGGGGACGACCAGGACCGGCCGCCGTCGCTGTCGGGGCGATACGTCGTTCTCGGGGTGACGGGCGGCATCGCCGCTTACAAAGCCGCTGAGCTGTGCCGCCGGCTGATCGAGATGGGCGCCCACGTGGCACCGGTCATGACCGAGGACGCCACGCGCTTTCTCGGCGAGCTCACCTTGTCGGCGCTGGCGTCCGAGCCGGTGCGTCGCAGCCTCTGGGACGCACCCGAGCCGATTCCCCACACACGTCTCGGTCAGCGTGCCGACGTCGTGCTCGTGGCCCCGGCCACGGCCCGCTTCATCGGGGCCTACGCCCACGGCATCTCCGACGACCTCCTCACGACGACGGTGCTGGCCACGCGTGCTCCGGTCGTGGTGTGCCCGGCCATGCACACCGAGATGTGGGAGCACCCGGCGGTACAGGAGAACCTGGAGGTGCTGCGCCGGCGCGGGGTCACGGTCGTCCCCCCG
>Ga0307479_10003284_pt1 | contig 14704 bp, 13 predicted proteins | sample atmos_gasesECM4C_FD_203743 | JGI IMG/M metagenome (GOLD analysis project Ga0307479, IMG submission 203743) | Hardwood forest soil microbial communities from Morgan-Monroe State Forest, Indiana, United States - atmos_gasesECM4C_515 | ecosystem: Environmental > Terrestrial > Soil > Temperate...
CCCTCCCGAATTATCAGTTCGTCGAAAATCGCGAGTGGATCGGCGAAGCCATTCACTACCACATCGGCGTAGATGGCATCAGCATCTTCCTCGTCCTGCTGACGACGTTTCTCACACCGCTCGCGATCCTCTGCTCCTGGAATTCCATTCACGAAAAAGTAAAGGGATTCTTCATCGCGATTCTGGTCATCGAGACGGCCATGATCGGCGTCTTCGTTTCGCTCGACCTGTTTCTCTTTTTCGTTTTCTGGGAGCTGACGCTGATTCCGATGTATTTCCTCATCGGCATCTGGGGGCACGAGCGCCGTATTTACGCAGCCGTGAAATTCATTCTTTACACGATGTTCGGTTCGATTCTGATGTTGGTCGCCATTCTGTGGCTTTACAACCTCACCAACACGTTCGACCTGCCGAGCATCCAGGCGGCGCTGCAATTCAGAGTTCCGCTTTCACCGCAGACGGAATTGCTGTTGTTTGGAGCATTCTTCCTGGCGTTTGCGATTAAAGTGCCGCTGTTCCCGCTGCACACCTGGCTGCCCGACGCACACACCGAAGCGCCTACCGCCGGTTCCGTGATTCTAGCGGGCGTGATGCTGAAACTCGGAACTTATGGAATGCTTCGGTTCTGCTTGCCTTTGTTTCCGGACGCGGCGCACCGCGCGGCTCCCTATATTGGCGTGCTCGCAATTATCGGTATCGTCTACGGCGCCCTGGTGGCTACGGTGCAGCACGATCTGAAGCGCCTTGTGGCCTACACGTCGGTGAGCCACCTTGGATTCGTGGTGCTCGGAATTTTTGCCTTCAACACGATTTCGATTCAGGGCGCGATCTACCAGATGCTCAACCACGGCGTTTCCACCGGCGGACTTTTCCTCGCCGTCGGCATGCTCTACGACCGCCGCCACACGCACGAGATCAAGGAGTACGGCGGCCTCGCGACACCGATGCCCGTCCTGATGTCAGGGTTCCTGTTCATTTCGTTGTCGTCACTTGCCTTGCCGCTGATGAATGGTTTCGTTGGTGAATTTCTGATCCTGATTGGTGTCTACCAGCACCACGCGGCGTGGGCGTCGTGGGCTGCGAGCGGTGCGGTACTTTCCGCAATTTATCTGTTGTGGGCGTATCAGCGGGTCGCGCTCGGCGAAGTGACGGTCGAAAAGAATCGCACGCTGCCGGACGCGTCGAATCGCGAGCGGCTGATTCTCGCGACGATCACCATCGCGATTCTGTTTATGGGCGTCGCTTCGCCGCTGTTCACGCGACGGATGGAGAGCGCCACGGACAACCTGCTGGAGCATGCAAACCGCCCTCAGAACGCTTCGCATCCTAAACTCACGCGGTCTCTCATAACTACTGCCGAAATCAGCATCGCCTTGGACCGCCGGGTAGCGCCGTGATCGCCATGCCCGCCGAACAACTCGCCAACATCGAGCGGCTCGCGCCGGAAATTGTGTTGTGCGCTTTCGGCGTCCTAATTATGTGCGTGGATCTGTTCCTGCAAGCGCCGAGCCGCAAAATCCTGGGCTGGTTTGGATGCGCCGGGACGCTCGCGGCACTTGGATCCGTGTGGTATACGGCGCGAAATCCGGGCCCTGCCTATTCGAATCTCATTCGTGCGGACGCATTCAGCGTTTTCGTCCACATCGTTGTGATCGGGGCTTCGACGCTTGCGATCCTGGGTTCCCTGAACTATCTCGATGCCGAAGGCATCCAGCGCGGCGAATACTACGCTCTGGTGCTGTTTGCGACAGCGGGTATGGGAATCCTGGCGGGCGCGAACGAGCTTGTTACCGCGTTCATCGGCCTCGAAATGAGTTCTATCTCCACTTACATTCTGGCCGGCTTCCGACGACGCGCGCTCCAGTCGAACGAAGCCTCGTTGAAATATTTCATCCTCGGATCGTTTGCTACGGCTTTCTTTCTCTATGGGATCGCCATGATCTATGGCGCGACGGGCAGCACGCAGCTCGATCGGATTCAAAACGTGCTCAATGCAAAACCGGCGGGCGCTCTCTCGATTCTCGGCCTGGGACTGGTCTTCATTGGACTCGGCTTCAAGGTGGTCGCGGCGCCCTTCCAGATTTATGCGCCCGATGTCTACGAAGGCGCGCCCACGCCTGTAACAGCGCTGCTGGCGTCCGCTCCCAAAGCGGCGACGTTCGCGCTGATGCTGCGCATCTTCGACACGTCGTTCGCAACCACGGGGCATCTCTGGTCCTGGGCGATCTGGGGCTCCGCGATTCTCACCATGTTCATCGGCAATCTCGCTGCACTGGCGCAAACGAACGTGAAGCGTATGCTGGCATATTCTTCAATCGCACATGCTGGATACATTCTGGTTGCGTTCACGGCCTCGACGGCCGTCGGCATTGCTGCTGTTCTTTTTTATCTCGCAGCTTACGCGTTGATGAAGGTTGGCGCATTTCTGGTTCTCACGCACCTCGGCCAGCAAGGCGAAAAACGCCTCGAAATCCGCGACTATGCAGGTTTAGGCTCGAAGCAGCCGATCCTCGCGGCGTGCTTCTCGCTGTTCTTGCTTTCCCTGCTTGGACTGCCCGCGACGGGCGGCTTTCTTGGAAAATTCTTCGCGTTTCAGGCGGCGCTTGATTCGCGAATGGTGTGGCTTGTCGTGATCGCGGCCATCAACAGCGTCATTGGCGCGTTTTACTATTTGCGCGTGATTGTGGCGATGTATTTCTGGGAACCGTCGAACGACTACACACCTACGCGCGTCGCCCCAGCGCTAACCGCCGCACTGTTCGTCGCCGCTGTGGGCACGCTGTACCTGGGCCTCTTCCCCTCACGCGTGCTGGTCTTCGCAAAAACGGCTGCCGATTCCCTTTCGTTGCGCTAAGCGCGATACCCAAAAAAGAACATGGCCCGAAAGCTCGCTCCTCGCGAGCCTCCGGGCCGATCCAGTTTCGACTTCGTGTTATTTCACGCGGATAAACATAGTTGCAAACGTGTAGAGTGCCATGGATTCGATCAACACCAGAGCTAGAATCAACGCAAAACGTATGGCGGCGGTAGCGCCTGGATTCCTCGCCATGCCCTCGCAGGCTGCTGCCGTAGCCCGGGCCTGAGCGTAACCGCAACCGGCCGACGCAATCGCCATGCTGAAGCCGGCGGTGATAGCAACCCAGTTGACTGCCGATCCAGCCGCCTCCGGTGCGCCACCCTGGGCCGCAAAAGCCGCAGGTACAAACACGCTGACAGCGATAGCCGCCAGCACAAACAGCACATACTTTTTCATGGTGTTCTCCTCGCTATAAAGTAGCCGCCAGGAGGTGGTTCCCGGACATCCCTCGTGCAGCCGGGCTCACACTGGAACGGCGATGATGCCGGTATGAATGCTCCTATCAGTGCTCGGTCGCGACAGCTCCGGAAACGTATATGACCGGCAGAATCGTAAATACGAATGCTTGCAGGACCGCGACGAATATATGAAGGGCGATGAACACGATCGGAAGCAGCAGCGGCAGGAAAAAGGTCGCATACAGCGCCGAATTCACCTTGCCTAGAAACAAAAAGAGCTCGAGAAGAAGTCCCAAAAAGATTCCGTAAAGAAGCTCGCTGACGAGCATATTGACCCACAACCGGACGGTCAGCGAGAGGAGCCGGGCGGAATGACTGATGAGTTCGATCGGAAGCATGATGGGCGACATCGCCATTACCGGTCCGAGGAAATGCTTTCCGTGTCCGAGCGGCCCGTGTTTTACGATGCCGCAGAAGTTGTAATACAAGAAGACGACGCAGGCGCATCCGAGCGGAACGCTTACCACCGCTGTCGGCGATTCGAGAGTCGGAATCAGGCTGATCAAGTTGCAGAACAGGACGAAAATGCCGACGCTTCCGATCATTGCGACATACTTTTCGGCGCCGTGGCCCACGTTTTCATCCAGCAGGTCGCAGACGCCAACATTCATTCCGTTCCTCAGCAGCATCTCCATGCACTGCTGCGTGCCGCCTGGCCGGTCCACGGAAATTCGACTCTTAAGCCAAAGAAAGAAAACGACCGAGAGGAGCACAACAAGAATCTCCATCGCGATGTGATTCGGGATGGGGTATTCAGGATTGGAAGGCCGAATGTGCAGAGCGGAAAGCAGCGTCAGCGCCAGTTTGCCGAACAGCCGGTTGACGATCACCGTGAACCAGATGGGATGCTCCATCGTTTCTCTTGAAAGTTCTTAGGACCCGTTCAAGGGTCCAAGTGTGATACCGAGCCGCTCCGAAAAAGCTGCCCAACCATTTCGACGAGCACTGCCGCCACAACCGCAAACAGGCCCGCTAGGACGCTAACAATCACGAACTTGAAGCCACGCAGGATAACATACGCTGCCAAGATCAGCAAAGCGTAGCGGCCAAGGAACTTGAAATAAACGCTTCGCGGAACGCGAATTTTCTCCGCATGTGCCTGTGATGCCGAAAGGCGCGCCAGAGCGCCTATCCCCTGCTTCATCCAGCGAAAGTTAAGCCAGGAGAGCGCCGCGCCCGTCGCGAATCCCACGCCGGCAGTGACGCCCCAGAAGATGGCCGCGCCTGCGGTACCTGCCGCGCCGATTCCAACTGTGAGGTATTCGATGCGACGCTCCGCGGCAGAATAAAACTCCTCATCCGCCGCCATTGCCGTTTCCTTGCTTCTTCTCATCGCGCAGGAGGCGCTTGACGATGTCCCAGATTCCGGCGGCAAACCCAAGTAGGCCTCCCACAAGAGTGAGGGCGGGAGAACTGTGCAACGAGCGGTCAACCAGGTAGCCAAGACCGCCGCCGATCAGGACACCGCCGACCATGATGATGGGAAGCTCCATCGCCAAGGCGAACTGCTGGAGAAAGCTTCGGTTGCGCTTTGGGGAGGGCGGAGGTTGTGAAGCCATAGTTCCCTCCGGGCTCAGCGGCCGAAGGGCGTAAGGATCGAATAGGTCGCGAACCGCAGGAACTGCTCCGGGAAGAGTCCTGCGGCCATTGTGACGATCACCATCGCGGCAAGGGCGAACTTCTGTCCCCAGGAAATCACGGGGCGCACCGAATCGGTCGATTCCTTCACCCACATCGCGGCCACCAACCGGAAGTAATAGTAAACGGCGGGCAGAATGTAAGCGACCGCGATGACCGCCAGCACGTAGTGCTTCGTCTCGATCAGCGCCCAAAATACGAGCAGCTTCGCAACGAACCCGGCGGTCGGCGGAACTCCCGCAAGCGAGAGAAGAAAGATCAGCATCAGAACGGCAGCGCCCGGATTACGCTGAATGAGCCCGTTCAGGTCATCCACTTCGTCGCCGATAACACCCTTGCGCCGCAACAGAATCACGATGGCAAAAGCGCCGGTATTGAAAAACGCGTAGACCAGAAGATAAAACGCCATCGCTTGCAGGCCACGCTCGTGGAGCGAGCCGTCCCGGTTCACCGAAGCGACAAGGCCGAGCAGAATGTATCCGACCTGCGTGATGGACGAGTAGGCGAGCAGGCGCTTTACGTTTGATTGCGTGATCGCCGCGAGCGTGCCGATGGTCATCGAGAGCACGGCAACAACCGCCATGATTGTGACCCAGTCGATATTCACCGGCCAGAAAACCGTAAGGAACAGCCGCAGCAGCAGCGCAAAGCTTGCCGTCTTCGAAGCGACGCTTACGTAGGCTGAAATCGCGGTGGGCGCGCCTTCGTACACGTCTGGCGCCCACTGATGGAATGGCACGGCAGCAATCTTGAAAAACACTCCCGCCGCAACCGTGCCGAGCGCGAGGAACGTGAGAAGATCTCCTCGCAAGCCGCCGGCGTTGCGTTCCGCGATTCTTGCGGCAATCACGGTGAGATTTGTCGAGCCTGCCAGCCCGTACAGTATGGAAAAGCCGTAGGCGAGGATGCCGGAGCTGAACGCTCCGATGAGCAGATATTTCATCGCAGCTTCGTTGGACCGGCGGTCGCGCCGCAGGAATCCGGTGAGCACGTAGAAGCTTAGCGCCATCGTCTCGAGGCCGAGGAACAGCACGATCAGGTCGTTGCCGCACGCAAGAAACATCATGCCGACCGTGGCGAACAGCATCAACGCGTAATATTCGCCGTGCTGTTCCTGCTCGATTTCCATGTAGCGAACCGATAGCAGAATCACGAGCGCCGTGGACGCAAGAAACACAAAGCCGAAGAAAATAAAAAATGGATCGATGACGATGGATTGATCGAATCTCAGATTCGCCGGCGACGCCACGCCTCGCATCATCCAAAGAGGTACTGCGCTGAATCCCACGCCGAGCAAGGCCGTCAGCGAATTCCAGGATCTCTGGCGATCGGTGAGCAGAAAATCCGTCACCATCACCGCCAGGCCAAAAAAAGCGAGCATCGCCGCGGGCAAAATGAAGAAAAAGTCGCCCCGGGCTTGCTCGAAAATGACGCGCCAATCCATTTACTTCACCTCGGCGAATTAGACGGCGTTGCCGGGTTAGCCAAGCGAATCGACGCCCTAGGAACCGCCGACGCGTGTTGCTGTGCCAGGTAGTAGCCGGGATTCACTCGCTGAACAATTTGGTCCACGGGCGCCTTTACCACCTCGAAGAACGGCTTCGGATATATGCCGATCCAGAAAGCGAAAACGATCAGCGGGACGAGCGTGGCGTACTCGCGCCAATTCAAATCGGGCAGGTGCTCGTTCGCTGGATTCGTGACGTTGCCGAACATTACGCGCTGGTAAAGCCACAGTAGATAAGCGGCTCCCAACACCACTCCGAACACACCCCACGCCGCCCATTGCCAGCGCACCTCGAACGCGCCGCGCAGAATCGTGAACTCGCCGATGAACCCGTTCAGCAGCGGCATGCCGAGAGAACTCAGCGTGACGATCATGTACACCGCCGCAAAATTCGGCATCGGCGTCGATAGGCCGCCAAACTCCGAAATCAAGCGCGTGTGCCGCCGCTCGTACAGCACGCCGACGATCAAGAACAATGCGCCCGTTGAAATCCCGTGATTGATCTGCTGGATGATGCTGCCCTGCAGCCCCAACGGCGTGAGCGCAAAGATTCCCAGCGTGCAGAAGCCCATGTGGCTCACGGACGAATACGCGATCAACTTCTTCATATCCTTCTGCATCATGCAGACCAGCGCGCCGTAGATGATTGCTATCAGTGAAAGCGCGATCATGATCCCGCGGTATTGGTTTGTGGCGTCCGGAAGCATCGGCAGCGAGAACCGTAGAAAACCGTACGTCCCCATTTTGAGCAGAACGCCTGCCAGGATAACCGACCCTGCCGTGGGCGCTTCGGTGTGCGCGTCCGGCAGCCAGGTGTGGAACGGAAACATCGGCACCTTGATCGCGAATGCGAAAAAGAAGCCCCAGAAGAGCCAGCGTTGCAGTTGCACGGCAAACATGGGTGTCGGTGATTCCAGGATTGCTTTGATGCTGAACGTATGCGCGTTGAAATAAATCGCGAGAATCGCAAGCAGCATCAACACCGAGCCGGCCAGCGTGTACAGGAAAAACTTAATCGCCGCATACAGCCGCCGGTCGCTGCCCCACACGCCGATCAGGAAGTACATCGGAACGAGCATCACTTCCCAGAAGACGTAGAACAGCACGAAATCGAGCGACATGAACACGCCAAGCATGCCGGTCTGAAGCAAAAGGAACAGGATGTAGTATTCCTTCTGGCGCTTTTGAATGGCGGACCACGATGACAGGATCGAAATCGCGCCAAGAATTGTCGTCAGCATCACCATCAGGAAGCTCAGGCCGTCGATGCCCACGGTATAACGCGCGCCTATGGAAGGGATCCAGCTCAGATCCTGGACGAATTGAAACTGGTGCGCGCCTTCGTGCCAGTTGAAGCGCCCAATCAGCGGCAGGGAGGCCGCCAGTCCGAGGAAGCCGAAAATATTGCCCATCCAGCGGTGCAGGTCAGCACGCTCGCGCGGAATGAAAAGCATCAGGATTCCGCCGACGATCGGTGTGAATAAGATCGTGCTTAAGATGTGATTATCGGAGAAAAGCATCCGTTTCCTCGCTTCGATTGCCTAAGTGCATCCCTTACCCAATGGCACCAGTGACTCGCTTAATGAATCGCGTGCCGCACAATATGCAAGTAGTACGCCAGAACTCCAATCAAGCCGATCACGACCAACAACATATAGCTCTGCACCCGCCCGCCCTGCATCATCCGCACCGGATAGCTGAACAGCCACACGATACGCGCGCCCAGCCGCACCGAGCCGTCCACAATCCAGGTGTCCCACCACATCGAAACCCGCGAAATCGCGCGCGTGAGCCATCCCGCGCCGTTCACGCCCGCTCCATCAATCACGTTTCGATCGAAGGCTCCGAGCGTCAAACCCAAATCCTTCGCGCGGTTCACGAACATCGCGTCGTAAATCTGATCCACATAATATTTGTTGTAAACAGTGCGATAGAAGCCGCCAAAGCTTGCGGCAATCTTCCTGGGCAGGTCGTTGCGTTTGATGTAAAGCAACCACGCGAGGACAATCCCCGCCAGCGCCATCGCCACGGACGCACCCATCAGCGCGTATTCCTCACCTGGCGCCAACGCCGAGTGTTCTTCGAGCTGCTCCTTGATGGTCTGCTTCCCCGCCTCCGCAAGCAGTCCTTGACGGCCAAAGATCGGTTCCACACGAATCTCGTGATGAATGGTCACGACGGGCTCGAGGAAGCGCGCGAAGCGATGACCGACGCCAATCCAACCGCCGATCACTGACAGAACCGCCAGAATTACGAGGGGAATCAGCATCGACCGCGGCGATTCGTGGATGTGATGCTCGACCTCATGATCCACGCGCGACTGGCCATGGAACGTCAGGAACAACAAGCGAAACATGTAGAAGGCTGTCATCCCGGCAGTGAGCCAGCCGACAAACCAGAGAATATGGCTGCGCTCGAAGGAATGGCCCAGGATTTCGTCCTTGCTGAAGAAACCTGCGAGCGGGGGGACGCCCGCGATCGCCAGCGTCGCGATCAGCATCGTCCGATACGTCACTGGAATTTTCTTCGCCAGAGCTCCCATTTTCTGCATGTCCTGCTCTCCGCTCACCGCATGAATCACGCTGCCGGCAGCCAGGAACAACAGCCCTTTGAAGAACGCATGCGTCATCAGGTGAAAGATGCCAGCTGCGAACGCGCCAACTCCCAGGGCCAGGAACATATAGCCGAGCTGAGAGATCGTCGAGTAGGCGAGGACCTTCTTGATGTCGTTCTGCACCAAGCCCATCGACGCGGCAAACAGGGCCGTAGCCGCGCCAATCACCGCCACCACCGTCATTGCCGCCGGCGCCAGCTGATAGATCGCGCTGGTGCGCGTCACCATGTAGACGCCGGCCGTCACCATCGTCGCCGCGTGAATCAACGCACTAACGGGCGTCGGCCCTTCCATCGCATCGGGCAGCCACACATACAACGGAATCTGCGCCGACTTCCCCGTCGCGCCCACGAAGAACAGAAGCGCAATCGCCGTAAGGCGCGGATCGCCCCACGCAAAATGACCGGCAGCAAGTGCCGGCCCAATTTCGTTGAATCGAATCGTGCCAAGCACCGCCGAGGTCGTGAAAATTCCCAGCAGGAAACCTGCATCACCGATGCGGTTCACGATGAAGGCTTTTTTCCCGGCGTCCGACGCGGATTTCTTGTGGAAATAAAAACCAATCAGAAGATAGCTGCACGTCCCCACGCCTTCCCAGCCCACGAACAACAAAAGTAAATTGTTCGCGAGCACCAGCATAAGCATCGAGAACATGAAAAGATTGAGGTAGCCGAAGAAGCGGTAGTAGCCCCCTTCGTGCGCCATGTAGCCGGTCGCATAGACATGGATCAGAAAGCCGACGCCGGTGACGATCAGAGTCATTACCGACGAAAGCGGGTCGAGCTGAAATCCCCAGTCGGCAACAAATTTCGCCATCCCGCCGCCCAGCGTGTGATACGGAATTGCAGGAATCCACTCGAAGAGAATTTTCGACGCGACGCGCTCACCCACCGGCATTCCAAGCAACTGAAAGAATGCCCCAACCGAAAACAGAAACGAAACGAACACGCTTCCAGCGCACAGCCAACTGACGACATCGTTCTTCAATCTTCGCCCGAAAAAGAACATCGCCGCCGCCGTTATCAGCGGAAACATCGGGATGAGCCAGATGCGGTCGAGAAAGAACGGCAACTGAACGTTCATCAGGCGTCCTTCACCATTTCAGCATGTCCATTTCATCCGCCAACACCGTCTCGCGGTTCCTGAAAAACGCGAGGATAATTCCTAGCCCCACTGCCGCTTCAGCCGCCGCGTCCGTAATCACGAAAATTGCGAACACCTGCCCGTCCACCGAGCCCCACATCCGTGAAAACGCCATCAGGTTGATGTTCACCGCGTTCAGAATCAGCTCGATCGACATCAGCATCACAATCACGTTCCGCCGCGTCAGCACGCCGATCACGCCGATCGTGAACAGCGCTAGGCTTAGCAGCAGATAATAGTCCGGTGCAATCATCGACTGTGGTGTCGCCATCACACCCTCCGCTTCGCCATCACCACCGCGCCAATCATCGCCACAAGCAGCAGCACTGACGCAATTTCAAACGGTAGCATGTAGTGCTGGAACAGCGCCTGTCCGATCGCTTCCGTGTTTTTGGGCGACACATCCACTGCGGGCGCCGGCAATCGCAACTCGCCTCGGCCAATCCATAATGCGAAAAGCACCTGCGCGCCCAGGACTAGAGCCAGCACCCCAGCCGCCCACTTCTGCCGGTTGAACTGCACCAGCCGCATCGATACGTCGAGATTCACCAGCATGATTACGAATACAAACAGCACCATAATCCCGCCGACGTAAAGAATAATCTGCACCACAAAGAGAAATTCCGCCTGCAGTTGCAGAAAAATTCCGGCAGTCGCGAGCAGCGCCCCGATTAAGAACACGGCGCTGTGAACGATGTTCCGCCGCGTCACCATCAAAATCGAGCAACCAATGGCCATAACCGAGAAGAACGCAAACAATATGTAATTCATCGCCATCTAATCGCCGCCTGCCGTTTCAGTAGCAGGTTCGTGTTTCTGATCCCTCGACGCCAGCCACAACGCCACCGCGAGCGTAAAAATCGTCGCAAGAATCATCGTAATTCGCGGGTACCATCCCCATTCCTCCGACGCCACTCGCGCCGTTGCCACTGCGATCAGGTTCACCAGCGCCAGTGGAATCAGGAACCGCCATCCGAGCCTCATCAGTTGATCGAAACGGTACCGCGGAAAAGTAAATCGAATCCAGAGGAAAGCGTACAAATAAGCCATCACCTTCACCAGGAACCAGAAACCGCCGTAAACTCCCTGGCGCACTCCCTCGGGCGCAAACAGCGCCGCTGCCATCGCCCCGGCAAGCGCCAGGCACAAGCCGCCGACGGTAGCCATTACGATCTTCTGAATTTTCACCGGCTGCTTGGGAGCGAGCCAGAAACAATACGCCGCCACGCCGAGAAATACGAGCCCCGGAATCGCGTCCATAATTTCCACGGACGTTCCGGGAAGATGATCCGCGAAACGCGGGAATGGGCGCAGCCAGCCGCCCAAAAACAGCGTCGTGGCGATCCCCGCCACGATGATCATGTTCGCGTACTCCGCCAGAAAATAAAGCGACCAGCGGAATCCGCTGTACTCGGTCATATAACCAGCCACCAGTTCCGATTCCGCTTCCGGCAAATCAAAGGGCGCGCGGTTCGTTTCCGCAATCGATCCCACAAGATAAATAAAGAAGCCGATGGGTACCGAGAAAACGAACCATTCGCCCTGGTCGTACTGTGCCTGCACGATGTCCTTTAGGGAAAGCGAACCGGCCAGCAGCAGCGCCGAAACCAAGCCCAGGCCCGCAGCGGTTTCGTAACTCACCAGCTGTGCCGCGCTCCGCAGCGCGCCAAGTAATGAGTAATGGCTGTTCGACGCCCAGCCTCCCAGCACGATTCCGTAAATCCCGAGCGAGCTGACCGCCAGAATAAACAGCAGCCCCACATTTAAATCCGCAATTTGAAACGCAGGCCCAAACGGCATGGCTGAATAGGCAAGCAGCGCCATGGTCACGCTCACCAGCGGCGCGACCCAGAACATGAGCTTGTCGGCTTTCTCCGGGATAATGTCTTCCTTGAGCAGCAGCTTCACAGCATCAGCAATCGGCTGAAGCAATCCGTGCGGCCCTACGCGCATCGGCCCAAGCCGCGCCTGCATGTCGGCCATTACTTTGCGTTCGAGCAGCACGATGTAGCCCGCCATCAGCGGCAGCACCGCGACGATCACCACGCCGTAAACCACCGGCAGCACGTACGGCAGAATCGAAGGTGGAATCAGGTGGCCCATTCCTATCGGTCCACTTCCCCCAGAACGATATCGATCGTCCCGATGATGGCAACCACATCCGCTACCAGCGAGCCCCGTGCCATTCTGTCGAAAGCCTGCAAATTAATAAACGACGGCGGCCGCACTCGCACGCGATACGCTTGTGTAGTTCCGTCGCTCACGATGTAATAGCCCAGCTCGCCCTTCGGCGCCTCAATTGAGTGATACACCTCGCCCGGCGGCGGCTTCAGCACCTTCCCAACTTTCGCCATGATTGCGCCTGCGGGAATATTTTCGATCGCCTGCAAGCAAATCCGCTGCGACTGCCGCATCTCTTCCATGCGCACGATATAACGATCGTAGGTGTCGCCTGTCGGCCGCGTCGGAATATCGAATTGATAGTCCGCGTACGCCGCGTAGGGCATCGCCTTCCGCAAATCCCATTTCACTCCGCTTGCGCGCAGCACGGGTCCCGTCACGCCCAGTGCGATGGCGTCCGCTGCCGAAAGAATCCCCACGCCCTTCGTGCGACCCACCCAGATGCGGTTTTCCGTCAGCAGCGTTTCGTACTCGTCGATCCGGTGCGTGAAGTCTTCGCAGAACCGCTTCACATCGCTTTCGAACCCGTCGTAGGTCTCATACTGCAATCCGCCGATGCGGAACGCATGCGTCGTCAACCGCGCGCCGCAATATTTCTCGAAGATTTTCAGGATTTCTTCGCGCTCGCGAAAACAGTAGAACACCGGCGTCAACGCTCCGATATCCAGCGCGTGCGTGCCGAGCCACAATAAGTGGCTTGCGATGCGCTGCAGTTCCGTCAGAATGGTCCGCACCACGCGCGCCCGCGGCGGCGCTTCGGCGCCAAGAAGTTTTTCCACCGCCTCACAGTAGCCAAGTCCGTTCGATACCGCCGCCACATAGTCCATACGGTCCACGTAGGGCGCGAACTGCTGATAGCTGCGATGCTCTGCGATTTTCTCGACGCCGCGATGCAGATACCCGATGATGCATTCGGAATCCACCACGCGCTCGCCATCGAGCTTCAATTTCACGCGTAGTACGCCGTGCGTCGACGGGTGCTGTGGGCCCATATTCAAAATGATTTCATCGGCGCCCAGCACCGTCGTCTCGACGTTTGAGAGTCCGCTCGTCCGCGTGTCGGTCATTTTCCGGTTAGCACCGCTACTGCCCGCTCTCGATTCCCAGGTTCTCGCGTACCCAGGCCGTGTCCTGTTTCAAAATGTCGTAATCCTTGCGCAGCGGATGCCCTTCCCACTCTTCCGGCAAAAGGATGCGCTTCAGGTTCGGATGCCCCTCGAAAACGATTCCGAACATGTCGAAGCATTCGCGCTCGAGCCAGTTCGCCGCCGGCCAGACTTCGCAGAGGCTCGGCACCAGCTCTCCGTCGCCGAGATGAGTCTTCAGCCGCACTCGCTCGTTCTTCTGAAACGAGTACAGGATCACGATCACGTCAAACCGCTTCTCGCGATTCGGCCAATCCACAGCCGTCAAATCGACCAGCATGTCGAACTTTTCTTCATCGCGGCAGTAGCGGGAGATTTCTCTCAGCCTCATCGCCTCGACGTTCACAATTGCTTGCTTGCGGTCGAGCGTCGCTTCGCGGATCGCGTTCCCAAACTTCACTTTCAGCCGCTCGACGAACTCATTGTCGAGTGGGACCGGCGCCATCGGATTCGGTTTGGGGGCTGGAGGCGGAGCCGGTTTCGCAGGAACCCCCGCCGTTGGTGCGGCGGGTTTTGCTGGCGCCGGTGGCTTAGGTGGACCGGCGGAAGCGTCCGCCGCCGGTTTGGATGGAGTAGCAGAGCCTTCCGCCGGACCTTCCGGCGGTTTCGAGGGTGGAACCTTTTCCGAGGGGTCTTTGGCCATCGCTTGGATTGGCTGTAGCGCTCGCGCTTTGCGTCCGGAATCGCGCAAACGCTTGCGAGTAGCCCGCCTTTTTAACACACCCCAAAAAACAGCGTCAACTAATTAGGACACAACTGAAACGGCCAAATCGAACGCGGCTGCCGCAATTCCCTGGTAATCACCGATGGTAAACAGCTGCTAAACCCAGTCGAGCGCGCCCTTCTTGTACAGCCACACGTATCCGACCAGCAAGATCCCCAGAAAGACCACCATGGTCACCAGGCCGTAAGCACCTAGTTGCGTGTATTTGATTGCCCAGGGAAACAAAAAAATCGTCTCCACATCGAAAATCACGAACAGTATCGCAACAATGTAAAACCGAACCGAATACCGCCCGCGCGACGACCCTTCTGGCGGTACCCCGCACTCGTAAGGCTCGAGCCGCGCCCCCGTCGTCTTCATATCCGGACGGATGTATTTAGCTACCAGCAGCGTCACCGCCGGAAATGCCGCGCACAGCAGCGCGTAAATCAAAATCG
>Ga0307479_10003286_pt1 | contig 14703 bp, 9 predicted proteins | sample atmos_gasesECM4C_FD_203743 | JGI IMG/M metagenome (GOLD analysis project Ga0307479, IMG submission 203743) | Hardwood forest soil microbial communities from Morgan-Monroe State Forest, Indiana, United States - atmos_gasesECM4C_515 | ecosystem: Environmental > Terrestrial > Soil > Temperate...
CAGGACTTCCAGTACTTCCTGACCCAGGCCAACGCCCCGACCCTCTGGGGCACCCGCACCTGGGCGTACGACACCATCGGCAATCGCCTGAGCGAGGACCGTGGCGGCGGCGCCAAAGACACCTACGCCTATCAAGCCAACGCCGCCAGCCCGCAGGGCGACACGCCGCTCCTCAAGACGATCGCCCTCGCCAACAGCGCCGGCACCAAGTACTTCACCTTCGACCGTGCCGGCAACGAGATCCTCGAGGCGAGCCCCATCTCGCACCTCGACTTCACCCCCGACGCCGCCGGCAAGCTCGGCCGCCTGACCGAGGAGACCCAGCGCAGCACCAGCGTCCTCGCCTACGACGGCCGCGGCTTCCTAGCCAAGGCCCGCAACGCCGTGACCGATTGCGGTCCGCTGGTGACCACGCCGATCTACAGCTCCGATGGTCTCCTCTACCAGCGCCAGCAGCAAGCCCTCTTCACCGCCGCCGTCACCGCCCAGACCCGCATCTTCTACTTCGCGGGCCGCCCCGTAGCACAACTCGACGGCCCGCTTAGCGCAGGCACACTTACCTATCTTTCAGTGGATCACCTCGGCACGCCGATCCTCGCGAGCACCAGCGCAGCGACTGCGAGCTGGAGCGGAGGGTTCGAGCCCTTTGGCCGAGACTTCAGCAACGCCCAGGGTGCAGGCATCTTCCTCCGCCTCCCCGGCCAATGGGATGACGCCGCGTGGGACAATGTGAATCGCGGGTTGGAGCTCCACTACAACGTCAACCGCTGGTATGACGCGCAGACCGCGAGGTACATTAGCCCGGATCCGATCGGACTGACCGAGGACGTCAACCTCTATTCGTACGCTTGGGCAAATCCCTCGAACTGGTCCGATCCACTTGGCCTCCTGCCCCGCAACCTGCCGCCGGAGCTGCCGCCGATCAGAAACTATGGCGAGATCACCGAAGCTTGCAACTCGGACGAGATGACAGAGTGTGAGGCGATCTGCGGCCCGAAAGGCGTCGAGAGCTGCACGGTCACGTCGCGATTCCGGCCGGTGCATGACAGTGACAAGGGTGGGTTAACACTCTGGAAATGGGTGAAATACCCGATGCGTTGCAGGTGCAATGAGCGTCCATACTGGCTCTTGCAGAGATGCGTCAGGAATCTCAAGGAGAACCTGAATGACATGCTTCAATGGCTCGCTGACCATCCTCCGAGCCCACCACAGAGAATCCTTCCCCCGCCCTGGTACCCTCCTCCGGTCATGGTTCCGTTTTAAGTCACGGTGGACGTCTAGCCTCCGCGTTGACCCGCCGGCAGGCAGTGACAGCTCGAACGAACCTACTTTGCGCCCGGGAGTGCGGTCCATGGCGCTGCGCTTCCCTGCCGCTGCCGCGCCCCTTCCTGAGCCGCTCGGAACGTCGATCGGATAGGGCATCGTCATGCGCTTTGAAGAGCGAGATCTCAAACCCTATGCCGAATCCGTTTCAGCCGCCGCGCTGAAAGAGGGCTCGGTCTACTATTCCGTCAGCTACATCGACGAAGAGATGCTCATCCCCACGATGGAAACTCTCGTTTTCATCGGCAGAGACCTTAGACCCGGTGACTCAGGCCAGGTGTATTTCCAAGACGTCCGCTCCTATTCTTGGGGAATCCGCTACGAGACGGCCACCGGAGATGACTGTGCTCGGTTCTCTACGTGGTCAGAGAAGGACGTGGGTGGTATCTTCGAGTTCGAGCGAGCATTGGAGGCATTGATGGGATGCTCCTTAAGGCGCCGGAAGGCGGGTTGGCGCTAGCTGAGGCGGGCATGAACCCAGCTTACAATGGTCCGCTGCCTTCATGTCCGCGTCGCCGGTCTTTACATGGAGAGGATAGGGCCGCCCCAATGCCCTCCGGTGACAATCCATGAACGAGACGGCGCCGGTTTCTCAGCTGGTTCGAGGCGAGAGGTACTCCATCACCTGCATTTGCGAAGAACCGTTCGCGGTCGCGCGTGTTTATTAAGTTTCTACTCGACTGCCGCACGGTTCTACGAAGGCCTCGGTGAGGGAGTTCCTCCGATCTCATCACATCAATTACTTCGACGTCTCGGAACATCGGCTCATCTCTGCCTCTTTACCGCCCAGAGAGGCTCGCGCCGACGGCATCTTCCACATCATCTTTTGGTTCGATGCGGACGGGAGACTGACGCGGCATTGGATCGGGACCGAGTTGGAAAGACTGGCGCGCAAGTAAACAGACAGGTATTGGTGCCGAATGAGCCTCGAAACCCTCCGCTTCCTGCGTTGGCTTCCAGCGATTTTGGTGCTCGCTGCCTCCTCTTGGACTGCATACAATCGTGCACAGCGTCAACCTGGCGCCAGCTAAAACGGATTGCCGAAGCTGACGAAGAACACGATCGGGCCCTCGGGCGGGTTGCGCTCGCGGTGCAGCTTCCAACCGAGCTCGGCGCGCAGGGGGCCGATCGGCGACAGGTAGCGGAAGCCGAAGCCCGCGCCCGACTTGACGCCGTTGGCGCCGGTCAGCCGGATGTCCCGCCAGTCCGCCCAGACGTTGCCGCTGTCGAAGAACAGTGTGCCGCCGAGCGAGCCGAGGATGGGGAAGCGGTAGTCGAAGTTGGCGAGCAGCAGGCCGTTGCCGCCGACCGGCTGGAAGTGGGAGCCGGGGCCGGGCTGGATGAGCGTGCGCCCGCGGATGCCCAGCTGGTCCAGGGCATAGGCGCGGTCGGTGGTGCTGCCGCCGCCGAAGAAGCGCTCGCTGATGTACACGTTGCTCTGCGGCAGCGACGGCGGCACGTCGGGATCGCCGGTGCCCAGGCTCGAGAACGACTCGATGCCGCCGAGGCGCAGGCTGGCGGCGAGCACCCCCGGCGGCCCCAGGTTCACGTACTGGGTCTGCTGCAGGAAGAGCTTGATGAAGTGGGCCTTGGCGCCGATGCCGGGGAAGGAGTACTGGATCTGCGCCAGCGAGCTCCAGCCGCGCGCCGGCACCAGCGGGTCGTCGCGATGGTCGAGCAGCACCGCCGGGATGACGCTGGTCGCCTGCACCGGCCGGTTCTCGCGCTCGATCGAGTTGAGCGCCACGCCGGGATCGACCTGCAAGCGCACCAGCCGGTAGTCCAGGGCCAGCGAGTAGCGGGTGTGCGAGAGCGTCTTCACCGCCTCCGAGCGGCCGCCCCAGCGCCGTACCCGGAAGGTGACCTCGCGCGTGTCGAAGTAGAACAGGGTGGAGTTGAGCGGCACCTGCCGGGCGCCTAGGAACGGCTGGTTGAAGAACAGGCTGAAGCGCTTGTCGAGCGACGACAGGCGCAGGTTGGCGCGCAGGCTGTCGGCGCTGCCGCCCAGGTTGTTGTCGGAGAAGCCGAGCAGGCCGCGCACCTTCTCCTCCGAATCGTAGCCGACGCCGTAGCTGAGGCTCTTCCACTTGCCTTCCTCGACCCGCACCAGCACGTCGCGCTCGGTGTCCAGGGGAGAGCCGATCAGGTCCACGTCGACGCGCGAGAAGATGCCCAGCCGGTAGAGGTTGCTCTCGAGCTGGTAGGGGCGGGACTGGCCGATGGGGTCGCCGGGTTGGATGCGCAGCGTACGGCGGATGACGTCGGTCGAGGTCGCCTGGTTACCGCGCACGATCACCTGGTCGACCACGCGCCGCGGCCCCTCGAGCACCTTGATGGCCACGTCGACCAGGGTGTGCGGGGCGTTCCAGTCGGTCGCGGCCGACGCCTGGGCCTGGGTGTAGCCGGCCTCGCCGTAAGCGCTGCGGATGGCCGCCAACGTCTGCTCGAGCAGCACCGGATGGAAGGGGCCTCCCTCCTTGAGCGGCAGCGCCCGGCGCAGCTTCGCCGCGTCCAGCTTCTCGACGCCGGAGATCTCGAGCTTGACCAGCCGCTGCTGCGGGCCCTCCTCGATCGGCACCCGCAGGCGCAGGACGCTGCCGCGCTCCTCGACCTGCGGCGGCCCGACCTTGGCCTCGGAGTAGCCCTGCAGGGCGTAGTAGGAACGGACGTTGTCGAGATCCTCCTTGAGCGTGTCCCCGACCAGGCGACCGCTGCCCGGATGCAGCACGCTGCGCGGCGCCGTGGACATGAGCGGCGCCAGCTTGGCCGCGTCGATGGCGCGGTTGCCGGAGAACTCGACGGCTGCGAGGGTGTAGACCCGCCCGGGATCGATCGCGATCGTCAGCTCCAGCCTCCCCTCGACGCGGCGCTGGCTCGAGTCGACCCGGACGTGGTAGTGCCCCTGCTGCTGGTACCAGGCGCGCAGCCGCGCCACCGCCTGCTGCACCAGCGCCTCGTCGTAGCCGGCGGCGCCGAGGAAGGGCAGCAACCCTTTCTTCTTCAGCCGCTTGACGTCGGCCCCCCGGATCGTCAGCTTGATCTCGGGCCCGACGTTGATCGGATAGGTCAGGCGCACGCTCGTGGCCGCCTCGTCAAGGGCCTGGCGCGGCTTCTCGACGCGGGCGGCCCCATGCTGCTGCCCGATCAGCCACTCCTGCAGGCGCTCGGCGTCGTCCTCGGCCTGGCGTGCCTGGAATGGCTTGCCCGGCCGGGAGCGCAGGCGAGCGACGAGGGCCGTGGCGGTGAACGGTGCGATGGCGCCGTCGAAGTCGACGGCGCCGATCCTGGCCCGGTCGCCGCTGTCGACCTGGTAGGTCACCACCGCCTGGCGGGCCGCGCTCAGCTCCACGCGCACCCGCACCGTGGCCTTGAAGTAGCCGTTGCGGCGGTAGAGGTCCTGCAGGTTGTAGACGCCCGAGACCACGCTCTCCTCGGCGAGCGGCTGCGCCGGGCGCTGCGGCACCGCCGCCTTGAGATCGGCCGCGGGCAGGCCGAGGCGGCCGGTCACCCGCACCTCGGTGACCTGGGGCACCGGCCGCAGCACCACCACCGCCACCACACCTCCGTCCTCCTCACGGGTGTACAGGGCGACGTCCGACCCCACGCCGGTGGCCACCAGGTTGCGCAGAGTGTGGCGCACGGCGACGTCGTCGAGCGGCTGGCCCGGCCGGATCTCGACCACCGCGGAGACCTGCTCGCGGGGCGGCAGGGGCACGTCGCTGCGGATCTCGACCGCCAGCACCGTCGGGCCGGGCGGCGCGGCCGCGGGGGCCTCCGGGGCCGCGGCGGCCGGCGTCGTCGGGACGGGCGGCGCCGGGGCCGGCGCCGGCGGGGCCGGCTCGGAGGAGGCAGGTGGCTGCGCGGAGGCGCGGCCGCCGGCCGCGGTCATCGCCATGGCCAGGCAGGCCGCCGCCGCGGCCAGCGCGCGGTTCAAAAACGGGTCTCCCGCTGCACGTCGACGGCGTAGCTGGTGCCGCTTTGGGTAAGCAGCACGGTGAGGTTCCTGGCCACCTGCCACTCGATCTGGCGCACGTCCAGGCGCGGCGACGACGGGTTGCTGACATAGGTGACGAAGACGTTCTTCGACAGGCGCTTGCCGGCGGTGATCACCACGCCCGAGGTCGGCTGCCCGGCCTGGGTGAGCGTCTGGGTGTCCACGCGGAAGCGGTCGAGGCCGAACAGCCGGCCCACCCGCGACGACACCGCCGAGGCCGCCTGGCCGGCGAGGAACTGCGAGGCCGCGGCACGTCCGGCGGCCTCCCCTTGGACCGGCGGCGGCGGCGCTCCGAGCTCGGGGCGCTGGCCGCCGGCGAGCAGCGAGATGATGTCGATGTCGGTGAGCTCGGCATTGGACGAGAACTTGGCCTGCAGCCGCTCGAGGGTGCCCGAGAGGTTGAGGGTGATGGTGTAGCTCTGCACCTCGGTCTTGAGCGCGAGGTCGACGATGGGGTCGATGCGGTTGGGGTTGGCGAAGGTCAGGCTGCCGCGGTCCACCTGGTACTTGTTGTCGGAGTACTGCAGGGTGCCTCCCGATTCGAGCTGGATGGTGCCGAAGACAACCGGGGTGGCGACCGTGCCGACCACGGTCAGCTCGATGTCGCCGTGCAGGTCGGCGACGTTGTTGGTCACCCGCAGGGCGCCGGGGCCCCGGACGGAGAGGTTGAGCTGCGTCCGGGCGAACAGGTCGTCGGTCGGCACGACCTGCACCCGCTCGCGCTGCAGGCCGCGCAGCAGCAGCTGCAGCGGGTCCACCTGCAAGTCCTCGACGTACAGCGCGCGGTCGAGCCGGACGAGGCCCTGGATCTGGCGGCCGCCGCCGGTGCCCACCAGCGCCAGGGCGGCGTCGCCGCGGCTGACCCAACCATCCGGGAAGCGCAGGCTCACGCCGTTGGCCGACATGTCGAGGCGGTAGGTCACCGCGCGTCCGGCGCCGGGAAGGGCGACCTGGCCGGAGGCGCGCAAGGTGCCGCCGCCGACGCGCCCGACGAGGCTGTCGAGCACCAGGCGATCGCGGTTGAACCGCACCGTGCCTTCCAGGCCCTCGATCGAGGTGGCCAGGCCGGGCACGATCAGCCGGGCATCGTGCAGCACCGCCTGGCCCGAGAGCTCCGGTTCGGCCGCCGTGCCCTTGACCGACGCCAGCAGGTCCACCTCGCCGCCGACGTCGAGGCCCGGCAGGAATAGCTTCGCCCAGCTCGCCGAGACGGTGCTCTGCACCCGCAGGTCGAGCGGGCGCGGCGCGGCCAGGCCGATGCTGCCCGTGGTGTAGACCTCGGCGCCGGTGCCGGCCTCGCCGAGGTACAGCGACCGCACCACGAGGCCGCGCGGGGAGAGGTCCACCACCACCGGCTCGCGGTTGGCGACCTGCCGGCCGGCATAGGCCATGCGCAGCTCGTCGAGCCGCAGCTGCCCGCGGTAGCGGCCGGCGGCGAGGTCGGCGTCGACGGTCAAGGCGCCGGCGAGCGTGCCGGTGAAGTCGGCGGTGGCGGCGGCCTGGGGCGCCGCCGTCGCCTGCGGGGGCGTCGCGGTCGCCTGCTGGGGCGCCGCCGGGGCCTGGGGGGCCGCGCTCGGGGCGGCCTCGCCGGCCCCCGGCAGCTCCCCTCCCGGCGCCGCCAGGCGGGCGAGGCCGGCGAGGTTCTGGGAGCGCAGGTCGAAGCGCAGCGCCGCCTGCCGGCGGTCCAGCCGGCCGCCGCCGTCGAAGGCGAGCAGGCTCCCCCACGCGCCGTTCGCGCGCACCAGCTCGCCATCCCAATCGATCACCACCTGCGCCTCGCCGGGCGGCGTGCCCGCGGTGCGCCGCCCCGCCCAGGCGAGCTCGCGGCCGCGCAGGCTGACCTGCGCCCGCGGCCGGTCGAGAGTGCCGCCGACCGTGGCCATCAGCGCCACCTTGCCCGACAGCTGCGGCGCCTGCAGCCAGCCGGCGAGCGGCGGCGCGGCGAGGTCCAGGGACGGGCCGTCGAGCGTCAGCTCGATGGCGTCGCTTGCGCGGTCGAGGCTGCCGTGCGCCGCGAGCGTCCCCGCCGCGCTCTCGATCACGCCGCCGGTGACGGCAAAGCGGGCGGGGTCCCACGACAGGCGGCCGCGCACCCGTCCCACCGCCACCCCGGCCAGCTGCAGCGCCCGCACCTCGGCGTCGGCCTCGCCGGTCAGGTGGTCGAAGTCGCCGCCCAGGTCGAGCCGCCCCGACACCTCGCCGCCCAGGCCGGCGACCGGGAACCAGGCCGGCAGGTAGGGCAAGAGGCCGGCGGCGGGCCACTGCGCCGCGTCGATCGCCAGGTCGAGCGGCTGGTCGGGCACCGCGCGCCCGGGGCGGGCCAGCGGGATGCGGCCGGAGACGATCAGCGCGCCGGCGCCGGCGGTGGCCTCGAGGCGCATGTCCTCGACCGCCAGGGGCTCCAGGGTGAGGCTGCCGTGCAGGCGGTCGGCCGAGCCCAGGCTGTGGTTCACCACGCCTTGCAGGTCGAGGTCGAAGCGCGCCGAGTAGCCTCCGGGCGAGAGGGTCACCGAGCCGGCGGCGGTGCCATGACCGGCGTTCGGCAGCCAGACCGGCAGCGTCTCCCTGGGCCCGGTCCAGTGCGCGGTCGGCAGCCGCGGGGCCGCCGGCGGGAAAAGCGGCGCCAGGGCGCCGGTGTCGCGCGACAGCAGGCGATAGTCCAGCCGTCCGGAGTCGCGCCGCAGGTCGTAGGTGAAGCCGGTCACCGTCGCCTCCTGGCCGGGGGCGGCGATCGCCACCGTGCCGGCGGTGAGCACGCCTCCGGCCATGCGCAGCGGCACCTCCCCGGAGACCGCCAGGCCCCGGCTGCCCGCCGTCCCGGCCCGGGCTGCCTCGAGGCGCAGCTCCGCCTGGCCGGCGCCCAGCTGCCACTGCGAGCTCTGGAAGCGGTAGCGCAGCCGGCCGGTGGCGCGGCCGGCGAGCGTCACCAGCGGCGGCCCGGGCCCGGCGAACTGGCGCGGGAAGAGGTCGGCGAGGAAGGGCTGCAGCGCGAGGCCCTGGAGCGCCAGGTCGAGCTCCACCGGGCGGCCGCCGTGCGGCCCCGGACCGGCGCCGGTCAGGATCACCACCGGACCGCTCAGCGCGCCGTCCGCGTAGAGGGCGTGGCGCACCTCGACGGCGAGCTTCTCACGGCCGCCGCGGAAGTCCGCGGCCAGGTCGCGGAACTCGCGGTGGAGCACGGCGACGCGCGGCGAGCGCACGCTGCCCGAGTACTCCCAGGCCTCGTGGCGGAAGGTGAAGCGCCCGGCGAGGTCGGCCGGGCCCTCGATCGGCTCGGCGAGGTAGCCGACCCGGTTGACCCACCTGGCCGCCATCCGCGCCGTGACCCCGAGGTCGACCTCGTTGTCGCCCAGCCAGCCGATGGTCCCGTCGACGCGCGCCGCGAGGTCGGGACCGGCGAGGCGCGCGGTGGCGATGCGCAGCCGGTCCGCGTCGAAACGGCCGGTCGCCGACACCGTCAGCGCATAGGGCCGCGCGTCGGGCAGCCGCAGCGCGACCTCCTGCGCGGTCACCAGGTAGTCGAGGACGAAACCGCGGTAGACGGCCGGGGAGCCCGCTTCCCGGCGGGCCTGAGAACCCGGGCCACCAGCGGCCGGCGCCGCCGCGACGGGCACCCTCGGGGCCGGTGCCCCGGGCCTCGCTCTCGGGCCCGGCGCCCCAGGGCCCGGCGCCCCACGGCCCGGCGCCCCAGGGCCCGGCGCCGCGGGGCCAAGTGCCGCAGGACCAGGCGCCCCCGGGGCGGGCGAGGAGAGGCGGGCCCAAAGGGCGCTCGCGGTCAGGTCCAGCCGCGCCCGCCGCTCGTTGAGCTGAAAGGTGCCGTCCTCGATCAGCAGGCGGCCGATGGCCAGCTGCACGCGCTGCGGTCCCTGCGCGCCGCGGTGGCGCAGGCGCGGCAGGTTGTTGGTGCCGTCGGGGTTGAAGCGCAGGTAGAACCGCGGCCGCTCGAGGTCCAGCTGCTGCACCTCGAGGCGGCGCTCGGCCAGCGCGCGCCAGGAGATGCGCGCCCGCGCCAACCCCAGGCGCAGCACCGGCGGGTCGCCGGGCGCCGGTCCCGGGATGGTCAGGCCGCGCAGCTCGAACGACGGGGTGAAGGTCCAGAGGTGGAAGTCGACCGCGCCCAGGGCCACCTCGCGCCCGAGGGCGTCCGAGAGCTCGCCGCGCAGCAGGTCGGCGGCGTTCTCCCGGGCCCACCGGCTGCTCCAGAAAAGGACGTTGGCCGCCCCGAACGCGAGCAGCAGCAGGAGCCCCCAGACGACGGGGCGCACCACCCAGCGGCGGACCCTGCCGGGACGCCGCCGCTCCTGCCGCCGCCGGTCCTCCTCGCCGCGCTCCTCGCGGCGCCGCTCCCGCCGGCTCCGTCGCTCCCGGCGCCGCCGATCCGGGGCCGGCCCGGCAGGTTGGTGGTCGGGTCCCGGCGAGGGCCCGTCCGGGGGCGGCGTCGAGGTGGGGTCGCCGGGCGCCAAGGTCAGGGGCCTCCGCCGTCCTCAGGCCGGTCGAGCCCGCCCCAGCGCAGCTTCTCGCGCAGGTTGTCGTAGAAGCTGCGGTCGCTGACCTTGACCAGGTGGACGGCAGCCGCGCTCTGCGTCACCGCCACCGTCTCGTGATAGCGCAGCTCGGTCCCCTCCTGGCCGTCGAGGGTCAGGTACACCTCTTCGCGCTGGGTCTCGAGGGTGACCTCGATGTGGCTGGAACCGGGCACCACGATCGGCCGCAGCGACAGCGCGTGCGGGCAGATCGGCGTCAACACGGCGACCGGCAGCAGCGGGTGCAGGATCGGGCCGGCGGCAGACAGGTTGTAGGCGGTGGAGCCGGTGGGCGTGGAGATGATCACGCCGTCGGAGCGGTAGCGGGCGATGAGGTGGCCGTCGACCACCATGGTCAGCTCGATGATGCGCGACAGCGCGCTCTTGGTGATCACCGCGTCGTTGAGCACCCGGAAGTGCTCGGCGCCGCGGCTGTCGCCCCGGCGCTCGACGTCGAAGAGCGAGCGCGCCTCGGTGCGGTACTTCCCCGCCAGCACCTGCACCAGCGCGGGATAGAGCTCGGCGCGGCCGATCTCGGTCAAGAACCCGAGGTTGCCGAGGTTGACCCCGAGGATCGCGATCCCCGGCCGCAGCGCGCGGGCCACCGAGAGCAGCGTGCCGTCGCCGCCCAGCGCCACCACCAGGTCGTAGTCGGCGGCCGGGCTGAAGGCGGGCTCGTGACGGCCCAGGGCCGCCAGGGTCGGGCCGTCCAGGAACACCTCGAGACCGCGCCGGCGCAGCCATTCCGCGAGCTCGGCGGCGGTCTCCACCGCCTCGCGGCTGGACCGCTTCGCCACCACGCCGACGCGCCGCACCTTCGGGCGCCGGCCGCTCAACGCGCCCTCCGCCGCAGCAGCACGAACGCCTCACGGTTGCCGCCGCTGCCGGCCACCGGCGAATCGAAGGGATCACCGGCCGGCTCCAGAAAGTCGAGCTCGGCGAGGCGGCGGGCGCAGTCCTCGATCACCTGCCGCCGCAGCGCCTCGTCGCGCAGGATGCCGCCCTTGCCGACGGCGCCCCGGCCGGCCTCGAACTGCGGTTTGACCAGCGCCAGGAGGCACCCGCCGGGGCCGCAGGGGCCGCCCCGGGCCAGGTGGGGCAGCAGCGCCGGCACCACCTTCGCGAGCGAGATGAACGAGACGTCCACGGTGATCAGCTCGCACGGCTCCGGCAGGGCATCGGCCGCGAGGTGGCGGGCGTTGACGCGCTCCATGACCTGGACCCGCGGATCGCGGCGCAGGCGCGCGTCGAGCTGCCCGTGGCCGACGTCGAGCGCGTAGACGCGCCGCGCCCCGCGCGCGAGCAGGCAGTCGGTGAAGCCGCCGGTCGAGGCGCCGACGTCGAGGCAGGCCCAGCCGGCGGGGTCGACGGCGAAGTGGTCGAGGGCGTGCGCCAGCTTGCGGCCGGCGCGCGAGACGTACGGCTCACGCGCCGCGACCGCGAGCACGGCGGCGCCGCCCACCGGCACCCCCGGCTTGTCGATCCGGCGCCCGTCGACGCTCACCAGGCCGGCCATCACGGCGCGCTTCGCCTGCTCGCGGCTGGCAAAGAGTCCGCGCTCGACGAGCAAGTGGTCCAGGCGCGACGCCACCGGCTTGCCTGATCGGTTGGGCCTGATCGGTTGGCCTGCTGGGAGCGGCCGGCGCACTCTGCGCGGCTGGGGTGGCGCGCCGTTGCCGGGCTGGTGTCAGGCGCGCCGCACACCCTCAGCCATGGCGCCCATCTCGGCTATCTCGCCTATCTCCCAATGGCGGAGGCGGGGAGGGCCTCCTCGATGAGCATGATCGGGATGTCCGAGACGATCGGGTAGACGAGCCCGGAGGCGGCGCAGAAGAGCCCCTGCTCGACCACCGGCGCCTCGTCGCGGAAGTGCTCCCGGTATTTTTCCGCCAGCATGCCGCGGACCTCCGGCGGCAGCTCGATGAGCTCCAGCGTTCCCTTGGTCTTGGGGCAGACCAGAATCTCCAGCAGCTCCGGATCGACCGCCATCGGGCTCCCTCTGTCGCCGCGCAGCATAACACACGGACTCAGCGGGATAGAACGAAAACGCACCGTTTCCGCGAGGGGTTGGGAGGGGGCGTCGCCGCGGGCGCAGCGGGATAAGATCCCCTGCATGCCTGAGCGGAGACAGGGCGGACCGGCGCCGGAGATTTCCCTGGTCATCCCGGTCTACGACGAGGAGCCGAACCTGCCGCCGCTCGCCGAGGAGATCCGGCACACGATGCAGGCGCTCGGCCGGCCTTACGAGGTGCTGTTCGTCGACGACGGCTCGACCGACGGCAGCCTCGCCACGCTGATCCGGCTGGCGGCCCAGGACCCGGCGGTGCGGGTGATCCGGCAGGCCGAGAACGCCGGGCAGTCGGCGGCGCTGGACGCCGGTTTCCGCCACGCCCGCGGCGCCATCGTCGTCACCCTGGACGCCGACCTGCAGAACGATCCGGCGGACATCCCGCTGCTGCTGGCGCGCCTCGAGCAGGACGGCGGCTGCGACGTGGTCTGCGGCGTGCGGGCCCGCCGGCGGGACAGCTGGGTGCGCCGGCTGTCGTCCGGCATCGCCAACGCGGTGCGCAACCGCCTGACGCACGAGGCCGTGGCCGACGTCGGCTGCACGCTCCGCGCCTGCCGCGCCGAGTACCTGCGGCGCCTGCCGGTGTGGAACGGCATGCATCGCTTCCTGCCGACGCTGCTGCGCATGGCCGGCGCCCGCGTCGCCGAGGTGGACGTCAGCCACCGGCCGCGGCGGTTCGGCAAACCGAAATACAACATCCGCAACCGGATCTGGCGCGCCTCGACCGACCTGCTGGGGGTGCGCTGGCTGCAGCGGCGCTGGATCGACCGGGGGCTTTCAGAGGAGGTCGAGGTTTGCAACCGCACCGCTACTGGCTCGTCATCGGACTGCTCGGACAGGCCCTCTTCGCCGGCCGTTTCCTCGTCCAGTGGATCGCGTCGGAGCGGGTGAAGGCGAGCGTCGTGCCGCGCTCGTTCTGGGTGCTGAGCGCGGCGGGCGGCACGGTGCTGCTGGCCTACGCCATCGCCAAGCGTGATCCGGTGTTCATCCTCGGCCAGGGCGGGGGGCTGCTGATCTACTGCCGCAATCTCTGGTTCAGCTTCCGCCCGGGTCACGGCCGCAACGGCGCGTAGCCGCCGAGCTGGCCGCGGGGGGGAGAGCACGATCTGCCAGAGCTGGTTGTAGCGGAGGCAGCGGCGGACGACGTCCATGAAGCGCTCGTAGTTCTTTGCGCCCACGTGCTCCGCCCGCTCGTCCGCTCGATCCCCATTCCGCCGAGGGGAGGGGATCTTCCCCCTTGGGATTGGAGGAGCGGCCTAGCCGGCGGCGGCATCGGGGATCAGCAGCCGCTCGATGCCCTGCGCCTTGCCGGTCGCCTCGTCGACGTCCACCACCGCGGCGGCCAGGCGCACGTCGCGCTTGGCCACCTCGAACGGCGCCGGGGTCTGCAGCAGGAAGCGCTTGAGCACCTTGTCGGCGCGCATGCCGATGATCGACTCGTACGGCCCGGTCATGCCGACGTCGGTGAGCAGCGCGGTGCCGCCCGGCAGCACCCGCTCGTCGGCGGTGGGCACGTGGGTGTGGGTGCCGAGCACGGCGCTGACCCTGCCGTCGAGGTAGAAGCCCAGCGCCTGCTTCTCGCTGGTGGCGTCGGCGTGGAAGTCGACCATCACCACCTTGACGTCGCGCCGGAGCTCGCCGAGCAGGCGGTCGGCGACCCGGAATGGCGAGTCGAGGTCGCTCATGAACACCCGCCCTTGCAGGTTGAGGACCGCGACCGGCACCCCGGCGGCGGTCTCGCCGACGTAGACCCCCTTGCCCGGGTTGCCCTCGGGATAGTTCGCGGGCCGCAGCAGGCGCGGCTCGAGGTCGAGCAGCTCGATCCCTTCCTTCTTGTCCCAGACGTGATTGCCGGTGGTGTAGCAGTCGATCGGCAGGTCGGCGAGCTCGGCGAGCACCTCGGGGGTGATGCCGAAGCCGCCGGCGGCGTTCTCGACGTTGACCACCACGTAATCGGCGCGCTGCCGGTCCACCAGCCGCGGCAACAGGTTCCTGACCGCGGTCCGGCCCGGCCGGCCGACGACGTCGCCGACGAAGAGCAGCCTCACTTGGCGTACTCGATGGCCCGCGTCTCGCGGATGACCGTGACCTTGATCTGCCCCGGATAGGTCAGCTCGGCCTCGATCTTGCGCGCGATGTCCTTGGACAGCCAGAGCGACTGCTCGTCGCTGATCTTGCCGCTGTCGACGATGATGCGGATCTCGCGGCCGGCCTGGATGGCGAAGGTCTTCTGCACGCCCTTGAAGCCGGAGGCGATCTCCTCGAGCTTCTCCAAGCGCTTGACGTAGGTCTCGAGGATCTCGCGGCGGGCGCCCGGCCGCGCCGCCGACAGCGCGTCGGCGGCGGTGACCAGCACCGCCTCCACCGTCTGCGGGTCGTAGTCGCCGTGGTGGCAGGCCATGGCGTGCACCACGTCCTCGCTCTCGCCGAACTTGCGCAGCAGGTCGATGCCGATCTGCAGGTGAGTGCCGTCCATCTCGCGGTCGATGGCCTTGCCGATGTCGTGCACCAGGCCGCCGCGGCGCGCCACCTGGACGTTGGCCTTGAGCTCGGCGGCCATGGTGCCGGCGAGGAAGGCCACCTCCTTGCTGTGCTGCAGCACGTTCTGCCCGTAGGAGGTGCGATAGCGCAGGCGCCCCAGCAGCTTGACCAGCTCGGGATGCATGCCGGGGATGGCCAGCTCGAGCAGCGCCGACTCGCCCTCGTGCAGGATCTTCTGGTCGAACTCGGCCTTCACCTTCTCGACCACCTCCTCGATGCGTGCCGGATGGATGCGGCCGTCGCCGATCAGCCGT
>Ga0307479_10003287_pt1 | contig 14702 bp, 7 predicted proteins | sample atmos_gasesECM4C_FD_203743 | JGI IMG/M metagenome (GOLD analysis project Ga0307479, IMG submission 203743) | Hardwood forest soil microbial communities from Morgan-Monroe State Forest, Indiana, United States - atmos_gasesECM4C_515 | ecosystem: Environmental > Terrestrial > Soil > Temperate...
TTGCGGACACCATTCACGTGCTGCGATGGATTCGCGGCCATTACCCGCAAGCCTGGCTGCGCTACGGCTATGTGGACGCCTTCAATCCGCTGACCGGCTGGTACGACCCGGACGTGATCGGCATCGATCTGGGGATTTCCGTGCTGATGGCGGAAAATCAACGCACGCAGTTTGTGTGGAACACGTTCATGAAGGATCCAGCGGCGCAGCACGGAATGAATTTGGCCGGGTTTCAGCCGGGATAGAAGCGCGAAGCTACTTGCCAACCTCGATCAGGGCGAGGGCATGAGGCTGAAGAGTCAGCGTCAGCGAGTCGTTCTTGAGGTTTTGCTGCTGCGGAGAGGGAAGCGCGGCGGCTCTGCGGAGTGCCTCGATCTGCGCCGGCGTTGGGAACGCGGGGTGGCCCATCTTGTCCCAAGCTGGAAGCGGCGAACCGTGTTCTTTGTCCACGATGGTGAGGCGAACGGCGTGGGCGCTTCCGAGCCCCTTGAAATGGAGCGTGAGAGTTTTTGGGGAGCCAGCTTCTTCCGGCAGGAAAAGATTCCAGGCTGCGACAACAAGCGAGCCATCTTTGCGGCGGCTCACGAGGACGGTGTCCGAATTCACGTCAAGGCGCGTATCGCCAAGCTGGTGGAGAAGCGCGAAGTCATTGAACGCGGCTTTGGGGATGCTGCGTTCCGCGAGCAAACCGAATCCGCCATAGAATGGCGTCTTGACCACGCCTTGCTCTTCAAAAACATCGGAGAACGTCCAGTAACTCATCATCGTAGTTAGGCCGTCGCACTGACGAATCGTGTCGGCCAGCCACGGTCCCATGAAGGCAGTGTCCTCCACGGCGGGCTCGTTCGCGTAGCTGGCGTTGAACTCGCTCCAGATGAGCGGCGTGTTCGCGTAGGGGGAAGCGGCGATCTGGTCGTGCACTTTCTTGACCGCGCGGCAGACCATCCGCGTTCGCGGAATGCTTTCGTGCGTGCCGAAGACGTCTTCGGCGCGGTCGTTTCCGTAGACATGGGTTGAAGCGAAGTCGACGGGAACGTTTTTCTCCTTGCAGTGCGCGAGGAAGCGGTCCACCCAGGCGGCCTGCGCGGTGGCCGGACCGCCGACGCGGAGCCGCGGGCTGACGCGTTTGACGGCACGCGCGGCGCGATCGTAGAGCTCGTAGTAAGTCGCCTCTTTCGGATCGCCAACCCAGAAATCGATGTTGGGCTCGTTCCAAACCTCGAAATACCATTGGGCGACTTCGTCGAGGCCGTAGCGCTCGACGAGATGGCGCGTGAAATTTTCGATGAGCTGCTCCCACTTGCCCCAATCTTTGGGCGGCGCAACGTTTTGCTTGTACCAGAAAGCATGCAGCGCGTTCGGGTCGGAAGTGAGCTTTTTGGGCATGAAGCTCAGCTCGATAAACGGGCGAACGTGATTTTCGAGCAAGCCGTCGTAGATCTGGTCGACGTAAGAGTAGTTGTAGATGGCATGCCCGTCTTTGTCCTCGTCGTAGAAGCCGGCTTCATCATGGAAGATGGCGTGGAAGCGGACGTATTCGAATCCGGTGATCCGTTTCGTTTCGCGCAGGTCGTGGCGATAGCTGTCGCGGAGGCTCAGGATGGCGCGCCCCGAGCCAAACATTTTTTCCCAGAAGTGCGGGAAGGGATGCGATGCAGCGTTAGCGTCGATCTCGATGGTTTCTGAGGGAGAAGCGGCTTGCGCTCGAAGCGTAGCCGCAGACAGAGCTGCTGCGGCAAAGAGCAGCGCGGCGCGGAAAGCGTTTCTGCGAACGGGGAGGCGGCACATCGCAAGTCTCCTGAAGAAATGAGGAGGTGTGCTAGGGGCGCAGAATTTCGCGCCCCTAACCACTTCAGAGCTCAACTAGAAGCTGAAGCGAGCTCCCAGCGTGACGACGCGGGCAGCAAGAGCAGACGTAGCTTGGCCAAAGTTCGGGTTGCTTATTCCCGGGCTGCCTGCGGGAGCTGGGCAGCCTGGGCCGGCTTGACAGCCAATATTGTTCGAGATGCTATCTGGTTTGAAGTTCAGAGTGTTGAACACGTTGTAGGCATCGAGCCGGAACTCGATCTTGGCGCCTTCGCCGAGTACCGGCGCCTTAGGCAGACCAAAGGCCTTGGAAAGGGTCAGATCAAAGTCCCGGTATCCCGGGCCGTTGAACGAGTTGCGATGGACAAAAAAAGAGGGAGGATTCGTATTCCCGAAGTTGCTGCCGCTGTAGGCAGTGTAAGTTGGAAACGAGAAATACGCCTGGGCACCCTTGGGATAATTCGAGCCCGTCTTGAATTGATCGTTGCTCGTGCTGGTGCCAGCGCCACCGAGGTAGGCGGCAGGGAATAGCGTCCCATAGCCGCAGGTGCCGCAATACAGACTTCCGTTCTGAACGCTCACCACAGGAGTCCAAGGAAATCCGGAGTGGACATTGAAAATGCCGCTGAGTGACCAGCCGCCAACAATCTTCTCCATCCAACTCCTACTACCGTGGAAGAAGACAGGCTGCCACATTCCAAAGAGCTTGAACGCCTTGCCGAAGTTGTAGTCACACCGACCGTAGTCCAGGTCGACGTTGTAGGGGTGAATCGGCAAATTAAAGGGCGGCAGGGTGCTGGAGTAGGGCGAGGAGGCGGTATCCATGCACTTGGCCCAAGTGAATTGAGCATCGGCCATAAACTGGCGCGAGAAACGATGATTCAATTCGGCGAGCATGGCGTTGTAGTTCCCTCGGCCCCCGACGCTCCAAAAGTCGCCGCCACCGATCTGTGGGTTCAACTGGTAGCCCAAGGCCGCAGGGAGAGCGTTGGAGTTCTCGTGGTAAAAGGTGTTATGGGATACGCTCCCCTGATATCCCAACGAGGCTACTAGTTCGTGACCCAGATCGTATTGGGCCCCAAGCGAATAGTGGTGGGCACGCATGGTGGGAAGATCCGTGGGGAAGATCACAACATTAACCTGCGCGCCGCTTGCAGGGAGCCCGTTTGAATTAAATGATGCAATCGTGTTCGGGTTTGCCGGATAGCCGGAGAGCGAGTGCACATCCGAGGAAGTGGCGTAAATAATGCCCGGATTCGGCGACGTCGGCGTGGACATTTTAAAGGTCGGAGAGACCACCAACCCGGGATTATTGACAATACCGGATGAAATCGCGATTTCTTCCTGGTTGTAGCTCAGGCCGTAACCGCCGCGGATTACGAGCCGATTTCCGAACTCGTGGTGGAGCAGCGACTTCGGGCTCCAGGCAAAGCCGACCTGGGGTCCGAAGTTATCCTTCTCCGCATTCCAAGAATGTCCCTTCCGAACAACTAGGCCAGTCATGTAATTTGCCCCTGCGCCAGGGGTCGCCATATATATGTTGCCTTGCTTGGAGGTGAGTGGGCCAAAGTAGGACCAACGCAATCCCAGGTTGAGAGTCAGATTGTTTCGGAGTTTGAAGTCGTCCTGAACAAAAAGGCCCCAGATGGTGGAGCGGTCGTCCTGGCGAACCGTCGTCGGGAATCCGGTATGCGGATCGAAATTTCCAGCTTCAAAATGTGGAGCGTCGTTGAGGAAGTCCCACATGTTGAAGAAATTGTAGTGTGGCGCCGTGGCATAGGGAGCGTCCTGCAGGTAAAAGAGGCGCGTGACTTCCCCACCGAACTTAATGGTGTGGCGTCCGCGAACCTTGGTAGCCACATCCTTGAAGGTGTAAGTCCATTGGTTCAGAATGCTGCCGACGTTCGGTCCAAACTGTTGTACCGTAATGCTTCCGATTGTGTCGACGTTGTCTGCAGGAAGCCCAACCGGCGACTGGGGGTTGGAGCTGACCTCATTCCAGCGCCATCCGGCGGCATTCACACGAAATTCGTTGAGGAAAGTCGACGAAATGGTGTGATCCCAGATGGTGGAGAAGGCTTCATTGATTTGCGAGTGAGTGAAAAAGTTGTATTGGCGGGCCGGACCGTTAAGGAAGCTGGAAGACTGCGGGACGTAATACATGGTAAAGGCGATCCGGTCGTTTGTGGTGATATTGGCGTCCAGGCGGCCATTGTACTGGTTCTTCGTGGTGGTACTCTTGCTAGCGGTCACGTAGTTTGCAATGTCGGCCACGGTGCCCAGGGGGCTGCCCGGTGTTCCACAGCCTGTACCGGCCCCGCCGCAGCCCGGGTTCTGGGCACTCGTCCAGCCGGCGTCCTGGGTGCCCAGGGAAGTCGTCAATGGCGTGCCGAGATTCAAGCCTTGGCCGGGAATCGTTCTGCAGTTCACGCCTTCTACCAGTCCCGCATTGGCGCAGGTGGAATTATTGATGCCGGTGCTGACCACGCCTGACCCAGGGAACGTCAGATACTTGGAGGCGATGCTTCCGGAAGGCGCTAGCGCGGCGAACGCGGCGGTGTCGTACCAGCCGTTGGCAGTATTGGTCTGGGCCTGGGGACTCCGAACCGTCTCGTAAGCGAAGAAGGCGAAGAGCTTATTCTTCCAGATCGGGCCGCCGACGCTGCCGCCGGCCTGAGTGAAAAAGTTGTTATCTCTCAAGACACGATTGTTCAGGCCGTTGAAGGCCTGATAGGCGTTCAGGCCCGGACGGTGAGCTGTAACAAAAATGCTGCCGTGGTACTGGTTGGTGCCCCCCTTGGAAATGACCTGAATTTGTGCGCCGCTGAAGCGTCCATTCTCAGCGTCATAGTCATTCGCGACGATTTTTACGCTATCGACGGAATCTTCCGTCGGCGTGATGATCGTGGCTCCGCCCCAAACGGCACTAGTGGTACTAATACCGTCAATCGTAATGCTGTTGTTCTCGTACTGCTGACCACCGGCCAAAGCCTGCGGACCGTTTTCCGTTTGGAAAATCCCTTGGTTGCCGCCGGTCCCACCGGGGCCCTGTGTACCGGGAAGATTTACGCTGCCACCTCCGCCTCCCTGCCTGCCGTCGCCGAAGACGCCCGGCGCCAACTGGATCAATTGGAAGACATCGCGTCCGAACGAAGGCATATTTTGAATTTCATTGCCGGAGACGGTTCCGCTGATGGAAGCCGTTTCTGTGTCTAGTAGTGGAGTCGAATCGCCGCTCACCGTGATGGTTTGGGTCACCTCCCCAACCTCAAGCTGAATATTCAAAGCGTTTGCTTGTTCGGCGATGACCCCAACATTGTCGAGAACCTTCTTCTTGAAACCCGCTTTCTCCACGGTGAGAGAATACTTGCTGGGAGGAAGGGCGCCAAAGTTGTAGATTCCGTTGTCATTCGTCGTGGCCGTTTGCGTCTGGTTGGTTTCAAGGTTCGTGAGCGTCACGGTTGCCCCCGAGACGGCCGCCCCATCCGGATCGGTAACTACTCCTTGAATCGAAGCTCGGAATTGCGCGTAGGTGGAAACGGCGCAAAGAGAGAGAAGAAGAACGAGAAGGACTTTCAAGCGCATGGCATCACCTCAGATCGATCTTTGCAAATATTTGAAAAATAAATTCAGTAAATCGATTTACCGCACCCCTGCCGAGCATGAAACACCCGGCGGTTCGGCGATGTCAAGAAGAATGTAGGAAAAAAAGAAAATATATCGTACTAGAACCAATCCATGGTAAATCGATTTTTCTTGTGGTTGTGGCCCGCAACGTGCACAAATATCGTTGTTCTACTTGCAAATAAATTTTAGCGTTCCCGCTTGCCGCGGCAAAGCCTGTTGTGCAAAACTACGCGCACGAAACACCCTATGCCCCGGTCGAAAACGGTTGCGTCTCCTCGGCCGCGCGGAGAGGCCTCCGCGCCGTCGGTCAGTCTGAAATTCCTGGCGGAGCATCTCGGGCTGTCGCCGGCCACCGTGTCCCTGGTGATCAATCGCTCTCCCGCCGCAAAATCGATTCCGCACCGCACGCAGGAGCGCGTGCGGCAAGCTGCCCGGGAGCTGAACTACCGGCCGAATTTCATGGCGCGCTCGCTGCGCGCGCAGCGGAGTTTTACGATTGGCGTGGTGGTGCCGGAGATCAGTGATGGATACGCGGCGCTGGTCATGTCCGGAATTGAAGACCACCTTTTGGAAGAGGGCTATTTTTATTTTGTTGTCAGCCATCGGCACCGCGCCGATTTGATCGAGGAGTATCCGCGCCTGCTGCAGCAGCGGGCAGTCGAGGGCTTGATCGCGGTGGACACGGTTTGCCAGAAGGGTGTGCCGATACCGGTTGTGGCCGTGTCCGGCCATCGCGAATTGGAGGGCGTGACGAACATCGTATTGGACCACGCGCGCGCGGCGAACCTGGCGCTCGAGCATCTCGTGAACCTCGGACACCGCAAGATCGCCTTCATCAAGGGACAGGAGTTCAGCTCGGATACCGAAGTGCGGTGGCAGTCCGTGCAAGGGGCCGCGAAAAACTTGAGTCTGGAGATCAACGAAGAGCTCGTTGTGCAGCTCGAAGGCGAATCGCCGTCGCCAATTCTCGGGTATCAGGTAACGAGCAAGCTGCTTGCGACCGGTGAGCCGTTCACCGCGTTGTTTGCCTTCAATGATATTTCCGCGATCGGCGCCATACGCGCGCTGCGAGAGGCGGGCAGGAGAGTGCCGGAAGATGTTTCCGTAGTGGGTTTCGACGATATTCAGAGCGCGGCGTTCCAGAATCCGGCGCTAACGACCGTGCGCCAGCCGTTGCGGCAAATGGGAATCCTCGCCGCGGAAACGGTCTTGCATCGCATCAATGCGCCGGCAAAGTCCTCGACTTATCCCAAAAACATACTCGTTGAGCCGGAATTGATTGTCCGCGAGACGACCGCACGCCCTCGCGCAGATTGAATGCGACTGTAACTAAAAATAGACTCGCACACCTCGCGCGGCCGGAGGGCGAGCCTACTGTTTTACGCGCCCGCTCTTACCTCTGGTTTGCCTTCGCAAAGTGGATAGAAATTGCTACGGAAGAAACACCTTCTGGGCCGTTTTTGGGGAGGTCAACGATTAGTTCTGTTTTTCCGTCTTCGGCCTTGGAAAGCCTTGCGCCTTCGACGGCGGCAATTTGTTCTGCACCCCACACGGAAAGTTTGTATTGGCTGCCGGCAAGCCCTGACGCGTTGATGGTCAGACGGTCCCGCGCCGGCGTCCACGTTTCGGAAAGAATGCGCAAGCCTTCCGAGGACGCACCGATGGCCGGCAATGTCGAGGAGTAGCTCAACCCAAAATCATTTTGGATTCGAATTCTAAGCGTGTTCGATGCTCCGCCAACCGCAATTTTGGTTATGACGTGCTGGTCGATCCCATTCGAATCGACATGGAACGGCACCGTTTTGCCGTTGAATTCCACGCCGAGAACTTTCGCGCGCAAACTCACCGCCGGTTGAAAATCGACAGTGCGGGACGGGTCGCCCGTGACTTTCACTTCCAGCTTGATTTCTCCAGGGTCCTTGGAATAATGCAAATCCAACTTCGCGGAGCCAACCGGCACATTTGTAATGCGGAAAGAGGTCCAATCGGCAGGAGGATGCGGCGCGAAGGTAAGAGTTCCCTTTGTCGCGTCTGAGCGAAGTCCGAACATGCCACGCAACAACGGGCTGACCACCATTGCGGCCGACCAAATCTGATGAGGAGAACTCGTGGAAAGCGATTGGTAATTCGCGCCCGAGAGCACTTCCGTGACGTGCCCGAGCGAGCCATCGAGCGCCAGCAGCGCATTCGCCCGGAGATTCGCGTAGGCAGGAAAGGCACGGTGATAGCGATACTCGCAGACCGCGGCCCATCCCGTGAAGAGCGGCCAGACGGACCCGAAATGGTAGCCGCCACCACTAAATTTTGGCGAATGCTCCGAAATAATCCGCATGCCCCAGTCCGTTTGGTGATCCAAACCGGCCAGTTGAGAAATCATGGCGTCCGCTTTCGCTTCATCGAGCAAACCAAACCACATCGGCACCGTCGCCAGAACGCTCGGCTCGTCCACGGCGTGATTGTCTTTGTCCAGAGCAAACGCAAATCTTTTTTTCTCTGCGATCCAGAACGCTTCATTCATCAGGGGCTTCTGCTTGTCAAAACCTTGCGACAGTTCGTTGCTCAGGTCTTCTTTCCCCGTCAGATGCGCGAGATTCGAAAGCGCCCGCAATGCCTCGATCCCCAAGCCGGTTTGATAGAGCTCGGTCTTCACGGGAAGCAGCGGACCTCCTTCCACCCAGCCATGCCCAACCCCGGCATTTTTGGCAAAGCCATGCTCGTCATAAGTGGAGCGCAGAAACTCGTAGGCTTTCGACAAACTGTTCCACTGTTCTTTTAGAAATGCGGTGTCCCCGCTCTCCATGACGTAATCATTCACGGCGATGATGTACAGCGGCGTTGCGTCGGCGGAGGCGTAGGGATACGGATAGCCTTTGAACCAGTCCACGAAGTTCGCGCCCTGCGAAATTTCATGTGGGATTTTGCCGTCTTCACGCTGGTATTTGGCGATGAACGCGAGCGCGGTGCGCGCGGTGGAAAAATCTCCGGCGGCATTGAGCGCGAAGGAAGTCCAAAAGGAATCGCGTCCGAAGAACCATGCAAATCCCGGGCGCTGGCTCTCGCCCGATGTGCGGTATCCTGCCACAAGTCCCGTGCCCAGATACGGATTGCTTACCATTCCCTGGAGCACGCTCACGCGCGCCCAATCGTAAGCTTGCTGGATCTGCGCGTCGGGAAGCTCCGCGTTCACGGTCTTTCCTAGGTAATTCCGGTAATATTCCGCTGACTCCCGCAGTAAATCCGCGTATGCGCTTGTCAGATGCTGATAAGTCTTTTCCGCTGCCGCGCGTCCTTCCATCGAACCGGCAATGACGATCAATTTCCTCTCTTTGCCTTTCGCCGTCGGCCCCAGCCGGAAGGAACTCTCCCGCGATTCCGAATAGTTTGTCTGGAATTCCGCGTGAGGTTCTGTCGCCGTCGGCGAACCTACCAGTGCCGAGAACTTTTTCTGCTCCTCGCCAAAATAAAACGCATGCTGCGCCGCCGCCCAGTCCAAATAGGTTGCTCCGAGCGCCGCCGGCCATTCCAACTGAAAATCCCGATGGAAAACCGCCTCAATTTCCACAGGCTGTTCCGTTTCCACGTCGAGAATGATCAGCGCGCCCTGTTCCCGCACCGGAACGAAAAATGTTTCGCGCACTGTGAACGTATCGCCCGCGTAGAGAATCGTGGCAGACTCCGGCCGCACCGTAACGGTTCTTGCCAGCGCTTCGGCCGCCAGCACTCGGCCCGAGGTGTGAAATTTCAGATGGAATTCGCGAAAGATCTTCAGCGGGTAGACCCAGGCTTCCATGCGTCCGGATTCATTTCCAAGCAATCCTGCCTGCGTTCCGGTGATTGGCAAAAATTCCCACGGGCGCACCGCGCGCGAAAGTTCTAGTGGACGCGAGTTGTCCTGCGCCTGCTGGCTCCAACCGATAGGAGCCATGAATCCCGTGATCATTGTCACCGCAATCCACACACCGGGCAGTCTCAGTCGCTCCATCGGAATTGTCCTTGAAAATGAACTCGCGTTCCCGGCGTGATGTGCATTCTGGCGGCCCCCGCTGCGTCGTGTGCTTGCATTGCCTCGTTGGCCTTACTATAAAGGAAAGCGCTCGATTCTAGCACCGCGCTCGCAAGGAAAGGTATCGCTTCTTTTGTCTTTCACACGTCGCGCATTTCTCAAATCACTCAGCCGCTCCACGATCGTGCTCCCTTTGGAGAAAGTGCTCGCCCTGGCGCTCCCGAAAAGGAGTTTGCCCGGGCTCGCTTCTCAGAGCGCGACGACTCCACAAACCGCCGCCGTGACCCGTCCCGCCGATCTCGGCATTTCCTTCCTGAACATTGCGCGGGAATCCGGTCTCAACGCCAAAACTATTTTCGGCGGCGAGCACAAGAACAAGTATCTTCTCGAAACCACCGGCTGCGGCGTCGCTTTCTATGACTACGATAACGACGGCTGGCTGGATATTTTCCTCGTCAACGGCATGCGCCTCGAGGGTTTTCCCGCCGGACAGGAACCCACCAATCATCTTTTCAAGAACAATCGCGACGGCACTTTCACCGACGTCACCGCCAAAGCGGGCCTGCTTCATTCCGGCTGGGGGCAAGGCGTTTGCGTCGGCGACTACGACAACGACGGTTTCGACGATCTCTTCGTCACCTACTTTGGAAAAAATGTTCTGTACCACAACAACGGCAACGGCACTTTCACTGACGTCAGCGAAAAAGCCGGCGTCGCGGGCACCGGCAAGCGCTGGAACACCGGCTGCGCTTTCGTCGACTATGATCGCGACGGCCACATCGATCTCTTCGTTGCCAATTACATCGATCTAGACCTGAAGACCGCTCCCGTCCCCGAATCCGGCCCTTGCCTCTACAAAGGCGTCATGGTCGCTTGCGGTCCTCCCGGACTAAACGGCGGAAAAAATATCTTGTATCACAACAACGGCGACGGAACCTTCGCCGACGTCAGTGAAAAATCCGGCATCCTGAAGACCAACGGCACCTTCGGCCTCGGTGTGCTGACCGCCGATCTGGACAATGACGGCTGGCCAGACATCTATGTCGCCAACGATTCCACCGCCAGCGCGCTCTATCAAAACAAAGAAAACGGAACTTTCGCCGATGTCGCCATCGAAGCGGGCTGCGCTCTCAGCGCAGACGGCAAGCCGCAAGCAGGCATGGGCATCTCCGCCGCCGATTACGATCTCGACGGCAATCTCGATCTCGTCAAAACGAATTTCGCCGGAGACACGCCCTCGCTCTACCATAATCTCGGCGGCGCGAATTTCGAGGACACCACCTACCAGGGCGGTCTTGGCAAACACACCCAATATCTCGGCTGGGGCTGCGGTTTTTTTGACATGGACAACGACGGCTGGCCCGACATTCTTATCTGCAACGGCCACGTCTATCCCGAAGTCGAGCAGCTCAAGACCGAAGCTGGCTATCCCCAGCGCAAGCTGCTCTACAAAAATCTTCGCAACGGCCGCTTCGACGACGTTTCCTACGATGCAGGCCCCGGAATCTCCGAGCCCGTCGCCGCTCGGGGCTGCGCCTTCGGCGACTTCGACAACGACGGTGATCTCGACGTCGTCGTCAACACTGTCAACGATTTTCCCCAGCTTCTGCGCTGCGATTCGCGTACAGGCAATAACTGGATCAAAATCAAAACCATCGGCACGAAATCCAATCGCAGCGGCATCGGCGCGCGCATCAAATGCGTCACCCATCGAGCGGGCGAAAAAAGTCTCCATCCCCAAATCGACGAAGTCCGCAGCGGCGGCGGCTATTTTTCCCAGAACGATCTCCGCGTCCACTTCGGCATCGGAAAAGCCGAAAACGTCGAGCTCCTCGAAATCCGCTGGCCCAGTGGCCTCGTCGAAACCCTCAAGGACATCAAGCCCAATCAGGTCATCTTCGTCAAAGAAGGCGAAGGCATCGTCCGCACCATGCAATTCGACTCCCTCAAATCGCCAAAGCCGCAAAAGTGAGTTCTTATGATCATTAGTCGCACCAACAGATCCTCCCGTCATTTCGACCAAAGCGAGACCGCTTCCTCTCCGAGCCGCTTTTGCGAGGAGAAATCTTCCTTTGCTCTTCTCTCGCTGATCTTGTTCGCTTTCGTATGGACACTCGCATCCGCTTCGTCCACTCACGATCTCCCCCTCGGCTCCTGGACCCGCGCCTCGAACGAACCCATCCTTTCTCCGCAAGGCGCCACCTGGGAATCCGCTGGCACCTTCAATCCCGCCGTTGTCTTTCAGAACGAAAAATTCGTTATGCTCTATCGCGCGCAGGACGCTTCCGGAACCTCGCGTCTCGGCTACGCCGAAAGTACCGACGGCATCCATTTCACCCGCAAACCCGAACCCGTTCTCTCACCCGAAGCCGACTACGAAAAAGATGGCGGCGTCGAAGACCCCCGTCTCCAGAATTTTGGCGACACCTACTACCTCACCTACACCGGCTACAACAAAAGGGACGCGCAACTTTGCCTCGCCACTTCCCGCGATTTAATTCACTGGGAGCGCAAAGGCGTGATTCTCCCCGCCTACAAAGGAAATTGGAACAAAGGCTGGACTAAATCCGGCGCCATCGTCCCCGAAAAAATCGATGGCAAGTATTGGATGTACTGGCTCGGCACTGCCGCCGATAAAACCGACCAAATGGGGCTCTCTTATTCCACCGACCTCATTCATTGGACCGAAGCCACACAAACTCCGGTTCTCCCGCGCCGCCCCGGAAAATTTGACTCTCGCGTCGTCGAGCCCGGCCCTCCGCCCATCCTGACAAAGCAGGGCATCGTGCTCATTTACAACGGCGCCGACGACAAGCTCATCTACCGTGCCGCCGTCGCCGTCTTCGACCCCAAAGATCCTCGCAAAATTCTTTACCGGTCCGACGCTCCCATCTTCGCCCCCGAAAAAGATTGGGAGAAAGTCGGCCAAGTTTCCAACGTTGTGTTTGTCGAAGGCCTGGTCCGTGAGGAACATCGCTGGCTCTTTTATTATGGCGGGGCCGACAAATATGTGGGAGTAGCCGAGGCGCTGACAAAATGACGAAGACGCGTTCTTCCCTCTGAAACTCGTCGCTCGCCACTTCTTTTTATTTGCCAGCTGAGTTTTGCGAAATCTTCGCGATAAACGCCGAATATGGCTCCATCGGCAGCGCATCTGTCATGCTCGCCAGCGGTTTGTGAAAGCTCGTCATCAATACGCTAAGCCTCGGCGAACTGAAACCAAGCGGCGACAAATCGTATTGCACTTTTTGGTCCGATGCGGACATATTCAGCACCACAAGAATCGCTTCATCCTTGTACCGGCGAACATAGGTGAGCACATTGGGATCGTTTTCATTCAGAGCGAGATAGCTTCCCTCCAGCAGCGCCGGTTCTTTGTGCCTTAGCGCCAGCAGTTGCCGGTAAAAACTCAAAACGGAATTGTCGTCCTTTTGTTCCGAGGCGACATTGTGGGTCTTGTAGCTCGCTGGAACCGGCAGCCACGGTTTCGCCTTGCTGAATCCCGCATTGGCGCTGTCGTTCCACTGCATTGGCGTGCGCTCGCCATCACGGCCTTTTTCTAGCGGCCAGCCCAGTCTGCCGATGGGGTCTTGGACTTCGTCTTTGCTCTTCGGATCGTTGTTCTCCATCCCGATTTCTTCGCCGTAGTACATAATCGCCGTGCCGCGCAGCGTCAGGTAGAGCGCCGCCATCATTTTGGCAATGTCGTCGTTATGCGCTCCTTCCGCGTAGCGCGTATAGGAACGCACGATATCGTGATTGGTAATCACGTAGGTGGGCCAACCGCCTGCGGCATCCACCGCCCCGATATGCTTGCGGTACCGGTCCGCGGACAACCCCTTGAACTCCGTCATCATCAAGTCCATCGGCAGTTGCAGCTCGTCGTTCTTCGCGCCGTAGTAGTCCTTGAGTTCCGAAACGTTACTGGTCCACGTCTCGCCGATCAGCACCGAGCCATATTCCTCGGCTGCGCCGCGCAGCTTGCGCATCACGTCGTGAACTTCCGGCAATTTTTTGTTGTACTTTTCTTCCATGTTCGGCCTGCCGAACTTGTCGGTTCCCGGCAGCAGCGGATTGTCCGTCAGTTTCGGGTCCTCGAACAAAGTGTCCACGGCGTCCAGCCGGAATCCCGCGACGCCTCGCTTGTACCAGAAGCGCGTTACGTCCAGCATCGCCTTTTCTACCGCTGGATTCCGCCAGTTCAAGTCCGGCTGCTCGGGATAAAAGTAGTGGTAATAATACTGATTCGTTTTCGGATCGAACTTCCACGCGGATAGGCCAAACGTGGAATACCAATTGTTGGGCGGCTGCCCCGGCCCCTTGCCGTCGCGCCAGATATACCAGTCGCGGTGCTCCGCTGCCTTCGACGATCTCGAATCCTCGAACCACTTGTGCTGGTCCGAAGTATGATTCACGACGAAATCGAGAATGACCCGAATGTTGCGCTTCTTCGCTTCGCCCACCAGGTGGTCGAAATCTTTCATCGTGCCGTACATCGGATCGATGGCCTCGTAATCCGAAACGTCATAGCCGAAATCCACCTGCGGCGAAGGAAAGCAAGGCGTGATCCAGATGGCGTCCACCCCCAGATCCTTCAGATAGTCGAGTTTCGAGGCGATGCCGTTTAGGTCGCCGATGCCATCGTTGTTGCTGTCCGCAAAGCTCCGCGGATAAATTTCATAAAACACCGCATGCTGCCACCACTGGTGACCTTCCGCATCCACAGACTTTTGTTGCGCGTTCCCAATAGTCGCCGTCACGCAGCACAGTGCCAAAGCTCCGGTTACAATCCATCCCCTAATCATCGGCGCCACCTCCATCCATCTTCGCGCGCATCATAGTACCTTACGCCAATTCAGAACACTCTTGCGCTGTCCGCACACCTTGCTCGACTTCATCGCAGCGTTCGCCAAAAACAAAAAATAATTGACTTTTCTTTATTTCCTGGTACACTTAATCCTGTAGAAAACTGTATTCGGATGACGGGACCCTGTTCCCGTTTTTCTTTTTCCAGGCCGCTTTTTCCGCTCTTGCAAGCCCAAAACAACCAAAATCGCATCCTTTAGAATCTGCAACTTACGAAATGCAATTTCTGGAACTCCCTTGTTTTGATATTCATACAAAATGGTGGGGGGGTACCGAGTCTGTGTGGCAACTTGACGCTGCCTCTATACTGCCGGGAGAGGAGGAGCGCAGGATGGCCAATTTTCTGGAGTACAACCCAGAGCAAGCGTACTTGTTGCCGCCCACGGTGAGAGAAGTGTTG
>Ga0307479_10003288_pt1 | contig 14701 bp, 14 predicted proteins | sample atmos_gasesECM4C_FD_203743 | JGI IMG/M metagenome (GOLD analysis project Ga0307479, IMG submission 203743) | Hardwood forest soil microbial communities from Morgan-Monroe State Forest, Indiana, United States - atmos_gasesECM4C_515 | ecosystem: Environmental > Terrestrial > Soil > Temperate...
TTTGTGCCTTTTCAACAACCGGTAATCCGGCCGAACGTTTCGGGCATTCTATCGTCAGACGTTCCGCACCGCGTTGTGATGTGGGGAGTTGCCCCATTGCCTTGGAAACTAAGCTTCAGCCCAGTGGTCGATGTGCACAGTGGGCTGCCATTTTCCGAAGTCGACGTGCTTCAAAACTATATGGGTGTTCCAAACAGCTTGCGGTTCCCGACCTACTTTTCGCTGGACGTAAGGGTCTATCGGGAGTTCTCAATACGCGTTCCTTTCCTGGGCCGTTCGGCGAATCGCAAGCTTCGGTTTGGCCTTTACTCACTGGATGTGACCAATCATCAGAATCCTCATGACGTCTATAACGAAGTTGTGTCTCCTTTTTTCGGCCGTTTTGCAGGTTTCGATCGACGTCTGGACGGATTTGTGATCGATTTCCTCAATTGAGTGTTGGTCGCAGGACTAAACAAGAAGACGCCAACGAGGGGCCTGGCGCCACCACTTTGTTCCGTTCGTTGACTCTTCTAATGCGAGACCGCGATACTAGACCCGGAGTTATGAATTGAACCGCGATCTCCTGCTAAAAATTGAGCTGCTCAGCGATCCCAAGGCGCTCTATGTGGTGCGCGGAGCCGTGGAACGCCTGGCGGAAACGGTGGGCTTTGCGGCGGAGGAATGCCGGTCGGTTGTTCGGGCAGTGGACGAAGCTCTAACAAACGTCATGCGCCATTGCTATTGTGGCCGCCTCGATCAACCCATCGAACTCTACTTCCGGTGGCTCGGCCGCCACTCAAAAGCTGGGCGGAAGAAAGGGCTCGAGATTTTGCTTTGCGACCGTGGGCCGGCGGTGGATAAATCCAAGCTGCATTCGCGAACGTCAAGCGAACTGCGGCCGGGCGGATTGGGCCTGCAATTCATTCGCGAAGCGATGGATTCGGTTGGTTACAAACGCGTGGGCCATACCAATCGTTTGAGATTGGTAAAGTACTTACCGTCGGAAAAGCCTTGACGGCGGAGCTTGAGGAGCGAACGCAATGCTAATTTCCATCCGGCGCGTGGATAACGCCACGATTGTCGACGTTTCGGGAGATATCGATCTCGCGAGCTCACCCGAGGTGCGAAAGACCCTTTTGCACGAGGTCCGCGACAACCGCAAGCCTCGGGTGGTTATGAACCTGAGTGCGGTTCGATACATTGACAGTTCGGGTGTGGCGTCTTTGGTGGAAGGCCTCAAAGCTTCTCGCGATATCGGCTCACGCTTCATCCTGGTTGGATTAAACGGTCCCGCCCGCGAGGTCCTTCAGCTCTCGCGCCTGCTGAAAGTCTTCGAAATCTACGATACAGAACTAGAAGCGTTGGCGGAGCGCGTCTGAAAAGATGGAGCTCGCTTCTCAAATCGGCGGTAGCGTAACCGACGGACTCTCGTACATCGGCTCTCTCGCGTCGCTCGGAGGGCGCGCGGCCCGTGACATTTTCATAGGGCCGTTTCAAGGTAAGCCGCTGCGGTTGGGGCGCGCTGTATCGCAAGCGATGGATGTCGGCGTTCGGGCGCTGCCGATCCTTTCTCTGATTACGTTTTTCATCGGCTTGATTCTGGCGCTTCAGGGCGCTTATGAGCTGCGCCGATTCGGGGCGGTGAATTACATCGCTGCGACTGTCGCCATTTCCATGACGCGTGAGCTTGGACCTCTGATCACGGCAATTGTTGTCATCGGACGGTCGGGTTCCTCCTTTGCCGCGGAAATCGGCACTATGAGAGTCAGCGAGGAAATCGACGCGCTGGAAACCATGGCCATCAGCCCCGTGGACTTCCTGGTCGCGCCGAAACTCATCGCCATGATCGTGATGCTGCCTTGTCTCACCGTCTGGGCCAATGCTATGGGAATATTAGGCGGCTCGGTGTTTGGTGTCTGGCAGGCTGGCTTTACGTTTATCCGGTACATGCAAGTTTCCGTGGACGCCCTGATCCTTCGGGACATCACAACTGGACTGATTAAAAGCGTTATGTTTGGCGCCACGATTACCGCGGTTGGATGTTTGGAGGGGCTCTCTACGGGTGTAGGCGCCGAGCAGGTGGGCCGCTCGACGACGGCCGCCGTGGTGAAGTCGATTTTTCTGGTAGTCCTGGAAGATCTCGTATTCACGGCGCTGTTCTTTTTTGTCGGAACGCCGTAAAAGCAGGGTTCCGCCGAATGGAGAGAGACGATCCCGTAACCGTCAGCGCTGAACTGATGATCTCTGTGCGAGATCTCCACGTGAAATATGGGGCCACCGAGATTCTTCATGGCGTAAGCTTCGACGTGAAACGCGGTGAGACGCTGGTGATCATGGGCGGTTCGGGCTCCGGAAAGAGTACTCTGGTCCGAACGCTGATCGGGCTCGAGAAGCCCAGTTCAGGGCGCGTCTTGATCAAGGGTAAGGATGTCGCTGCCATCGGCGAGGCCGAGCTAGATGACGTTCGCAAGAAGATTGGCATGTCATTCCAAGGAGGAGCGCTGTTCGGCTCGATGACTGTCGGAGAGAATGTGGGCTTGCCTCTTCGCGAGCACACGAAACTGGAAGACTCCACCATCGAAATCATGGTGCGGCTCAAGCTGGAACAGGTGGGCCTGCAAGGCTTTGAATACTACATGCCCTCAGAGCTCAGCGGCGGTATGAGAAAACGCGCAGCCGTCGCACGTGCCCTGGCGATGGATCCCGAGATTCTGTTCTTTGACGAACCCTCGGCTGGATTGGATCCGATTATTGCAGCCGGAATTGATCAGCTGATTTTGGAGTTGAAACGCGCGTTTCACATGACCATTCTTGTCGTCACCCACGAATTGGCCAGCGCCTTTCTGATCGCCGATCGTATCGTTTTGATCGACAGGGGCAGTATCCTGGCGATTGGGACTATTGCGGAAATGCAGTCGAGCGCCCAACCCCGAGTCCGCCAGTTTTTGGATCGCGTCCCGGAAGTAGAGACGGCGAAAGAGTCGGACTATCTCCGGGCGCTCACTGAGGAGCGCAAGATAGGACGGACCTAGCCGTCCGGGCAAGGAGTACGATGGAGTCCAAAACCGAACAAACCTTGGTGGGCCTCTTTGTACTCGCTTGTGCTGCGTTGTTGATTGCAACGATCTTTGCCATGAGTGGTGCTTTTGGGCGCAACACGAAAACGTATCACGCCTACTTTCCTTTCGCTGGCTGGATCGAGCCGGGTATGGCTGTTCGTTATTCGGGCGGCCCTAAAGTAGGACGGGTCGAAAAGGTGGGAATCGATCCGCGGAATGTGGCGCGGCTGGACATCACATTCAGCGTCCAATCGGATCTACCCGTCAAGTCTGACAGCCTTGTGAAGATCATGAGCACAACGCCTCTTGGGGACAACCATTTGGAGATTTTGCCTGGAACGCCGCAGGCCGCCGAGGCGCCCAACGGCGCTCTTCTCCCTTCGCAGGCCTACATTGATTTGAATTCGCTGCTGGCACAGCTCAATGATCTAGCGCCGCAGGCGCAGGAACTGCTCGTGACACTCTCGGATCGTCTCGGCGATCTTAAAGAGACCGTCGCGCGCGTAAATGATCTGTTGGGTCCTTCGAATCGGGCGAACTTGTCTGCGACGCTCGCGAATACTCGTGGATTGCTCGAAGAAAACCGGCCCCAGATCAAGTCCACCTTGCAAAACCTGAATGGTGGAAGCCAGAAGCTCGGCCCCTTGCTCGACGACTTGCGCAAGACATCCGCCGAGACGAATAAAACCTTAAATAATGTGGACGCACTAATCGGAGAGAATCGCCCCGATGTCCGCCAGGCCATTGCGGAACTGCGGCGATCACTGACGACGGTAACGACTGTCACGGGCCGGCTCGACCAAACGCTGGATGTCAATTCCGAAAGCATCGACGAACTTCTCGATAATCTTCGTCAGGCCACGGAAAACCTGAATGAGTTTACGGCCACCATTAAGAATCGGCCGTCCTCCCTGATTCGTTCGACGAGTCCTCCGGAACACAAACCCGGTGAGAACAGATGAGAACTAGAGCCATTCTTTTCGCGGCGCTGCTGAGTATGAGTGTTGGCGGTGGATGCGGCGCGGCTCGGCCCAGCAAGTACTATCAACTGACCGTCCCCAGCGACGCAGCACCGGCCAATGCTTCGAATCCGTATCACGTGACTCTCATGCTCGCGCCGATAACCTCCTCGCACCTTTATCGCGAGGACCATATTGTTTACACCGACAACGCACAGTATATGGGCGTCTACCAATACCAGCGTTGGGCAGAGCCGCCCACGGAAATGATTCGGGATGTATTACTTCGAGAGCTCCGCGCCTCGGATCGCTTTCAGGGCGTATACACTTGGGGCAGCAACGTTCGAGGCGATTACATCCTTCGCGGACACCTTTATGATTTCCGGGAGATCGATGCGAACAATCTGGTGGGTCGCGTCACGCTTGAACTGGAATTGCACGATGCCCGAACAGGCACGACGGTTTGGACGCACTTTTACAGCCACGATCAGCCCCTAGCGGGCAAGGATGTAGCGGCGGTGGTCGCAGCGCTCGACCACGACGTTCAACAGGGGATCGCGGAGTTCAGCACGAGTCTTGATCAGTATTTTTCGGCGCATCCCGAGACCAATACATCGTCAGGCCAGTAGATCGAAGCGAACGCTCCGGCTCCGGGCTCACCTAGACTTCAACGAGTATGAGTGAGATATCGTCGGCCGGCTGGCCTTCGCGCCATTCCGCGACCCGCTCCAAAATAGCCCTCTTCATTTGATCTAGCGGCAGCGTCGCCGTTTCTTGAACAAATCTTCGAACGCCTGCAACGCCCAGCATTTTACCTTGCGAATTGAACACGTCAGTGATCCCGTCTGTGTAAAGAACGATCCGGTCGCCCGCCTCTAGCTGGACTTCCAGTGCAGGTTCCGGGTCTACGGCATCAGGCAGCGCGCCTAGCACTGTGCTGCGCGATTCCAACAGTCGGGGCTCCTTTCCGGGCTGGACAATCATCGCCGGCGGATGGCCAGCGCTAGCGAAAGCCATATGCCTTCCACTCCGATCGACCCGAGCGATGGACAGCGTAAAGAAGAAGAGCGAGCTTCCGATATTCTGAATCACGAGTTGGTTCAGTTGACGCAGCATGTCGCCCAACGGCGCGCATTTATTCAACTGTGCGATCGTCTCTGAGTAGATGCGGTTGGCAATCAGCGCGGAGCTGATGCCGTGCCCAGAGACGTCACAAACCAGGACGTTGAGGTAATCTTCGTCGAGCGGAGTGACCAGGCCGAAATCTCCGCCAATTGCGCGCGCCGGTTGATAGAACGTTTCAACCCGTATGCTGCCCCAGACCATGCACTTCGGCGCGAGGCTCTGCTGCACGCGCGCCGCGAGGCCCAAGTCATCTTCGATCTCCTTTTGGCGCTTCTCGAGCAGCGTGTTCGCCGTGCGAAGGTCCTGTTCAGCAGCCTTTTGTTCGGAAATATCGATGAGTGACACGATGGCGAACGATCGTCCATCGGGGTCTTCGATGGACCGGGCACTGGCGACGATCGGCAAGCGTCCACCTGAGCGTGTCGGTAAATAGAATTCGGTCGTGCTGCGACCCATTTGCCGGGTCTTCCTGCGTAGCTCCTGAAGGACCAGGCGATCTTCGGGGCTGTAGAGTTCTGCTGGGTCCCGGCCCAAAATATCGGTCCGCGCTATTCCCGTCATCTCTTCGAAAACGGAGTTAACGAAAAGAATATGGTCGCAATCGTCCGAAATTAAGACGCCCTCATTTAGCGTCTCGAGAATGGTTTCCATCTGTTCGAGCCATTCCGGCTTCGCGATCGCCATCGCCTATACGCCTCACGCTCGGACCTAGCGGCCTATCTTATCGAATCACTGCGGGCCGACCAATCCTTCGAGTGGGGCTACTCGGTATTGGCACGATATACTTTCGCCATGGCGTTATTTGAGCAATCGAGCGAACGGCGCGAACGGGAGCGCGAGATGCGCACCGCAGGACGGCTTCCGCCCGGCCAGTCACTGACGCTGAAGTGGCCTGTTCTACATGAAGGCTCGGTGCCGCAATTCAATCAGCAGACATGGGATTTTCGCCTATTTGGCTTGATGGAAGCACCGCTGCGCCTTTCGTGGCAGGAATTTTCCAGCCTCCCACAGGGCGAGGTGCTCGCGGACATGCACTGCGTCACACGCTGGAGCCGGTTCGACAACTACTGGGCTGGCGTGCTCGCCACAGAACTCATGCGCATAGTGAAGCCGCGGCCCGAGGCGCGCCACGTGATGGTCCACGCCGAACAGGGCTACACCTCGAACCTGCCGCTGGTGGATTTCTTGCGCCCGACGACAATTTTCGCCCTCCGCCACGACGGCGAACCACTCGCCCCCGAGCATGGCTATCCGTTGCGCCTTGTCGTGCCGCACCTCTACGCCTGGAAGAGCGTGAAGTGGGTGTGCGGGATCGAATTGATCGACCGCGAACTGCCCGGGTTCTGGGAAGAGAACGGCTACCACATCTACGGAGACCCCTTCAAAGAGCAACGATATTCTGGCTGAGCGGTCACTCAAGAGGTTGCCGAGAGCGCCGTTGTCGACCAAGTAAGTCAATGGTAGACTGCGCGCATGCCTAAGAAGAAAACAGCCCGGCTAAGAGTCACAAAAGGTAAGAAAACGAAGAAGCAGCCACGCGCGAAGGTTTCTGCGCGCACTCGAAAGGGCGCGCCAAGGCGCAAACCTGCGGCCACCAAGCCCGCTAAGAAGACCAGGACCATTCGTGGTACGAGTGCAGCAGCTGGCGGGGTTCGTTCAATCCCGTTCAGGCCGAAGGGGCCCGGGACGGAAACCGCTGGCCAGTCGGGGGACATCGAAGGATTGCGGAAAGTAGCGCGCGCCAATTCAGAAAGTGTGGAAGAACTGGCGGAAGAAGGACAGTCTTTCGAGGCTGATGTGGTAGCCGGTGTCGAGGAAGCCGAGGACGCCGAAGAATCAGAAGTCGTCACTCACGAAGTTCCGGAAGACGATGTTCCTTCCGAATATGATGACAACGAACATTAGACCGCTGCTCCCCTTTAACCCGACAAACTGCATGTAATTCGCCGCTGGCCTTCAAAATTCGCACCGTCGTTTCCTACTGGTTTCGGGCAAGCCCATCGAGGAGCCGGTCGTGTGGTACGGCCCTATCGTCATGAACACGCAGGAACAACTACGCCAGAAAATATCCGAACTGCAAACGGGCGCCTTCATCAAACATTACTGAATCAGCGGCCAAAACTGAATACACCCCGCGCTAATCGTCTGGGCGGGGTGTATATTTCAGTTGGCAGGGTGCCCTGGAATGCCTTGTCACCAATAACCAACCGTCGGAAACGTTTTCCCTCGCGTGCTTCTCTTAAGGAGCCTTTAATGAAACGACCTTTGAACGTGCTTCTCGGCTTGGCCCTGCTCGGTCTCCTTCCCTTCACAGCCTTCTGCTCGAAGGCTTACGGACAAACTACAGCTGAACCAATCACCTCACGCACGGCCACGGTCGATGGTGCCAAGTTGCACTATTTGACCGCCGGCCATGGTACGCCGCTTCTCTTGTTGCACGGTTACGCGGAAACGTCTCTGATGTGGAGGCCCATCATTCCAAAATTGGCCAAGCGCTTCACGGTAATCGCGCCGGACTTGCCGGGCATCGGAGACTCAGACATTCCCGCCAACGGTCTGGACATGAAGAGTGCCGCCATCCGTATTCACGGGCTGGCCAAATCTCTTGGCGTTCAGAAAGCAGAAGTCGTTGGGCATGACATCGGTCTCATGGTTGCCTATGCCTATGCTGCCCAGTTTCCGGCGGAAGTGGCGAAGCTCGTCTTGATGGATGCTTTCCTGCCTGGCGTGAATGGCTGGGAGCCAATTTACAACAACCCCGACATTTGGCATTTCCGCTTCAACGGGCCTACGCCCGAAGCTCTGGTTCGAGGTCGCGAACGTACCTACTTCGACTATTTTTGGAATGACTTCGCCGCCGACAAAACTCATTCGATCCCGGAGGCAGATCGCCAAGCTTACGCGGCAGCTTATTCACGCCCGGGACGTATGCGCGCGGGATGGGCATATTTCGTTTCGTTCCAGCAAGCTGCCAAGGATTTCGCTCAACTCTCTCAGACCAAACTGACGTTTCCGGTGCTGACCATCGGCGGCGAGAAGTCGCTTGGAGAACCTCTAGGCCAACAGACCAAACTGGTTGCGACGAATGTGACGGTTGTCGTCCTCAAAAACACTGGACATTGGGTGTTGGAGGAAAATCCAAAAGAAACGACCGACGCGCTCGTCAAATTCCTGTGATCTTCGTTTTGATCGTGCAGTCATTTCAGAAGGTCCCGGCGTTGAGAGAACTCGCACCGACCCAGACGGAGCCTCCATTCGTGGCCGCACAGGTGCTGGCGCTACTGATTTTCGCTACGCTCGCGGTCTTCGCCACCGTCCGGTTTCACCCTGAGCGCGTCCGTGCGGCCTGATGGGAAGACTTGATTGGAAGAAGAGTCCTCACTGCTGTGCTCGAACTGCCGGTGAATCGCGCTCCTCAGCATGTGTTTCAGCCAACGGCAGCCAGACTTGGAACCGCGTATCGCCAGGTTTTGAACTCACCTGAATATTGCCCCTGTGCTTCTTGACGATTCGCAGAGTGGTATCAAGTCCGAGCCCTGTACCTTCACCGACGCGCTTCGTGGTGAAGAAAGGTTCAAAGATGTGCGACTTTATGTCATCTGGAATGCCCGGCCCGTTATCGCCGATCTCCACCACAACGCAATCGTCGTCCCGATAGGTCCGCACTCGAAGTTCGCCTTTGCCACTCATTGCGTCGATGGCATTGTCGATGATGTTGGTCCAAACCTGATTCAGTTCGCTTCCGAATGAATTCACAAGCAGAGGCACTCGCTGGTAGTCGCGCTGTACGACGACTCCTCGTTTGAGCTTGTGGTTCATGATCGTAAGCGTCGTTTCAAGACTCTTCACGATGTCGACGTTCTGCACCGGAGTCTGGTCCATGTAGGTGTATTCCTTGATGGCGCGGACCAGGTCGGATATCCGGGCGGTGCTGTTCTCGATTTCATTCAGCAGCGTTGCGATTTCAACCGAAGCGGCGATCCTCACAAGGGCAGCCCGGGCAGTGCCTGCATCCAGGTTGGCAAATAAAGATTCGAGCGCCGCGGGTTTGATGTTCTTCCGCGCTAACTCCGCAGCCATTTGCCACATGTCGTTTTGCCCGTGACTGCGAAGCAAGGAATCAATTTGGTCTTCCAGGTCGCTGAGCGCCAGTGGATCGAGCGGAACTTCATTGTGCTGGACGAAAGAAGCTTCCAGCTTCTCGATTTCGGATTTCTGGGCAGGAGTCAGGTCGCGCCTTCCTAATTCGTGGCTCGCGTTCCGGATTTTTATCAGGATATCTCTCAGCTGGCCTGCGGCTCGCTTGGCCGCCGAAGCTGGATTATTGAGTTCATGCGCGAGCCCCGCTGAAAGCTTTCCTAGCGAAGCCAACCGGTCGCGCTGTTGCTCAATCCGGGTGGTCTCTCGAATTCTGTCGGACATCAGGCCCACCAGACGCTGGGCTAACTCCGGCATTTTCTGCACGAGTTCGGGAAAAAGAGAAGAAGGAAAACGCAGGACGGTCGCATCCGTGAGGGCCCGCGCACCCACGGTAAACTGCTTCATTCTCGAGAAGGGCAACACGCCGGTCACATCGCCCGGCTTCATCGAGAACATGATCGTTTCGCCGCCGATTTCGCCGCGCCCCTGGAGTTGTCCTTCCATGATTACAAACATTGCGTCGGCGGGATCGCCCTGACGAAAGTAAGTGTCGCCGCTTTTGAAATGCAGCTCTTCCGCTTGGCTGATGAACCAGGCGATCTGGTCGTCCGGCAGACCGACGAATACCGGGACCGCAAGCAAATCCGATTTGTCGACCATTTACACCTTGCTCAAATATTGATGGATGAACTGCACGGCCACCGATCCTTCGCCCACCCCGGAAGCCACGCGTTTCACCGAACCATGCCTCACATCGCCTACTGCAAAAATTCCGGGGACGTTTGTCTCCAGCAAAAAGGGATCTCTGTCCAGCGTCCACCCCTTCGGCCGCTGACCATCTCGTATGAGATCGGGACCCGTCAGAATGAACCCGCGCTCGTCCCGCTCGACAACTCCGGCAAGCCAGTCCGTTCGCGGCAGCGCTCCAATAAAGATGAACATGCCGCTCGCCGGCACGCGCTCAATCTTGTTGGTATCCGAACACAGGAAGGAAATCTCTTCCAGATGCGTCTCGCCGTGAACTTCGGATACGCTTGCGTGCGGCCAAAGCTGGATGTTGGGCGTCTGCTTTACTTGATCGATCAGATACTGCGACATGGTGCTCGATAAAGAGCCTCCTCGCACCACAATAACCACGCGGTCCGCGTATTTCGCGAAGTTCATCGCCGCCTGGCCGGCCGAATTTGCTCCCCCGATCACGTAGACAATTTCCCCCTCGCAGGATAGCGCTTCGCTCGCACCGCCGCCGTAATAGACACCCGCGCCCTGCAGCCGGTCGATTCCCGGCGCTTCCAGTCGCCGCCACTGTACCCCCGTTGCTATCATTAACGCGTGGCAAGAGATCTCGTTACCGTCCGCCAATTTTAAGAATCGGTAGGGCCCTTCCACACGCACAGCCACAGCTTCTTGCGGGGCGAGAATTTCCACGCCAAAACGCTGCGCCTGCACCACGGCGCGCCGCGCCAAATCGCCTCCGCTCAGGCCCATTGGAAATCCAAGATAGTTCTCAATGCGGGAACTCATTCCCGCCTGCCCGCCCGGAGCTTCCCGCTCGATAATCATTGTGTGCAGGCCTTCGGACGCGCCGTAGACAGCAGCGGCAAGACCTGCCGGCCCTCCGCCCACGATCGCTAAATCATAAAAGTTGGTTTGCGCGGTTGTCCGCAGACCGACCTTTTGAGCTACCTCTGCCGGTATACTCTCGAGAAGCTTTGTGCCGTCCGGGAAGAGTGTTACTGGGAGGCTGGCCGCCTCCGGCCCCAGGACGTCCAACAGACGCTTGGTCTCCGGGTCATTAGCGGTAAGTTCGACGTCAATCCACTGGTACGGAACGCGGTTGCGCGCCAGGAAGTCCCGCAACTCATACGATTTCGGAGACCAGCGGGTTCCTAACACCCGGATTCCCTCGAATGTAGGACGATAAGAAGCCTGCCAATCATCGAGCAGATCATCCAATTGCGGATATAGATGCTCGGCTGGAGGGTCCCATGGCTTCAAGAAAAAGTAGTGGATGCTGGCTTCATTGATCGCACTGATCGCAGCATTCGTATCAGCATAGGCAGTGAGCAACGCCCGCTTTGCATCGGGAAAGATCCGCATTCCTTCTTGCAGAAATGCTACGCCATCCATTTGCGGCATCCGCTGATCGGCAAGAAGCAAAGCCACGCTGTCGTTCCGCGCCTTCAACTGCTTCAAAAGAGTGAGTGCACCGTCGGGAGAATCGCTTCCTATCACCCGGTATTCGGCACCGTACTTGGAGCGCAGGTCACGCTCGATCGCTCGCAGAACATCGGAGTCGTCATCCACGCTAAGCAAAACTGGTTTCGCCATAAATCGGTCCCGCCGCTAAGAAAGTAATTTTAAGCTTCCGAGCCACTTAAACAAGCTTGTTCAAACAAGGTAAGATGAGCGAACTTCGGTTTGGTCGCACGACTTCGATCGCGCCACAAGCATACGTGGGACCAGTCAGGTACGAATCAGTGCACCTTTTTGCTAAGTTTATCGGCTTCGAAGGCCCGAGGGAGAGAGCCGCTAGTTATGCTTTCCGGACGAAACCGTACAGCACTTCAGGATTTTCAACGAGGATGCGATGACGGGTCGCTTCGTTCGGGGCCCATTTCTCGAGCAGGTCAAATAGCACGGCGTCATCGGGCTTGTTCGTTTCGTTCGGGTGCGGCCAATTGCTTCCCCATACCGTTCGCTCCGGCGCGGCCTGCACATACGCTTGAGCAATTTTGGTGATGTCAGCATATGCCGGCGGCCCGTCTTTGGTGTTGTCGTAGGTCACAGAAAGCTTGACCCACGTCCGGCCTTTGTCGATAAGCTTGCGGATGAGTGCGAAACAAGGGTGATTTATACCGACCGGCTGCGGAATGTGCCCCATGTGGTCGAATACGATCGCTGAAGGGAGTCGGTTCCACAAATCTTCGGCCGCGACGATGCCCTCGCCGTCCATATTGATTTGCACGTGCCAGCCTAGCGGGGCCACCCGCTTTGAAAGCGGCTCGACCATATCGAGCGTCGTTACAGCCTTGTTGCCGTTGGGACTCGAGTTCAAGGAGAAACGGATGCCGCGAATTCCACCTTGAGCCAAGCTGTTCAAATCGCCATCCGTGATCGTCGGGTGAATGACGGCGACGCCTTTGGCGTTCGGCGCCAGCTGAGAGATAGCGTCAAGCGTGACGCGATTATCCGTACCGTAAGCACTAGGAGTGACGATCACGTCTCGTGTTGTGCCGATGCGCCGCTGGAACAACCGATAGTCCGCCACGCTGGAATTCGGTTCCGCATGTTGAATGGGCTTAAAGCGAGCCGTGTCGTAAATGTGATGATGGCAGTCGCAGGCAAGCGGGGGCGCTTTAAGCTTGGGCGGTTCTGTGCCGCTGGAATTCGGCACTGCAGTTTGTGATTGACATTCGGAAGGAAGGATTCCGGCAGCGGTCAACGCCGCAAGCCCCGCGCCCTGAAGGAAACTACGCCTTCCGATGTTTTGACCAGTCATCGTCTGCCCTCGCTGTTGCGACCCTGGCCGCCACGGTACCACAGCTTTTGCCTCTCCGCGAACGCCTCCCGATTCCTTCGACAGGTCGGCAGACACTGAGATAGTTTTCGAACAACTTTGTGAGTCCTCGCCCCAACGCTTTCTTAGAAGCCGACGCTGGAGCCAGGGTTCATTCGAGCCAATGCCCAGGCGGAACACTTTTTCGGCCACACAATTTCCCAAACGTTTTTCGTGTTTACAAAATGGAAGATGACCTACTGAAAGGAAATGGTGAGCCGCGGAGGACTCGAACCTCCAACCCGCTGATTAAGAGTCAGCTGCTCTACCATTGAGCTAGCGGCCCAGCGATGAACGTCACAAGCGGCGGGAAGAAGCTCCGCGCGGATTCCAGTGACTATAGCTTACATGTCGCGGGGCCGCAACTCTGGGCCTTAGGGCCGCTCAACCGCGTGCGGGGGCCCTGCAGCGGGGCGGCCTTTGGCAAATCCAAAGCTCCAGAGTAATAGCGCGCTCAAGTTTTCTCTATATCAACTCGACTGCTATTTCTCGTGTGAACGATCGATGGCGACTAGAGCAGGAAAAAATTATCGTCTTTCTCAACACCATGCAGATTCTCAAGAGGAGAACGATAGGTAAGCTGCTGCTTTTCGGCATTGCTGCGCTTTACAACCTCCATTCGTTCCTGGAGAGCCGGGAAATTCTTCGGCAGTATTTCAACTTTGTTGGTTTGACTCAATCTTCTCGATACCATAGTTCCTCTCCGTCTAAGGTCTCGAAGATGATCCTTCGCGAGGATAACAGTCTCGCATTTGCCAGCATATTCTCTTTCCCCGTATTTTAGGGTTGGGTGTTTGCTGTATGGAGCGGCTGTGGCGCTCCAACCTCGGCGCTCGACCAGTGGAATTCATAGCGGAGAAGTCAGCCGCGAAGCTGCGCAACAATGTCGCGAGCTATCTTACGTGCGCGTTCAATATCCGAAGGGTTTAGAGATATGGCCGCCACGCGGGGATGCCCGCCTCCACCGAATTGTTCCGCCAGCGACGCCAGATTTTTTTCCGCCGCGCCCGCGTTCCAGGGATTAGAACCAATCGAAATTTTCGCACGCACAGGTGACGCGCTGATGCCTACCGAATAACGGCAATGTGGGAAGAGCAGATAAGGGATGAACTTGTTGTAGCCTTCCAGATCCAGATCACTCACATCGAAAAATACAACTGCATCCAGCGCCTCTGCCCGCTTCCGCAGCACTTCAACGGACCGTTTGTGCCGTTCCAGCAGTGGCCCGAGATGCCGCGCAATGATTGGAAGTTTTACCACTTCCGCCATGGGGCGCGACGCGAGCTCCGGAATTAATCGAGGAACAAGCCCCGATTCCGGTGCCGCTTCGATCACCAGCGCCACTTGTGTCGAAGGCTCGGTCAGAGCCACTGCCGACTCAGGCGTTGGGAACTGAGCTCCGTCGATTACGTCGCCCCAATGAATTAATTCCGCCAGCGGCTGAGTATTGAATCCGAACTTGCTGCTGGTCACGTCAGCGAGCAGTTTCGTGCAGGACTTGTACTCAGGATCGTAAAACTTGTGTCCCGAGTGATCGGTACGGAAATGCGCGGCGTCAGCGGCTGTCAAAAATGCGCTTTGATGGTGATCGAACCACCAGGTCACCTTGGGTGAGCTCGAGTATTTGAAGTCGACAATGACGTTCTCGTCGCCGTCAAATAGCCCTTCCTCAAAAGGCTGCACGGCGCGATGCGTCATGCCCGTGTAACAGAAAACCGCCTGCGGATTCATGCGCTCCCGATAGAAGCGTGAAAAAAGAGCCGCAGAAGCCGCGCCGTCGAAACAACGATCGTGGAAGCAGAGACGGACCTTCGTGGTATCCGGCAAAAGATCCTCGCCAGCGGAAATGAGAGGAAATATTCCTCCAGCAAAGCCAT
>Ga0307479_10003289_pt1 | contig 14701 bp, 10 predicted proteins | sample atmos_gasesECM4C_FD_203743 | JGI IMG/M metagenome (GOLD analysis project Ga0307479, IMG submission 203743) | Hardwood forest soil microbial communities from Morgan-Monroe State Forest, Indiana, United States - atmos_gasesECM4C_515 | ecosystem: Environmental > Terrestrial > Soil > Temperate...
GTACCAGATCGGCACTCTGAGCCTGGTAGGGCTGCTCAATGCGGAGCAGGGCTACCGCCAGGCGGAAATCGCCGTAGTGCAGGCGCAGGCGAATCGATATGCCGATACCGCCGGGCTGTTCCAGGCCCTGGGCGGCGGCTGGTGGAACCTTCCCGGGGCAAACTTCCAATGAACGACCTGGTAGTACGCGAAAACAAGGGCGGCGCCGCGATCCTGACGCTCAACCGCCCGCAGAAGCTCAACGCACTCTCCAAGGACATGATCGAGCGGCTGGAGGAGCACGTTGACAGCATCGCGCGCGAAGCGAAGACAGTCGGGCTCGTGATCCTGCGCGGTGCGGGGGGAAATTTCTCCTCCGGTCACGACATGACTGAAGTGCTCAGCCAGGTCAAGGCGCATGCCAAGCCGCACCATTACGTCGAGGTCATCGACAAGGTGGCCGATCTCCCACAGCCAGTCGTCTCCGCCGTCGAGGGACATTGCTCTACCGGCGCGCTCGAGCTGGCGCTCGCCGCCGATCTCATCGTGGCCTCCGAATCGGCGAGCTTCTGCGACGCCTACGCGCGCTGGGGCCTGACGCCGATCTGGGGGTTGAGTTTGCGGCTGCCGCATCGGATCGGCACCTCGAAGGCCGCTGAGATGATGTACACCTGCCGCAGCTACTCGGGTGTCGAGGCGCACGAAATGCACCTCGCCAACTTCTGCTTCGCAGACAGCGAGTTCGAGACCGGGCTCGCCGCCCTCGCCGCCGACATCCTCGCCAACTCGTGGTACTCCAACCAGGTCAACAAGCGTGCGCTGATCGAGAGCAACGGCCTCACGCTGCGCGATGCGCACACGCTTGCGCTGTTCAAGAACGAGGGACTTGCGCCCGACGCGGCGCAGCGCGTGGCGCACTTCTTCAAGGGGCGCAAGCCGCGGACTTAAGCCTTCGGCTCAGGCGGTCGCATCCGCACGCCCCGCTGTGCGGGCGCGTGCCGCAGCGAGCACGGCGGCCAGGCATTGAGCAAGGTCCGCCGCGGCGAGCGGCTTGGTCAGCACCGCCTGCGCTCCCGCCGCCTGCGCCGCCGCCGTCAGGTCAGGCCCGCCGAACCCGCTGACGATGATCGCCGGCAGCGCCGGCCGCAGTCGTCTGAGCTCGGCCAGCAGTTCCGTGCCGGACATTTCGGGCATCAGGGCATCAGTCAGCACCGCATCGAAGCGCTGCGGCGCCGCGCGCAACACCCGCAGCGCCTCGAGCGCGCCCAGGCAGCCGACCGGCTCGTAGCCGAGCGAGGCCAGCACCTCCTCCTCGAGACGCACCAGACTCTCCTCGTCGTCGACCACCAGGATCGTCTCGCCGTTGCCGCGCGGTGCCGTCTGCGGCAGCGGATCCTGCGGCGGTTCGCCTTCGATGAGCGGCAGATACACGCTGAACGTCGTCCCGCCTCCGGGACGGCTGTCGACTTCGAGCGCGGCGCCGTGATCGAGAACGATGCCATGCACCAGCGACAGACCGAGCCCGGTGCCGGCGCCCACCGGCTTGGTGGTGAAGAACGGCTCGAACATCCGCTCGAGCTGCGCCGCACCCATCCCCGCCCCGGAGTCGACGATGTCGATGCGCGCGTAGTGTCCGGGCAGAAGTCTGCCGACGGCGCAATCGCGGGCCTCGCGCACCTCGGTGGCCTGCGCCCGCACCACAACCCGGCCACCACCCGCCACGGCCTGCACCGCGTTGGTGACGAGATTGGCGAGCATCTGGTGCAGCTGGGCCGCATCGCCGGCGGTGACCAGGGGGACCGAGGGCACGCTCACCTCCACCGCAACCTGCGACGGCACCGACGCGCAGGTCAGGCTGTGCACCTCGCTGATGATCTTCTGCAACGCGATCGCGCGCGCACTGCCCACACCTGGCCGACTGAACGCGAGGATGCGCGCCGTGAGCTCGCGCGCGCGGTGAGCGGCCACCAGGATGTTGTCGATGTAGGTACGCTGTGGGCCGCCCGGCGCGCTGTGCTGCTGCGCGAGCTCGCCGTACCCGAGCACCGCACCCAGCACGTTGTTGAAATCGTGCGCAATGCCGCCGGCGAGCGTGCCGAGCGCCTCGAGCTTCTGCGACTGGTGCAGCTGTGCAGTCACACGCTCATGACGCGTCAGCTGGCGCAGAAAGGCGATCAGCAGCACAGCGGCGAGCGCCGTGATCACGAATGTGCGCGCGACGCTGGTCCACGCATCGGTGCGCCACACGCCGAGAATGTCGTGCTCACTGCGTGCGACGGCGACCACGGCCGGATAACCCGGCACTCGGCGCAGGCTCACCAGCGTGCGCCCGAGCTGCGGGTGCACGAGCACGCTATGCAGCGCCTCCGCCGCACCGAGGTCGCGCAGCGCCCCGAGCCACGGCGACGGTCCGGACACGATGCCGGCGCGCTCGCGGCTCACGAGGGTGGTGCCATCGGCGCGCAGCAGCTCGACGCTGCTGCCTGCGCCCAGGTCGAGGGCGCTGTAGAAGCGCCGCACGTACGCGACGTCGACCGTGGCACCGACGATCCCGCGAAAGTGCGGACCAGGGAGACGGCGGCTGAGGACGAAGGTGGGCTCGCCGGTGACGCGGCTGATGAAGGGTTCGCTGACGTACAGGCCGAGGTCCGGGTGGTCGCGCTGGGCGGTGTAGTACGAGCGGTCGCTGAGGTCGGTGGTAGCGGCACCGACGGCGGTGCTCAGGTGCAGCTGCCGGGCGGGATCGAACAGGAAGAGATTCCTGACCTGCGGCACGCCGCTCGTGTGGCGTCGCATCAGGTCCGGGATGCTGTCGCGCGGAACCGGCGTGGTGAGCGTATCGGGATCGAGCAGCGCCGCCTGCTCGAGGATCAGATCGGTGGCCTGCAGCGCGCGTGCCGCCTGCTCGCTGAGCGCGCTCGCGATGTTGGCGTGCTGCCGGGCGGCAAGGGCCAGTGTCTCCTGCCGATCGCGCACCAGGTCGAAGAGCGTCGACAGCCACACTGCCGCGCATACCGCTGCGACGATGAGCATCAGCCGCACCCGCAGCGCCCGGGCGCGCATCCCTTCGCGGCGCGCCGTGCCCGTCAGCGGTGACATCGGTCGCCGGCCGCCGAACCCGTGCCGAGGCCGAGGGCCACGTACAGCTCGCCCCGTGTGAACGGCTTCGCCAGGATGCGCGTCGCGCCGAGTCTCAGGGCCATGGCATCATTCCCGGTGTCGCCCGCGGCGAACCGGCCCGAGGCAAGCACGATCGCGGCGCGCGGGTAGGCGCGCCGCCAGGAAGCCAGGATCTCATGAGCCTGCTGCTGACATGCCACGTCGACCAGTATCGCATCGATGTCCCCGGCGGCCTGCAGACCCGGCTGCGGCCAGACGGGGCAGGCGCCGCTCGCCTCGAGCCATTCACGCAGCAGGTCCCGGTGGAGACTATCATGCTCGATGATCAGGACGCGCTTCACAGGAAAGCCCTGCGGTGAGCGACGTCCCGACGCCACACGTCCTCGTAGTCGACGACGATCCTACGATCCGACGCCTGGTCGATGATTATCTCGGGCAGAACGATTTCCGCGTGTCGGGGGTGAGCGACGGCGCGGAACTGCGGCGCGCGCTGCAGGCGCAGGTGGTCGACCTGGTGCTGCTCGATCTGCGCCTGCGCGGCGAGGACGGCATGCAGCTGCTGCGCGCACTGCGCGCCGAGTCGCAGATCCCGATCATCATCCTCACCGGCCGAGCGGAGGAAGCCGACCAGGTGATGGGGCTCGAGCTCGGAGCGGATGACTACCTCACCAAGCCCTTCAGGCCGCGCGAGCTGCTGGCGCGCATTCGCACCGTCCTGCGGCGTACACGCGCCGGACAGGAGGGACACGGAGCGCCGGTGTGCCGCGCTTATCGCCTCCCGGGTTGGGAGCTCAACCTGCGGACCCGCCGGCTCACCGCCGGCGACGGTGCCGAGGTCAGCCTGAGCAACGGTGAGTTCAACCTGCTCGCCGCCCTGCTCGCCACCGCCAACCGCGTGGTAACGCGCGACCAGCTGATCGAGCTCAGCCGCCGCTACGACAACGAGGTCTACGACCGCGCCATCGACGTGCAGATCCTGCGTCTGCGCCGCAAGATCGAGGCAAATCCCGCCGAGCCGCGCATCATCGTCACGGAGCGTGGCGTCGGCTACCGTGTTGCGGTCCCCGTCGAAGCCGTCTATTGATGAGGCAGCGTCGCTCACGCTGAATTGCGTTGGCGCGCACCGTGGCGCACGTAGCGGCGGCCTGTCCCGCCGGTTACGCAGTCTCTGAGGCGCGCGTCACCGCCCGCTTACCGGGGGCATTTCACCTGTAATACCCGCACCGCAGGTGCGCAACGGCGGGTAAGCCGCAGTGCGCTATGGTGGGGTAGCCATGTGGATCGTCCGCCTCGCGCTGCGGCGCCCGTACACCTTTCTGGTGCTCGCCATCGTGATCACACTGTTCGGCGTGTTCGCGATTCTGCGCATGCCGACCGACATTTTTCCGAATATCAGGATCCCGGTAGTCGCCACGGTCTGGAAGTACTCGGGGCTGTCTCCCGACCAGATGGCCAATCGCCTGGTACTGCAGGCCGAGCGCAGTGCACAGACCACGGTCAACGACGTCGAGCACACCGAATCGCTGTCGCTCACCGGCACGGCGATCGTCAAGTACTTCTTCCAGCCGAGCGCCGATGAGTCGCTGTCGTTCGCGCAGATCACGGGCGTGTCCGAGTCGCAGCTGCGCTCCGCACCGCCCGGCACCACCCCGCCCTTCATACTCGCCTACAACGCCTCGACGGTGCCGATCCTGCAGCTCGCGCTCTCGAGCGAGCAGCTGTCGGAGGCGCAGCTCTTCGATCAGGGCAACAACATCATTCGTACCGGGCTCGCAACCATACAGGGCGCCTCCATGCCCTACCCTTACGGCGGGCTGCAACGTCAGGTGCAGGCCGATCTCGATCCGGCCGCGCTGCGCGCAACCGGCCTGTCGGGCAACGATGTGACCAGTGCGCTGGCAGCGCAGAACTCGATCCTGCCTGCCGGCACGCAAAAGATCGGCGATCGTGAGTACTTCGTCACCGTCAACTCCAACCCCTCGACCATCGCCGGGCTCAACGACCTGCCAGTGGCGGTGCGCAACGGCAGCGTCATCTACGTGCGCGACGTGGCGCACATTCGTGACGGTTACCCGCCGCAGACCAACGTCGTGCGCCGCGACGGCCACCGCGGCGTGCTGATGAGCGTGCTGAAGACCGGCAACGCCTCGACACTCGACATCATCAAGGAGATCAAGCAGCGCCTGCCGGCGATTCGCAACCAGCTGCCGCTCGGCTTCAACATCGATCTGGTCGGCGATCAATCGCTGTTCGTGCGCGCCGCCATCAGCGGCGTGGTGCGCGAGGCGGTGATCGCCGCCTGCCTCACCGCGCTCATGATCCTGCTGTTCCTCGGCAGCTGGCGCAGCACGCTGATCATCGCCATCTCCATTCCGCTCTCGATTCTCGCCTCGCTTATCTGCCTGTCGGCCCTCGGCGAGACCATCAACATCATGACACTCGGCGGACTGGCGCTGGCAGTCGGGATTCTGGTCGATGACGCCACCGTGACCATCGAGAACATCAACATGCATCTCGAGCAGGGCCAGGAAGTCGAGCAGGCGATTCTCAACGGCGCGCACGAGATCGCGCTGCCGGCGCTGGTGTCGACGCTCGCTATCTGCATCGTGTTCGTGCCCATGTTCATGCTCGCCGGGATTGCGCGCTACCTGTTCGTGCCGCTCGCCGAAGCGGTGGTGTTCGCGATGCTCGCCTCCTACCTGCTGTCGCGAACGCTGGTGCCGACACTCGCCAAGTACTGGCTGCAGCGCCACGCCGAGCGCCGCGCCGCACCCGGCCACCCGCTCGAGCTCCTGCAGTGGCGCTTCGAGCAGTGGTTCGGGCGCGTCCGCCACGCCTACCGCGCACTGCTCGAGCGTGTGCTCGATGCCGGCAGGCGCTTTGCCATGCCGTTCATCGGCGCGATGGCCGCCACCGCGCTGCTCGCCTTTCCACTCGGTCGCTTTCTGCCGGGACTCGGCCAGGACTTCTTCCCGAGCGTCGACGCCGGACAGATCAAGCTGCACGTGCGCGCGGCGACCGGGCTGCGGATCGAGGAGACCGCGGTGCTGTGTGATCGCATCGAAGCCAGCATCCGCGGCATCATTCCGGCGCGCGAGATCGACACCATCGTCGACAACATCGGTGTGCCGTACAGCGGCATCAACACGACCTACTCGACCTCTGCGCCGGTCGGACCCGGCGATGCGGACATTTTCGTCAATCTCAAGCCCCGCCATAATCCGACCGAGCGCTACGTGCGTGACTTGCGCAGCAGGCTGGTGCCGCTCTACCCCTCCACCAGCTTCGCCTTCCTGCCGGCCGATATCGTCAGCCAGATACTCAACTTCGGCCTGCCCTCGCCGATCGACGTCCAGGTATCGGGCCTCAACATGGATGCCAACCGCGCCTACGCTCGGCGGCTGCTGACGCGCATGCAGGCCATCCCGGGACTGGTGGACATTCGTATCCAGCAGGCCTTCGACTACCCCACGCTCAACGTCGATGTCGATCGCACCAAGGCAGCGCTGCTGCGACTGACCGAGACCGACGTCGCCTCCGACCTGCTGACATCGCTGTCCGGCAGCTCGCAGACCCTGCTGTCGTTCTGGATCGATCCGAAGACCGGCAGCCAGTATCCCGTCGTGGCGCAGACGCCGCAGTTCCGGCTCGCCTCATTGACCGACCTGGTGACCACGCCCGTCACCACCAACGGTGGCTCGGCTGCGGGCGGCGTCGGCGGATCGGCCACCTCAGGGAGCGCGGACAACGGCGGGGGCCTGCAGCTGCTTGCGAATCTTGCCACCTTCAGTCGCAGCGAGTCGCCCGCCGTGGTGAACCACTACAATTCGACCCCGGTCATCGACGTGTATGCGGGCGTGGACGGCGCCGACCTCGGATTCGTCGCCGCGCAGATCAGGCGCATCGTCGCAGACAGCGCGCCCTCCCTGCCGCGCGGCACACAGGTGACGGTGCGCGGTCAGGTCCAGACCATGAGCGACTCGTTCACGGGGCTGCTGATCGGGCTTGCCGGCGCGGTGGTGCTGGTGTACCTCCTGATCGTGGTGAACTTTCAGTCGTGGCGCGATCCCTTCATCATCATCACCGCTCTGCCCGCCGCGCTCGCCGGCATCGTCTGGATGCTGTTTCTGACCCACACGCCGGTGAGCGTGCCGGCGCTCACCGGCGCCATCATGTGCATGGGCGTGGCGACCGCCAACAGCGTGCTGGTCGTGAGCTTCGCCCGTCAGCGCATGGACGCCGGCGACGACGCCGCACACGCCGCGCTGCAGGCGGGCTTCACCCGCTTTCGCCCCGTGCTGATGACTGCGCTGGCGATGATCATCGGCATGGTGCCGATGGCGCTCGGACTCGGTGAGGGCGGCGAGCAGAACGCACCCCTCGGGCGTGCCGTGATCGGCGGTCTGGTGTTTGCGACCGTCGCCACACTGTTTTTCGTGCCGACGGTCTTCTCCCTGGTGCACGGACGCCGGAGCGCCTGATGCCGGAACCTGCCCCGACAACCGCGCACAGCGACGCACGCACGCGACGCTACCTCTGGATCCTGATCGGCGTGGCGGTGTTCCTGTCCGTGTGGGGCATCCTGAGTCGCCTGCTCGCGCGCAACGCCCTCGAGCGCCAGGCAGCCGCGGCCGCCGTCCCAACTGTCAGCATCACGCGCCCCACCTCCGGCCCGGCCACCGATCGGCTGGTGCTGCCGGGGAGCGTGCAGGCGTACTACGAGGCACCGATCTACGCGCGCACCGGCGGGTATGTGAAGATCTGGTACACGGACATCGGCGCGAGCGTCAGGAAAGGTGAGTTGCTGGCCGAGATCGATGCGCCCGAGCTCGATCAGCAGCTGCGCCAGGCCCAGGCGGATGTCGCCACCGCGCAGGCGAACTACGAGCTCGCCCGCACCACCACCGAGCGCTGGCAGGGACTGCGCGCGAGCGAGTCGGTATCCCAGCAGGATGCCGATCAGCGCGCCGGGGACGCGGCCGCGAAAGCCGCCGCTCTGCAGTCGGCCGCCGCCAATGTCGCGCGGCTGCGCGAGCTCGAGGGTTTCAAGCGCGTGGTGGCGCCGTTTGGCGGCGTCGTGACCCAACGCAACACCGACGTCGGCGCGCTCATCAATGCCGGCGAGAGCCCGGGCAGCGCGCTATTCCACGTCGCCGACACGCACCGCCTGCGGGTCTACGTGCAGGTCCCGCAGCCCTACGCGGCGCAGATCGGCCCGGGCCTGAGCGGCGCGCTCGAATTCACCGACCGCCCGGGAAAGGCGTACTCCGCCGCCGTGACCTCGACCGCGCGCGCGCTCGATGCGATCTCGCGCACCCTGCAGGTAGAGCTGCAGATCGACAACTCGGGCGGCGAGCTGCTGCCAGGCTCCTACGTACAGGTCACGTTCACCCTGCCCGGGAGCGCCAACACGCTGCGCGTGCCGGTAAACACCCTGCTGTTTCGCGGCCGGGATCTGCAGGTGGCCACGGTCGACGACCAACACCGCGTGCACCTCAAGGACATCACCGAGGGTCGTGACTTCGGCACCGAGATCGAGGTGCTGGCCGGAATCGGCGCGGCCGACGCGCTGATCGTCAATCCGCCGGATTCGATCGCCGACGGGGCGGAAGTGCGCCTGCGCGAAGCGCCGCGACCGGTGGGTCGTGCGCCGGCCAGCGGCGCCGCCCCAGGGACGGGGCACGGCGCATGAAGCTCGCGCACAACGCATGAAGAGCGCGTTCACATCGGCGGCGCTGGCGATACTCGCTCTGCTGCTCGGTAGCTGCTCGCTCAGCCCGCATTACGAGCGGCCGGCGGTGCCGGCGCCGCCGGCGGCCTACAAGGAGATGAGCGAATGGCAGCGCGCGACTCCCGCTGACAGCGTCGCGCGCGGTCGGTGGTGGACGATGTTCGCCGATACCGACCTCGAGGCACTCGAGGCCCAGGCGACAGAGGCCAACCAGAGCCTGAAGGCGGCCCTCGCGCGGCTCGAGCAGGCGCGTGCGCAGACCCGCATCGCGCGCTCCGCCTGGTTCCCCCTCGTGACAGCCGATGCGCAGGTGACGCGCGCGCAGGCGTCCGTCTACACATCGGGCTTTGTTCCCGGCCAGACGCGCACCGGCAATAGCTTCGCCCTCGGCGGCGATCTGTCGTACGAGATCGACCTCTTCGGCCGGATCCGCAACAGCGTCGCGGGCGCGCGTGCCACCGAGCAGGCGACCGCTGGTGATGCCGCCGCGCTCGATCTGGCGGTGCATGCCGAGCTCGCGACCGACTACTTCACGCTCCGCGGTCTCGATGTCGAGCAGCAGTTGCTGGATCGCACCGTGGACGACTACGCCCGCGCCCTGGGGCTCACCCAGAACCTGTATCGCGGCGGTGCCGCGGCGATCTCCGACGTGCAGCAGGCCGAGGCGCAGCTCGAGAGCGCACGCACTCAGGCAGAGGACACACGGCTGCGACGCGCCCAGACCGAGCACGCGATCGCCGTGCTGCTCGGACGCGAGCCGAGCGCCTTCGGCCTGAGCGTCCGCCCGAACGAGAAATTCGCGCCGCTGCCCGAGGTGGCCGTGGGCCTGCCGTCAAAGCTGCTCGAGCGACGTCCCGACGTCGCCGCCGCGGAGCGGCGCGTCGCGGCCGCCAACGCCGCGATCGGCGTCGCGCGCGCGGCGTATTTCCCGGTGCTCGATCTGCTCGGCTCAGCCGGCTGGCAGAGTCCGTCGACCGCAGCGCTGCTGACGGCCCCGGCCAGCTACTGGTCGCTCGGACCGCAGGCGCTGGCCACCGTATTCGCTGGCGGCCTGCACGTCGCGCAATCCGCACAGGCGCACGCCGTCTACGACGAGCAGGTCGCCAACTACCGCAGCACCGTGCTGAGCGCCTTTCAGGACGTCGAGGACAATCTGGCGGCGTTGCGCCAGCTGCGGCGGGAGAGTGTCAGCCAGGCAGCCGCCGTGACCGCCACCCAGGGGGCGCTCGATCAGGCCAACCTCCGCTACCGGGGTGGCATCGTCACCTACCTGGAAGTCGTCTCGACCGAGAACGCAGCGCTCGCGGCACGCCTCACGGCGGCCGACATCGAGATCCGCCGGGCGACTGCCACCGTGCTGCTCGTCAAGGCGCTCGGCGGGGACTGGCCCGTCGCTGGCGAGCGCTCCCTGGCGGACAACCAGCGCGGCCGCGCGGCGCAGCCCGTCGACGACCCCCAGTAGACGGCCGGCGCCGCCGCAATCTCACTTCAAGTAGGCGTGCACCACCTCGATCAGGTGCTTGGCGCCGCGCGCCCGGCCCCGGTCGCGGTCGCGCGCCGGATCGGAAACGTGCAGCCGGATGTGATCTTCCAGCAGCTCGGCCATCAGGCTGTTGGCGGCGCCACGCGCCGAAACCGTCAGCTGCATCACGCGGGCGCAGTCCGCATCCTTCTCGAGCGCGCGCTCGATCGCCTGCACCTGTCCGCGCAGCCGCCGCGCGCGCTGCAGCAACCGCGTCTTGTCCTGGATGGTGTGTGCCACTTGCGCTCGACCTCCCGCAACATAGGATGGGGGGTATACTATAGCCAGCCGCGGGTCGCGCGGACAACAGCCTCGGACGATAGTTAAGCGTTTCCTTAACTATCGCGCGAACGACCCCTGAGTGCCCGCGCCGGTCCTTCCCCGGCGAGCCAGCGATAGACCACCCCGGCCAGAGCTGCGCCGACGGGCGGCGCGACCCAGAACAGCCACAGCTGCTGCAGCGCCCAGCCGCCGACGATCAGCGCCGGTCCGGTGCTGCGTGCCGGATTCACCGAGGTGTTGGTGACCGGGATGCTGATCAGATGAATGAGCGTCAGACAGAGGCCGATCGCGATCGGCGCAAATCCCAGGAAGGCGCGTGCGTCGGTGGCGCCCAGAATCACCATCAGGAACATGAACGTCATCACCACTTCACTCAGCGCGCCGGCAGCGAGCGTATAGCCGCCGGGGGAATGCTCGCCGTAGCCGTTGGCCGCCAGCCCGCCGCTCAACTCGAAGCCGGCCCGGCCGCTCGCGATCAGGTAGAGCACGGCCGCGGCCAGGATCGCGCCAAGCACCTGTGCGATGACATACGCCGGTAGCTCCGCGGCCCGGAAGCGCCCGCCGACCACGAGCCCCAGGGTCACGGCCGGGTTGAGATGGCAGCCCGAGATGTGGCCGATGGCGTATGCCATGGTGAGGACCGTGAGGCCGAAGGCAAACGCCACGCCGAGCAGCCCGATACCGACATGCGGGAAAGCTGCCGAGAGGACCGCGCTGCCGCATCCTCCCAGCACCAGCCAGAAGGTGCCCAGGAACTCGGCCGCCGACCGATGGAACAGTGTCATGGTCCCCCTCCCCCGCCACACCTGCCCGCTGTTACAACAATAGCAAGAGCACCGCCCGGCGACGACTACGACTCCGGCGGAGCGCCGTGGTCACCTCCGACGGCTGCGCTCGCGCGCGCGAAATCGATGAAGCCCCGCTGTACATCGGTGCGCAGCAGCCGCACGCGCACCGGGTCTCCGACATCGAGACCTTCGGAGCCCTGCACCAGCCGACCTTCGGCCAGCGGTTGGGAGATGCGCACCCAGGTTCCCTCGTCCGAGGCGCCAGTGACCATCGCCGCGAACTGCTCGCCGATGTGCGACCGCAGCAGCAGCGCGGCGGCGGACTTGCGCACCTGGCGCTCGACTTTTGCGGCGTTGCCTTCCTGCTCGGTGCAGTGCGCGCCGAGCACGGCGAGCTCCGCGTCGCTGTACGGCGCAACCGCGCCCTGCAGCGCCGCCTTCAGGAGGCGCTGGGTAATGACGTCGGGGAAGCGCCGGTTGGGAGCGGTGGCGTGCGTATAGTCCGACAACGCCAGACCAAAGTGGCCCTCGCTGGGCTGTCCCGGGCGCTTGAGGACATACTCGCCGGCACCGAGCAGCTTGACGACCGCGAGCGACAGGTCGGGGAAAAGAGCCGGCGCGGCCTGCTGGCGGCGCGCCAGAAAGGCGCTCAGCGCGAGTGCGTCGGGGCTCGCCGGCAGACCCTCGCCGAGGCGCCGCGCGAGCGCGACGATCCTCGGCCAGCGCTCGGGCGTGCGCAGCACGCGACGGAGCGATGAGCGTCCGCGGCCCTCGAGGTAGCGCGCCACAACTGCGTTGGCCCCGATCATGAAGTACTCGATCAGCTCCTTGGCGCGATTGTTCTCATCCGGCTTCAGATCGATGAGCGCGCCGCCCTCGCGCACGGCCTGCGCTTCGAGTGTGGTCAGGGTGAGCCCGCCCTGTGCCTGCCGGACGCCCTTGAGCTGCTGCGCGACGCGGTCCTGGATGCGCAGCTGCTGATCCATCTGCGCCACCGACGCCACACGCGGCGGCGCCGCACCGCGGCCGTCGAGCCACGCGGCGACGCTGTTGTAAGCGAGCTTGGCGCGATTCACCACCGCCGCCCGATAGACATCCCCGGCAGCGACCTTGCCGTCGGCCGCGACCGTCATCTCGATCACCACGCTCAGCCGCTCGCGGTTCTCGGCCAGGCACGTGAGGTCGGTCGACAGCTGATCGGGCAACATCGGGAAGGTCTGCGCCGCGGTGTAGACCGACGTCGTGTTGGCGCGGGCGTGCGCATCGAGAGCGGAGCCCGCTGCGACGGTGGCGTCGACGTCGGCGATGGCCACCAGGATCTTCACCGCGCCGTCGGCCAGCGGCTCGGCCACCGTCAACTGATCGAGGTCGCGTGAGTCATCGTTGTCGATCGAGCACCACGGCAGCGAGCGCAGATCGCGCAGCTGCCCGCCGGGCTCGACCGCCGGGGCGACAATCGCGCGCAGCTCGGCGGTCGCCGCGGGCGGGAAATCGGGCTCGAGCCGATGCGCGAGCATCGACTGTCGTGCAATACGAGTGAGTTCGTCGGCTGGCGCTGTCCCGGCGGGCATCGCGGCATGATATCCGGCTGCGCGGAAAATCGAAGGGCGTTGCGCCCGCACGCGCCGCTCCGCTTCGAGGCGGGTCGCGGGTCCCGCCCGTCGCGGGCCAGGTCAGCCCGTCGGCAGCGTCCCGGTGAAGTACATCAGCACGTAGGCCTGCAGCGAGCCGGAGCCTGCCACACCGGCCGGCTGCGGAACGCCGAAGACCTTGACCGGCGTGCCGGCCACGAGCGCGGCGCTCAGCGTGGCAAGGTCAGTCATGTTGCTGATGTCGAGCGGCGTCACCGTGAGGACACCGGCGGCCGAGCGGTCGATCTGATAGACGAGCGTCGCCGATCCCGTGGTGGTGTTGAGACCCACGGTCGCTGCACTCGTACCGCCCTTCACCGTCATGGTGAAGGAGGTCCCGCCGTTCAGTCCCGCGACCACGGTGCCGAGTGGCAGCGGCGTCGGCCCGAGCACGGTCGCGGGCAGCTGCCAGCGCGTGCCGGACCAGACCGCGTAGGAGGCGCCCCACGCAGACACCGTACCCACGGTGCCGCCGAAACTCGCCGACCCGCTGGTCGCCTGGACGAACTGCTGCACGGCAGTCGACCCGCTGAAAGGATGAGTCGGAAAGGTGAAGTTCCACCAGTCGAATCCCATGATGGGCTTGCCGCTCGGATCCACATTCGTGGCGGTCGGCGCGATGTAGTCGAGAGCGATCGTATAGTCATCGCTCGCGGTGGGGGCGGTGGGGTAAGTGTGCGTGTAGGTGAAGCCGGTGGTGGTGGCGGCCGAGATGCTGCCCGAGTAGGCCGCCGTCTCGATGTCGACCGTTTCCGCGACCCACGGCGACACCAGCTGATTGACCACGCTCACGTGCACCTTGAAGCCGCGCACCAGCTCGTGGCTCGAGAGGAAACCCGTGCCGGTGCCGATCGGGGCGGCATCGGCCGCCGGGTTCTGCGGCGCACGGAAGAAGAACTGCGTGCTGGCGTCGACGCTGATCGGCGTGCCCACGCCGTTCTCATTCTCCACGGTGATCACATCCGTCGTGGCGTCGGCGTGCAGAACGTGGCCCTCGGGACTCAGCCAGACGCTGTTGAACGAGCTGCTCGCCCAGAGGCGCACCGCCACCAGCGAGCCGTCCGCCTGATAGCGCGCGGCGACGCGCACGAACCTGCCCCCGAGCGTCATGGCTTGGGACGAGAAGTCCTTGACGACCGTTCTGGTATTGGCGTCGAGGTCGTAGAAGATGGTGCCGTTGGCGGAGTCGGCCTGAATCGTGAGCGACTGCGCGCTCGTGATTGCGGTCTCCGGATTGCTCGCCGGCACCACCGGGAAGTCCTTGTCGATCTTGATCGAGCTGTTGTTCGAGGCGACCGACTGCACGGTGCCGTACAGGTGCCGCAGCACGAGCCAGCGTATATCGGCGTGCGGGCGCCGGCGGACGGGCCCGTTGAAGTTCACCGCCCAGAGCGTTGCACCGGCGGTCACGTGTGCAGTGATGAACGCCGGGTTCGCCAGATCGAACTCGAGATCGAGCGCGTTGCTGACGGTGTTCGCGACCGTGAGCGGCGTGTCGAAATTGACGTTGATAGTCACCGTCTCGCTGCCCGCCATGCCCTGCGCGCCCTGGATCTGAATCTGATTCGCAGGGATCGTCGCGCCGGCGGTTGCGGGGAAGCCAGCCTCCGGATCGGACGCCACAGTGAGCAACACATCGCCAGGGTTT
>Ga0307479_10003290_pt1 | contig 14697 bp, 14 predicted proteins | sample atmos_gasesECM4C_FD_203743 | JGI IMG/M metagenome (GOLD analysis project Ga0307479, IMG submission 203743) | Hardwood forest soil microbial communities from Morgan-Monroe State Forest, Indiana, United States - atmos_gasesECM4C_515 | ecosystem: Environmental > Terrestrial > Soil > Temperate...
GCTTTTGATGATTCCGCACAGTGTCGGGACGCACATTTCGCACCCGACGGCGTTCGGCAGCCGCCAGTATAGCTTAGGTGAGTATTCGGAGCGGAGCGCCTGTCGCGATGCGCGTCAGTGCTTCCGGCGGCGAGCTAGGGGTCACGAGCGCACGTTGCGATGCAGTCCTCGGCAGAATCCCGGTGACTCGGCCGATCAAGTCGTAGGCGTCCGTCTTCGTAATTTCCACCCGCGCGATGTCCCCCGTCTCGGCTGTTTGCCCACCCGGCAGTTCGACGTCGGTCAGGTAAAGCTTGCCGTCGATGTCCGGCGCCATGCCTTCCAATCGCGCTTCCCAGACTAGCGGATTTTCCTTCGATGGGCCCTCGATGAGGGCGGTCGCCGTGCGGCCCTTGAAGGCTCGCAGCTTCTCCCGCGAAACCTTCTTTTGAATCGCCATTAAGCGGTTTCGGCGATCGGTAATTGTTTCCGCGTCCACCTTTTCGTCCAGCCCATAGCTGCCCGCATTGTCCACGTCGGAATACTCAAACACGCCCATCCAATCGATATTCGCCCCCCGCACAAAATCGCAAAGCTCCTCAAAATCCGTCTCGGTTTCTCCGGGAAACCCGACAATAAACGAGGTGCGCAGCGAAACTCCATTGATTGTGGCGCGAATGCGCTCCAGCAGCTTCAAAAACGCGTCACCGTGCGATCCGCGCTTCATGCGCGCCAGCACATTACGGCTGGCGTGCTGCAGCGGCATGTCCATATACTTCGCGATGCGGGGATGCGCCGCCAGCGTGTCCAGCAATTTCTGGGTGACGCGATTCGGATACGCGTACAAAAATCGCACCCACAGCAAATCTTCCACCTGCGCCAGCTTGGCCAGCAATTGCGCGAGCCCGTCGCGCAGGCCAAGGTCTTCGCCATAGGAGGTAGTGTCCTGCCCGATCAGCGTGATCTCGCGTGCCCCAGCCGCCGCCAGATTTTCCGCCTCGCGTATCACGGATTCAAAGCGACGGCTGCGGAATTTCCCGCGAAGCTGCGGAATGATGCAGAACGTGCAGGGATGATCGCAACCTTCCGCAATCTTGATGTACGCGGCATGCCTCGGCGTGGTCACAATGCGCGGCGTCAGATCGTGATAGAGAAACGCGGGCGGCTGTGCAGGCAACACACGCAAATCGCCTTCCACTGCTTCGATAATGCGCTCGACTTCCCCGGTGCCCACCACCGCATCCACTTCCGGAACCTGCTCCAGAATTTGCTCGCGGAAACGTTCCACCAGGCAGCCCGCCACAATCAATTTCTTCGCCGCGCCAAATTTCTTGTGCTCCGCCATTTCCAGGATGGCGTCCACCGATTCCTTTTGCGCGGCCTCAATGAAGCTGCACGTGTTCACCACCAACACTTCCGCCTCATCCGCGCGCGGCGTCAGCTCAAACCCTTCGCGCGCAAGAATGCCCATCATCACCTCGCTGTCCACAAGGTTCTTCGGGCATCCCAGGCTGACAAATCCGACCTTAGTCATAAGCAATGATTTCGCGGCTAAGCGCAACGTTCAATTGTAGCACGGGCGTCGCGACACCCATCGGTAGCACCAGCATCGTGCAGGCGCGGATAGTCTTAATGGGCTTCGTTTCCAGGGCCACCAACGTGGTGCAGTCGCGGCAACCGGTCTGGCAGCGCCGGCAACGCGGGGAACGCGGCATGCGGCTCGGTTTGATACCAATACGCCACCGAAAAATAATTGTCGGAACGCACGTTCGCGTGTCCATGCTCGATGGTAGCCTTCAGCGACTTCGTAAACGTAATCGGCGAATCCAGATGGAATCGATAGACCGATGACCGGCTGCCGGCGCGTTCTTCGCCTTTCAGCGGCGCGCCGAATTGCGCATAAGAAAATGCATGATCGCCGAAATCGAAAGCGCCCAGAAAATAGTCTTCCGATCCGGTCCCGGTAATGGATGGCGAGCGCTCGCCATCGATGAAAAACATGTCGTCGCCTTCGCCCCACCATCCATCCTGGTTCTGCAACACCGACATGGTCACTCCAACAAAGTGCCCGCGCCCTTTAGCCTCCATCCAGACGTAATTGTCTTCGCCGTTTATATTTTTCTTGTCCTCCACGATTTTATCGCCGTTGGATTCCCACTGATTGCTCCAGCCATGGTTCGGCGACCCCTGCCGGTACTGCGCGTGGAAATACAGCACATCGCCAGGCAACGGCCGCGAGTACGCGCGGTAGTCAATATTGAAGTAGAAGTAGGGAACCTCTTTGGTGCCCTCGTTAGTCAAAGTGAGGCGAGCATGCTTCTGAAACGGCATCGGAAAAAATGAATTCAGCGCTCGGTTCGGTGCCACCGCCAGCGGCGCGGACTCGTAGATAACGTAATCGCCCAGCGCGAGGCCGAAAAAATCGCCCAGAGGGCTTTCCACGCTGGGCGTTTTCTCCTCATTCCAGTACATGCGCAGCACCAGAGCCTTCAGCGCCGGGCCTTGCGCCCACATCGTGGTCCAGAAATGCGTGATCTCGCCGGGGCCACCCTCATCCATCAGCACCAGCGTTTCGCCGGGCGCGATCTTTCGATAGTCCGCATTGCCGCCGCTGCGGTCATAACTCGACGCCCGCTTTTGTACGTAATCCTTGGGCTGCGGCAACCCAGCCAGCCACTCGCTAGCCGTCTGCGCAAACGCCATCGGCGCAAACACGCAGCACCCCAGCAACACCAGCAAATGTTTCACAAGCACCTCCCGGTGCGCGCATTCTATCTCAGGAAGTGCTTCAGGAAGAGGATTCAGCTATCTCCGCGGGGCTGCGCGAATCTGCTCCAGCAGATGACGCAAGCGCACCGTGTCGCACGGCGCGCCACCGTAGCGTGCAATTCCATAGATGCTCGTAAATTCGCGCACAGGAGCCGCCAGGCCCGGAGCTTGCACGTGCGACGCGAACTCCAGCGGCGTCTCCGCGGGCCGTCGTGCGAAGCCGTGCCGTTCCAGAAGGCGCAGAAGTTCCGCGTATAACCGCGTGGCCAACAACGGGTTCGCCCGCTGCGATTCCGGTGTGTTCAATTGCCAATACAAGCGCAGACGGCGAATCAATTTGCCGGGCAAGTCATAGCGCAACACCACCAGCAGCAAAATCAGAATCATCGGCAGCAACAAACCTAGAGTCCCGTGGCGAAGTTGTAGAGATTTCAGCCGCTGCCGGTTATGAATTTGTGCCCGCTCGAACCAATCGCGCCACGATTGCGTCCAGCTCCGCGAGGACCGCTGCAGGGTCTGCGCCATCTGCACCTGGTGCGAGAAATCGTAATTGATCACCCATTCGTTCCAGGAAAGTTGGACCCAGTCGATGTATTTCGATAGCCGGGAAAGCAAGCCGGATTGTTCCGTGGAAGGGGGCGTAGGATCAAACGTCACCCAGCCATTTTGGGGGAAATAAACTTCCACCCAACTATGCGCATCGCTGGCCCGCACAATGTAGTCGCCGGCCAAATCGTTGTATTCGCCAGGTAGAAATCCATTGACCTCGCGCGCCGGAATATCCAAGGTGCGCAGCAAAATCGTCATTGCTGAAGCAAAGTATTCACAGTGTCCGGCGCGTGTTACGAAGAGAAAATTCGCCAGCGGATCCTCGCCCGGCTTCCCCGTAAGATTCAGTGTGTAGCCGAAGCGCGTGCGCAGAAACCTCTCGATGGCCCGCGCCTTGTCGTACGAATTCGCCGCCCCCGCCGTCATTTGCCTGGCCAACTCGGGAACGCGCGCATCAAGCACCCTCGGCAGCTGCAAATATGTTTCACGGATTGCGGCGGAATAATCCGAGTTCGCGGAGCGCAAATTCGCAATGTCCAGCGCGGGAAGACGCGAAATCACCATATAGCGCAGGGCGCTGTAGTTGCCAAACGGATTGAGCAGCGAATCGGTCTCATCCCGGCGAATATAGCCGCCCGGTCCGCCGTGATTCGCGCTGGGAGTTTCGCCCGAAAAATTGCCTTGTAACGCGACAGTTTGTCCCGCTGTAAAAATAGCGCTGCTGGCGATCGGCTCGAGAAAAACGGTGTACTGCAATTGCAGCGCGCGCGCTCGCAAAGCTTGGCCCGGGGGCACGAGATAAATCCACCCGTCTGCATTCGACCTGACTTCTTCTTCAAAAGGATGCAGTTTCGTCCATCGCTTACCATCGAAAGTGGTGAGCGCGGTCCCCCGCCAGCGCAACATGGGGTAAGCCACTGGTCCGCCGGTTTTCACGCGCATCACCACCGCGGAATTCTTCTTGATCTCGCCGATCTGCCCCAGCTCCACATCATCGCTGAACCCGGTCATTAATGAGGGCTGCATGCTCGCCCGCCCCAAATAACCGGCCGTGAACCTGGGGAAAATGAAAAAGAGCGCCCCTCCCAAAATGATGGAGCCCAGTGCGACGCTCAGCGCGGCGAGGCCCAAAGCGCGGCTCAGGCGGCGCTCTTCCGCGGGTTGCTTGCTGAACGGCGGTGCGAGTGTTCCGCTAGCGCTGCGGCGCATTTCCAGCGCGATAAATGCGGCAACGCCAAAAAGCAAAAAAATAAAAAAAAGAATCAGGAACGATGTATCCACGGTGAGAATACACGACGCCAGCATTGCCGCAAAAGCCAGCATGGCTAGAAACAGCGCGTCGCGATCGGTGGTAGCGCTGTAAAGGCGGACCAACATCACGAACACCAGAAAATGCACGGCGGCCAGCAACGCAGCGAGCAGACCAGGATTGGTGGAGCTGGCCACGAAGGCTCGCGAAACGAAAAGAATATCGATCGGAAAAAACGCGAGATACGCGATCACCAGCCAAGTAGCCGCGCTGTGCGATAACTCGGCGGGCTGCTGACGCCACAGACGCGCCCCCTTATACAGCATCGCCAGCGGCGCAAGTACGCACGTAAGCACGTCCAGCTTGCCGGTGCTCACCAGCGTGCCGACCGATGTGAAAATCAGGAAAAAAAGCGACGCGCGAAAAAAGCGCTCGGCAGGGAGCGCAGGCAGCTTTGCGGGAAGTGTCGCCGAGGTGGCCATAAGAGAGAAATTTAATGGTAGCACTCAGCGGCAGTTGGCACCGCCGCCGCCTCTCGCAGCCGGCCCAAACGATAACGCGTCAGGCCAGGACGGGCAGCGCGGCAGGCGATACAAGTGCGGCACGGGCCGTCTTGCGCGTGAGGTTCGAAATAGCCAGCGACGACGGAGAGACGACATCAGCAAGCGAAATTGTCTTCGCGTTCGCTATGCGCGGAAGTCGCGCAACCATTACCCGAAATGGCCGGAGGGTTATAGCACGGTAGGTAACAGCATGGCGCGCTGTGGGCAAGGCGGTTAACTCCAGCGGCGCTTTTGTAATGCCCTCCGGAAGCACTTCGTTGAGATGCGCCGTCAATTCCGCGGCAGGATCGGTTCGCACCGCAATGGTCGGAAAGTGCCATAGCTTGGATACTAGTGCGGCGATTTGCGTTGGCGCGGCGGCGCTCGGTGGTCGCGTCGCAGCGTGCCGCAATAGCTTGGGCGGCGAGAGAAGCAAGGTACGGCCGCGCGGATCGAGAAAAACGGCGGCAGCCAATGTGATGCTTTCGGTTGCGCGTTTTTGTCGGCGCGCGGGAAGGGAATCGGCAATGCCCAGTTTACGAGCCTGGCAGAATTTCGTCACTGGGCACAGCAAACACTGCGGCGATTGCGGCGTGCAGAGCGTCGCGCCCAATTCCATCATTGCCTGGTTCCAATCGCTCGGCGCCTTTAAGTTGAGAAGCGAGTCGGCAGATTGTTGTAGCGACTTCCACCGTTTCGCATCACGCAAGTCGCCGTGTACTGCAAAAATGCGCGCCAGCACGCGAGCCACATTGCCATCCAGCACAGCGACCTTAGCGCTGTACGCGATGCTCAAGATCGCCGCAGCCGTATAGCGGCCGATGCCAGGCAGCGCGAGCGCATCTTTTTCTTCACGTGGAAAAACTCCCCCGTGTTTCGCTACGATCTCCTGCGCCGCGGCCTGCAAATTACGCGCACGGCTGTAATAGCCAAGCCCGGACCACAGCCGCAGCACTTCTTCCTGTGGCGCGGAAGCCAGAGTCCGCACGTCCGGGAATCGTTGAAGAAACCGTTCGTAGTAGGGAATCACCGCAGCAACGCGCGTCTGCTGCAACATGATCTCCGAGAGCCAGATGCGATACGGATCTTTAGTGCGGCGCCAAGGCAAGTCGCGCCGATATTGGCGAAACCAGCCAAGCAGGTTCTTACGGAATGCAGCGAGTTCGCGACCCTGCAGCATGCGAGCCGTATTCTCGCACGGATTTTGCTGTGTCGTAGCACGGCCAACGCTAGGGGGGCGATTTCCGTTTGCGCGTCAATCAGGCATTAGATCGGGCTTCGAGACTCGCTGCGAAGGCGGTAGCGGCGTCAATTCACAAACTTTCGGTTTGGACCTATCCTGGTTCGTCTACGTCTGAACAGATAAACAAATCCCGCGAGTAAAGCTATCGCGGCTGGTGTCAGAATCCACCAGGGAAGTGGGGAATGGACAAATAGCAGGACTAAGGTCACGAGAGAACCAAGTCCACGTGTCAAGATCCACCCGACCATAAAGAGTCCCAGGACGCCGACGGCAATCCAACAGACGACTTCAGAAATCTTTTCCATATGTTCCCATACCAGATTCTCTGAATGTTCCCACGGTTTCGGCTGAGTCCGAAGGTGAACTGCGATCGCGGGAACTAAATGCAAACTGGCGGCAAGTCTCCCAAGAAAACTACATAAGAAGTGTGCCAGAGGCTCCCAGGTATGGAGCCGCGAGGCTGGCTGGTTACGATGATCTTGAACAACTCAGGCGACGCGGCGAGATTGGTCAGCAGCGCATGTTGCGGATCGGGAGGCAGCGGCTGCGCCATGGCGAGATGGCGGAGAATGGCAAAGATAGTCTCCTCGGCTGGTGCAAGCGCAGTCTCCATTCCAGCGCTGCGGAATTGGAGTTGCGCATTGCGCTCGAAGAAATGCCAGGCGATGCCGGCGCAGAGTGTGACGGCGCGCTCGAAGCGATCGACGGCCGCTGCGCGTAGCGGCTCAGCGACATCGGCGTTGAAAGTGTGCGGGTCCAACACCAGAAGCACCCGCGTTTCATCCTCCCGAGTGAACTCGCGCACCATCAGGGAGCCGAGACGCGCAGATGCTTTCCAGTGGACGTGGCGGGCGCTGTCGGTCGGCACGTAATCGCGCAAGGCGTAGAGATCCTGGCCGCGGCCTTTGGCCAAACTTTCCATGGCGCCCTGCAGCCCCGGCAGAATCTCAAAGAATTCGCGGGTAGGTTCCACGGAGGGATAAACCAGCGCTTCGGTGCGCAAATCAACGCGATGGGCCTTTTGCAGAAAGCCAAACGGGAAGCGCGTGACGATGCGGAAGGCATCCTGGCGGTAGACGCCGCGCGCCGGAAACGAGATGGGAACGGTCTGCGACGCCCGGCCACGCTTCGGCAGATAAGGAAAATAGACCGGCGTTTCCAGAAGCGCTGCGCGTGGCGAAGGCGAATCCTTTGGCGTGACGGCTTCCACCCGCAGAGAGAAAGACGGCAGTGTTACCTTTTCGTTGTGCAGTTCGAGAGACGCGCGAATCGGCTGACCGGCGAAAATATGCTCGGGCAATTGCAATCGCATGGCCACGCCAGAAAGTGTGATGGAAGAAAGAATTCCGGACATCAAGATGATGGCAATCAGGCTGGCGAGAATCAGAAAGAGCAGGTTATTTCCTGTGTTTAGAGCAGCCACCGAGATCAGCAGGATTCCGGCCATATAGAAATAGCCTTCGCGGGTGACCTTGTACTCCATTTTGTAGCCCAGCCACCGCAGCGGTGTGCGCCTGGCCAGAATGGGCACCAGAGTCACAGCCACCCAGCCGGCGACCACCAGCGCGGCAAGTGCGGAAATGCTGGCGACGCGCAGGCGCCCCAGTTCGGCGGCCGCGCCGGAATACAGCGCAAGAACCAACGCCACCGCCAGGGCGGCCATGGACAGAAAAAAGGCGCGAACTCCGGGCCGGTCGGCTTTGGCCCAAAGGTTAGCGGCGATTGAGGTGACGCTCACGGACGAAGATCACAAGGGAACGGCGACGGATTCCACAATTTCGCGCAACACCGCTTCGGTGGTCTCCGATTTTTTCTGCAGCGAGGCATGCCGCGAACTAGCCACCACGCGATGAGAAAAAACGGAGACCGCCAGTTGCTTGAAATCGTCAGGCAGGCAAAAATCGCGCCCGTCCAGAAATGCCCGCGCTTGCGCGGCGCGCTGCAGCATTAGGGTTCCGCGCGGGCTGACGCCAAGCGAAAGCTGCTCGGTCTTTCTGGTGCGTGCGACGATTTCCAGCGCGTAGTCGTGCAGGCTGGAATCCACTTTCACTTGCGCAACGTCGTGCTGCATAGACAGAACGTCGCTCACTCCGGCGACCGGCTCGAGCGATTGCACAGGGTCAGCGCCCGCCCGCATACGCAGGATTTCCCGCTCGGTCTCGTGCGAAGGATAGCCCATCCGGATCCGCATCAGAAACCGGTCAAGCTGCGATTCGGGCAGCGGGTAGGTGCCGTGATGCTCGACGGGATTTTGCGTGGCGATCACCAGAAAGGGATTGGGCAGCGCCAGTGTTTTGCCGTCCACGGTCACTTGCGATTCATTCATGGCTTCCAGCAACGCGGATTGCGTGCGCGGCGTGGTGCGGTTGATTTCGTCGGCGAGAACGACATTGGCGAAGATTGGCCCGGAGCGAAATTCAAATTCGCGGGATTCCGGATTGTAAACACTAACGCCGAGTACATCGCTGGGCAGCAAGTCGGAAGTGAACTGGATGCGCTGGAATGTGCAATGAAATGATTTGGCCAGAGCCTGCGCAAGCGTGGTCTTGCCGACGCCGGGAACATCTTCGATGAGCAAGTGGCCCCGCGCGAGCAGCGTGATCAGCGCAAGCTGGATGGCTTCTTCCTTGCCGTAGATGACCCGGGCAATGGAGCGCTGAAGCTGCGAAACCGTTTGCGAGGTGGCGGTCGGCATTGTTGAAAACGCGGGCCCTTCCTGTTACAACATAGATGACGGCAAACCCGTTTGGGTGCCTGCTACGCGCTATAAATTTGGGCGACTAGCTCAGTTGGTTAGAGCGCTCCCCTCACACGGGAGAGGTCAAAGGTTCAAGTCCTTTGTCGCCCACCACCACTTGAGCAATTTTCATTCTAGCGGAAAACCTTGATGTCCACGTGACTTCGCACCATCGAGTTTCTATCTCCAAATATGCTGAAGGCACACGCGAGTCTTCAACCTGAACCTTCTCTACGCCTGCGTCTTCAGGCCCAGGGATTTTGACCTGTCCCTAGAGCCAGTTCCGATTGTGCACTATCGGTGACACCTTCAAATCGAAAGTACTATCGCCTCCTCTCTCTGTCCCGGCGATGCTGGATCCATCCCAAAGCTTCTTCGCTTCAGGAGGGCGAACATGGCTACCGCTACAGCCGTCAATCCCGTCAACAATGTCAACTCCATCGGTCGGTGCCAGGTCTGCGGCAGTATGCGTGAGACGGCCCCTGTCACCTTTCATCGCAATGTGGGCATGCTGGTCCTGCGCCAGACCCATCGGCTGACAGGTAACCTTTGCAAGACCTGCGTCGGCAAGAAATTCTCAGAGTTCACTATCAAGAACGTGCTCCTCGGGCCCTGGGGATTCATATCCCTTTTTGTTACGCCTATCTATCTCATCACCAACGCGGTTGCTTACGTCGGCGCTCGGCAAAAACTCCGCCACGTGATCGAGTAGCGCCTTCGCACAGTCCGGGAGGGGCAGGTTCCTGGCGCCCACTATGTCTGCTCCAGAGTCTGCCCTCTGCGGCAGTTGTCAGTCTCCTTGCCCCTTGCATCATCTAGCGCTTTAACTCTTTCGCTTCCTCCGCTACTCTCATTTCATGCTGCGCACCGTCGAATTTCTCTGCCTCGGCCTCTGGCTTGGTGCCGACGTCTTTCTCAGCTTTGTGGTGGCACCGGGGGCTTTTCGGATTTTGGGTAGCCGGGATGCGGCTGGGGCTATGGTCGGATTTGCGCTGGGGCGGATGCATCTGTTGGGAGTGGTTAGCGGAGTTGTGCTGTTGTTGGCGCGGCTCGTGCGCATGCGGTCGTTTGCTGGGTTTGTTACGCCGGTGGCGCTTTGCGTGGTGCTGATGATTGGGCTGACCGTGGCGTCGCAGGTGGGGGTCAGTCCGCGGATGGCGCTGCTGCGGGTGCAGATGGGATCAATTCAGGCCACAGCGGAGGATAGTCCGTTGCTGGCAGAGTTTGGGCGCCTGCATCGGATTTCAGTTTTGCTGGAGAGCGGCGTGCTGCTGGCCGGATTGGCGGCTATCTATTTGATGGTCAAAGACGTAACCGCCGCAGGGGGCTGATTTCGATTCCCCTGGGCCCGCATGAGGTCCGCGGAGCCCGGCGCAGTCAGCTCGGCGGCGGTACACGCCAGATTGGTATCTTTTTCGTCACATTCTTTCAGCGCGCAGGAGATTTTGCTGGAACCAAAATAAGAAATCGGCTACACTCTCTCACGTAGAAACGTGCGTTTTGAATTTGCGCGGCAGCTCTATAGAGCGCCGCGTTTTTGCTTTTAGGGCTCTCCGCATCCATCAAGGTAACGAAGATTACAGGTTCTCGACAACCTAACCTATTTAGAATGAACACTTACAAAGAAAAACGGCCTTAACGCATTTAGAATCAACACTTACGATAAACCCCGGGGGGAGGGGGTAGGGCGCAGCACTGCCGCGCCACATCTCGGCAACCAATAAAGCGTTAACCGACGCCTTTCTTCGCCTTTACCGCAATTACTGTGCGCTTGCGCCGTTTCACCACCTTTACTTTTGGCGGCCGAATTTTGTTGGTCGCGGCGTAACCAGCTCGCTCAAAGGCCCTCCACATGTACCAACTCGCGATGGTGCGGTACGGTCGCCAGCGCTCGCCAAAAGCCAGCAGCTCTTTGGGCTTAGGCATGTGTTTCTTGCCGTAAGTTACGGACCATCCCTTCTTTACTCCCAGGTCGTGGATGGGCAGGACGTCAGGGCGGCCCAAATTGAAGATCAGGAACATTTCCACGGTCCAGGCGCCGATGCCGCGGACCGAATCGAGTCGCTCGACTAATTCAGCGTCGGACATTTTTTCGGCTTGCTCGCGGGTGGGGACGATGCCGTCAATAGTTTTTTGCGCTAAATCCTTCATGGCTAATACTTTTGCTCCGGAAAGACCAGCCTTGCGAAGGGTGGGAGTGCGGAGCTTGAGCATTTGTTCGGGAGATGGCGGGCGCCCGTTCGAGCCCAGCGCCTTAACGCGGGCGAAGATGGTGGCCGCGGCTTTACCGGAAATAGATTGGTAGGCGATGGATTCCATCAAGGCTTCGTAGGGAGATTGCGCCGCGTCCATATCGGTTTGAAACTGGGCGGTTTCCGCGATGAGCGTGGCAAGCTTTGCGTCTTTGGCTGAGAGGTGGCGCGTGGCTTCGGCTAGATCGAAGGAGAGAGCCATAGAAGCGAAAAGATAGCAGGCAGGCTAGGCACTCGGCAATGCTTGGCCTCAAACCCGAGAAGAACGGAATCGATACCAGGGACACAATGATTACGGACAATAGGACCCGTCCGAGACTGAAAAATTGGACTTGACATTGCGATGGGAATGCACAACCATACGGTTGTGGATACTCTGAGCACCACCCTGTCGGCCCTTTCCGACCCAACCCGGCGGGCAATCCTGGCGCGTCTCTCCGGCGGACCGGCGACCGTGGGCGAATTGGCCGGACCGTTCCAGATTTCGCAGCAGGCGGTTTCCAAGCACCTGGCGTATCTGGAGCGGGCACGGTTGGTGGAGAAGCGGCGCGAAGGTCGCAGCCATGTATGCACGCTGAGGCCGACGCCATTCAAGGAGGTGGCCGACTGGGTGGAATACTATCGAACTTTCTGGGACCAGACTCTAGACCGCTTGGGCGAATACCTGCGGACGATGGAAACGACTAAGGGCAAGGAGGAGAAGCATGACCGCAAGCGGGGCGGTTAGTTGCCTGAACGTGTCTTTTGCAGGTAGCGCTGCTGGACGGTGGCAATGAATTGCTCTTTGCCCTTTTGCATTTCGCGAACCAGGGCTTGATTTTCGGTTTCTTCGTGCTTGGCGGCCCACAGAACCATTTCGGTCAAGACGGGAGCGAGATCGAGGCCTTTGGGAGTCAATATATAGATCAACTTTCGGCCGTCGGAGGGATCTTCTTGCGTGGTGACGATGCCGTGAGCGATGAGTCGCTTGAGACGATCGGCGAGGATGTTGGTGGCGATTCCTTCGTAGGAAGTAAGGAATTCCTTGAAGGAGCGGAAACCCCGAAGCATCATGTCGCGTAGGATCAAGAGAGACCAACGGTCGCCGAGCATCTCGACGGAGGCATTGAGCGGGCATCCGGAGCGGCGGCTGGGAATTTGCTTTTTGGCGGGCACAGGGCATCGTAGCAATTATCACTTGCAATATGCAAGTGATATTGGCAGACTGGCCTTCGCCGGGCAGCAATCTACGTTTGAAAGGGAGAAAGAAAATGAGCCAAACCGGAGTGAAACAAACACCCGTTGCCGGGAGTAAAGCAGAGATAAATGCGTATCTCGTGTTCAACGGACGATGTGAAGAGGCCTTTAAGTTTTATGAGAGAAGCCTGGGCGGCAAGATTGAGGGGATGATGACGTTCGGGAATTCGCCGATGTCGCAACAGGCGCCCGCGGATTGGGGCAACAAGATTGTGCATGCGCGCATGAAGGTGGGCGACACGGTGCTTATGGGCTCGGACGGAACGCCGGACCGTTATGAAGAACCCAAAGGGTTTTCGCTTTCAATCAGCACCAAGGACCCGGCGGAAGCAGAGCGGATGTTCAATGAATTGGCGGCGGGCGGGAAGGTGCAGATGCCGCTGCAGCAGACGTTCTGGGCCCTCAAGTTCGGGATGCTGGTCGATCGATTGGCATACCGTGGATGATTAACTGCGAACAGCCGGCGGCGTAACTGCATCCAGGCGAAGAGCGCATTCCCAGACGCATAGGAAAAGGAGCTAGCGATGAGCGGAGTTCGAGTATTGGTTGGCACACGCAAAGGCGCATTTGTGCTGAACTCGGACGGCAAGCGCGAACGGTGGGAAGTGAGCGGACCGCATTTCGCGGGCTGGGAGATTTACCACCTGAAAGGATCGCCTGCGGACCCGAACCGGCTGTTTGCATCGCAGACCAGCGGCTGGTTCGGGCAGATCATTCAACGTTCGGATGATGGCGGAAAAACCTGGACCCAGCCGGGAACTCCGCCGGGCGAAAGAACCACTCCGCAAGGAATGCCAAAAGGGGAGAGCAACAAATTTGTGTACGACACTTCGGCGGAAACCGGGAAGCCGCTGACCACTCACCAGTTTTATGACGGGACGCAACATCCGTGGGAGTTCAAGCGGGTGTGGCATCTGGAACCTTCCCTGAATGATCCGGACACGGTGTACGCAGGAGTGGAGGATGCCGCGTTGTTCCGTTCAAAGGACGGCGGGAAATCCTGGCAGGAACTGTCAGGATTGCGCGGCCATGGTACGGGGCCGAAATGGCAGCCGGGCGCCGGTGGGATGTGTTTGCACACGGTCCTGTTCGATCCGACGAATCCGAAACGGATGTACGTTGCGATTTCGGCGGCCGGTGCATTTCGCTCTGACGATGGCGGTGAAACGTGGCTACCAATCAACCGTGGGCTGAAATCGCCATTCCTTCCGAGTCCTGAGGCGGAGGTCGGGCACTGCGTTCACCGCATTGCCATGCACCGGTCAAAGCCGGGCGTGCTGTTCATGCAGAAGCACTGGGACGTGATGCGCAGCGACAACTCCGGGGACTTGTGGCAAGAAGTCAGCGGGAATCTGCCGACTGACTTCGGGTTTGTGATCGATGTGAACGCGAATCAGCCGGAGACGGTCTACGTTGTGCCGATCAAGAGCGATTCGGAGCATTACCCGCTGGACGGGAAGCTGCGCGTGTATCGCAGCCGCACGGGCGGGAACGAGTGGGAGGCGCTGACAAAGGGTTTGCCGCAGAAAGATTGCTACGTGAACGTGTTGCGGGACGCGATGGCGGTGGACTCGCTGGATAAATGCGGGGTGTATTTCGGAACGACAGGCGGGCAGGTTTATGCGTCCGCCGATGGCGGGGATAACTGGGCGCCGATCGTAAGGGACCTCCCGGCGGTGCTTTCCGTGGAGGTTCAGACGCTGCCATGATTCGGGTTGTACTGCCACCACACTTGAAGGGGTTGGCGCATGTGAGCGGTGAAGTACAGCTAGAGGTTGCCGGGCCGATCACGCAGCGATCAGTTGTGGATGCGCTGGAGGCAAGGTATCCGATGCTCTGCGGGACCATTCGCGACCATGTTACACAACAGCGGCGGCCATTTTTGCGGTTCTTTGCTTGCGAAGAGGACCTTTCCCATGAGTCGATCGATGCGCCGCTGCCGGACGCGGTGATCTCCGGGAAGGAGCCGTTGCTGATTGTGGGAGCCATCGCGGGCGGGTAGGGCAGTAGTGAGGCGAACTCTTACGAAAACGGAAACGCCTATGTCTAAACCGCGTTTATTAGGTAAGGATAGAAACGTCACCTTCTCCGGCTGTTGAAATTGTACAAACCAGGGTAGGCAGGGCCGCGGACGCATTAAT
>Ga0307479_10003291_pt1 | contig 14696 bp, 16 predicted proteins | sample atmos_gasesECM4C_FD_203743 | JGI IMG/M metagenome (GOLD analysis project Ga0307479, IMG submission 203743) | Hardwood forest soil microbial communities from Morgan-Monroe State Forest, Indiana, United States - atmos_gasesECM4C_515 | ecosystem: Environmental > Terrestrial > Soil > Temperate...
AGGGAGCAGAAGCCTAGAGCGTGATGACTCTTCTTCGAATCGCCATCCCGCTCCAGCTTTTTGCTTGAGCATGATCTTTTCGGAAAAACCGGTATCCACTTTTCCGGATCATGCTTTAACGGCTATTGAGGAATGACGAGGCCGGAGATTCAGGCCGCAATGTTGAGATTGCCGCCGACGCCATCGCCCACATTGGCGAGCGAGAGGGCCTGCTGGCCGGCGCCGAGCAAGGTCAGAACCGTCGACTTCTGCGTATCGAGATTCGATTTCAGCGTGGAGGTCGCAACCTGCTGCTGCAGCGCGCCAGCCTTCATCGACATGATGGCGGCCACCAAACTCATATCCATACGCAATACCCCCGCGAACCGGTGGCAGAGTACGGCACGAAAGTTAACGGGATGTTGCGTCCCGGACGCTTCCGGGCCCGCGAGAAAATCACCGCGTCGGGACCGGCTTGGCGCCGCGATAGTCGTAGAAACCGCGCTGGGTCTTGCGCCCGAGCCAGCCGGCCTCGACATATTTCACCAGCAGCGGACACGGCCGGTACTTGGAGTCCGCTAGCCCCTCATGCAGCACCTGCATGATCGAAAGACAGGTGTCGAGGCCGATGAAATCGGCGAGCTCGAGCGGTCCCATCGGGTGGTGAGCCCCGAGCTTCATCGCAGCGTCGATCGCCTCGACGTTGCCGACGCCTTCATAGAGCGTGTAGATCGCCTCGTTGATCATCGGCAGCAGGATGCGGTTGACGATGAAGGCCGGGAAATCCTCCGACACCGCGATCTGCTTGCCGAGCTTCGTCACGAATTCCTTGGCGGCGTCGAAGGTCGAATCATCGGTGGCAATGCCGCGGATCAGCTCGACCAACTCCATCAACGGCACCGGATTCATGAAGTGAATGCCGATGAACCGCTCCGGGCGGTCGGTGGTCGCGGCGAGGCGCGTGATCGAGATCGAGGAGGTGTTGGAGGCGATCAGGGCTTCCGGCTTCAATACCGCACAGAGGTCGTGAAATATCTTGCGCTTGACCTCTTCCTTCTCGACCGCGCTCTCGATCACGAGGTCGCAGTCGGCAAGACCTTCCATAGTCTCGGTCGGGACGATCCTGTCCAGCGCCTGGCCGCGCGCTTCCTCGGTGATGACCTTCTTGACGACCTGCCGCGACAGATTGCCGTTGATGGTCGCCATCGCCGACTTCAGGCGGTCGGCGGAGATGTCACTGAGCACCACGTCGAAGCCAGCCAGCGCCGCGACATGCGCGATCCCGTTGCCCATCTGGCCCGAGCCGATCACGCCGATCTTCTTGATCATCGCCATTTTGTCATCCACCCGAACGGCGCGCATCTCGCGCCCGCCCCCTTCCCCTAGTAGATAGCACAGGCCGGCGTTTGCCCATCCGACCCCGTATCTTAACGTTACTTTCCGAGCTTGCCGAGTTCCGCGGTCAGTTCGGGAACCGCCTGGTAGAGATCGGCAACCAGGCCATAGTCGGCGACCTGGAAGATCGGCGCGTCCTCATCCTTGTTGATCGCGACGATCACCTTGGAATCCTTCATGCCGGCGAGATGCTGGATCGCGCCGGAAATGCCAATAGCAATATATAGTTCCGGCGCCACCACCTTGCCGGTCTGTCCAACCTGCCAGTCGTTCGGCGCATAGCCGGCGTCGACCGCGGCGCGCGAGGCACCGACACCGGCGCCCAGCTTGTCGGCGAGCGGCTCGATATATTTGGCGAAATTCTCGCGGCTCTGCATGGCACGCCCGCCGGAGACGATGATCTTCGCCGAAGTCAGCTCGGGACGGTCGCTTTTGGCGACTTCCTCGCCGACGAAGCTGGAAAGGCCGGGATCGGCCGCTGCAGCGGCATTCTCGATCGGCGCGCTGCCGCCGGTGCCGGCCGCCTGGAAGGTCGAGGTACGGACCGTGATCACCTTCTTGGCATCCTTCGACTTCACGGTCTGGATCGCGTTGCCGGCGTAGATCGGCCGCTCGAAAGTGTCGGGCGCAACCACCTTGATGATTTCCGAAACCTGCATGACGTCGAGCAGGGCGGCTACGCGCGGCATCACGTTCTTGAAGCGCGACGTCGCAGGCGCGACGAAGGCGTCATAGGACGGCGCCAGCGCCACGATCAGCGCGGCCAGCGGCTCGGCGAGGTCGTGCTCGTACGCATCGCCCTCGGCGAGCAGCACCTTCGTGACGCCCGCAAGCTTTGCCGCCGCTTCGGCCGCCGCCTTGGTGCCCTGGGAACCGCCAGCGACCAGCACATGCACGTCGCCGCCCAACTGAGCGGCCGCGGTCAGCGCCTTGTTGGTGGAGTCCTTCAAGGTTTCGTGTTCGTGTTCGGCAATCAACAGCGTCGTCATCAGAGGACCCCGGCTTCATTCTTGAGCTTCGACACCAGCTCGGCGACGTCCTTGACCTTGACGCCCCCCTTGCGGCCGGGCGGCTCCGAGGTCTTGAGGATCTCGAGATGCGCGGTCAGATCCACGCCGTAGTCGGAGGCGCTCTTGTCGGCGATCGGCTTCTTCTTCGCTTTCATGATGTTGGGCAGGCTCGCATAGCGTGGCTCGTTCAGCCGCAAGTCGGTAGTTACGATCGCCGGGCCCTTGAGTTTCAAGGTTTGCAAGCCGCCGTCGACTTCCCGCGTGACCTTGAAATCGGAGCCGTCGACCTCGAGCTTGGAGGCAAACGTCGCCTGCGACCAGCCGAGCAGTGCGGCCAGCATCTGACCGGTCTGGTTGGAGTCGTCGTCAATCGCCTGCTTGCCGAGAATGATCAGGCCGGGCTTCTCTTCGTCGGCTACCGACTTGAGAATCTTCGCGACTGCGAGCGGTTCGACGTTGCCTTCGGCCTTCACCAGGATGCCGCGGTCGGCACCCATGGCAAGCCCGGTGCGGATGGTTTCGGACGCCTGTGCCGGACCGATCGAGACCACCACGACCTCGGTAGCCTTGCCGGCCTCCTTCAGCCGCAGCGCTTCCTCGACCGCGATTTCGTCGAACGGGTTCATCGACATCTTGACGTTGGCGAGTTCCACGCCCGAACCGTCGCTCTTGACGCGGACCTTGACGTTGTAATCCACCACCCGCTTTACCGGCACCAGAACCTTCATCGATCCTCTTTCGCTTGAATTTTGAGGGTTTGATCAGCTTGGCGCGGAACCTAAAGCCCCCGCCCACCCCGGTCAACGCGCGAGGGGCAAAAAACGCCCCCCGGGAAACGACCCGTCTAGCGGTTCTGGCCGGGCACCCAGAGCACGTCGCCGGCGCCATCATGATTGGCGGCGCGGCTGGCGACAAACAGAAAATCCGACAGCCGGTTCACGTACTGGATCGCGGCGTCGTTGACCTGCTCCTCGGGCCTTGCAGCAAGTTCCACCATCATCCGTTCCGCCCGGCGGCAAATCGTCCGCGCCAGATGCAGGTAGGCCGCGGCCGGCGTCCCACCGGGCAGCACGAACGAGGTGAGCGGCGAAAGCCTCGCGTTCAGGGTGTCGATGTCGTGTTCCAGCCGCTCGACCTGGGTCGACAGCACCCTCAAGCGTTCCGCCTTGCCCTCGCGCTGGGGCACCGAGAGGTCGGCGCCGAGATCGAACAGATCGTTCTGGATCAGGCCCAGCATGGCATCGATCTCGCGCGCGTCCTGCAGATGCAGCCGCGCCACGCCGATCGCGGCATTGGTCTCGTCCACGGTTCCATAGGCTGCGACGCGCAGATCGTATTTCGGCCGGCGCTCGCCGCTGCCGAGCGCGGTAGTGCCGTCATCGCCGGTCCGCGTATAGATGCGATTAAGGACGACCATGGTCCGTCTCCTGAATCCTCTTACTGTTTGAGCAGGATCTCTTCGGAAAGCCGGTACCCACTTTTCCGGATCATGCTCTAATGCCCCATCGCCCAGACCGTGAGCATGGTGATGACGATCGCGACGAACTGCAGCAAAACGCGTAGCCGCATCAGCTTCTGGGAGGTGTTGGGCGAACCGCCCCTCGTCATGTTGACGAGGCCCATCAGCAGCACCCCCGCGACGGCGGCGACGGCAACGGGAAGGATGATCGAGCTCAGAACGGATACCATCGACGCTACATAACACCGTCCGGGACGCTCCGCCATCGCCGCCCGCAAGCCTCACTGGCGACGCAACGATCTGGCTTTTTACCCAGTAATATCAGATGCTCGTCAGGTAAAACGCCGCCAGGGTGCAATGTGAGATTCATTCGCTACGTCTTTCACGTCGGCATGGACGCGTTCTACACCTTCCTTGCCGACGACGGCTGGGCGATCGCCAGCCACATCGCGCTGTCGACCCTGATGGCGATGTTTCCGTTCCTGATCGTGCTGACGTCGCTGGCCGGCTTTTTCGGCTCCCAGGAATTGGCCGACCAGGCGGCGGCGCTGCTGCTGCAGACCTGGCCGAGGCAGGTCGCGGACACTCTGTCGGGCCAGATTCACGACGTGCTGACGACCACCCGCGGCGACGTGCTGACCATCGGCGCGGTGCTGGCCGTGTACTTTGCCTCCAACGGTGTCGAAGCGCTGCGCGTCGCGCTCAACCGCGCCTATGCCGTGGTCGAGCCGCGGCGCTGGTACTGGCTACGGCTGGAATCGATCGGCTACACGCTGGTCGCCGCGTTCTCCTCGCTGGCGATGGCGTTCCTGATCGTGCTCGGTCCCCTGATCATCGAGGCGGTGCGGCGCTACATTCCGCTGGTCGTCGAGAGCAACGAACAGCTCCTCAATCTCGCCCGCTACGGCATCACCATCGCGGCGCTGGTCGCTGCGCTCTTCATCCTGCACGCCTGGCTTCCGGCCGGACGCCGCAGCTTCCAGCAGATCCTGCCCGGCATCGTCTTCACCTTCGTGGCCTCGCTGGTATCGGGCGCCGTGTTCGGGCAATATTTGGCGCGCTTCGCCAACAATTACGTGACGATGTATGCGGGGCTGGCGTCCGTGATCATCGCGCTGGTGTTTTTGTATTTCATCGCCGCGATCTTCGTCTTTGGCGGCGAGCTCAACGCCGCCATCATCAAGTCGCGGCTGCCGCACGGCGTGTCGCTTCAAGCAGCGCAGTCGCTAAGGCGCGCGGAGACACAGGCTTGAGCAGGAAGGCGTCGGCGCCCGCCGCGCGCGATGCTTCCTCGTCGTCGCCGCGGCCGGAAACGCCGATGATCGCGATGCGGCCGAGCGGTGGGCTAAGCCCACGAATGCGCCGGATGGCCTCGACGCCGTCGATCCCGGGCAACACCATGTCCATCAGTACGGCATCGAAGGTGCCCTGCGCGATCCGCTCGGTCGCAGTCTCGCCGCGGCCGATGAATTCGGCTTGGTGACCCAATTCGCTCAGGATCGTGTTTAGCACGACGCGGCCGAACGGATTGTCCTCGACGCTGAGCACGCGCAGCGGCAGCGCGGGCTCCCCCGACAGGTCGTTGCCGGTTCCCGAACCGGTCGCCTTGTCGCCTTTGGCGGGGACAAACGTCACCGTCAGGGTGAAGGTGGTGCCGCCACCGCGACGCGGCGTGACCACGATGTCGCCGCCCATGGCGCGCGCAAGCTGCTTGACCGAGGACAGTCCGAGCCCGGCACCGCCGAAGCGCGACGCGATCGACACGTTGGCCTGCGAGAAGGGGCGGAACAGGCGCCTGATCTCGGAGAGTTTCAGCCCGATCCCGCTGTCGGAGATCGCAAAGGCGACGCCCACCCTGCCCTTGTTGAGCTTGATCCCACCCTTGACATTGTCCCTGCCGCCGCGCACCGGCGTCGCCTCGAGCGCGACGCCGCCGTACCCGGTAAATTTCACCGCGTTGTCGATCAGGTTTTCCAAGGCGGCGCGCAGCCGAACGGGATCGCCGACCACGAGCGAGGGCAGTTCTTCGGAAATCTCGATCTTAGATTGCAGGCCCTTCGCCGCCGCCCGGCCGGCCAACGAATCGCCAACGTTGCGCGCCAACGAGCGCAGGTCGAACAAATCCTCGCGCATTCCGACCGCGCCGCTCGAATCCTTGGCCGCATCGACGAACAGGGTCGCAAGGCTCGCCAGATGTTCGGCACCCGCCTTGATGGTGTCGACCCAGCGCCGCTCGCGCTCGTCGAGGTCGGAGGTCGCGAGCAGGTCGCTGATGGCAAGGATCCCGGTGAGCGGCGTGCGCACCTCGTGGGCGAAAACGGCGAGCGCCGCCTCGACCACGCCGCGGGAGGCTTTGTTCTTGATGCGCTTGCGTGCGCGGCCTGCGGGAATGCGCTTTTTCGCCGGCCGCTTCCTACTGCGCGACTTTACCGCCATGATTCCCTTACAAACCCCGCGGGTCGGCTTCAGAATGGCATGGCCGGACGGCCGGAGTCACGGTGGCGTTTGCCGTTGCACCCCGGGAAATCTACGGTAGCGTTACCTGCCGGCGGATATCGGCCGGTGTCGCGCCCGCGGCGCGCAATTCGCGCAAGCCGGTGGCCCGACCGGATTTCGATAGTTTCAGGCCGGCCCCATCGCGAATCAGGCGATGGTGCCGGTAAACCGGCTCCGGCAGGCCGAGCAGATGCTGCAGCAGCCGGTGCACGCCTGTGGCATGGAACAGGTCCTCACCCCGAACCACGTCTGTCACCCGCTGCAGCGCGTCATCGAGCACGACCGAGAGGTGGTAGCTGGTCGGCGTCTCCTTGCGCGCCAGAACGACATCGCCCCAGGCTTCCGGGCGGGCGGCCACCTGCCCGGTTTCTCCATCCGGACCCCTGCCGCGCTCGATCCAGGTAAGATCGCCTGAGCGGGCAATCGCGGCTTCCATGTCGAGCCGCAGCGCGTAAGGGGCGCCCGATTCGAGGAGCCGGGCGCGCTCCCCCTGGGAGAGCCGCTTCGCCCCACCCGGATAGAGCGGGGCCCCGTCAGGGTCGCGCGGCCACGCGCCGTCGGCCTCGCGCTGTTCGACCAGTCTTGCAATCTCGGCGCGGCTCTCGAAGCTCGGATAGACCAGACCCTCGGCTTCAAGCTTTTCAAGCGCCCTGCGATATTCCTCGAGATGCTCGGATTGCCGCCGTACCGGCCCTTCCCAGGCAATGCCGAGCCACGCCAGGTCTTCATAGATCGCGTCCTCGTAGTCGCGCCTGCAGCGGGTCTGATCGATGTCCTCGATGCGCAGCAGCAGCCGCCCACCGGACCGGCGTGCCAAGTCAAAGTTCAAGAGCGCCGAAAAAGCATGACCGAGATGAAGGTAGCCATTCGGGCTCGGGGCAAATCGGAAAACAGGTGGCATTGAATTTCCAAGATCAGTCATTGCCGGGCAAATGCGCCAACGGGTCCGCGCGAAGCGCGGCCCGATGACAGGCTACGCGTGTCTTCGACACAATTACCCGGCAATCCATCATTCGAGACTCAGTTACGATATGAGATGGATGCGCGGGTCAAGCCCGCGCATGACGATCGAACACGTGACATATTTCGCAAATGACCATCCACCTCAACACCCAAGCCGACCTTGAAGACGCCGTCCACACGCTGGTCAAGCAGGACCCGCGGCTGAGGCCGATCTTCGAGGTGACCGGGATGCCGGCGCTGCGGCGGCGCGAGCCCGGCTTTGCGGGGCTCGCGCACATCGTCTGTGGCCAGCAGCTTTCGACCGCAAGCGCGGCTGCGATCTGGGCCCGCCTCACCGCCGCTTTCGAGCCGTTCGATCACCATGCCTGCCGCCGCGCCCGCGCCGATCGGCTCGGCAGGCTGGGATTGTCGACCGCGAAGATCAAGACGCTGAAGAACGTCGCGCGCGAACTCGCCGCCGAGCGGCTCAATCTCGACGTGCTGGCGGAGGAGGATGCCGACGCCGCGCACCATGCGCTGACCGCGCTGCACGGCATCGGCCCGTGGACCGCCGACGTCTATCTGTTGTTCTGCCTCGGACATGGCGATGCCTGGCCCGCAGGCGATGTCGCCGTGCAGGAGGCGATCAAGGTCGGTCTCGGGCTGAAGGAACGGCCCAACGCCAAGCAAATGGCGCCGATCGCGGAACCCTGGCGGCCGCTGCGCGGCGCAGCGGCGCATCTGTGGTGGAGCTATTATCGCGCGATCAAGAAGCGCGAAGGCGTGCTCGCGGGCGAAGAAAAGACGAACGTTGTTTCAAACATTGTTGCTGTTGCAAAACCGCAGCGAGAGGCAAAGATCGGGGCCCGAACAAAGCCTGGATCGAAACATGCAAGCCACTCGAAACATGCAAGCCACCGATTTCGTCGTCGCCCGAAATGATTTTCAGCAATGCAAGCTGGTCGAGACGCTCCTGCCCGATGCGGACGCATTGCCCGCCGACACGTTGCTGGTGAAGGTCGATCGCTTCGCGTTCACCGCCAACAACATCACCTACGCCACGCTCGGCGACCAGTTGAAATATTGGCAGCTGTTTCCGGCGCCCAAAGGCTTCGGCAACATCCCGGTGTGGGGCTTTGGCGACGTCATCGCCTCAAAACATCCGGGCGTCGCGGCAGGCGAACGTTTGTTCGGCTATTTCCCGATGGCGACGCATCTTGTGATCGAGGCAGGCGACGTCAGCAAGCGGGGCCTGCGTGACGCGGCGGCGCATCGCCAGGGCGTCGCGCCGGTCTACAACGCTTATGCGCGCGTCAGCGGCGATCCCGCTTTCGCGGGGCGCCGGGGCGACTACCAGGCGCTGCTGCGCCCGCTGTTCATGCTGTCGTTCCTGGTCGACGACTTCCTGGCCGAGAACGACTTTTTCGGCGCGCGCTCCGTGATGCTGTCCTCGGCCTCCAGCAAGACCGCGTTCGGGCTCGCGCATCTCCTGCACAGCGCACGCAAGGGCATCCGGGTGATCGGCCTGACTTCGGCGGCCAACGCCGGCTTTGTCGCTTCGCTCGGCTGCTACGACGAGGTCGTGAGCTACGGCCAGGTGACCTCGCTGCCATCCACTTCGCCGACAGCCTTTGTCGACATGGCTGGCAACAGCGAATTGCGCGCCCGGCTGCATCGCCATTTTGGCGACGGAATCAAATATTCCGGGCGGATCGGGCTGACGCATCGCAGCTCATCGCCGGATGAGCCGGAATTGCCGGGAGCCAGGCCAACGTGGTTCTTCGCCCCCGATCAGATACGCAAACGCGCCAAGGAGTGGGGACCCGGCGGCGTCGACACACGCTTCTCCGCCGCGTGGTCGGGCTTCGCGCCGAGACTGGACGGGTGGCTCGAGGTGATCGAGGGCCGCGGGCCCAAGGCCGTGCAGCAGGTTTATCTCGATACGCTGGCCGGACGTATTCCGCCGGATCAGGGGCATATGCTGTCGCTGACGTAGCAAGGCGCTTTCTGCGCGATGGCGAAGGGTATAGCGTTGCGACCCGGGAGAGGCCGCTAGACAAGACGGCCGGCTACGAGGTCGCGCATGCTTGACAAGACCGACAACATCTCGATTGCGGCCGAAAACTGGCTGGCGCAATTCGAAGCCGCACTCACCGGGACCGGCGACGGTTCGCTGACTGCGCTGTTTCATCCCGACAGTTTCTGGCGCGACGTGCTGGCGCTGAGCTGGAGCATCCAGACCAGCAATGGCGGCGACGCCATCGTGAAGGAATTGCAGGCCTGCGCCGCCCGCCCGAAAAATTTCGCGATCGCCCCCGCTCGCGCCGCACCGCGCCGGGTGAGGCGCGCCGGCACCAACTCGATCGAAGCGATCTTCAACTTCGAAACCGCCGTTGGCCGCGGCAACGGCATCTTGCGATTGATCCCGGATGCTGACGACGGCAACCGGCTGAAGGCCTGGACACTGCTCACCGCGCTCGAAGAGCTGAAAGGTTTTGAGGAGCAACAGGGAAACACGCGGCCGCGTGGAAGCGCCTATTCGCGCGATTTTCGCGGGCCAAACTGGCTCGATCAACGCAAAGCCGCGGCCGCTTATGCCGACCGCGATCCAACGACGCTCGTGGTCGGCGGCGGACAGGCGGGGCTCGCGATCGCCGCGCGGCTGAAGCAACTGAACGTCGATACGCTGATCGTCGACCGGGGGCTGCGGATCGGCGACAACTGGCGCAAGCGCTACCACGCGCTGACATTGCACAACCAGGTGCAGGTCAATCACCTGCCCTATATGCCGTTCCCGCCGAACTGGCCGGTCTATATCCCCAAGGACAAGCTCGCCAACTGGTTCGAAGCCTATGTCGATGCCATGGAGCTGAATTTTTGGACCGGCACCGAATTCGAGAGCGGCAGCTACGACGAAGCGGAGGGATACTGGAACGTCGTGCTGCGCCGCGCCGATGGCACAGCGCGAAAAATGCATCCGCGTCATGTCGTGATGGCGACCGGCGTCAGCGGCATTCCGAATCTGCCCGAGATTGCCTCGCTGAAGAATTTCGCCGGCAAGATCGTGCATTCCAGCCGGTATGACGACGGCGAGAACTGGGAGGAGAAGAGAGCGCTGGTGATCGGCACCGGAAATAGCGGCCACGACATCGCGCAGGATCTTTATTCGAGCGGCGCCGAGGTCACCCTGGTGCAGCGCTCATCGACGCTCATCACCAATATCGAGCCCTCCGCGCAACTTGCGTATTCCGCGTATAACGAAGGCACGCTGGAAGACAACGACCTGATCGCGACCTCCATGCCGCTGACGCTCGCCAAGCGCAGCCACGTGATGCTGACCGAGCAATCGAGGCAGATCGACAAGCCATTGCTCGACGGGCTCGAGCGCATAGGCTTCAAGCTCGATTTCGGCGATGGCGGCACCGGCTGGCAGTTCAAATATCTGACCCGCGGCGGCGGCTATTATTTTAATGTCGGCTGCTCCGACCTCGTCGTCTCCGGCGCTATCAAGCTGGCGCAGTTTTCCGACATCGATTGCTTCGTCGCCGAAGGCGCACGGCTGATGAACGGCGAAACCCTCGCCGCCGACCTGATCGTGCTCGCGACCGGCTACCGGCCGCAGGAATATCTGGTGCACAAACTGTTCGGCGAGGCGGTCGCCGCACGCGTCGGCCCGATCTGGGGTTTTGGCGACGGCCAGGAACTGCGCAACATGTACACGCGAACCGGCCAGCCCGGGCTGTGGTTCATCGCCGGCAGCCTCGCGCAGTGCCGCATCAACTCGAAATATCTGGCGCTGCAGATCAAGGCGATCGAGGAAGGCTTGTTGGCGAAGGCCGCATACCGCCCGACTCAGGGTTCCTCGTGATCCAGGATTTCCCGGACGATGAAGGATTCCGCGTGACGCCAGGCCTTATCGTTGTCGCCGCGGAAGGTGACGAGACGGTTAAAGACGACGTTCCGCGTTTTCACCTCTATAAGGTCGACTTTTGCCCATTGCACGAGCGTGCTTACCTTATGAAAGCTGCTGATGAGGAGATAGGCTGCGCCGGCTGCTTGCGCCTTGGCGAGCAACTGATCTGGATCGAGTTCGCCCACCGAACACGCATTTGCCGGACAATCGAGGGTGACGTTCCGCACTTTTCCGTTAGCCGCTAAATCGGTACGCAACGAAGCTTCGAATTCGCGCAGGCGCCGGAAATGGTCGGCGCTCTGATCGATCACCTCGCCGGAGGTATCGATATATTGGATTTCGGCCACCGCAACGGCAGGCGCCTCGCCCTGCGCCAGGCCTTGCCGAACGGGACCGGCTGACAAAACGACGGCGGCAATCAAAGCGAGGCCCGCTGTCCTTGGTTTCATCGGCGTTTGCATGGACGACACTCCCTGTTGGCGATGCGCCCTTGGCATCCCGTTGTAATCATATCCCACAGCTTGGCGGATGGCCTTTGCGGCTTTAGTTCGCCTGTTCCAGCAGACGGCGCTGAATCAGCCAGCGCGCCCCGCGGCTCCAGGCTGAGTTGGCGCCCGCGCGCAGGTCGGTCTGCTCGACGTCGACGAGCTCCCCGGAATGCGCGTCGCGAATCTTGTAGGTCACCGCATAATCGGTTCGGCTGATGCGGGTGACGATTCCGATCATCGACTGATCGGCGTTGAGAGTAGCTGCTATCTTGGCTTCGCAACCTCCGCAATCGTGCAATTTGCCTGCTTTGGCCGCTTCGTCCTTCACCTCGCCGACGTCGACCAATTGGTAGCGTCCCGATGCCGCGATCAGCCGACGCGCCTCTTCCGTCGAAAGCCGCAATTGCTCGCGGTCGATGTCGTCAGGGGGAATGTAGGCCGCGGCAGCGCTGAAATCCTCCAATTCGAACGGAAAGACCGCGAGCTTGATCAGCCGCTGCGCACCGCCATCGTCCGCCCTGGCGACAGCAATCGCTTCGAAAGCCACGACCGAAGCGATCAGTAAAGCAATGGCCCGCATGAGCGACCCCCGGGGAATTTACCAATTCCCGGCATGTCGCCCGGCCCGCGGCCTCGGCGAAATGGAGAATCTCCCTGCGTTGACCGGGTGAAATGCCCGATCTAGCCTCGCGGCGCTTTCGTCCCGACGAATTTTGCTTCTAAATGCACTGGAAATGGGAGGGAGCTTGCGACAGGTCCCGGAATCCGTGGCGGGCGTGGGCCGCGCCATCGATCTGAAGCTGCGGCTGGCATTGCGCGTCGCCGCGCTCGCGGCGGTTTGCTTCCTCGCTGTCGCTGCCTACGCCTTGTTCGACAGCGACCGCGCCCTCAGAGCCAAGGCGAGCCGTATCGCCGAAATCGTCGCCAAGGACATTGCGTTGCAGCAGGCGGAAGCGAAATGGTTCTCGTTGTCCCCCAACGTCACTCCGGACTTGCAGCGGGTCGCGGCGCCCCTGATGGAGCCGGGCCTCTGCATCGCCTACCGCGATAAGGCCGGCGCCTTTCGCCAGGGTATCTGCAGCGGCGCGCTCGCCGACGAGATTGCCGCGCCCGAAAGCTTCGCGGTGCTCTATCGCGCCATCTTTCATCCGGGCGAGCCGACCTCGATGCCGCTCCTCATCGAGGGCGAGCCGAGGGGCGTAGCGGTCGCGACCTTCGATCCCGCCACGCAGATCGGCCAGAGCTGGCGCGAGGCGAGCCGCCTGCTCTCCATCATGGCTCTCGCCTTGGCGGGACTTTGTCTCGCGGTGTATGCGGCGCTCGCGCGTGCCCTGCGGCCGACCTACGTCATTCGCGCCGGGCTGACGCAGCTTGCAGCGAACGATCTCTCCACCCGCCTGCCGAGGTTTGATCTTGCGGAACTCTCGGCGATTTCCGACGTCTTCAATGCGCTTGCGCAAAAGCTTGAGGTCACGCTCGCCGAACGTAACGCGTTGACGCGAAAGCTCATCGAAGTACAGGACGAGGAGCGGCGCCATCTTGCCCGCGAGTTGCACGACGAATTCGGCCAGTCGCTCACCGCCATCGCCGCCCAGGCCGCTTCCGCCGCCCTGACAGCGGAGCGCGAATGTCCGCCGCTGCTCGACGAATGCCGGGGCATCTCGCGCACGACGGCGGGCATGATGGAAACGCTGCGCGGCGCGCTGGTGCGCCTGCGCCCGCCCGACGTTGCGGAGCTCGGCCTCAGGCTTAGCCTCGAAAGCCTCATCGCGAGCTGGAACGGCTTCGAGAAGGGCCGCACCCGATTCGACATTGCCATCACCGGAGAGGTCGACGACCTGCCGCCGGGCGTCAGCGCAAATCTCTATCGTATCGCGCAGGAGGCGATCACCAATGCGGCGAAGCATGCTCAGGCCAGGTGCGTGCAGCTGCGTCTCGAGGCAGGCCCCGCCGAGATCGTCATGAGCATCGAAGACGATGGCGAGGCAACAGGCAACCCGACCAGAGCCGGCATGACCAACGCCGGTCTGGGGCTTCTCGGCATGCAAGAGCGGATCGTTTCGCTCGGCGGAACGCTGTGTTTCGAACGGCGGACGACGGGCGGCACCCGGCTTGTCGCGGCCATTCCCAACAAGGGATTGGAACCGTGAGCAAGCGCGATGCCGGGAACTGCACGCGCGTCATGCTGGTGGACGACCATGCCATCGTGCGCGAGGGCTATCGCTCGCTGCTACAGAAGCAGGATCATCTTCAAGTCGTTGCCGAAGCCGGCAATGGGGCCGATGCCTATCGCATCTACAAGGAGGTCGAACCCGACCTCGTCATCATGGACGTATCGATGCCCGGTTTTGGCGGGATAGAGGCGATCCGGCGCATCCGGCAATGGGACAACGCCGCGCGTATCCTGGTATTTACGATGCACCAGAGCGCGACCTACGCGGTCCAGGCGATCAAGGCGGGCGCGCGCGGTTTCGTCACGAAAAGCAGCCCGCCGGAGGCGCTGTTGCGCGCGATTGCCGAGGTCATGGCCGGGCGCATCGCGCTCAGCCCCGACATCGACCACGAGCTGGCCATCAACAGCCTCGCCGACGAACCTTCGGCGGTCGATGCGCTGAGCCCACGCGAATTCGAGATCCTGCGCATGTTGCTGGCCGAGAAGTCCATCGATGAAATCGCCGAGACGTTGCATATCAGCGTCAAGACCGCGGCCAACACGCGCTATCTCATCCGCGCCAAGCTCGGCGTCGCCTCCGACATCGAGCTTGTTCGGCTTGCGCTTCGCCAGCGCATCATCGCTGCGGAGGATATCGAGGGCTAGCGCGGCGAACGTCGTTCGTCGGGAATTCCAATCCAATCAAGCAAAAGAACATCGGGAGAAAAAAACATGTCGACCATTCTCGGCTCGGGCGAACATCGCTACCGCGTGGTGCAGAATTGGGCAAAACTGCCGGCGGGCTGGCGGCTCACCGACGTCGCCTCCGTCGCGGTCGACAGCAAGGACCGCATCTATGTCT
>Ga0307479_10003293_pt1 | contig 14690 bp, 10 predicted proteins | sample atmos_gasesECM4C_FD_203743 | JGI IMG/M metagenome (GOLD analysis project Ga0307479, IMG submission 203743) | Hardwood forest soil microbial communities from Morgan-Monroe State Forest, Indiana, United States - atmos_gasesECM4C_515 | ecosystem: Environmental > Terrestrial > Soil > Temperate...
GGAAGTCGCCCTGATCGTCCAAGTTCACGCCGTAAGCGATGGCGTCGAAGCCGCGAGACTCGCGAAGCTCTTGCATCAGCGTGAAGAGTTCATCCTTACAGAAGAAACAACGCTGGGCATCGTTGCGGACGTATTCCGGGCGATCAAGTTCGGAGGTTGCGACTACCTCGAGTGGGACGGCTTGCTCGCGGGCAAAAGCGATTGCGTCAGAGAGTTGGGCGCGGGCGAGGCTGGGAGAGTCAGCGATAACGGCCAGCATTTTATCTCCCAGAGCTTGGTGGGCAGCCCAGGCTAGGTAGGCGGAGTCGACGCCGCCAGAATAGGCAACGAGCAGGCGGTTCAGCTTACTCAGACTGGCCCGGAGTTGGGCGGCCTTGAGCGCAAGATCATCGGTAACGGCGGACACGAGAGACATGTTAGCAGGCTTTTGATGCTCGCGATTTGCCTCACGGCCCGAAAATTGTCAGTACAGACTTTCCTGGTGTCGCAAACTGCCGAAGCCGCCGATATTAACCAGAGTGAACGTGAAGCGGAACAGATTTTCGTTGCGCACGTTAGCGATCGTGTAGGTGCGATATTCCAAGGTGACGCCGCAGCAATCCCAGTTGTAAGTCGTCTGGGTGCTGACAAACTGCAATTTGTTGACCTGGGCATCAAAGCCGAAACTGCTGGCGCCACTGAAGCCGCGCTTGTTGGGGCTGCCATAACCCAGGGCTGCGCGAAATTGATTGAAGCGTGCGGGCTGTGTGGAACCTGAAGTCGCTGTTTGGGTGGGAATTTGCAGGAACGCATCTCCTCCGCCCATGGTGAACTGCCCAATGTGGTAGTTCACCAGAACGGCGCTGGCATTGGTGCGATTGTTTTGGAAGTCGTAGTCCATATCCCATTCGGCGTCGGTGCGGGAACTGGTTTCAACTCGCAGGCGGGAAACCAGCGGGGATAGATGTCGAGGCTCGGTCACGAAGGCAATACCGGTGAGGTCCGCGGTAGTGGTGAACACATTGCGCTGACCGGCGATCAAGGCTCCGCCGAAAGTGGGATCAAGGAAGTATTTTTGGGCGAGTTCCCAGGTGGCAATCTCTCGCACCTGCGGCCCCGGCTGGCACGGACGGTTTGCCAGCGGATTGGTGTGCTGCCAGGGAATGGTAGATTCCGGGGCCGCGCCGCCCACGGTCAGGGCTGACATGATATTGGCGCAGTCTTCCGCTTTTCCGGAGGTGCGCTTGGCGTACAGTCGAGTTACGAAACCGTATTCCACTTCGTGGGTGTCAGTGAGGATATCGCGCTCGTCGAATTTGAGGACATTTCCATAGTTGTTGACTCCGGTCACAAAGCGGTAGACGGCGCGTGGTTCAATCACGTGCTTCCACTTTCGGCCGAGGAATTCTTTGTCGAAGACGCGCTCGAGCGTGGGAGGACGCAATTCCACAATCGTTTCCAGGGCATGGCGTTCAATGGGATTGCCGACGGCCTGCCCGGGGCTCGCGCCATTTTCTCCAACCAGTCTTTGGGTGTAATAGGTGTCGTGCAGTGTCAAGTCCGGACGCAAAGACCATCCCCGGAACAGGAATGGCAAGGAAATCTGCGGATCGAGGTCGAATCGACCGACCAGGTTGGCCGTGCGGAAGGGTGGAATGCAGGATTGAAATAAGCCAACGGTCGAACATTGTTCTGGTTCACTGCGCGACAGACCGGCGGTCGAGGCATCAAAAGACCAGTGAAATGGCGAGCGCCACAACTGCCGGTCGACGCCGGAAAAATCGAAGCTCGGGGCATGCAGAATGGTGACCACCTGCCCGGGCGTAGTGCTTAGGAAGTTTTGATAGCGTTCGGTGAACCCGTTGAAGCTGAATCCATTGGAGGACTTGGAAAGAAACGCCTGGGACTTTACTTCAGAATAAACCGCCTGACTGAACACCTCATTGAAAGCCAGGCGGAAGAGAAACGAGCTCAAGTAGTCGATATTGGCGACGCCGCGGAAACCGTCGATGGTGCCGACAGCATTCAGGCGGGCATTTTCGCCGCCCTCTTTGATGACAGGCGTGCCAATGCCGCGATCGTGGACACCGAAGTAATTGAGATCGACGTAGGAAGTCTCGCTGGGACGGGCACGGAATTCTCCGCGCTGCGACCAACCGCGTTTGGAAAAGTACTCGGCGCCGAGGGTAGCATCCATCATGCGATTGATGGCCCAGTAATAAGCTTCTCCAAGGATGTTGCCCTTGGTGGACGAGCGCCCGATGGAAGGCATGAGAAAACCGGACTGCCGGGATTCCTTCTCCACGGGATGCGTGGCGAAGGGAAAATACAGAACTGGGATCCCGTGCAAGATAAATTTGCTGCGGTAGATTTTGGCGTTGCCGCCCACGTCCACCACAATCTTGTGTGCGTCGAACATCCATTTGGGATTCGGCAATTCGCATGTGGTAATCGTGCCATCGTAGACGAGGTAGTGATCGGGACTGGTTTTCTCGACCAGTTTTCCGGTAAAAGCAAACGGAGCAGTCGAAGTGAGAATGGTCCGGTTGGAGCGGAAGCGCAGGCCGGTGGTACCGGTCACATCGTAGAAGCGGCCGGTTTCCAGGGCGAAGTTGTAAGTGCCGTGCGAGGCCCGGATGTGGTCGTCATTGGGGCCGCCGTCGAGGGCGAAATGTCCGCTGGCCGTGGCTTCGTTCGTATCGGAGTTAAACGTTGCCTCATCGGACCGCAGAACATAGTTTTCGTAATAGATTTCCACGGCGCCGTGGAGTTTGTAGATGTCACCATCCTGTTCCTGCTCGATCGCGCAAACCGTGGGACGGTTTTGTTCCGCAAATGCCCGGGCGCAAGGCGTAGGAGTGCTGGGCGATTTTCCAGGTGGTGCGTCGGCTTGCGTCACTGCCGGCGGAGAATTCGGGGGCAGCAACTGGCTGGTAACTAACGGCGGCACGAGAAGCAGGTGACAAAGCCATGCCGCCGTGATAAGGAATCTGTGGCGAAGAGTCATCGGAAGAAGATCATCGAAGGAAGATCATAGAACGCGATCATCCGGAGCGCACGAAAGAAGCGCTCGGACGCTTCTAGCGGGCAGCAGTCGTCGTGAACTTAGCACGGCTGTACCTCATGAGGCAAAGCCGTTCGATGTTTTGGATTCCCCGAGGGTCTTCGCGGTTATCCGGTGACTCGGAATTCTGGTGTTCCAAATTCTGGTGTTCCAAGACTTGATTCATGCCTTGTCCGCGTTGTGGTGAGATTTGCGAGTGTTCTTTCGGGGAGGCTTCCAACGTTTTGCCGCGCTGGCAACCCGAAGTAGCCGTGTGTTCCATAACGACCCCGCAGGCGGCGGTGGAAATGCAGGAGGTTCGTGAGCCCAGCCTGCCATCCCCAGCCGATACCGCGTTGCACGCGGATATGGTAGGCCGCTCTACGGAGGATACTCCCGCGTGGCGGCAGGAAGTGGCTGCGCGGCTGAATCGCTATCAGTCGCGACGCAAGCCAAGTCCGCCTCGTTATCCGTCGCTGCGTTTGCCTTTCGAGCCAGATGACGCCGCTCGCTTTTCCGGGGAGCCCGTTCGTCCGCAACGGCCGGGGTCCAACCAGGCCCTGGCGTTGGACGCGTTCTCTGCCACTGATCCGGCTCGGTTCGAGCCAGCAAGCTTTCCGGAATCTCACGTCGCTGCCGAGCCTGCATCAGCCGCTCCGCCCAGCGAGCAGGCCGAACAATTCTCGAGTCGTGCGACCCAGGCCGGTCACCCAGTCACTGCACGAATCATCGAATTCCCGCGCTCCTGGATGCCGCCTGCGCCTGCGCTGGACGAATTGGCCGAGCCGGTCATTACCCAGCCGCGCATTCTGGAGGCGCCGGAGGTCGTGCCGGCGGCTCCGGCTCTGGGCGGAATCATGATCGACCCCATGCAACGGCCGGAAGTGGAGAAGCGGCCGGGCATCGATATTCCTCTACAGGCTGCGCCGGTGGGACGCCGAGTGCTATCCGCGCTCTTCGACGATGGAATCATCGCGGTGGCCTGCGCGCTCTTCGGCTACATTTTCTGGAAATTGACCGCCATCCGGCCGCCGCGATTGCAGATCGTGGAGATTGCCGGCGGACTCGCCGGAGTATTTTGGGCGGGATATCAATATCTGCTCGTCGTTTATGCGGGGACTACACCGGGGTTGCGCCTGGCACGGCTCGAACTTACCCGCTTCGATGGCAGCCCGGCAGGCCGACGGCTTCGCCGCTGGCGCGTGCTCGCGTCTTTTCTCTCGGCCATTTCTCTGGGCATGGGATACGCCTGGGTTTTTCTGGACGAAGACTCGCTCTGCTGGCACGACCGCATCACCCATACTTACCTCGCCCCGAAGGGCTAGGAGCCGACACCCGTTGATACCTCACCACACGCTGCCCACTTGTACGCGACGTCCAACACCGGTAGCGGGCCAGTTTCCGAGTAGTCCAACGACGGCCTAGTGAGGAGTCGATTCTGGCTTGAGAGTGATGTGGAGATTTTGCAGCAGTAGACAAATCCCTCAGTCCGCCGGATGTTATCCTGCTTCCGTCATGGAAGCCAAAGGCTTGACTCCGATATTGAACGTGTCCGGCATCGGCAGCACGGTCGCGTGGTTTGAGAAGTGGGGATGGAAGAAATTGTGGGACTGGGGAACGCCTCCGACGTTCGGCGCGGTTGGATCGGGCAAGGAAGTTTGCATCTTTCTTTGTCAGGGGGCGCAGGGAGGGCGCGGCCGCGGCGCGAACACCACCACGTTTCAGCAGCAGGGAGACGAAGAAGGCGACAAGGGCGTCTGGATGTCAGTCTGGGTGGACGACGTGGACGAGATGCACAAGCACTGCGTCGCCGCCGGGCTGGAGGTCACATTTCCGCCCACCGATATGCCGTGGAACGTTCGCGAGATGCACCTTCGCCATCCCGATGGCCACGTGTTCCGGGTCGGGCGAGGATTCGAGCGGAAAAAGTAGAAACCAGGACTGGGGTGTCTCGGTTCGTTTCAGGCATTGAAACGCTGCCGAAAAGGGACAGTCTTAGAGATTAATGTCTTTAATTGCGATTTCTCGCCAATTGAGGAGATTCCCTTGGGGCGGCCCGGACCGGATGGCTTCCGGTTAGCCGCCGGGTCGTTCGTCGACTGGCCGACCGTAGCTACGTTTCAACCCCCGTAACCCTCTTCAGGCGAGCTCGCGCTGGTCCGGTTTAACGCTCAAACGATGGGACAGCAATGATCGCCCCAAAATTAAGCTTGACGGCGAAGACATACTGTGTATACTCAGTATAGAGACATGCACAGCGACCTCGTTATCTCCCAAACTGATGGCCGTCCGATGTATCTGCAGATCATGGATCAAATCAGGCAAAGGATCGCGGTGGGGGATTGGGAGCAGGGGAAGGAAATTCCCTCGATTCGCCAGCTCGCGGTAACGCTTCGGGTCAGCGTGATCACGGTGAAACGTGCCTACATGGAACTGGAGCGCGACGGCATTATTGTCACCCAGCAGGGAAAAGGGTCGATTGTTGCGCCCGATCCCGAGCTGGGCAGCAAGCTCTACGATCAGGAACTGGCTAAGCACATCGACCGGGTTGCCCAACTGGGGGAACTGCTGGGCCTCACGCCTAAAGAAGTTGCCTCGCGAGTGCGAGAAGCCACAGACCGCCTAACGACAGATCGCCTAACGAAAGACCGGCTGACAAAGGAATACTCATGAATGATCTTTCCGTCCATTTCGAAGGAGTGAGCAAGATTTATCCTCACTTCACCCTCGACGACCTTAGCCTGGAGTTGCCCACGGGCACCATCATGGGCCTGATTGGGGCGAACGGCGCCGGCAAGTCCACGACGATCCGCATTCTGATGGGACTGGTCCATCAGGACCAGGGTCTGGTGCAGGTGCTGGGCCGGGAGATGCCGCGAGAACAGGCGGCAGCCAAACTGGACATTGGATTCGTATCGGAAGACATGCGCCTGTATGGACCGGCGACGCTGGCCTGGCACATGAGCTTTGTGCAGTCGATCTACCCGCAGTGGGACCAGGCTTATTCCGAAATGTTGTTGCGGCGCTTTGACCTCAAGCCCCAGCAAAAGATCAAAGGCCTTTCGCATGGACAGCGGGTCAAGGCTGCTTTGTTGCTGGCCCTGGCACGGCGTCCGCGGCTCCTGGTACTGGATGAACCGACGACCGGACTCGATCCGGTGGCGCGTCAAGAGGTTCTGGGAGAACTGATGGCGGTGCTGGCGGACGAGGATCGAACCATTCTTTTTTCGTCGCACAACACTCTCGACGTGGAGCAGATTTCCGATCAAATCACGTTCATCGATCGGGGACGAATCATCGCCTCAGACAATAAAGAGATGTTTCTGGAGCGATGGCGCCGCTTGCGGCTGGTCCTCTCGCCGGAGGGAGACTTGCCGAGCCTTCCGGGAGTGGTTGAGGTCGGCGGAAGCGAACGGCTTCCAGTACTGGTGACCAACCGCTTCGATCCAGCGATGGTATCGGTCTGCAATGATGCGGGCGCCACGGTGCAAGCCGTAGACCCGATGACGCTGGAAGAAATCTTTGTCGCCAATGTGCACAGCAGAAGGGAAAAACAAACCGTATGAATTACGCGATGGTGAAACGGCTCGTTTTGAAAGACTGGTACTTGCAACGGTGGGCGATTCTGGGCTCTCTCGCCGGGATTGTGGCTACGCTGGGTATTATCGCGACAGGAGCAAAAATCGCGTTTCTTCTCGGCCTTATCCTGCTCATCATCGTGATCATCTCGATCGGCGCGCACATGGCTGTCGCTACGATCGTGACGGAACGGAAGGAGCAGACGCTGCCGTTCGTGATGAGCCTGCCGATCTCCTACCGGGAATACACGGCCTCGAAGATTTGGGGCAACCTGCTCATCTTCCTGGTTCCGTGGGTGACCATGGTGGTGGGCAGCATCGGAATGCTTCTATGGTCGCCAAGTTCGCGTGGCTTGGTCCCCTACACTGCCATTATGTCGGCTGAAATACTGCTGAGCACTTGCCTGATTCTAGCCGTGGCTTTGATCACGGAGTCGCAGGGCTGGGCCGTCGCCGCCATCATGGTGGGCAATATCGGTGTGAACGGACTTGGGTATGCCTTCGCCCACATCGCCGGCATCGAGAAGGGAATGTGGGGGCCCACGATTCAATGGAGCGGGGCGGCCTCGGTTGTGCTGTTGGCGGAATTCATCACAGTTGGCTTGCTGCTGGGCATTACTTTCTTCGTGCAGGGGAGGAAGAAAGACTTTCTGTGAAGAGCTGACGAGTGACGGGCAACTCGGAAGTTAACCGTTGATAACCAAGCGTTAGCGCGAACAACCAGAGTTTGGATTCTCGGCAGTTGACGGGGCAAGCCGGAAGCTTGGCTCACTACCCGCCTCCCCTATGCTATCTTCAATAGGTTTACCTGATAAGCCGTCCACGCATTCGTAGAAGCATGGCTACATCCGTTGAAGGTTCCAAACCGGCCATAAAGGTCTTCGTCGCCACCACGGTGATGTTGACCTTCATCTCTTTCTGGCGGGCCTCCGCCATCGTCCTCTCCGATCTGGCATCGTCGGCTTACTACGCCGGAGGCGACGCCGAGAAAGTCATCGGCAAGAGCGCTCCCTGGTTCATCCTCGGGGTCATGCTGTTCAGCTATGCGGTTCGGGCGCTCTACATCGAGTCCAGCAGTATGTTCGTCCGCGGCGGCGTCTACCGCGTGGTCAAAGAGGCCATGGGCGGAACCCTGGCCAAGTTTTCCGTCTCGGCGCTGCTTTTTGACTACGTGCTCACGGGCCCGATTAGTGCTGTATCCGCTGGCCAATATCTCGCGGGATTTATCAAAGATATGGGCGTGTACATGCACCGCCCTCTGCATTTCTCGGACGATCATTTCGCCGCCGGGCTGGCGGTCATCGTAGTGCTTTATTTTTGGTGGAAGAATACCCAGGGCATGCACGAGTCGAGCCAGAAGGCTCTGCAGATCATGGCTATCACCACGGTAATGGTGGTAATTCTGCTGATCTGGTGCACCATTACGGTTTTGCGCGCGCCCGTTATCCAATTGCCTCCCAATCCGTTGCATTCGGGCGTGGTTCCGTTGAACAAGGAATCCCTGGGCTGGCTGGACACTCACTGGTTCCGGCACCTCCCTCTTGGGATCCTCACTGCGATTATCGTCTTCGTCGGCTTCGGCCACTCAGTGCTGGCCATGAGCGGCGAAGAGACCCTGGCCCAGGTCAATCGCGAAATCGAACATCCCAAGCTGAAGAATCTGGAGAAGACGGGGCTGGTGATTTTTATCTACAGCCTGCTGTTCACCTCGCTGGTTTCGTTCTTCGCCGTGATGATCATCCCCGACAGAGTCCGGCCGGATTACTTTGCCAACCTGATCGGTGGCATCGCGATGTATCTGGCGGGACCGGAGAGCCTGAAGCTGCTGTTTCATGGGTTCGTGGTGCTGGTGGGCGTGCTGATCCTTGCGGGAGCCCAGAACACCTCCATTGTGGGCGCAAATGGCGTGCTGAATCGCGTGGCCGAAGACGGCGTGCTGACGAGTTGGTTCCAGAAGCCGCATGATCGTTTCGGTACGAGCTACCGGATCATCAACCTGATTGTTGGCATGCAGTTGCTCGTCATCGTCCTCAGCCTGGGCAATGTGTATGTGCTGGCTGCGCTCTACGCGTTCGGCGTGATCTGGAGCTTCGCCATGAAGTCCATCGCCGTGCTGGTGCTGCGTTTCACTGAGCCGGGCAACCGGCAGTGGAAAGTGCCGGGCAATTTCCACATTGGCAAGACCGAAGTTCCCGTAGGATTGGTTCTCATTTCGGCAGTGCTTTTGATCACGGCGGTTGTCAATCTGTTTACCAAGTATCAAGCCACCATCGCTGGCGTGATCTTCAGTGCCGCATTTTTCACCATCTTCACTATTTCGGAGCATCACGTTGCCAAGGAGCGTCACGGGAAGCCAGAACAACTTGACCAGTTCCGCGTCTATGGCAATCAGGAACTGGGCAGCGGCGCCATGGGCGTCCGCCCGGGAAACATTCTGGTCGCGGTGCGCGATCCGCGAAATCTGTACTATCTGCGCCAGGTGCTGGCCCATACAGCTACTGCCAAGCAGGATGTGGTGGTAATGAGCGCCCGACTGTACCACCGCGAGCATAGCTTCAGTGGCAGCGCAGTGCTCGAAGCCAGCCAGGTCTTCGACCATTACGAGCAGGAATTGTTTACCGCTGCCGTGGCCGTCGCGGAAAAAGAAGGGAAACCGATTTCGCTGCTGGTGGTTCCGGCAACAGATGTATTTGAAGCCATCATGGTGACTGCGCAGCGACTCGACTCTAGCCGCGTGGTCTGCGGGCTATCCAATAAGCTCTCGGCTGACGAACAAGCCAAGCTCACCGGCGACGCCTGGGAGCGCATGCCCGAGCCCCGTCCGCGCCTGTGCCTAGAGGTCTGCGCTCCCGACGGCACCGTGCGCGAATACACGATTGGCCCGCACAATCCGCGGCTTCGCCCGCAGGATGTGGAACTGATGCACAAGCTCTGGCTGGACATCACTACCGATCCCAAATATGCCGGAGCGCATCATTACCACATCGTGGCGCTGGCGCTCGAAGAATTGCAGCGGGAGTTGAGTACGGAACAGCGGGCCCAGCTGTTGCAGAAATTGCAGGAAGAGATGCGGCGCTCCGAGTCGAATTAGTCAGGTGCGCAAAATCGCTTCCAGCGACGCCTTCAGTTCGCGATAGCGAAAAGGATATCCGCTCGAGATCAGCTTGCTGGCTTCGACTTTCTGGCTTCCGAGGAGCAACTCTTCGCCCATCTCTCCGAACGCCAGCTTCACGGCGAATGCCGGCAGAGGGAAAATTGCCGGCCGCGCCAGCACCCCAGCCAAAGTCTTAGCAAATTCCTCATTCCTCACCGGCTTGGGCGCGACCATGTTCACAGGCCCCTGAATGAGATCGTTCTTCAAGATGTGGTGGACTGCGCCCACCATGTCGCGGACATCAATCCAGCTCATCCATTGCCGACCGGTGCCCGTTCGGCCACCCACTCCCAGCTTAAATGGCAGGAGCATGGCTCCGAGCGCGCCACCTTTCGGGCTGAGCACGATGCCAGTCCGGAGGTGCGCGGTGCGAATGTCGGCTTGCACGGCGGGAGTGGTGGCCTCTTCCCAGTCCTGGCAGGCTTCCGCAAGAAATCCTGCGCCGGGCGCGCTCTCCTCTCGCAAGAGTTCGTCGCCACGGTTGCCGTAGTAGCCAATCGCCGAGCCGCAGACGAAAACATTAGGTTTGTCTTCCGCCTGCGCCAGAGCCGATGCCAGATTGAATGTGCCGACAATACGACTGTCGCGGATTTTCGACTTCTTGGCCGCTGTCCATCGGCCGAAAATGCTTTCGCCCGCGAGGTGAATGACGGCGTCGAAGCCGGAAACTGTCCTAGGTTCTAGCGGTACTGCCGGATCCCATGAGATTTCCTCGTCGCCTTTTGCCGGACCACGCACCAGCCGGACCACGGAGCATCCATTCGTCCTTAGGGAAGGAAGGAGAGCGGCTCCAATCGGTCCCGAAACTCCGCTGACAAGAATTCTGGAATTCATGAGTACAGAGTGTCACTCTACCAGTTCGCGGAGCGTGCCAACAAATTCGAGATCAATTTGAAACATACGTAACGAGTGAAATCCGAAAAGGCTCGATACTCTATATCTTCATAACTGCATAACTGCCTGGCCGGTGGAACCCGTAGGAACGGTTGATATAATCTCATTACACGGGTTCTCTTGCCGGGGCGCGACGAACCCGCATCCAACCCTAAGGGGCCGGGTAGCGATGCGGTCGGAACGAGAAGTTTATTGATGGGGTTTTCATTTAAGGCCGCGCTCCTGGCTCTCGCACTTGCTTCCCCAGGCTTGGCCTCGCCCTGCATGGGACAAACCTCCGATCCAGCACCCGCTCTATTGCCGGGAACCGTCACCGGAACCATCGTCGACCCCACCGGAGCCGTCGTAGCCGCCGCCCACGTAACGCTTACGCAGCCAGATCAGTCCACAAGCCTGGAAGTATTGTCAGGAGACAAGGGTCAGTTCACGTTTACCAACGTCGCGCCCGGCGCATTTCAGCTAGCTGTGAAGGCGCAGGGCTTTGCCTCGCAAACATCTTCAGGCACCCTGCTTCCCGGCGAGATCCACACCGTCCCACCGATCACGCTGACCGTCGCCACCAATGTCACCGACGTGGAGGTAGCACTTTCCCCCACCCAGGTGGCCGAAGAGCAAATCAAGGACGAAGAGAAGCAGCGCATCATCGGCCTCGTTCCGAACTTCTATGTCACCTACGATGCCCACGCGCTGCCGCTGAGCTCAAAACAGAAATTCAAGCTGGCCACCAAAACGGTGATCGATCCCTTTACGTTCCTGGTGGTGGGCGGCACCGCGGGAATCGAACAGGCGCAAAATCACTTCATCGAATACGGCCAGGGCGTGCAAGGCTACGCCAAGCGCTTCGGAGCCACCTATGCCGATACTGTCTCCAGCACCTTAATTGGAGGCGCCATCCTGCCCTCGCTGTTGAAGCAGGATCCGCGTTACTTCTATAAAGGAACTGGTAGCACGCCCTCGCGATTCATGTACGCCGTCCGAATGTCAGTAATTTGCAAGGGCGACAACGGACGCTGGCAGTTCAACTACTCGAACGTTCTAGGCAGCCTGGCCGCCGGAGGTATTTCCAATCTCTACTATCCATCCCTCGATCGCGACAGCGCCGCGCTGACCTTCGAAAATGCCGCCATCGGCCTGGCTTCCAATGCCGTGACCAATATTCTCCAGGAATTCGTAGTCCGCAAGCTGACCCCCCACGCCAACCACCCCGCGGCCCAACCGCAATAAGTGGATAGCTTGTAAGCTGGTGCGGCGCGGGCACTCTTGACCGCTTTTTTCCACATCTACAACCCGCCCGCAGGATCTGGGCCACTCCCGCCCTGCCGTTCCAAAGACGGCAGTTATCGAGCGTTAAAAATACTTGTCGCTGAGAACCTCACCGGCTCTCAGAACTCACCACCGGCTTTGGCGTGAAATGGCGGACGGTCACATCTTTTCCAATGTATGTGACCCTCTCGCCGACGGGCCTTCTCGGCGGCGGCGTCACTCGGTAGGTGAAATGGCGCACCGTAACATCGTCTCCGATGTACTCAACGTCGTTCTGACCCACACGGTCCTGCCGAGCCCTCGTCGTGGCGAGCCTTGACGCTTTCCCCTTAGCTGGCGCGATCTTATCTTTGTCCGTGGATATGCCTCCGTCTGCGTTGCCAGGTTGGACGCTTCTTACGGCGGTAGGCGGAAGCGAGGTCGACGATCCCCCTCGCGACGGTGGCCTATGATCCCCATGGGCGATCCACAAGGTCAATCCGAACGCGGTTGCCACTGCTGCTAACGTCAGGCCGCGGAATGGCTTTCTTGAAATAGCTTCCGTTGCCCGCTGCACTATTGCCTTCGGGAATGCGGCCGGATCCCGAACCATCGGCAACTCTCTAACGCCTGCCCAAGCGGCGCCTAATCGCTGGCCAACGGCTGCCCACGCGGTCCCGCATCGCTGGCTAACACCTGCCCACGCGGCCGCGCATTGTTCGCGGATGACCTTGCCCAGCGAAAAGTGAACAGATTCGTCTTCGTTGAGATACGCGTCGCTGCTCTCCAGGAGGGCGAGGGAGGCCGCGGACATCTCCGGTGCTGATTCCCGTTTTTTGGGTTCGACTACTTTTTCTTTAGCCCGTGCGGGCTGACCGAGAGCTGCCTCGATCACTGCGGCCATCAAACGGTACGTCCGAACCTCGTGATCCGCGAAGCCATGCGCTTCGGTAAACAGGACTTCGAACACTCCCGCCAACGCCCGTTCTCGACAAATCGGCAGGATCAGGAGCGATTCCGCCCCGAACTGGCGGCAAATCGCGCCTTCAATGCGGCCGTCAGTTCGGGCGTTTTCCACGCGGAGAATTTCGCGGCCTGCCTGGGCTTTCGCAGATAGAGTCAGCGACGCCGAGACCCGGGTCCCTATGCGTGCAACCGAGCACCCGGCCCCGGCCCGAAAAGTGAGTTGATCCCCTTCCAACAACCCGATGGCAACTCCACCCGCTCCGGCTACATCCCGGGCGGAATCCACCACGAGATTCATCACGCCATCGATACCGATCTCGCCCTTGGTTATCAGACGCTGCACTTCCAGAATGGTCGAGAGAAGGTGAGGATCGATCTGACTTTCCTGGACAGCAAATGCGCTCGCCAGAAACTGCTGAAGAGAATTGCGGTCGAGGTTGGAATCCCCACTCATACCGATCGGCAGACGCAAGAAAGGCCAAACGTTGGATTCCAAAAACCGAAAGGAGGTTTGCGCGATTTCTGTAAGGTGTTTGGAGAACCGCTCTGTGGATAAATCCGGCCCTTTGAGGAGCGTCTGGCGACGGCGTGACCCGTCTAGCGCCGGCCTCTGAAACTGGCTCTCCACACGGGCTATAATCCTACATGGCGAGCTTGCGCCAACAGATCGCGACCACCGCTCTTACGCTCACTAAGTTCCGCGACCTGATGAAGCGGATTCAGGAAAACCGTCCGCAGGACGATCTGTCCATCGTCAAAAAAGCCTACGACTATTCCCTGAAGCACCACGAAGGCCAGACTCGTGCCTCGGGCGAGCCCTATCTCGTGCATCCCCTCGAAGTGGCGCTGGTGCTGGCCGAGATGAAGATGGACCCCGTCGCCATTTCTGCCGGGCTGCTGCACGATTCTGTCGAAGATACATCCGTCACTATTGTCGATATCCGCAAGGAGTTTGGCGAGCAGGTCGCGCACATCGTCGAAGGCGTCACCAAGATCAGCAAAATTGATTTCGCTACTCGCGAGGAAGCACAGGCTGAAAACCTGCGAAAGATGATGCTCGCCATGATCGACGACATCCGCGTGGTGCTCATCAAGCTCGCCGACCGGTTGCACAACATGCGCACGCTCGAGCATCTCCAGCCCGATCGCCAGCGCAAGATTGCCGAGGAGACGCTGGAGATTTACGCGCCCATCGCACACCGATTGGGCATGGGAAAGATTCGCGGCGAACTCGAAGACCTCGGTTTCCGCTTCCTCGATCCCGAGGGCTATGAGCAAGTGGAGAAAGCGGTCAACGCCCGCCGCAAACAGGGCGAAGCCTTTCTCGCGAAGATGCAGCAGATTATCGGCGACAAGCTGAAAGAGGCCGGCATCCAGGCCAAAGTAGATAGCCGGATCAAACGTTTGTTCAGTATTCACAAGAAGCTGCAGCGGCAGCGTATCTCCGTCGATCAGGTTTACGACCTATTTGCCATGCGCGTGATCACGCGCTCGTTGCAAGATTGCTATGCTGTGCTCGGGATCATTCACAACATCTGGCGTCCGGTGCCGGGGCGCATCAAGGATTTCATCGCGATGCCGCGGCCCAACTTCTATCAATCGCTGCATACCTCGGTGATCACCGAGGACGGAACGCCGTTCGAAATCCAGATCCGCACCGAAGAAATGCACAAGATGGCGGAAGAAGGCATTGCGGCCCACTGGAAATACAAAGACGGCCCGGTCTCCGCGCAGGACGAACAGCGTCTCGCTTGGTTGCGGCAGGTAGTCGAGTGGCAGCGCGATGTCAGCGATCCCAATGAATTCTTGTCGGCGCTGAAAGTCGACCTCTATC
>Ga0307479_10003294_pt1 | contig 14689 bp, 11 predicted proteins | sample atmos_gasesECM4C_FD_203743 | JGI IMG/M metagenome (GOLD analysis project Ga0307479, IMG submission 203743) | Hardwood forest soil microbial communities from Morgan-Monroe State Forest, Indiana, United States - atmos_gasesECM4C_515 | ecosystem: Environmental > Terrestrial > Soil > Temperate...
TGCCGTTTTTAATAGGCTTTTGGGGGCAGTAATGCCAGTACTTGCGTACCCCCGCAGAATAAACCCCTATTACTAGCGCTTTTTTGCAGGCCCGCGACCCTGTCCATTGGGCCATTTACGGATTGCATTCAGTCGCGCGACATCACGGTACTTTTCTGGATGGACGCTTCCGACTTGTAGTCGGGGAGTGTTGCCTTCAGGCGCCACGAAACATCGCAGTAGAATGAATCGGTTTCAGCGGTGGTGGCGCTCCTCCGAACTGTCCCAATGGCTGACTCATTTTTTATATTGCCGCTGGCCTCACAATCCCAGCGTCTTCCAGATCGCCTCGATTTTGGCCTTAGTTAGATCGTCCATGCGAATCTCGTCCGGCCACGGGCGAGTAAATCCCTCAGACGCCCACTTCCGTGTGGCATCCAGGCCCATCTTTGAACCGTAATCCTGCATGCGCGCGGCGTGATCCAGCGTGTCCACCGGTCCGAATACAAATTGCACGTCCCGCTCGGGATCGAGCGCGCAAAGAGCCTTCCACAACACTTCGCCGTAATTGTGAATGTCCACGTCGTGATCGACCACCACAATCACTTTCGTGAACATCGCCTGCCCGAGCGACCAAATCGCGTTCATAATTTTGCGCGCATGACCCGGATAGGACTTGCGAATCGCGACAATCATTAAATTATGGAAAATGCCCTCGGCCGGGAGCGCCACGTCGACAATCTCCGGGTACTGCATCTTCATCACCGGCAGGAACACCCGCTCCACGGCGTGGCCCATAAAAAAGTCCTCCTGCGGCGGCGGGCCTACGACCGTGGTCAGATAAATGGGCTCCTTGCCATGGGTCACGCATTCCACGTGAAAAACGGGATACTCCCCTTCCAGGGAATAGAAGCCGGTGTGGTCTCCGAACGGGCCTTCGGTGCGCATCTCGTCAAGATTCACAAAGCCTTCCAGCACGATCTCCGCGTTGGCCGGCACCTCCAAATCATTCGTCTCGCAGGCAATCATCTCTACGGGTTCGCGGCGCAGAAATCCAGCAAACATCATTTCATCCAAATCGGGCGGAATCGGCAGCATGCCCGCCAGGGCCGTCGCCGGATCGGCGCCGATCGCCACCGCTACGGGAATGCGCCCCTCGGGATTCGCCGCCCGTGCGCGACGGAAATGCTCCGCGCCGTGCTTCTGCGTTTGCCAATGCATTCCCGTGGTTCGCTCATCGTAAACGTGCATGCGGTACATCCCCACATTGCGCTTGCCGGTCTCCGGATTCCTGGTGAAAACCAACGGAAACGTGATGAACCGGCCGCCGTCTTGCGGCCAGCACTTCAAGATGGGGAAATCAAACAAGTTGACGTCATTTCCGTGGCGCTTCACTTCCTTGCATTCACCCGCGTTCACTTTTTTGGGAAAAAACGATCCCAACTCCGCCAGCTTCGGCAACATCTTGAGTTTGTCGAGCAGCCCTTGAGGCGTTTGCATGTCCAACAATCCGCGAATCCGCTGCGCTACTTCGTCCAGGGCTCCTACTTCCAGCGCCAGGCACATCCGCCGCACGCTGCCGAACGCATTAATCAGCAGCGGATACCGTGAGCCTCTCGGCTTCTCAAACAGCAGCGCCGGACCTAAACTTTCATCGCGGTGATGACTTGGTCTGCGGGTCGGACCTTTAGGTCCGACATCCCCGCCATACGTCGAGTGGGGCTTTAGCCCCTGAACCGTTGCATCTCTCCCCAGCCGTTGCACAACCTCAGTAATCTCCAAAATAGGATCTACTTCCGTGCGAACGCGCTGCAGCTCCCCTTCTTTCTCCAGCTTCCGCACAAACTCGCGCAAATCGCGATACGCCACACATCCTCCGGCTTAAACCAATCACCCCAACCAAGCCGGAAACTTTACCACGAAGCCCCGTCCGCCTCTGTTTTCTCCACGAACTACGTGGTGAGTTTAACGTCTGACTTCACTCCCGCATCGAAGGACTGTTCTGAAATACCTACCGAAAGAAGATTTCCATGCCAAAAATGAAAATCGCCGTGGTTCCCAAAGCCGGCGCCGACTTTGAAATCCGGGAACGCGAAATTCCGCAACCCGGCCCCAACCAGGTCCGAATCAAAGTGCAAGCCTGCGGCATCTGCTTCGGCGACCACCTGGTGAAAGACGGCCTGTGGCCCGGAATCGCGTATCCCCGCTCGCCCGGCCACGAAATCGCCGGCATCATCGATGAACTCGGTACCGGCGTAAGCACCTGGAAAAAGGGCCAGCGCATCGGAATCGGCTGGCACGGCGGCCACGACTTCACCTGCCTCTCATGCCGCCGCGGCGACTTCCTTAATTGTGCGCAAGCGAAAATTACGGGGATTAGCTATGACGGGGGCTATGCCGAGTACACGATCGCTCCAACCGAGGCGCTCGCCTCCATGCCCGATTCTCTCGACCCTGCGGAAGCCGCCCCGCTCGTTTGCGCCGGCATCACCACTTACAATTCTCTGCGGCACAGCGGCGCTATGCCCGGAGACTTGGTCGCGGTTGTGGGCATCGGCGGTCTGGGCCATTTGGGCGTGCAGTTTGCTAACAAATTCGGTTATCGCGTGGCCGCCATCAGCCGGGGCAAAGAACGCGAGCCCCTGGCAAAAAAGCTGGGCGCCCACATTTACATCGACAGCTCAACCAGCAACGCCGCAGGCGAACTCCAAAGACTAGGTGGCGCGCAAGTGATCCTCATGACCGCGCCAAGCGCCAAGCCTGTGTCGGACCTCGTGGCCGGACTCGCTCCGCACGGAACGATGCTGGTGGTTGGCGCGAGCGCCGATCCCGTCCAAGTCCCGCCTATACACCTGATTGGCGGTAGCAAGCGCATCCAGGGTTGGGCTTCCGGTATTGCTACCGATTCCGAAGACACGCTGCGCTTCGCCGAACTGACCGGCGTCCGCACAATGATCGAGAAATTCCCGCTCGCCAAAGTCAACGAGGCCTACGCCCGCATGATAAGCGGCAGGGCCGAATTCCGCGTCGTCCTCACCATGTAGGTTGGGTGAGCAGACGCACCGACCAGGTGGCGTCGTTCTTGACCCCGGATGCTTGCGTGCCTATGCTGAGAGTACGGCCATGAATCGAATCTATTTCGATCACAACGCTACCACCCCGGTCGAGCCGGCCGTGCTTGAGGCCATGTTGCCGTATCTCGCTGGCGAGTTTGGCAACGCCTCGTCGATCCACACCTTTGGGCAGAAGGCGCGCGCAGCGGTGGAAACGGGTCGCGAACAAGTGGCCGCCCTGATCGGCGCGCGTCCGCAAGAGATAGTCTTCACCAGCGGCGGCACCGAATCGGACAATCACGCCATCTTCGGCATTGTCGAGGCGGCGGTGGGCCCGCGTAAGCAGGTGATCACCACCGCTACTGAGCACGAAGCTGTACTCAACACCTGCCAAGCACTGGAAAAGGCAGGAGTTGCGGTCACTTATCTTCCGGTTGACCGCGACGGCCGTATGGATCCCGCCAGCCTTCGCGCTGCTATCCGCCCAGAAACCGCGCTGGTAACGGTCATGCACGCGAACAACGAATTGGGCACAGTCCAGCCATTGGAAGAAATCGGCCGCATAGCCGCCGATGCCGACATCTATTTCCACACCGACGCGGTCCAATCCGCTGGCAAGCTGCCCATCGACGTGAACGCGATGCGCATCGACCTGCTTTCCCTTTCTGGGCACAAGTTCTATGCGCCCAAGGGGATAGGCGCGTTGTACGTTCGTGGAGGCACGCGTCTTCGCCAGCTTTTGTATGGCGGGCATCACCAGCGTGGGTTTCGCCCGGGCACGGAAAACGTTGCCGGTATCGTTGGACTGGGCAAGGCGGCGGAAATCGCGCGCAAGTCACTCGCCCAGGACGCCGCACGAATCTCGGCTCTGCGTGATCGCCTGGAGCGCGGTCTGCTGCAAAGCGTCCCTGGGGCACGGGTCAATGGCACCGATGCTCCTCGCACCCCAAATACGACAAACCTTACGTTTCCGGGAATCGAAGGCGAAGCGCTGGTTATCGCGCTCGATTTAAAGGGTTTGGCTTGCTCCACGGGCGCCGCCTGTTCTTCCGGGGCTGTGGAACCGTCGCACGTTCTTACGGCGATTGGTTTGCGCGCCGACGATGCCCGCGCCAGCCTGCGCTTCAGCGTGGGACGCCACACCACCGACGCCGAGGTTGACTTGGCTTTGAAGATTATTCCTACAGCCGTGGAGCAGCTCCGCGAACTCTCGCCCACCTATCACAAGCAAACCGTGGCGCGCTAAGCCCTTACGGATCAAGGAATCAAGGCATCTTTGTAGGGGCAGCATGCCTTGCCACTACAAAGAAACAGCTCATCTGCTAGGGGGCGCGTCGTAAACTTTTTGGGTGGGGTAGGCCCTGGTACCGCTTTTGCATCAATGTCAAAACAAAATACTTGCAGGTGGAGGCGGCATCAGCAACATTCTGCATGACTTAGGTCTCTGTAAATGGGACACCCGAGTGCTCAAAAATTCCGAAGTGACGTTGGGAGACGATAAAAGATGACACCGAGGCGCAAGTATCTACAATACAAGAGTATAACAATCAGTTATCATTTGTCAAGCGTTATTTCTACCCGTGGCTGGATGTTGAAACAAAGAGAGTTACATGCGCACCTTTCTTGGGATCCGATGAAGGTCTGCAAGCCAAAAAGTGCAGGTTCCTGTAAAATCGATATGCATGCGCGCTAATGCCCAATTTGAGGTACTCCCCGAGCGCAATGAGCTGCAGTTCGGCCTCGTCGCTGTAGCCATGAGCGGCGGTGTGGACAGCTCAACCGTGGCTGCTTTGCTCCACGAACAGGGCCGCGCTGTGATCGGCTTGACCATGCAGCTCTGGAATCAGCGCCGCTTGCCGGAATTACAGGGAGATGGCCCGGCGCAGCATCGCTGCTGTTCGCTTGACGACGTCTACGATGCCAAGCGCGTCGCGCAGCATCTGAATTTTCCTCACTACGTCGTGAACTTTGAGGCGCAGTTTGAAGAGCGCGTGGTGCGCCCCTTTGTCGAGCAATACCTCGCTGGCCGAACACCGGTCGCCTGCACGAATTGCAACACGGATGTGAAATTCGAGCCGCTGCTGCGCATGGCCCGGCAAATTGGCGCGGCGAAACTGGCCACCGGCCATTACGCGCGCATTCGCCACAATCTCGCGAGCGAACGCTGGGAGTTGCTGCGGGCGAAAGATGACTCCAAGGACCAGTCTTATTTTCTGTGGGGATTAACTCAAGAGCAGCTTGCCCGCAGCGAGTTTCCCCTGGGCGAACTCACCAAAGAGGAAGTACGCGCCTCAGCGCGGCGCGCGAATCTTCCCGTGGCCGAGAAGCCTGAAAGCATGGAGTTGTGCTTCGTCCCCAACGGCAGCTACGTGCAATTCATCGAAGCTTATTCTCGCGACCGGGGCGCGGCTTTATCGGGTGAGGCGGGCGAAATCGTCAGCGAGGATGGCGCGGTCATTGGCAGGCACAACGGTGTGCATCAGTTCACCATCGGCCAGCGTAAGGGTTTGGGATTTGCCGCTGGCAAGCCGATGTACGTCATCGCCATCGATCAGCAGCAGAATCGCGTGGTTGTTGGCGATGATGAATCGTTGCGCTCCGCAACCTGTGAAGTGGAGGGCGTTAACTGGATTGCGCTGGAGAATCCAACCGAGCCAATCCGCGTATCGGTAAAGATTCGCCATAAGCATGTCCCGGCTGCGGCGACGATTCAGGCTGTAGATCCCACGCATGCCCGCGTCATCTTCGAGCAGTCGCAGCGCGCCATCACGCCGGGACAAGCGGCTGTCTTCTATGACGGCGAACGGGTGCTGGGCGGCGGCTGGATTCGGTAAACGACAGGGCTCAGTAGAAACGGGCCGCTGGGCGGTTTGAGGAGCGTCGGGACGTAAGGACGACGCGCTTTGCTCGTAGGTAAGGTGGTGGCCTGGCTGAGGCCTCGAAAGCGGCGGCCAGACCGCCGCACTCCGAAAGGCTCGGAGAAAGAGGACAGGCGGGAATGCCTGTCCCACTGTTAGACAAACATCAAATAAAGAGTTCTTCTTCGCGTTCGACGGGATCCTCAGGATGGCGGTTGCCGCTGCGGCCCGAACGCAGCAGGTCTAGTCCCACTTTGATTCCTTGAATCAGCGCGGAGGCCTTTTGCATCGGTCTCCATAGTCCGCTCCGGAATTTCGACCCCGCGTCCTCAACAGCTTCCAATGTCCCCGTCAAAATGCGATCGGCGCGAACCAGTTGCCCGCGCAAGCGATCGGAGGCTTCGGTGAAAATGCGATCGAATTTCTGGGCTTGCGCGCGAGCGAGGTACACCACATGAGACGCATCGGCGATCATTTCCGAGATTTTTGGCTGTGCATCTTCCAGCAAGAATTGTGTGCGGGTCAGAATTGGCGCCACGCGGGTTTGCAAATCCTGGGTGAAACTTTCAATGCGGCGGGACAGCCTTCGCATCTCAAAGAAAAGCGCGCTGAGCATCACGGCCTGCGCCGCGATGGCAATGCCTGCGATCACGATAAATACTGCAATCCAGGGATTCATGCCTACTCCGCCTGCCCGGAAGGAGCGGCTCGCTAATTCCCCACGCACCTAGAGGGCTGCAAATTTTCGGTGCACCCACAGCGACAGGCCACGACCGGCGCCGCGCTGCGATTTACAAACAACGAAAGTCCTTCGCGGAACTGGGACGCGCCCTTCCCTCGTCAGGATAAGCTAAAGTGCGCCCCTACAGCGTCCATCTTAAGACTTGGCCGATTCGCGCAGGTACGCTTCACGTCCCGCGTCTACCGCGGCCGACAGAGAATCCTTCTTGCGCGACGCCACGTCTCTGCCGCGCTCAATAAGCTCATCGGCGCGTTCGCGCAACTCGCGCGCTTTCTTCTGGGCATAATCGCGCCCTTCGTCAGCTTTCTTGGTCAGAATATCGCGTGTTTCCTCGCCGGACTTTGGCGCGAACAAAACTCCCACGAGCGCGCCGACGCCGAGACCTACCAGGAAGTAACTGATCTTAGAACCTACATTGTCCGCCATAACAAAAACCTCCGGGGTCAAACGTAGCACACGCATTGGGGGTGCGCAATACAGCCTAACCGCTATTGTTACGCGCTATGGTTATGGATATTTTGAGACGCATCCAAACTCGCAAGCACGCGTTCGGCAATCTTTGGGGAGACCACGCGGCTCACTTTTTCCATGCCCGCGCGCTGAATGTTCGCGATGCTGCCGAATTCGCGCAGCAATTTCTGGGCGGTGCGCGGTCCGACGCCCGGGACCTCGCTGAGCGCGGTTTTGGTTTGGCGTTTGCCGCGGCGCTGGCGATGGAAGCTGACGGCAAAGCGATGGGTCTCGTCACGGATTTGCTGGATCAAGTGCAGCACCGGCGAATGCCGGTCGAGGATGCAGGGTTCGTCCTCCTGCCCCAGGACGTAAAGAATCTCTTCTTTCTTGGCGATGCTGGCCATCGGCTGGTTGATGATTTGCAATGATTCCAGCGCTTGCGCGGCGGCGTGGAGCTGGCCGATGCCACCATCGATCAGAATTAAGCTGGGCATAGGCTTCTTTTCTTCTTGCAGGCGGCGATAGCGGCGCGTGACCACCTCTTTCATGTTGGCGAAATCGTCGTTTTGCGCGATGACTGTGCCGCTCGCAACCGCCGGAGCAACTGTCGCTGAGCCATTGCCGGCTTCGCCGCGAATGATGAATTTGCGGTAATCGGACTTCTTCATCCGGCCTTCTTCCCAAACCACCATCGACGCGACGGTGTCGGTGCCTTGGATGTGCGAAATGTCAAAACTTTCGATGCGCCGAGGCTCTTCCAAGAGATTGAGCGCATTCTGCAGCGCTTCGCCGATGGCTTTCGAGGTCGGTTTCATGATGCGGAAGCGCTGCTCGAAGGAATGCTTGGCGTTGTTTTCCACCAGATCGAGGAAGGCGCGCTTGCTGCCGCGCTGTGGCGTGAAGATCTCCACCTTGCGCCCGGCGCGTTCGCTGAGGGTTTCCTCCAGCAAGGCGCGGTCCTCGAAATCGATGGGGACGTGAATGGCTTTGGGCAAGTATTGCGCTTCGAGGTAAAGCTGCTTCAGGAGCGATGGCACAAATTCGTGGGGATCGAACTCCTCGAGATCCTCCCAATAGAATTCGCGGCGATCCACGGCGCGGCCGCCGCGCAGGTGAAATAGATTGGCGGAGACGAGCGGAGGCTCAGCGTAATACGCGAGCACGTCAGTGTCATCGCCTTCCGCGGCGGCAATGCGCTGGCGCTCTTCGATGTCTTCCAGGGTGCGAAGCAGGTCGCGGTACGCGGCGGCTTGCTCAAAAAGTTCTTTCTCGGATGCTTCGGTCATGCGCTGTTGGAGGCTTTTCACCAGGTCATGATGGCGGCCTTCGAGAAAGAGCCGGGCGTCGCGGGCCGCTTCCGCGTAGTGCTCATCCGTGGTAAGCCCCGTTACGCACGGGCCGAGGCAGCGCTTGATGTAGTACTGCAAACAGGGACGCGGATGATTTTTAGTCAGATCGACGGTGCAGGATGGGACGCGAAAGCGCTTGTGAATGAAATGGAGAATGCGCCGCGCCAAGCCCGCCGGGAAAAACGGGCCGAAATAAAGCGAACCGTCCTTCTTGATACGCCGGGTAAAATAGACGCGCGGATACCTTTCCGCGGCCGTGAATTTGATGTACGGATAGGTTTTGTCGTCGCGCAGGAGGACGTTGAATTTTGGGTGGTACTGCTTGATGAGATTGTTTTCCAGCGCGAGAGCTTCGCGCTGATTATCCAGGACGATTGTTTCCAGGTCGGCGATTTCGCGCACCAGCGAACCGGTCTTCGCGTCGATCCAGCGGGACTCCAGGAAATAGGAGCGCACGCGGCTGCGCAGCGACGTCGCTTTGCCGACGTAGAGCACAGCTCCGCCGGCATCCCGGAAGATGTAGACGCCCGGGCGGTCAGGAAGAAGTCCGGCTTTTTCTCGTGGTTCCATTGCAAACGATCGGCGGTTTTCTCTCGTACTTTCGAGCTTCTAATTTCTGAGTTCCGCCTCTTAGCAACTTCCATCATACTAGAGCGAATCGGACAAAGAGAGGAACGGGCGTCGTGCAGGCGAAACTCGGGAAGTTCCCGTATTGGATGCTGCTGGCCGCGGCCGCAGCGATTTTTTCCACGCCCGCGGGGATCTTTGCACAGGAACAGCAGCCGGAATCTTCGTCAAAGCCAGGCGACGCGGCCCCGCCGGCGTCCAAGCAGAAACCCAAGAAAAACGCGGACAGCGCCACGCAAAACGCTTCCGATCAGCCGGCTTGGGACCCTTTGCGCGCCGAAAAGGATCTTGAAGTCGGCCAGTACTACATGCATAAAGGCGACGTGGACGCGGCCATCGACCGCTTTCAGGACGCCACCATAGCCAAGCCCGGCTATGCCGTCCCGTTTCGTTACCTGGGCGAAGCGCAGGAAAAAAAGGGACTCAAGAAGGAGGCCATCAAGTCCTATCAACGCTATCTGGATTTGTACCCGCACGCCGAAGACGCCGACAAAATCCGCAAGAAGATCGACAAGCTCCGCTCCGAAGTGGAGAAAAAAAAGAGGGAATAATCCGTCAAAGTGTTTAGCGTGCCAGCCGGTCTAGAAGTCTGCGCGCTTTCTCAAATTCGGTGAAGCGCTTCTCTTCGCGGCGAAATTCCGGCGAGTGCGATACCAGGCTGCAGCCCGAACGCCGGGTGGGATGCTTGACGTGCAGCATCTCGTGAAACAAAACGTACTCCACCGCAAACTGCGGCACGCCGGGACGGTCCATGCGGCGATTCAGCAGAATTTGATTCGGCCCGGGATCGTAACAGCCAAATTGCCGCCGCCATCCACGACGGCTCCAGCCAATGTGGGGCCGCTGCAGTTTGTCCCCAAAATATTTTGCGTTCAGCTCCGCAAATAGTTTTTCGAGGTCGAAGTGCCGTCCAACCGGATTTACCACGCCGACTCGGACGCGTCGTCGCCGTAAATGGTGGATACGGCTGCGCGTGCGATGCGAGCGGGCGTATTCGAGATACGGCGCGGACAATTCCGCGGAAGCTTTGCGGCGGTACAACCGCGAAAGGAGGAGCGCGGCGGCACCCTCCAGTACGGGACGCGGCGCACGGCGCAACAAATCGGAGAGGCGGACATAGACGGTGTCTTCGCGGCGGCGAATGGTCAGCACCAGGCTGCTGTACGGATAAAATTCGACGCGGAAGCGCGGCGGCCGCCCTTCGCATCCGAGCCGGGTAAACACGCGCTGGAATAGAGCCGCACCGCCGGGCACCGTAGATCGCATTCGGAACGCTTCAGTCATACGTTTTGATATTCGATCCCACTGCTAAGCTGGCGCAGCATGCTGCGCCACTACGACGGAATAAGGCCGTGCACACCGGACGATTGTGACGTCAATTCTTGCGGCGTACAGGCGGCGGCGCCACGTTTTTCTTGGCTTTCTCGGCATCCTTGATCGCGTCGGTGGTCCCTTCGATGGCGTCGTCTAGATTGTCCTTGTAAAGCGCGATGTCGGTGCCTTCCGCCGAGACCTTATTCAAAATCTCCAGAAACTCTTTCAGGCGGCCGGCCATAAGGTCGACGCCCTGACGGATGTTCTCCTGCTTCTCGATCCCAAGCTGAATCAAATCGGCCGCGTCATCCACGCAACCCACATAGGCGTTCATCAGCGCGTTCAGCATATCGGCATGTTTGTTTTCTGAAGGGTGCTGTAGTTCGTATTGAAACTTTTTCAGGCGATCGTCGGCGAAGGTGAGAAAAAGCTTGATACGCTCGTTGGTGGTCTCGGCATCACGAATCTTGTCCGCTTCCAGTGCCGACAAATAATCTTTTTGCGGGCCTTGCGCCGGCGGATCGAAAAGGCCGCTGGTGCTGACCAAGGGACTCGGACTCGTGTTCGAGTTGATGGGACCCGGACTCGCGGACGAGTTGATCGGGTTCGGACTTGTGTTCGAGCTGATCGGGCTTGGACTCGGGTTCGAGTTGATCGGGTTCGGACTCGTATTCGAGCTGATCGGGCTCGGGCTCGCGGTCGAGCTGATGGGACCCGGACTCGCGGTCGAGCTGATCGTGCTCGCATTCGTTTTCTCCGGAGTAACCGCGCTCTTCTTCTCGTCCGCTTTTTTGTCCAGCGGACGGCGCGGAAAAAGCAATTTCAGCAGCTCATCATCCATGACCAGGAGGTCGCGTTTAACAAGTTCCAGGGGAGGCTTGTACTCGGGCGGCGAAACGATCAGTGCCTCATCCAACTCGCGCAAGGCTCGATGAATGTGCATCTGCAGTTGCTTGAAGCCGTTGGTGTGCCGCTCGGCGTCGGGATGCTCGCGTTTCAACGCGTTCATGGCGGCACGGGCATTGTCGCGATACTTCTCGAGGATCACATCCACGGATTGATAGTCCTTGGCTTGGGATGCCTGCCGGGTGGCGTCGAATTGGGCGTCGCCCAGCTTCTCCAGCAGCTTTGCTTTTCGCACTGAATTATTTTCGTGATCGAAGCGCGCTTGCAGTTGAGTGACTTGATCCGCGGCTCGCACTGCAGCGCAGGGCAGACCAGCAATCAGGAGGAGCAAAATCGGGCGCATGCGCGAGAGGTTCATTCCGCTTACCGTTTCTCCTCCAGCATTCGCTTCAGGACTTTGCTGCGTTGCTGCGCCTGCCAGACCTGGTCGGAATTCTTGCCTTGCTCGAGATCCAGAAATTTCTGGTAGGCGTCCAGCGCCGGCCGGATTTGACGCAACTTATCGTAGCAGAGCGCGCGCATAAACCACGCGCCGGACGCGGGAGTTTCCAATTTGGCAAGGACTTCCAGCGTGGCCAGCGTTGCGGGACAGTTCCCCGACAAATAATACGTGGACGTGAGGTCCTTCCAGTACACGGGATTGTTGCGGTCCAGTCGCAGAGCGGCCTTCAACTCCGCTTCCGCCGCGGGAAAATCGCGCCTCTGCAGATAAAGGCGTCCCAGCCCGCCAACCAGCTGCGCGTCCTGTGGCGAGAGTTTGATGGCTTGCTGTAACGTGGCGGCTGCATCCTCCAGCTTATTTTGCGCGATCTGGATATCGGCGCGCAGGCGCAGCGAGTCGGATGAAGTCGGCTTGCCAGCGTCCGCGCCATCCAGCTCCGCCAGTGCGGCGTCATATTTCTGCTGGGCCACCAGCAAATGCACCAGGCGAGCGCGAGCGGCGGCGTCTGCCGGCTGTAACTGCAGATAGGTTTGATAAGCGTCGGTGGCTTCGGGCTTGCCCTGGGCGTCCAGGCTCTGAGCCAAGCCCGATGCTGCTGCCGCTGATTTAGGCTGAGCCTCCAACACGCTGCGGAATTTCGCTTCTGCGTCCGCGGGGCGCTTGAGGCGCAGATACAAATTGCCCAAATGCGACAGAGCGTCGAAATCTTGAGGATGGAGATGGGCCGCGCCTTCAAAAGTCGTCGCGGCGCCGGCCAAATCTCCGGAGCGCTCCTGCGCGGCGCCGAGAAGGAGGCGCGGGCGGCTCTGCGATGGAAGCAAGTTCACGGCTTTTTGCAGCGGAGCCACGGCAGAGGCAGGGTCGCTTTGCAGCAACAAAATCCCGAGATTCAGGCACGCTTCGGGCATTTTTGGATCGAGGGCGATGGCGCGTTCGTATTCGGCGCGAGCTTCGTCACTGCGTTTCAGGGCGGTGTAAGCATAGGCAAGCTGAAAATGTCCGTAGGCCACATCTGGTTGTTCGGCGATGAATTTTTGCAGCGGCGGGATGGCCGCGTCGTAATTGTTGGCGTCGATGGCGTGCTGGGCTTCGTCGAGCAAATCGTTCAGGGGATTTGCGAGTTTTTGGGTTTTGGGGCGCGACGATGGGGTAGCGTCCTGATGCGCGGGCGCCTGAGAGTGAGCGACAGATTCGCCCGCGAGGTGCGGTTCAATGGCTTGCGCGCCGATTAAAACAATCCAAGCCGTCAGGCGAGCGAAAGAAATCCAAAGGGCGCAGGAATGCCGATGCTTCATGTTTGGACGGGGCGGTTGGCCGCTCCATTTCCGATTGTAGCCGAAGCGCCTGATGCTTTGGATGCTCCGTTGGGCTCGCGTTTTGCCTGCCCGTTCGGCTGGCGCCCTTGGCCGTTCGCATTCAACGTGCGCGCCAGGAATCGGCCGGTGTGAGATTGCTGATTTCGCGCGACCTGCTCGGGCGTTCCGGTGGCGATTACTTTTCCGCCCAGGTCGCCGCCTTCGGGTCCCATGTCTATTAGCCAATCCGCGGATTTGATGATGTCGAGATTGTGTTCGATGACCAGAAGCGAAGCGCCGGACTCGAGCAGCTTGCGAAACGCCGCCAGCAATTTGGCGATGTCGTCGAAGTGCAGTCCCGTGGTGGGTTCGTCGAGAATATAAAGGATTCCTTTGTTGTCGGAGCGCGTCAGGTGCGCGGCTAGTTTCAGGCGCTGGGCCTCTCCACCGGAAAGTGTGGTAGCCGACTGCCCCAGGCGCAAGTAGCCCAACCCAATTTCGTTGAGAACCCTTAATTTGGAGACAACCTTGGGGACGTTGCCAAAAAAAGCGAGAGCCTCGCGCACGGTGAGTTGCAGCACTTCGTGAATATTTTTGTTGTGATAGCGCACGTCCAAGACGCCACTCTTGAAGCGCGTGCCGCGGCACTCTTCGCAAATGAGCTCGACGTCCGCGAGGAACTGCATTTCTACCGTGACGGTACCGTCGCCCTGGCACGTTTCGCAGCGGCCGCCCGGCACGTTGAAGGAAAAGTGTCCTGCCGTGTAGCCGCGGCGCTTAGCGTCGGGCGTGTCCGCAAAGACTTCGCGAATGGCGTCAAAGGCTTTCAAGTACGTCGCGGGATTGGAGCGCGGGGTCCGGCCGATGGGCGACTGATCGACGATCACCGTTTCGGTGATCTGCGCATCACCTTCCAGGCGGTCGCAAAATTCCTTGACGCTGCCGCCGTTGCGCTTGGCGGCCAGCGCCCGATACAGAACGTCGTGCACCAACGTGGACTTGCCGGACCCGCTGACCCCGGTCACCACCGTGAGCGTGCCCAGCGGAATCATCAGGTCTACGTTTTGCAGATTGTGCAGTGTGGCGCCAAACAGCCGGAGAAATTTTCCTGAGGGTTTGTGGCGATTGTTCGGCACGGGGATGCGCAGTTCTCCGCTCAAATACCGGCCGGTGAGAGAGCGGTGCTCTCGCAAAACGCCCGGATACGAGCCTGCATAGAGCAGCTTGCCTCCCAATTCGCCGGCGCCCGGACCTAAATCGATCAGGTAATCGGCGGCCTCGATGGTGTCGGGGTCGTGCTCCACCACCAAGACGGTGTTGCCGAGGTCGCGCAGGGATTTGAGAATGTCGATAAGCCGCTGCGTGTCGCGCGGGTGCAGGCCGATGGAGGGCTCATCGAGGACGTAGAGCGCGCCGACGAGGTGCGAACCTAAGGAGGTGGCGAGTTGGATGCGCTGCGACTCACCACCGGAAAGCGTCGACGTCAGGCGGTCGAGTGAAAGGTAGTCGAGGCCAACTTCATCGAGAAATTGGAGGCGGGAGCGCACTTCCTCCAGAATTTTATCGGCGACTTTGGCCTGCGCTTCGGTAAGCTGCAGGGTTGCGAAAAAGGCGCGCGCTTCCTTCACGGTGAGCTTGCAAATTTCGGTGATGGACTTGCCCGCAACGCGC
>Ga0307479_10003296_pt1 | contig 14686 bp, 13 predicted proteins | sample atmos_gasesECM4C_FD_203743 | JGI IMG/M metagenome (GOLD analysis project Ga0307479, IMG submission 203743) | Hardwood forest soil microbial communities from Morgan-Monroe State Forest, Indiana, United States - atmos_gasesECM4C_515 | ecosystem: Environmental > Terrestrial > Soil > Temperate...
TAGCGTTTTTCTCTTGACACGGATTGGACAAGAGTTGATACTGCGCATCGCTGACTTTGGGGGACGTGGTAGCGCCCGGGCCGGTTTTTCTGCTTCGGGGGGAATGACCGGCTTAGAAACCACGTAGCCGCCAAGCACCAAACAACAAAAGACGCGACCACTTGCGGTGCGATGGATGCGCTGTCAAGGAGCTGCCGTGAAGCCTTCCGAACAGAGGAGGCTCAGGCTGGCTATTTGCGTTTTGCAACGAAATAGTGCGCTGACACGGAATTCCGATTCGTAAGGAGGCTGCATTTTCAGGTGAATGCCGCCTCCTTACGGCTCTAATGGGATTCAGTGTTACGAGCCGGTCGAACCTAGCCGGAGTAAACTAGAAGGGTCGCCTCTGTGTCGAGGGCACCCGAAGCGCGGAGGGACGGATGGCTACAGTGAAGCCGGCACTTAACGGCAAATCGGTGGAGACAGGAACGCGCACGGACCAAGCCAGTGCTCGCAAGGGATTAGTGTTTGGGCGCCGCTTCACGGACGGCAAGACTTCTGCGTTCGACATGGTGGAGTGGGAAAAGCGCACGGCGCTGATCGGGAACGAAAAAGGCGCGACCATCTTCCGCCAGGAAGGTGTCGAAGTCCCCAAAAACTGGTCGCAAACCGCCACCAACATCGTGACCAGCAAATATTTCCACGGCAAGCCGGGCACGACTGAGCGGGAAAATTCGGTACGCCAGCTCATCAGCCGCGTGGCCAATACCATTGTGCGCTGGGGCGAAGAGGGCGGCTATTTTGCGGATGCGGAGTCGCGCGACGCTTTTCGCGATGAGCTGACCCACTTGCTGGTTGAGCAAAAGATGGCTTTCAACTCGCCCGTCTGGTTCAACGTCGGCGTGCAGCCCAAGCCGCAATGCTCGGCATGCTTCATCAATTCCGTGCAAGACAGCATGGAATCCATCATGGGGCTGACGCGGACGGAAGGCATGCTGTTCAAGTGGGGCTCCGGCACAGGAACGAATTTTTCGACTTTGCGCGGGAGCAAAGAAACGCTTTCCGGCGGCGGGATTGCTTCCGGGCCGGTCAGCTTCATGAAAGGCTTCGACGCGTTCGCGGGCGTAATCAAGAGCGGCGGGAAGACGCGGCGCGCGGCGAAGATGGTGATCCTCAACATCGATCACCCGGACATCGTCGAATTTATCGAATGCAAGATGAAGGAAGAGCGCAAAGCGCACGTGCTGATCGCGCAGGGTTACGATTCCGGGATCGACGGCGACGCGTATGGCTCGATTTTCTTCCAGAACGCCAACCACTCCGTGCGCGTGACCAACGACTTCATGCGCGCGGCGGAAGAAGACCGCGACTGGTGGACGCGCAACGTGACTGACGGGCAGCCGGCAGACAAATTGCGCGCCCGGGATCTGCTCGCGAAGATCGCGGATTCCACGTGGCATTGCGGTGACCCGGGCATGCAGTACGACACGACGGTCAATCGCTGGCACACCTGCAAGAACACGGCGCGCATCAACGCCTCGAATCCCTGCAGCGAGTACATGTTCCTGGACGACACGGCGTGCAACCTGGCTTCGCTGAATTTGATGAAGTACCGCACGTCGAATGGCCAATTTGATGTAGACGCATTCAAACACGCGGTCGACGTTACCGTCACGGCGCAGGAAATCCTGGTCGACAACGCCAGCTACCCCACGCAAAAGATTGCCGACAATTCCCACGCCTTTCGCCCGCTGGGTCTAGGCTACGCCAACCTCGGCGCGCTGCTGATGTCCATGGCCCTGCCCTACGATTCAGACGAAGGACGCGACGTGGCCGGCGCCATCACAGCGCTGATGTGCGGCGAAGCCTACGCGCAGTCTTCGCGAATCGCCGAGCGCATGGGCACCTTCCCGGGCTACGAAGTGAACCGCGAGCCGATGCTGGACGTGATCCGCATGCACCGCGATGCCATGCGTGGGATCCAGCCCGACCACGTGCAGTCGGAGTTGTACCTCGCCGCGCAGGAATCCTGGGACACCGCGCTGCATCACGGCGAAAAGTTCGGCTTCAAGAACTCGCAGGTGACCGTTCTCGCCCCCACCGGAACCATCGGCTTCATGATGGACTGCGACACCACCGGAATCGAGCCGGACCTTGCCCTGGTCAAGCACAAAAAGCTCGTGGGCGGCGGCTTGATCAAAATCGTCAACAACACCGTGCCCGAAGCGCTGATGAAGCTGGGCTACACCCCCGAACAAAGCAGCGAAATCGTTTCGCACATCGACAAGCAAGGCACCGTGGAAGGCGCGCCCTACTTAAAGCCCGAGCATCTTCCCGTATTTGACTGCTCGCTGGCCCCCGCGGGTGGCGGCCGCTCGATCACTTGGACCGGTCACTTGAAAATGTTGGCCGCCGCGCAACCGTTCCTTTCCGGCGCAATCTCCAAGACCATCAACATGCCCGAGGAATCGACGATCGACGATATCTCCCAAGCTTACATTCTCTCCTGGAAGATGGGACTGAAAGCCGTGGCCATTTACCGCGACAATTCGAAACGTTCGCAGCCTCTTTCTGCCGCCGGGCAGAAGAAGGATGAGAACAAACCGGAGTTGGCAAGATCCCCGCAAGCTGTGGTTCCGGAGCCGGTTCAGCGGGAACTCTTCGGACGGCGGGAGCGCGAAAAAATGCCGGTAGAACGCGCTTCGGTGACCCACAAATTCAGCGTCGGCGGGCACGAAGGCTACATCACCGTGGGCATGTACGAGGATAATCGCCCCGGCGAAATCTTCATCAAGATGTCCAAAGAAGGTTCGACGCTCTCGGGCATCATGGACGGCTTGGCGTTGACGATCTCGCTCGGCTTGCAGTACGGCGTGCCGCTCAAGGTCTTCGTCGACAAGTTGCTCAACACGCGCTTCGAGCCTTCCGGTATCACCGCGAATCCCAACATTCGCTTCGTCTCTTCGGTGCTTGACTACATAGCGCGCTGGCTCGGCGGGCGTTTCATTTCTTCCGATTACCTGAAGCTGAACGGAGAGCAAGCCGCGACGGTGCACGCCGCGGCAGCAACGGCTGCGAGTGCGGAAGCGTTGCGCCTGTCGCCGCCGGTCACCATTCCGACGTCCTCCAAACCTCGCGACGCGCACGAAGGCGCGCCGACCTGCTCTGAATGCGGCATGCTGATGGTGCCCAATGGGGCCTGCTACAAGTGCGAGAACTGCGGCAGCACTTCCGGCTGCAGCTAGCTTTGCAGAGCTGCCGCTTGAGCCAGGAGAGGCCCACAACTCGATGAGCACATCCCAACCCGGCGCGGCGACAGCGGCAAGTCTTGCTCCCCTCAAACCCAAGACCAGAGGCTTTCTTCGCATCGCGCGGCACGGCACTGGACCGGGCGCGATGTACGTGATTACTTATCATCGCCTCACGCAGCTGGAAGGATCGCGTTCACGTCCGGTTGCGGCGGAAAGCCCGCAGGCGCTGATCGAATTGCTGGAGCGCATCGGGATTGACTTCCGGCTGAACGAAGTGCGCGGCGCCCTGGCGGACGTACTGCGTTTCGGCTCCGCGAACATTCCCGACTTGTGGCTCAGCGACGACGAGATGATCGAGAAGGGCCTTGTCGAAAGCTAAAGGCCAAATAAGGGAGAAATGCCAGCGCCGAAGATTTTCCTTCGGCGTTTTTATTTTGCACAGCGTCGAGGCGGTCAACGCGGGCGAGGGCGCAGCGACGGGCGCGCGGTCAGCGGACGCGGGCGCATGCGGAAGCGGGGGCCCAGCGGCGGCGGGACGTTGCGCAGGGAATCGCCGCAGCACGGGCAGCGGCCTTCGTCGCTGAATGCCCGGGTAGCGTCGGCGCGCAGCCAGTGGCCTCGTGCTTCGCATAGCGGATTGATGCATTGCACGGTGAAGCCGGGCAGATACTGCATGTCGTTTTCCCTCAGCGGCCGCAGCGCCTTTTGCGGCGACGGCCCGTAGCGAGACCCGAGTTCCCCTGGGGATGGACAGATGTTGGCGCGGATTGTGGCCCAAGCCCGCCGTGGTGTCAAGAAGAATCACCACAATATATTGGGGTACACTTGCTCCGGCGCCGCGCGTAGTAGATGATAGACGCGACGGAGACGACGCAGTGCTCGGTCGCAAGAGCGCAGGCACGTTTCATCGCATGCACTATGCGCACGCGATGAAGCAGAACGCCTGTGCCACAGGAGGCAGTTATGGCGAACGTGACACGGGGCGGTGGGGACTTCGGAGGCTCGTTGCCGCAGATGCCGAATATTCGGCTGGCGGGCTCACGCATTTTGCAGATTGGGATCGCTGTCATTGTGCTCTTGCTTTTGCTCTGGAGCACGACCTCGATTCCCACCGGTAATGTTGGCGTGCTCACCCTTTTCGGGCGCGTGACCGGCGAAACGCTGCCGGAAGGCATCCATCTGATCAATCCCTTGAAATCGGTGCAAAAGCTTTCCGTGCAGACGCAGTCGGTCAAGGAAAGCGCCAATGTCCCTTCCAATGAAGGATTGATCCTCGCGCTGGATACCTCGCTGCTGTTCCGTCTGGACAAGAGCAAAGCCGCGTTTGTGTACCAAACCGTGGGCGATAATTACGCCGAGAAAATCGTGGAGCCCACGCTCCGCGCGGCGATTCGCGCGGCGACCTCCGCGCACACCGCGAACGCGCTCTACACCAACGCCCGCGAATTGGTGCAGTCACAAATTCAAGATGAGCTGACCAAGGAACTCGCGCCCCGCGGCGTCATCGTCGAAAACGTGCTGCTCCGCGACGTGCAGTTGCCCGCCATGCTGAAAGGCTCGATCGAGGCCAAGCAGCAAGCTGAACAGGACGCGTTGCGCATGAGCTTCATCCTGCAGAAAGAAAAGCAGGAAGCCGAGCGCAAGCGCATCGAAGCGCAAGGCATCGCGGATTTTCAGAAGATTGTGGCGCAGGGCATCAGCCCGCAGCTTCTCGAGTGGAAAGGCATCGAAGCCACGGAAAAACTGGCCACCAGCGCGAACGCGAAAGTCGTGATAATCGGCAATCCAAAAAATGGTCTGCCGCTGGTGCTGGAGCCGAAATAGGGCGCGAGCGGTAACTATGGTTGCGGAGGAGCGCTGGGCGGGTTTTCCGTTTGCGGTGGCGGCGCCGCTTTCTTCCGCGCGGGCTTGCGATGGCTCTTCAATTCTTCCAGGGCGGCGAGGCGCGTCTTTAGCCGCTCGTTTGCCTCCTGCCTGTCATTGATTTGTTGTTTCTCGTTGTCGAGATTGCTTTTGCCCGCGGTATCGTGCGCGTAATCCGTTTTCGATAAATAGGAATCTTGATCGAGAGCGAGCTGACGCCGCAGCACATCCAAATCCTTCTCTCCCTGCGTGATTTGCACCTTCAGCTTGGCAATATCCGCGTCTTGCGCGACAGCTTCCTTTTGCGCCTCTTCGCCCGAGGCATCATCCGCGGCTTCAGCGGCCGCAACGGCCTCCGCGCTGGGTGCTTCGGTTTCCAGCTGTGGTGGCGCCATCACATTAAAGCCTCCCTTGCCGGGTTTGAACTCGTGCCGGTCCAGGTCGTCGTCGGTGATGACTTTGGAGGACGTCGCGGAATTTTTCTTCTGATCGCGATTGCGGCGCGCCGCATCCGCCACGGATGAATCTTGCGCTGGTGTTGCGATTGGCAGGCACACGCCGGCGCCGAGGAGCACGGCAATCAATCGCAGTGGGCTAAGGAGTCGCATGGATATTGGTCCTCGCGTTACACGCTGAAGCAAAACTCAGGATACGCCGGAGCTTTTGCCGAGGCAATCTTCCAGGAGCCGGCTGTGCGAATTAAGCAACGCCCCTGCCGCGGCAACGCGAAGACTTTACGATCCGCCTTAAATCAGAATCTTGAAAGCGTTCGCGGGCTTTGCGCCGTCCAAGAGTTGCAGCCGCGCGTCCCGCGGTGCATACTCCCGGACCGAAAGCCCGGCGCGGGCTGGAAAGGAAATGGATGCGGAAGGGTCGGCTTTTTTGCGTGGCGATACTTTGCTGTGGGTTGTCGTTCCCGGCGCTCGCGGCGGCGGGGCGTTCGGCCCTCATAAGCGTGGCTTCCACTGCCTCTGATGCGCAAACGGCGCCCCAGCGCCCTTCTCCCACGCACACGCCGGTTCCTGGATTGCCGAAGTCTGAACGCGTCGAGCCGCAGCATGGGAAAACCGAACAGTACACGCTTTCCGAGGATCGCTACGAAAAAGCGGTGGCGTACTCGCGGGCGGCCTACACGCTTTATTTTGTCTCCTATTTCGTAAGCTTCGTGGTGCTGCTCTTGCTCCTTCGGCTCGGCGTGGCTGCTAAATTCCGCGATTTCGCCGAACGCGTCACCGGCCGCCGCTGGCTGCAGGCCTTTGTCTTCGTGCCGTTGCTCATCTTGGCCTGCGACATCTTCGATTTGCCGGTGCGCTTGTATTGGCATTCCTTGTCCTTGCGTTACGAACAATCGGTTCAGCATTGGGGCTCGTGGTTTTGGGATTGGACTAAGGAAGAACTGGTGGGCACGTTTTTCGCGCTGATTCTCGTCTTGATTCTGTTTGCCGTGATTAGGCGAAGCCCGCGGCGCTGGTGGCTGTACTTCTGGCTTGCCGCCCTGCCCATCCTCCTGGGGATTATCTTTATCAATCCGCTCGTCATCGATCCGTTGTTCAACAAATTCGAACCGCTCGACAAGGAACATCCCCAGCTAGTGGACGCCATTCAAAAGCTGACCCGCAATGCCGGAGTGCCGATACCCAGGGAACGCATCTTCCTGATGCGCGCCAGTGAAAAGAGCAACGAGATCAATGCCTATGTAACCGGGCTCGGGGCTTCCAAACGCGTCGTCGTGTGGGACACGACGCTGCAAAAGACCGCCAACGACGAAGCGCTCTTTATTATTGGGCATGAACTCGGCCATTACGTGCTGGGGCACGTGTGGAAGGGATTTTTGTATGGCGCCCTCGGGCTGCTCGTTACCCTGTATCTCATCTTTCGCGGCTTGCATTGGATGCTCGGCCGGTGGGGCAGAACCTGGCAGCTCTATGGCTTGGAAGATTGGGCTTCGCTCGCCGCTTTTCTCTTGCTGCTGCAAATCGTCATGTTCTTCGCTTCGCCGGTGGTGAACGGCGTCAGCCGGATCCAGGAGCACGCCGCTGACGTGTACGGGCTGGAAGTAATTCACGGCATCGTGCCAAATTCAGAAGAAGTAGCCGCGCATGCCTTTCAGATTTTGGGGGAAGTGGACCTCTCCGATCCGAATCCTCCCGCATTCATTACATTTTGGCTTTACTCGCATCCGCCGCTCGCGCAACGACTCGTATTCGCATACAGCTACGATCCGTGGTCGAAAGGCAAATCGCCGAAGTACGTGAAAGCGCGCACAAACTGAAGTTACGAAGCGTGCCGGCGCGCGAAGCCGGCTACCTTGTGGCGGTTCCCGCAGATGGCCATCGAGCACCAGCGCCGGCGGTGCGTGCGTGAATTATCGCTGAAGAAAAGGCCGCAACCGGGATTGCCGCAGATGCGCAATCGCGCTTGCGCTCCTTCCACAATGATTTCCGCCGCGGAACGCGCGATGGCCGCCAGCAGCCAATCCAGCCCTCCTTCGCGGGCCCGGAATTCCATTCTCCAAGAGTTCGCTTCGAAGACCAGTTCGTCGTGCCCTTCCGTGATGCGCAGAATTTGGTTGATGGGCTCGGCCCACTCGCGCGCAACTTCCTCCTTTCGCACCATGGCGCCAAAGGCCCTTCGCAGCACATCGCGAAGCCGCACGGAACGCGACAAGAGCCTTTGCGCCGCGTCTGGATCCGAACCAGAAAGTGCCAATAGACTCGACCCGCGTTCTGCCGAGACGATCTGCGAGGCCTGAAGGAAAGCGATCAACTCCTCCCAGGACAAATGCTGCCTGGGATTGCCTGGGTAAGACGGGATGTTGGCGAAATCGATGGCAAGGCGGCCACCAAGCAAAGGAACAGGAGAAGCGAGGTCGTCCGAGGGCACGAGGGACCTCCGTCGATAACCGGTTAACTCTATCACGGCGGTTAGACACCCACCACCGCCATTTTGCTTGGCCCGCAATCCAATATTCGTCCGCCAAAAGCTAAAAAACGTAGTATGTAATGACTTCTCGTATGCAATGACTTAAGGAGCTGCCTTTCGAATGAAGAATCCGTCACACTTTCTGCCGTCGACCCTGGCCTTGATCCTGGCTGTAACTTGCCAGGCGGGGCCTCCACAGAACGCCGCCGGCACGGCCAGCGGCGCTAGCGTGCGCGTGCCAATCGTTCTGGAATTGTTTACATCCGAAGGCTGCTCGAGCTGCCCGCCGGCCGACGCTCTGCTTGCAAAACTCCAAGAACAGCAACCGGTCGCGGGAGCTGAAATCATTGCGCTCGAAGAGCACGTCGACTATTGGGACCATGAGGGTTGGGTCGATCCGTTTTCCTCGGCGCAATGGACGCAGCGTCAGCAGGTTTACGCCTCAGGGTTCGCGGATCACGGCGTCTATACGCCGGAACTGGTGGTTAACGGACGCTCCGGATTTGTTGGCAGCCGTCAAGGCGATGCTTATCGAGCCATCGCGAGTGCCGTCTCTCAGCCCCGCACGGATGTCTCCGTATCGCTGCTGAAGTCAGACAAGCACGACCATGAACGCGTGCGGGTCGAGATTGGAAAGCTCCAGGGAGCGCAGCCGGGCGACGTCGCGGAGGTCTGGCTGGCCATCACCGAAACGGCACTGCATTCCTCCGTGACGGGCGGCGAAAATGCCGGCCACGATCTGCATCACGCTCCGGTGGCGCGTTGGTTTCACAAAGCGGGCGCCACCGACCCCAATGCGGCTCCGTCTTTCGTCGGCGAATCCGACGTGAAGCGGGATTCGGCATGGAAGCGCAATAATTTACGCGTCGTGGCTTTCGTGCAGGAAAAGCGCAGCCGCCATATTCTCGGCGCCACCGTCGCGCGTCTCGAACCATAATTTGTCCATGAGCGACGTAAGTTCCTTGAGTCCGGAAGGCCCGCCGCAGATAAGCCCCCCACCAGAGCACGGCGTATTTCACAGCCACTCTCTCCTGTTCGTCCTCTTGCGCATTGGTATCTACGTCGCTCTGGCAGAGGGAGTCAGCTTTGCGCTGGAATGGATCATGGTGAACCTGTCGGCCGGAGAGCCTTCCTTATACTCGCCGAAGATCCTGACGATTTCGGAAGGAAGTTCGCTGGCAGGCGCCTTTGCCGCGGGAATCGCGATGTCGCAACTGGAAGGGCGCCCTTTCCCCGATTACGGGCTCCCATTACGCGGCGCTTTTGGAAAATTGTTTTGGCAGGGCGCATTGTTCGGGCTGGCGGAAATCAGCGCCGTGATCGCCACTATTGCAACGTTCGGCTCCTATCACTTCGGCGCATTGGCGATTCACGGAACGGATTTGCTTCGCTGGGCGGCATTCTGGGGCGCGTTCTTCGTCATGGTCGGACTGTATGAGGAATTCGCGTTCCGCGGGTACGTGCAATTCACTCTCGCACAAGCTGTCAGCTTCTGGCCCGCTGCGGTGCTGCTCTCCGCCGCATTTGGATTCGTGCACAGGACAAATCAGGGTGAGAGCAAGATGGGCTTGGCGGGAATCGTGCTCACAGGCCTGTTCTGGTGCCTCACTCTGCGGCGCACTGGAAATCTGTGGTTTGCGGTGGGCATGCATGCCAGCTTCGATTTCGGCGAAACATTTTTGTATTCCGTGCCAGACAGCGGCTACATCTTCCCGGGACATCTTTCCAACGCGACCCTCGCCGGGCCCGCCTGGCTGACAGGCGGAAGCGCCGGGCCGGAAGCCAGCGTGTGCGATTTCATCATGCTTCTTATCTTTTTCTACGTGTTTCACCGGCTCTACCCGGCTCGCGCTCAGAACCCGCTGCCTGACGGCGTCTGACGCGGATCCGAATTCACCTGTCCCGTCGCGCGGTCTGTTACACTGGCGCGCTTTATGGAACTTTCTGCAAGGCAACGCCGCGCGCTTGACTCCATTTGCGATACCTTCGCGCCCGCGAGAGATGGCTGGCCGTCCGCATCGGAATTGGGCGTTCCCGGCGCGATTGCGCGCGGGTTGGATTTTAATCTTCGGGCCGCGGATCGCGCGCAATTCCTTCAACTCCTTGATTTCTGGGACTCGCCCTTTCACACCCTCTTTGCAACCGGCAGGTTTGCGCCTTTTTCTTCGTTGACGCCAGAAGCTCGCGAATGGGTAATGCTTTCTTGGGCGGACAGCGGCATGAAGCGGCGGCGCGCCGCGTTTCAAGCGTTGCGCAAAGTCATCGCATTACTCTACGTCATGCTTCCCGCCGCAGATGGTGGCCGGAGTAAGGCGTGTGACAAGCTCGGCTACCCGGGCCCGTTGGGTGTCCAGAGCGCCAGTGCGGCGCGACCGCTGCGCGCAGTTGTGCCCACCACCGATTTGGATTTGTCCTGTGATGTATGCGTCATCGGATCTGGAGCGGGCGGAGCAACCGCGGCGGCGGCTCTCGCCGCGGGGGGATACGACGTAATCGTTCTGGAAGCCGGCGGCTATTTCGATGACACGAACTTTGATGGTGACGCACTGCGCGGGTTTGAACGGTTGTACGCGGAGGCGGGAAACGCGGCAACCTGGGACCAAAGTGTAAATCTGCTTGCCGGAGAATGTCTGGGCGGCGGCACGGTAGTCAATTACTGCACGTCGTTTCGCACTCCGGATGACGTACGCGCGGAGTGGGCGAGCGCGGGGGTTCCCTGGTTTTCGTCGGAAGAATACACGCGCAGCCTCGATGCGGTATGCGCGCGACTGTCGGTCAATCTGGAACACAATCGCGTCTCCGCGCGCGAGCAGATTTTGCAGCGCGGCCTGCAATCGCTGGGCTGGCATTGCGCGGCGATGCCGCGCAACGTTATCGGCTGCGAGCAAGGAAAAATCTGCGGCTATTGCGGATTCGGTTGCAGCATCGGAGCAAAACAGTCGGCGGTGAAAACGTGGCTTGCCGATGCGCAAGATGCGGGCGCGCGGTTTTTTGTAGAGACACGCGCCGAGCGTGTTCGCGTCGAATCCGGCAGCGCCGTTGGCATGGAGGCGCGCACACGGCGCGGCCAACGCGTCAGCGTGCGCTGTAAGGCGGTAGTCGCCGCGTGCGGCGCCATTCACACTCCTGCGCTCCTGCTGCGCTCCGGCCTGCGCAACGAACACATCGGCCGCCATCTGCATCTTCATCCTGTCTCCAACGTTTCCGGCATCTTCCGCGAAGAGATTCGCCCCTGGGAAGGCACCATGCAGGCCGTTTATTCCGATCAGTTCCGTTTTCTGAGCGGCAATTACGGCGTGAAATACGAAACCACCGCGCTGCAACCAGCCGTCCACGCCGCCGTTCTGCCCTGGCGGGAGCCCGAACATTATCGTTTGTTGCTCAAAAAGCTTCCGCACACCGTGGGCATTGGGACGCTGCTACGGGATCGCGACGGCGGTCGCGTAACCGTGGATCGCGAGGGTCACGCGGTCTCGCATTACTTGCTCTCCGGCTTCGATCGCAAACATCTTCGCCATGGTTTCATCGGCGCAGCGCGCATCCTGGAAGCTGCGGGCGCGGAGCTGATTTTTTCGCCGCACGCCAAGTGGTGTGCCTACGAGCCCAGGCGCCGGGGTTCGGTAGGAAGGTTCGTGCAAGCCATGGATTCCGCCGGCTGGGATGCCGGGCAGCTCGCGCTCTTTTCGTTCCACATCATGGGCAGCGCTCGAATGGGCGGCTCGCCCAAGGCCTCTGCAACTAATCCGGAAGGCCAAACGTGGGAGGTTCGCGACCTCTATGTCATGGATGGGTCCACCTTCCCCAGTGCTTCGGGAGTGAATCCCATGATCTCGATTGAGGCAATTGCGCATCACAACGCCTCGCTCCTAGCGGCCCGACTGTCATAGCCACGCCAGTCGAGGAGATAAGGAGAGAGAGGGGCACCACCCCCTGTGGCGATAGAAAGAGTACGTAAGTTATTGACAACAGGGTAGATATGGGCTTCCCCGTTGCGCAAGAGAGTGCGCAAGTGCATGAAAATACGTGGCTTGCATGTATGTGATAAGCAATAAAGACCTTAGGAGACTTAGGTTCTTGTGACCCTCTCTCCTGGGATTGGTGGGCCTTCTCAACTTGTTTCGTTTCTACCCATCACCTCATGGTCCGGATCCATGACACGCACCGCTATGCATGTAAGGGTCACATTTACAATAACTTACGGACTTGGCCAGCTTGGCCACCGGCCTGCACCTTTGGTTGCCGAATCTGATCGCGGAGTGCATCGCATGAGGAAAACAGTGAGGAACAAACGACAAGCTGGCTTCTCCACATTGGAGTTGCTCGTGGTAATAACGATGTCCGTAATCATTACGGCGATCGCCGTACCCGGATATATGACGACCGCGGCTTATTTGCGCGTCGCAGGAGATCTTCGCTCCATCAATGGCCTGACGGCGGTGGCGAAGATGCGCGCCGCGTCAGACTTTACGCATGCGCGCGTGTTTGCGGACCTGAACGGCGGCACGTTTCAGCTTGAAGTGTGGGATAAGACGGGAAACGGGGGCGTTGGATGCTGGTTCGCTGACTTAGATTCCACTAGGGCCTGTCTAACCTATTCTTCGGGCCGTCCGAGTGGCCCGGTCACTACCCTCGCGACAGGCGACACCTTTGGGTTTGGGACCCTCGGAACTGGTCCGACACCGGGCCAGCCAACGCCCTCGCAGGCTGCCGCTTGTCGCGACAACAGCAATGGGGCTTTGGGTGGCACCGCGTGCATCGTTTTCAACTCGCGCGGCATTCCGGTCGATAACACCAATAGTCCGATAGCTACCGGCGCGTTTTATCTGACCAACGGAACGGTTGTGAATGCCGTGACGGTATCCGCCACGGGTTCGATTCAAGCCTGGACCAGCCCGGCAAGTAGTGCAAATTGGTACGGTCAGTGAGGGCGAACACATGAAAATCCAGCGCAAAGTTTTGTCTCGAAATCGGAAATCCCAGGCAGGGTTGACCTTGATGGAAACCATGGTTGCCCTCGTAATGCTGCTGATCGTCACAACTGGGATCATGGGCCTGGCGGGAATGGCCGTCTCCACCACGGAAACGCAAGGCCATCTGGCGGCGCGCACCGCCGAGTACGCACAGGACAAAATGGAGCAACTTCTGGCCTTGAAATTCTGCGATGGGGGCACTGACGGCGTGAGCGGGACCAATACGACGGTGTTCCCCGCAGTCACTAACCCCGCGGGCACCGGACTCGCTGGCTGCAGCGACATGGTCAACGGGGTTCCACAGGGTGGCGGGAACTTGAGTACGACGGCACCTGTGGCGGGTTATGTGGACTACCTGGATGCCAGCGGAAACCTGGTGGGATCGGCAACGACCTGGCAATACATCCGCGTCTGGCAGATCACGGTACCCGCGGGCAGGACACACCTGAAGCAGATTACCGTGCTGGCCCAGGCAAGCAGAGAGGTTGGAGTTAACGGACGGCTACCGCAGGCCACGGTCGTGGCTTTCAAGACGTATCCATTTTGATCGAGGATTCTATGACGCGCAAAAAACAGAACGGATTTAGCTTGGCAGAAACCCTGGCGTCCCTTGCGATTCTCGCCGCGGTGGGCGGGATCGTGATGTCCGGAATGGTACAGCTGATGAAGACGCAAGGCAGCATCGCCAACCGCACGGATATGCATAGCAGCGTGCGCAGCGCGACGGAATTACTGCAGCAGGAAATTGGACAGGCGGGAAGAGTCTCGCTGGGAAGTCCGGGCGCCAATATAACACTGCAGGCAGCGATAAACGCGGGGAGCGGGGGGACGACGTCCGGATTCACCCTGGTCGCTTCCGACGGGTCGAGCATTATGGTCTATCCCAATGAAGTCTTGTGGGTAGATGTGGGTATAAACCAGGAAGCGGTAACCGTAACCGGAACTGCTTCGTCTCCGACGGCTTTCTTCCAGAATAATCATCCCGCGGGTGCACAAGTGAGCGCATTGGGCGCATTTGGAACTGGAGTCGTGCCCCCCGCGGCCGCTCCGACAAGCTACCCCAATGGTTCGACAGACAAAGTGCTGAAGTTGTACGGCGACATCAACGGCGACGGCAATATGGTGTACGTGGAATATACGTGCGTGCCGGGGACCAGCACCGCCCCTGGGACTCTCTACCGCAACCAGATGTCCATCGCCGCTGGAGCCAAACCGGCCAAAGACAATACGATGGTTCTACTCAGCAATGTTCTGTGGAATCCCAATGATCCAAACGGCAACGTGGTGCCTTGTTTCGCTTACCAGGTTCAGCCGCTGGGGGCCGGTTACTGCGTAACGGACGTTGCGGTGACCTTGACGGTGCAAACTCAGAATAAGGACCAGCAGACCAACCAATTTCAGCCGGAGACCAAAGCGTTATTGAACGTCGCACCGCGAAATGTGGTCGAGGTGTACGACACGGCCAGCCTGGTAGATCCCCTACGCGCGCAGCCCATGCCGGCCTCGGTTACCGCATTATTGCCGTAAGAGGATTGCAAGGAGAAACTCACCATGAAACGGTCAAGCCAAAAAGGCGTCGCACTGATCTTCGCGATGATTTTTATTCTGGTGCTGTCCATCACCGCGGCCGCACTGATGTTCCTGTCGCAGTCGGAAACGTGGTCGACCATGAATTACCGGCTGATGACGCAATCGCGCTAT